>RCUN01000010.1_pt1 | contig 303147 bp, 285 predicted proteins | sample 2166181 | NCBI WGS metagenome assembly RCUN01 (sample SAMN09932603, study PRJNA488358) | compost metagenome | feature: garden; material: soil; isolation source: compost soil in crotononitrile-enriched culture | place: Germany: Experimental Botanical Garden Goettingen | collected 2016-01-27 | reverse complement strand
GCAGCTCGACTACGACGACTGCTGGACCGGATTCGAAAAAGGAAACGCCGGATGAAGTTGAAAGCCCTGCTGGTCGCCGCCGGTCTCGCACTGGCCGCCTGCTCCCCGACGCCGGCGCCCGAGCCCGTCGTTCAGAGCGTAGAGGCGCCCGAGCCCCCGCCGACCATGAGCGTCAGCACCAGCGCCTGCACCGCACGCGGCGGTGAAATGCAGCAGGTCGGCCGGATGCAGTCATGGCAGTGCGTGGTCAAATACGCCGACGCGGGCAAGCGCTGCACCGACGCCTCGCAATGCGAAGGCCAATGTGAGATCGCGGGCAACAGCGGCATTGCTCCCGGCACGGCTACGGCGGGCGTCTGTCAGGCCGACAGCAACCGTTTCGGCTGCCGCACCACCGTCAAGGACGGCAAGGCCGAAGCCACGCTCTGCATCGACTGAGCCCCTGTCATCCGCACGGCGCTGAAGGACGTATCTGAGCCATGACCCTGTCCGACATCGCCCTGCTCCTGTTCCTCAATCTGGTCCTGATCCTGGCGGTCATGACGGCGCTGTGGCGTGTGGCCGTGCGGCTGGGGGATGTCAGCTTCATCGACGGGGTCTGGCCCCTGGGCATGTTGATGCTGGCTCTGGCGACCTGGCCGCGTGCGGAAGGCGACCCCACGCGGTCGGCCCTGCTGGTGGGACTGTGCGGGATCTGGGCGCTGCGGCTGGCCTGGCACCTGCTGCGGCGCTGGCGGGCGCATGGGGCGGACGGGCGCTACGTCGCCATCCTCCAGGCGCAGGAACGCAAAAAGGGCTGGGGCTTCTCGCGGACGGCTCTGCTGATGGTCTTCCTGCCTCAGGGCGTCCTGGCCTGGCTGACCGCTCTGCCGGTGCAGTTGGGCCAGGTCGCGGCCCAGCCTGCTGTGGGCGTGATCGGCTGGATCGGCGCGGGGCTGGCGCTGATCGGCATCGTGTTCGAGACGGTGGGCGACGCCCAACTGACGGCCTTCCGCAATGATCCGGCGCGCAAGGGTCAGGTGCTGGACACCGGCCTGTGGCGCTACACCCGCCATCCCAACTATTTCGGGGACGCCTGCGTCTGGTGGGGTCTGTATCTGATTGCGGCCGAGACGGGGCCGGGCCTGTGGTCGATCGCGGGGCCGCTATTCCTGACCTTCACCCTGACGCGCTGGTCCGGCATCGGCCTGACCGAAAAGGCCATTCACAAGTCGCGGCCCGGCTACGCCGACTATGTAAAGCGCACCAGCGCCTTCATCCCCTGGCCGCCGAAGCGCGTCTGAAACTTCCATGAAAAAGCCCCCGCTGCTTTCGCGGCGGGGGCCTTGTCGGTTCGGATCAGACCACCTTAGTTGGCGGGCGTGCTCGGCGAGGTGTTCGGCGTGTTCGAGGTGGTCATGCCGCCGTCGGCGTTGCCGGCCTGTTGCTCGATGCGGTCGGCTTCGGCGTTCAGAGCCTGTTCCTGGGCTTCGTTCGGGGTCGCGGCGGCCTGGGCCTCCAGGGCGTCAGCCTTTTGTTCAGCGGCCTTGTCGGCGGCGCTTTCACCGCAGGCGGCCAGACCGGCGACGGCGACGATGGAAGCGGCGGCGAGAACGAGTTTACGCATGGTGTTCCTCCAAAGGATTGAGCCTGAACAACGCGCCTGCCTCACGTTCGGTTCACGCCGCCGTGACTTTTTGTGTCATCCGGCCTCGACGAAGGCCACCCGCGCGGCCCCCAGCAGGGCCGCGTGCTTGTGCAGGATCACCTTGGTCGGGATGGCCTGCATATAGGGCTGGAACCGGCCCTTGCGCTCGAACCGCTCGCGGAAGGGGCTGGCCTTGAGGAAGGGCAGGATGCGCGGCGCTATGCCTCCGGCGATATAGACTCCGCCGCGCGCACCCGTCGTCAGGGCGATGTCCCCGGCCACGGCGCCCAGGATGGCGCAGAAGCGCGCCAAGGTCGCGCCGCAGGGCGTATTCGGGTCCTTCAGCGCCGTTTCCGTGATCTCGGCCGGGTCGTCGATGTGGGTTTCGCGCCCGTCGATCTCGGCCAGAGCCCGGTGCATGTTCAGAAGGCCCGGCCCGCAGATCAGGCGCTCGATCGAGACACGGTCATAGCGGCGGCGCAGGATGCGCAGGATCTCGTCCTCCACCGCGTCGCCGGGCGGGAAGCAGGCGTGGCCGCCTTCGGACGGCATGGCCATCTCGCGCCCATGGGCGTCGCGGACCAGGGCCGAGACGCCGAAGCCGGTGCCGGGGCCCAGCACCGCCACCGTGGCGTGCGGATCGCCGTCCAACGGCCCGCCCAGCGAGGCCAGCTCGGCCTCCGGCACGATGGGCGCGCCCCAGGCCAGGGCCTCGAAGTCGTTGATCAGCTTGACCGGGTTCAGCCCCAGGGTCTGAAGCTCGCCTTCCGACACTCGCCACGGCGAGTTGGTCAGGTCGATCTCGCCGTCGGTGACGGGTCCGGCCACGGCGATGACGCCGCCCGTCGGCTTGACCGCGCAGCCATCGATGAAGGCCTTCACCCCGCCAAGGAAGGTCGGATAGGTCTCGGCGGGGAAGCTCTCGTGATGCTCCAGCACCGGACGGCCGTCGACCATGCGGGTCAGGGCGAAACGGGCGTTGGTGCCGCCGACATCGCCGACGAGAAGGATCTGATCAGTCATCAGGCGTCTACCGTGCGATCAACGACATTGGGATTGGGGGGCGTGTCCGTATGACCGCCGACCCCGGCGGGCACGGCGAAGCAGACGGTGGCCCCCTGTTCGGCTGTGGTCACGACATGACGGAAGGCCCCGAACAGTTCGCGGCCATAGCCCCAGGAGGAACCTTCGGCGTTGGCGGTCGAACGCACGGCCAGCGGTCGCGCCGTCAGATCCGCCACCCCGACCGTGGTCAGCACCCCGGCCTCGGCGTCCAGGCGGATGATGTCGCCGTCCTTGACGTGGGCCAGCGGACCGCCCGCCAAGGCCTCAGGCGAGACGTGGATGGCGGCGGGGGTCTTGCCGCTGGCGCCCGACATGCGGCCGTCGGTGACGAAGGCGACCTTGAAGCCCTTGTCCTGAATCACCGACAGGGCGGGCGACAGGGAGTGGAGCTCCGGCATGCCGTTGGCCTTGGGGCCCTGGAAGCGCAGCACCACGACCACGTCGCGGAACAGCTTGCCGTCCTTGAAGGCTTGCAGGGCGTCTTCCTGGGTCTCGAACACGGCGGCGGGGGCCTCGACGATGCGGTTCTCGGGCTTGACCGCCGACACCTTGATCACCGCCCGGCCCAGATCCCCCTGCACCAGCCGCAGCCCGCCCTCCTTGTCGAAGGGATCGGAGGCGGGGCGCAGGATGTCGAGGTCGAGGCTCTCGCTGACCCCGTCGCGCCAGACCAGTTCGCCGTCAACCAGCGACGGTTCCTGGAAATAGGCCTCTATGCCTTGACCCATGATGGTGACGACGTCGCTGTGGATGTGGCCCGCCTTGGCCAGTTCGCGCGTGACGAAGGCCACGCCGCCCGCCGCCTGGAAAGCGTTCACGTCAGCCGAGCCGTTGGGATAGACCCGCGCCAGCAGCGGCGTCACGGACGACAGCTGATCCATGTCGGTCCAGTCGATCAGCACCCCCGCCGCCCGCGCCATGGCCACCAGATGAATGGCGTGGTTGGTCGAGCCGCCGGTGGCCAGCAGGGCCACGATCATGTTGACGATCGACTTCTCGCTGATGACGTCGGCCATGCGGCCCTGACCCGAGCGCGCCAGCTCCACGGCCCGCTTGGCCGCCGCCGCCGTCAGTGCGTCGCGCAGTCCGGTCTCGGGATGAACGAAGGCGGTCGAGGGCATGTGCAGGCCCGCGATCTCCATCATCATCTGGTTGGAGTTGGCCGTGCCGTAGAAGGTGCAGGTGCCCGGCGAATGATAGCTGCCGATCTCGCTGGCCAGTAGGGTGGCGCGGTCCACCTGGTTCTGGGCGTAAAGCGCCCGAACGCGGGCCTTCTCGGCGTTGGGAATGCCCGACGGCATCGGCCCGGCGGGCGCGAACACGACCGGCAAGTGCCCGAACGCCAGCGCTCCCATGAACAGGCCCGGCACGATCTTGTCGCAGACGCCCAGCATCATGGCGGCGTCAAAGGCGTCGTGGGTCAGGGCCACGCCGGTCGACATGGCGATGACGTCGCGGCTGAACAGCGACAGCTCCATGCCGGGGCGGCCCTGGGTGACGCCGTCGCACATGGCCGGGGTTCCGCCCGCCACCTGGGCCGTGGCGCCGACTTCGCGCACCGCCTTGCGGATCACTTCGGGAAAGCGCTCGAACGGCTGATGCGCCGACAGCATGTCGTTGTAGGCGGTGACGACGCCGACATTGGGCTTGGACCCGTCCATGGCTGTCAGCTTGTCGGCGATGGTTTGGCCGGCGAATGCGTGGGCCCAGTTGGCGCAGGACAGCTTGGCCCGGCCGGTCCCGTTGTCGCGTGCCGCGTCCATGCGGCGGATGTAGTCGGCGCGGGTGGTCTTGCTGCGTTCGACGATGCGGGCGGTGACTTCGGCCACCACCGGATTCAGGGGGGGATTCAGAGCCATCAGACGGCCTCCGTCCAAAGCACTTCGAGGGGAACCTTGGCCGCGATCAGGGCGGCGATGGGCTGGACGCGCGGATCGCCCGCCGCCTCGCGCTCGAACACCGCGCGCTTGGCGCTGCCTGTCAGGGCCAGCACCACGCGCCGCGCGCCGATCAGATAGGGCAAGTTGATCGACAGTCGTTCCTGCGGCGGCGCCATGCCGTCCCGACCGGCGGGGACGCCATAGACGGCGGGTTTCAGGCCGGGCGTCAGCAGGGTCTTCAGCGTCGGGCTGTCCGGGAACATCGAGCAGATATGCCCATCCTCGCCCATGCCCAGCAGGACGGCGTCGAGATGTGCGCCTTCTGCGGCCAGCGCCTTCGACGCCTCGGCCGCGGCACGGTCCACCGTCACTGACGGCGCATACAGCGGCAGGAACCGCGCGGCGGCGGCCCGCCCAGTCAGCAGGGTGCGCTTCATCAGCGCGGCGTTCGACTCCGGCGAGCTCTCGGGCACATAGCGCTCGTCCACCAGGGTCGCCGTGACGTTTGACCAGTCCAGATCAACCTGCGCCAACCGAGCATAGATGGGTGAAGGGGTCGAACCCCCCGCGCCCGCGAAGACGGCGCGGCCCTCGGCGGCAAGGCCTTCGCTCAGCGCCGCTGCCAGCCTTGCGGCGGCGGCGGCGGCCCAAGCGGTGGGGGAGGAAAGAACTTGGATCGCGGTCATCAAATCCTCCCGCTCATCCCCGCGGAGGCGGGGACCCAGGTTTGAGCCATCTGACGGACGGCGGCCCTGTCTGTGCCACCCAGAACGCGGCGTCTGTCGCCAAAGCGCTGGGTCCCCGCTTCCGCGGGGATGAGCGGATAGTTGTCACTCATCGCGCGTGTTCCACTTCCGTCCGGTCCGCAACAGCAGCAGGTCCGCCGCCTCCGGTCCCCAGGTTCCTGCGGCATAATCTAGCGGTTTGAACCCGGCCCCCGACCAGGCGTCGGCCACCTCGTCCACCCATTTCCACGCCTGTTCGGCCTCGTCGCGGCGCACGAACAGGGTGCTGTCGCCCTTGAGCGCATCCAGCAGCAGGCGCTCATAGGCGATGCGGCGGCGCGGCGGGGCGGCGTCCTTGTCGTTCTGCCCCCAGGACAGGCTCATCCTGATCGGCTGCAACTGCATCCGCTGATCCAGCCCCGGCTTCTTGTTCATCACCGACAGCGAGATGTCCTCGTCGGGCTGCAGCTCAATGACCAGGCGGTTGTCGTAGATGTCCCCGCGCTCGCCGTGGCCGAAGATGGAGTGGGGCACCGGCTTGAACTGGATGACGATCTCGGTGCGCTTCTCGGGCAGGCGCTTGCCGGTGCGCATGAAGAAGGGCACGCCCGCCCAGCGCCAGTTGTCGATGTCGGCGCGGATGGCGACGAAGGTCTCGGTGTCGGACGGCTGGCCGCGCTCTTCCTCATAGGCCTTGGCCGGCTGGCCCTCGACCGCGCCGGCCACATACTGGCCGCGCACGGTGACGCGCTCGGCCTCCTCCGGCGTGATGGCGCGAAGGGACCGCAGCACCTTGACCTTCTCGTTGCGCACCGAGTCCGGGTCCAGGTCGCTGGGCGGCTCCATCGCCACTAGGCACAGCAGCTGCAACATGTGGTTCTGCAGCATGTCCCGCAGGGCGCCGTACTCGTCGTAATAGGGCCAGCGGTCGCCGACCCCGACCGTCTCTCCCACCGTGATCTGGACGTGATCGACGGTCAGATTGTTCCACAGCGGTTCGAAGATGGTGTTGCCGAACCGCAGGGCGATCAGGTTCTGGACCGTCTCCTTGCCCAGGTAGTGATCGATGCGAAACACCTGACGTTCGTCAAAGGCGTGGGCCACGGCGTCGTCGATTTCGAGGAAGCTTTCCAGGTCGCGCCCGACCGGCTTCTCCAGCACAATGCGGCAGTTCTTCTCGGCCAGACCCGCCGCCTTCATCGCCGTGACGATGCGGCCATAGAGGGAGGGCGACACCGCGAGGAAGGAGGTCGTCTCGCCGTCGCCGGCCCTGGCCTTCAGCGCCTTCAGGCTCTCGGCGTCCGTGGCGTCCACGGCCAGATAGTCCAGGCGGGCGGCCAGTCGCGCCCAGCTGACCTCGTCCCAGCCGCCGTCAGCCTCGGCCCTGACCTTGACCGCCTTATGGACCTTGGCCGTGTATTCCGCCGGGGTCTCCTCCGAGCGGGCGGCGCCGATGATCTTCAGGTCGTCCGGCAGCAGGCCGTCGTGGTCGAGGAAATAGAGCGACGGCAGCAGCATCCGCATGGCGAGGTCGCCGCCTCCGCCGAACAGAATGAGAGCCGCCATTCGCGCTTTCCTCCGTGACCCCGACCGGCGGGGCGTCTGATCTAATAGCTCAGCTATCGTCCTTGGCCGGTTGCGCGCGGCGGGCCAAGACGTCCAGCACGTCCTGAAACACCATGTTACGCGCATGGAGCAGGACCAGCAGGTGATAGATCAAATCCGCCGACTCGCTGGCGAGTTCCGCCTCATCGCCCGCAGCCCCCGCCAAAGCGGTCTCCACGCCCTCCTCGCCGACCTTCTGCGCGGCGCGTTTCGGCCCCTGCGCCATCAGGCGCGCGGTCCAGCTGTCGTTGGGATCGGCCTGGGCGCGGACGTGGATGGTGCGCTCCAGCCGCGCGATGCGGCCCACGCCCGGCGCATCTTCCTCGCCGAAGCAGCTGACGCGGTTCAGGTGACAGGCGTTGCCGACGGGGCGCACCTTCACCACCACGGCGTCGCCGTCGCAGTCCGGCGTCACCGAGACGACGTTGAGAAAATCGCCCGAGGTCTCGCCCTTGCGCCAGCGCCCGCCGCGCGAGCGCGAGAAGAAGGTGGCCTGGCCGCTGTCCAGCGTCTCGCGCAGCGCCGCCTCGTCCATATAGGCCAGGGTCAGCACCTGAAGCGTGTCGGCGTCCTGCACCACGGCGGGGATCAGCCCGCCGCCCTTGGCGAAATCGATTTGGCTGATGTCGAGTGTCATATCCTCACCTCCACGCCTTGCGTGTCCAGGTAACGTTTGAGGTCGGGAATCGCGATCGCGCCCGAGTGAAACACGCTGGCGGCCAGGGCGCCTGACACGTCAGCCTCGACAAACACGTCGCGGAAATGCTCGACCGCCCCGGCCCCGCCCGAGGCCACCAGCGGTATGGTCAGCCGCCGCCGAGCCTCGGTCAGCTGGGCGATATCATAGCCGCGCCGCACGCCGTCCTGATCGATGCAGTTCAGCACGATCTCTCCGGCGCCGAGGCCTTGCGCCTCGACGATCCAGTCCATGGTCAGCCGACCCGCGCCGCGCCGGGCGTCGGGATCGCCAGTGTATTTATGCACCCGCCATTCGCCGTCCTGAAAGGCGCTGTCGACGCCGACGACAACGCATTGTCGGCCCAGCCTCGCGGCCATTTCGCCGATCAGCTCGGGACGTTCCAGGGCGGGGGAGTTGATCGACACCTTGTCCGCCCCGTGGTCGAGACAGCGCGCCGCCTGCTCTACCGTGCGGATGCCGCCCGCGACGCAGAAGGGAATGTCCAGCAGCCGGGCGATGTCCTGCACCCAGCCATAGTCCAGCGTCCGCCCCTCGGGACTGGCGGTGATGTCGTAGAAGACCAGTTCGTCGGCGCCCTGATCGCGATAGCGCGCGGCCAGTTCGGCGGCGTCGCCCATGTCGACGTGGCCCTCGAAGCGCACGCCCTTGACCACCCGCCCGTCCTTGACGTCGAGGCAGGGGATGATGCGTCTAGCGGTCATGACGCGACCGCTTTCAGCGCCTCGGCCACGGTGAAGCGGCCCTCATAGATGGCGCGCCCGACGATGGCCCCGTCGCAGCCCAGATCGCGCGCGGCGATCAGGTCGTCCATCGACGCCACCCCGCCCGAGGCCTGCAGCTTCAACTCGGGCCGCCGCGCCAGCGCCTCGCCCAGCAGGTCGAGATTGGGGCCGGTCAGGGCGCCGTCGCGGCCCACGTCGGTCATCAGCACATGGGTCAGCAACTCGGACGGATAGCGGTCCAGCACGGACCACAGATCGACCCCCGCCGACTGGGTCCAGCCCTTGAGCGCCGGGACGGGCACGCCGTCTTCGTACTTCACATCCAGCGCCAGAGTGATCCGTTCGGTGCCGAACCGATCCAGCCAGGCCAGCACCTCGTCCGACCGGGTGACGGCCAGCGACCCGACTACGACGCGGCTGACACCCGCCTCCAGCAGCCGCTCGACATCGGCCTCGGAGCGCACCCCGCCGCCGGACTGAATTTTCACCGCGACCGACCCCGCCAGTTCGCCGATCAGGCCGTGCTGCATGGCGCGTCCGGCCTCGGCCCCGTCCAGGTCGACGACGTGGACCCAGGCGGCGCCTTCAGCGGCGAAGGCAGCCAGACGCGCGGCCGGGACTTCGTCATAGCGGGTCACCTGGTCGAACCGCCCGTGCATCAGGCGCACGCAGACGCCGTCCTTCAGGTCGATGGCGGGATAGACGATCATGCGGGCAACTCGAGGAAGTTCTTCAGGATACGCGCGCCGGCGGCGGCGGACCGCTCCGGGTGGAACTGGCAGCCCCAGCGGTTGGCGCTGTTGACCACGGCGGGAACCGGGATGCCGTAGTCGGCGGCGGCGAGGGTCGCCGGGCCGTCGGGGCAGACGAAGCCGTGGACGAAATAGGCCCAGTCGCCCTCCTTGATCCCTTCCAGCAGCGGATCGGGACGACGGATGCTCAGGCGGCCCCAGCCCATGTGCGGCGAGGGCCGCGAGGGGGCGGGCGCGATGGCCGCGACCCGACCGGGGATCAGGCCCAGCAGGTCGGCGCCGCCATCCTCGGCGCTGGTCTCGAACAACAGCTGCTGGCCCAGACAGACGCCGAGCAGCGGCCGCTTGAACCGCCGCAAGGGCTCGACCAGACCGAGCGCATTCAGCCGCTGCATGGCGTAACCCGCCGCGCCGACGCCCGGCAGGATGACCCGCTCGGCCTCATCCAGATCAGCAGGATCGGCGCTGATCCGCACCCGCGCGCCCAGCCGCTCCAGCGCAAACCGCACCGAGGCGACATTGCCCGAGCCGTAACCGATCAGGGTGACGTTCACAGCACCCCCTTGGTCGACGGCACCACGTCGCCCTCGACGCGGATGGCCTGACGCAGCGCCCGGCCCAGGGCCTTGAACACGGCCTCGGTCTTGTGGTGGTCGTCGTCGCCGGTGACGCTGACGTGGATGGCCGCGCCCAGATTTTCCGCCAGCGAGCGAATGACGTGGGCGGTCAGGTCGGTGCGGTAGTCGCCGATGAAGGGGGTCGCGAACGTCCCCTCGAACACCGGATAGGGCCGCCCCGACAGGTCGATGGAGACCGCCGCATTGGCCTCGTCCATCGGCAGAACGAAGCCGTAGCGGGCGATGCCTTTCCGTTCGCCCAGCGCCTGTTTCAGCGCCTGACCCAGGGCGATGGCGCTGTCCTCGATGGTGTGGTGCGGGTCGGTGTGCAGGTCGCCCTCGCACGACAGGCGGATGGAGAACCCGCCGTGCGCCGCCACCTGTTCGATCATGTGGTCGAAGAAGCCGACGCCCGTGTGGATCGTCACCGGCCCGGCGCTGTCCAGATCGACGGCGCAGACGATGCGGGTTTCCTTGGTGTCGCGCACGGCCTGTCCGACGCGGGTGCGGCGCACTTTCGGAGCGGCGGCGCCGAGCGCCACCAGCAGCCGGTCGTTGACCTCGGGCTTCAGCGACACCGGCAGGCGCACCCGGTCCCCGGCGGCGTCGGCAGACAGGCCGAACCGGCGCAGGTCTGCGATGACGTCGGCGGGATCGGACGGCCGGGCGATGATCACCGGCCCAACCCCGGCCTCCAGCGGCATCAACCGAGACAGGGCCTCAGCGACGCGGGCGCGCTCGCGCCGCACGCGGCCGATGCGTTCAGCCGTCTCGATCATCCGCGACGGGTCCAGCGCCTGCAAGGCCAGCCGCACCGAGACCTCGGGCAGGGCGTAGAGCTCCAGCACGCTGGCCAGCCGTGCCAGCGTCTGGGCTTGGGCGACAGCGCCCCCGACCCGCGCGCCCGCCAGGCCGTAGGCCAGCGACAGGCTACGCAGGACGATCAGGTTGGCGTGGTCGTTCACCACGCTTGCGGCGGACGGCGCGTCGGCAAACTCGACCAGGCCTTCGTCCACGACCAGCAGGGCAGGAGCCACGCGCTCGGCCATCTCGGCCACGGCCTCGGGCGAGCCCAGGGCGCGGATGACGACGGCGGCGGTCTGCGCGCCCTCCGCCGGACGGGCGTAAAGCGCCGCCAGTCCCAGATAGGGCTCGGCGTCGGGCGCCTGAACCTTCAACCCGTCGCGCGCCGCCAGACGCCAGACCAGCTCCAGCCCGTGCGTCAGCCCGCGCACCGGCAGCACCTGATCGGCGTCAACGCCATAGAGATCGGCCAGTCGCGCGGCGAGCGCGGTCGGCTCGGCCGGATAGCGATCCAGACCTTCGCCGCCGGACACCAGCGGCGGATAGGGGGCGGGCAGGGTCATCCTTCCGTCCTCAGATCGGCCGCCCGCGCGTGGGCCTCCAGCCCCTCCATCCGGGCCAGACGCGCAGCGACGGGGGCGAGGGCGGCGGCCCCGGCTTGCGTCACCGTCTGCACTGACATGGTGGTCATGAAGCTGGCGGTGGCGATGCCGCCGAGCGTCCGCGCTCCGCCGTCGGTGGGCAGGACGTGGCTGGGTCCAGCGGCGTAGTCGCCCAGGGTCTCGGCCGCCCACTGGCCGACGAAGACGGCCCCGGCGGCGGTGATCTTGTCCACCAGCCGGTCGGCCTCCTCAGCCTGGATCGACAGGTGTTCGGGGCCATAGAGGTTGGCGACCGCGCAGGCCTCGGCCATGTCGGCCACGCGGATGGCGCGGGCCTGTTCCAGCGAGGCGCGGGCGATGGCGGCGCGGGGCAGGCTCTCCACTTGGCGCTCCACCTCGGCGAGGATCTCGTTCAGGGCCGTGCCGCTGTCGGACACCAGAATGACCTGGGCGTCGGCGTCGTGCTCGGCCTGGCTCAGAAGGTCGGCGGCGACGATCTCGAAGTCGGCGTCGCGGTCGGCGATGACCAGCAGTTCCGAAGGCCCCGCCGGCATATCCTGCGCCGGCCCGTTCGGCAGCGACGAGGCATAGCGCTTGGCCTCGGCCACATAGGCGTTGCCGGGACCGAACAGCTTGTCGACGGGTTCGATCACGCCCGCCTCCAGCTCGACGCCAAACGTCAGGGCCGCAATCGCCTGGGCCCCGCCCAGCAGCCACAACTCGTCCAGACCCGCCTCGGCGGCGGCAACGATCATGGCCGGGTGGACCGAGCCGTCCTTCGACGGCGGCGTCACGGCCACGCGTCGCCCGACCCCGGCCACGCCCGCCGGGATGGCCAGCATCAGCAGGGACGAAAACAGGGGCGCCGTGCCGCCGGGCACATAAAGGCCCGCCGAGCCGATAGGCCGCCAGACCAGCCTGGACTTCACGCCCGGCGTGGTCTCGATGAAGGCCGTGTCCTCGGGGCGCGTCGCGGCGTGGAAGACCCGCACATTGTCGGCGGCGACCCGCAGGGCTCGCGCGGCGGCGGGCGGCAGGTCGGCGCGCGCCTCGGCGGCGGCCTTCTCGGTGATGGCCACCCGGCGCGGCGCGGCGCCGTCCAGCTTGATCGCCCAGTCGGTGACGGCGGCTCCGCCGCGCGCCTGAACGTCGTCAAAGATCTCGCGCACAACGCCGGTGACGAAACCCTCGGTGCGCTGCTGCGGGCGGGCCAGCGCCGCCTGACGCTCGCCCGCGCCCAGCTTGTTCCAGTCGATCCGCTTCATCACATCATCTTCTCGATCGGCAGGACCAGGATGGCCGAAGCCCCCGCCGCCTTCAGCTTCTCCAACGTCTCCCAGAAGACGGCTTCCTGGCACACGGCGTGGACGGCCACGGCGTCGTCACGGCCCGACAGGGGCATGACGGTGGGCGACCCGGCGCCGGGCAGGATGGCGGTGATCTGATCCAGCGCCGAGCGCGGTGCGTTCAGCATGACGTACTTGGCACCCTGCGAGGAGACCACGCCGGCCATCCGTTCGATGATGCTGTCCAGCAGGTGTTGCAGCCCGGCCTCGGGCGCGGTCGGCGCCTTGATCAGCACCGCCTGGCTGTCCAGCACGGTCTCCTTAGGCGTAAGGCCATTGGCCTCCAACGTCGCGCCGGTCGAGACCAGGTCGCAGATGGCCGAGGCCAGCTTCAGCCGCGGGGCCACCTCGACCGCGCCGCGCATGGTGACGATGTCCGCGCCCACGCCGTTCTCATCCAGAAAACGACGAAGGATCCTGGGATAGGAGGTGGCGATGCGCCGGCCTTCCAGCGAGGCCGGACCGGCGTAGTCCAGCGTCGGCGGCACGGCGATCTTCAGCGTGCAACGGCCAAAGCCCAGGGGCATGACCACCTCGGCGTTCGGCCCGCCGTTCCTGACCTCTTCCAGCACGTTCTCGCCGACGATGCCCAGGTCGCAGACCCCGTCCGCCACAAAGGTCGGGATGTCGTCGTCGCGCACCCGCAGCAGGTCGATCGGATAGTTTTCGATCCGGTACAGCAGGTCGTTGTTGCCCTTGACGACGCGCAGCCCTGCGTCGCGGACCAGGTCCAGGCTGCGTTCGGCCAGACGGCCGGATTTCTGCACGGCGATGCGAAGCCGCCCCTGCACGGTGCTCATGATCTCAACTCAGCTTTTCTGATTCAGGCGGTCCAGCACCAGGCGATAACCTTGGTGCGGCATGTCTTTCAGGGAGCGGGCGACGCGCACCACGGTGGTCGGGCTGGCCGAGGCCTCGACCGCGATTTCGCGATAGGTCTTGTCCCCGCCGTCCAGCAGCCGCGCCACCTGCCACCGCTCGGCGAAGGCGCGCAGCTCGGCAGGCGTGCACAGGTCGGACAGAAAGGCGTCGGCCTCCGCCCGCGTCTGTAGCGAAAGCAGGGCGTCCAGCAGGGCGATCTTGGCGGCGTCGGTGCTCATGGCGCGTTCCATTATGCTGTAACAATGGAACGGTCAACCCCTGGTCGGGACAGCTAGGCGACGCGCTTTCTACCCGTTTACCATTCGTCTCACCTGACAGCGGTTTTGAAGTGTGCGAGGGGAACCGCCGTACTCGTTGAGACTCGCGCGATCCCTGCGGCGTCTCGGCCTCGGGGATTTCAGAATGTTCAATGTCGTGACGGCCGCTGTCGGCTGGACGAAGCGCGCCGCTGTTTTCGCAGGCGCGGGTCTTGCGGTTCTCGGCGCGGCCGGCGCCGCCGCCGCCTCGCCGGGCTGCGACGTCATCAATACGATCTGGGGTAGCGGCGTGACCCTGACCAATGGGACCGAGCTTTCCGATCCCTGGCCATTGCCGCCGATGCAGGCGGGCGACCGCGTCGTCTATTCGGTGACGACCTCGGGCAGCACCAATGCGAGCAATGACCGGTATTCCGGTGCGGGCTTCGCACTCTATCGCAACGAGGGCCTGGCGCCCCCGGCGGATGTGCTGCTTGAAGAGTTCGCGACCGTCGGCGCGGAATTGACGCTCAGCGGCTCCCATACGCTGCCTGCCGATGAAACCGGGTTTATCGTTTACGGCTGGAGCAACTTCGCTGGCGCCACGCTGCGCGCCACGGTGACCTGCACCGCGGCGCCGGTCGCGCCGACCATCACCGGCCTGATGCCGAGCAGCGGGCCGACCGAGGGCGGCGATAGCGTCGTCATCACCGGAACCGACTTCACCGGCGCGACCGCCGTCAAATTCGGCGCCCTTGATGCGACCGCGTTCACGGTGGACAGCGCGACCCGGATCACGGCGACCACGCCCGCGAGTTCTGCCGGTTCCATGCCGGTGTCGATCGTCAATCCCCAGGGGACGAACATGCCGTCCGGGGCCGCGATCTACACCTATATCCCGCGCCCCGCCACGCCGGGGCTCATCTCTGCGCCTCCGCTGATTTCGAAGAGTTCGACGGCGACCTTTGATTTCAGCCTCTCTCCGGGCGCCGGACTTCAGGTGTCGCTGGACGGCGCCGCGTTCACATCGGCGTCTAATCCGCTGAGCTTCGCTGACCTGCCCGAGGGAACCCATGTGCTGCGCTACAAGGCCGTGGCGTTGAACGTCGAGAGCGCCACAGCCTCCTACACCTGGGCGGTCGATACGGTCCCGCCGCCGGCGCCCGTGGTCACGGCGCCGACCTCCGGGGCGACAATAGCCAATCCCGTCACCTTCAGCGGCACGACCGAGACGGGCGGTTCAGTCAATCTGTTCCTCAACGGCGCCCCGCTTGGCGCGACGTCGGTCAGCCCTGCGGGCGACTGGAGCTTCACGCCTGTCGTTCCTCTGGCTTCCGGGGCGTATGTGCTGACGCTTCAGGCGATGGACGCGGCGGGCAATCTTTCGCCGATGTCGTCGGGCGTCCCCTTCACCATCCCTGCTCCAGCCTTGCCGCCGACGGCCGGTCCGTTGGCGGGCGTGGCGCCCTATGGACAGGCCGTCAGCATCGACCTGGCGCCCGGAATCGGCGGGGACTACGACAGCGTTCAACTGGTGACGGCGCCGAGCCATGGCGCGGTCAGGCTTGCCGGCGCCATGGCGGTTTACACGCCGAACAACGGTTATTGGGGTCAGGACAGCTTCACCTATAGTGCAACAGGACCGGGCGGGACCTCGGCTCCAGCCACCGTCACCGTGACCATTCAGGCGCCGGCCGCCCCCGTGGCGTCCTCCGTCAATGTCACGGCGCCCTTTGACAGTTCGGGCCACGCCATTGACCTGTCGACGTCGATCACCGGCGTCCACTCCAGCCTGGCGGTTGTCACGCTTCCGGCCCACGGCGCGGTCAGCGTTTCGGGCGACGTGGTCACCTATACGCCCGCGACCGGCTATTTCGGCGCGGACAGCTTCACCTATGCGGCGACGGGACCGGGCGGAACCTCGGCTCCGGCGACGGTCAGCCTGACGGTGGTCGCACCGACCGCGCCGGACATTGATCCGCCCGCGCCGGTCGTGGTGCAGCCGGGTCCTGACGGAACCTCCACCGTCGCCTTGCCGCCCGCCGCGTCGGGCGTAGTGACCGGCTATCGCGTGGACAGTGCGCCCGCGCACGGCCAGGTCGTCGTTCAGGCGCCCAGCGGCGGCGGCGGCTGGAGCCTGGCCTATACGCCCGCGCCCGGTTTCATGGGCGAGGACACCCTCGCCGTGGTGGCCCAGGGGCCGGGCGGCGAGTCCGCGCCCGCCACCATGACCTTCCGCGTGCTGGGCCAGGCGCCGGATCTGCAAGGCGTGTCGCTGGGCGGTCAGGACGTGGTGTTCGAGCCGACGACCCGCCTGACCGGCGGCCCCTTCCAGGGCCTCGTGATCACGCGTCAGCCGACCTCCGGGACGGCGCAGGTGGTCGGCCTGACCATCGTCTATACGCCGGCGGCGTCTGCGGCAGGACCGGCAGCGCGTCGCATGGCCATGGCGGCTTCGCCGTCGGCCGCCCCGGCGTCGCTGGACTACGCCGTCATCCTGCCCTTCGGTCAGTCCCTGCCGGGCACGATCGAGGTTCAGGCCGTGGCCACTCCGACCCTGACCGCCTTGACCGCCACCACCCTGGCAGGGCGTCCGGTGACGGTGTCCCTGACGGATACGGCGACGGGCGGGCCCTTCGTCGGCGCGACCGTGATCGGCGTCGCCGACCAGGCCGGAACCGCCACCCTTATCGAGGGCGGCGTCGCCGGGAACCGGACCTATGACGTGACCTTCACCCCCGAAGGCGACTTCACCGGAACGGCCAGCGTCACCTATACCCTGTCCAACGCGGGCGGTCCGACCACGGGCGTCCTGACGGTCACGGTCGAGGCGCGCTCCGATCCCTCGCTGGACCCGGAAGTGCGCGGCCTGGTCTCGGCCCAGGCCGACACGGCGCGCCGCTTCGCCCGGTCGCAGGCCGACAACTTCCACCGCCGCCTCGAACAGGTGCGGCGCGGCGGCGGCGCGGGCCTCAGCAACCAGATGCGCCTCAACCTGGGCGACGGCGGCCTGAACCAGGACCCGCGCGAAGCCCTGCGTCAGCAACTGGGCCAGTCGCCCAGCGACCGCGACGACGCCTTCGACCGTCTGCCGTCGGCTCGGACGCCTGCGGACGAGACCGCTGCTCGACAGGCCGACGCGGGTCAGGCCGGCCAGCCGGCCACGGGCCGCCTCGGCGTCTGGACGGCGGGCGCGGTCGACTGGGGCCGTCGCGACGCCCAGGGGCAGCGCGACTATCGCTTCAGCACCTCGGGCGTCAGCGCGGGCGTGGACATGGCGGTGTCGGATCGCTGGGTCGCCGGCGTCGGCCTCGGCTACGGCCATGACCGCACCAAGGTCGGCGACAACGGCACCCTGTCCGAGGCCGACAGCTATGTCGGCGCCCTCTACGGCAGCTGGCGCGCGACCGACGACCTGATCGTCGACGGCGTGCTGGGCTACGGCTCGCTGGCGTTCGACAGCCGCCGCTGGTCGTCGGATGCCGGCGAGTTCGCCTTCGGCGAGCGTTCCGGCTCGGTGCTGTTCGGCTCGGCCTCGGTCGCGCTGGAACGTTCGGCCGCCGGTCTTTCCTGGGCGCCCTACGCCCGCGTTCAGTTCGGCAAGGTCGATCTGGACGGCTTCACCGAAACCGGCGCGGGCGTCTTCGCCCTGAAGTACGACGCCATGACGGTCGACACCCTGGCGACCGCCCTGGGCGCCAGCTTCGACTGGAACCTGCAACGTCGCTCCGGCCTGCTGACGCCCAGCCTGCGCGTTGAATGGCGTCATGAGTTCGAGGGCGCGGACGATCAGACCGTCTCCTACGCCGACTGGCTGGCCAGCCCCGACTACATGGTCGGTCTGGAGCACTGGGCGCGCGACAGCCTCAGCCTGAGCCTCGGCGTTCAGTGGCAGGCGGTCTCGGGCTGGAGCTACGGCGCGGACTACAACGGTCAGGCCGGTTCGGACCTGATCAGTCACGGCCTGAAGCTGCGGCTGTCCAGGGCCTTCTGACGAACAGGACCGCGGGGCTCGCCTCGCGGTCCTTTTTTCTGGCGGGTCTGTCTTGCAAGACGGCTCGCCACGCGCTGCGGCGCACACTATCTCTCGGCCATGACCAAGGTTCTGATTATCGGCGCGGGACACGCGGGGGGCTCTGCGGCGGCGCTGCTGAGACAATATGGCTTCGAGGGCGAGATCGTCCTGGCGGGCGAGGAGGCGGCGGCGCCCTATCAGCGGCCGCCCCTGTCCAAGGCCTGGCTGAAGGGGGAGGCGGGTCTGGAGGACCTGCTGCTGCGGCCTGAAAGCTTCTACGCCGAACAGAAGATCGACCTGCGCACCGGCGTCACCGCGACGGCCATCGACGCGGACGCCAGATCCGTCACCTTCGCTGACGGAACGGTCGAGGCCTACGACGTGCTGATCCTCGCCACCGGCTCGATGGCGCGCAAGCTGGCCATTCCGGGCGCCGACCGCCCCGGTCTATTGGAACTGCGCACGCTCGACGACGCCGAGCGGCTCAAATCCGTCTTGTCCCCCGGCCAGCGGCTGGCCGTCGTCGGCGGCGGCTATGTGGGGCTGGAGGCGGCGGCGTCCGCTCGCGCTCTGGGCGCTGAAGCCGTGGTGATCGAGCGCATGGATCGGGTGCTGGCCCGGGTTGCGTCGGAAACCCTGTCGGCCTTCTTCACCAATCTGCACCGCCAGCATGGCGTCGAGATTCTGACGGGCGCCGAGGTCGCAGGCTTCGAGGACGGCGGCGTGCGGCTGGCCGACGGCGGCCTGATCGCGGCTGACGCCATCCTGGTCGGCGTCGGCGCCCTGGCGCGTGAAGCCCTGGCGCGCACCGCTGGTCTGGCGTGCGAGAACGGCGTGGTGGTGGACGAGACCGCCCGCACCAGCGACCCCGCCATCTACGCCATCGGCGACGTGACCCATCGGCCCCTCCCGGTTCACGGCGGGCGGATGCACCGTCTGGAAAGCGTGCCCAACGCCCTGGAGCAGGCCAAGCAGGCCGCCGCCGCCATCGTCGGCCGTGCGGCGCCTGCGCCCGAGGTGCCCTGGTTCTGGTCCGACCAATACGACGTCAAGCTTCAGATCGCCGGCCTGCCATTCGACGCCGACCGTCAGGTGGTGCGCGGCGATCCGGCGAAAGGCGGTTTCGCCGTCTTCCACCTGAACGGCGATCGCATCGTCTGCGTCGAGGCGATCAATGCGCCCGCCGAATTCATGGGCGGTCGCCTGCTGATCGGCAAGGCGACGCCGGTGGATGCGGCCCTGCTGGCCGACCCCGCGACCTCGATCAAGGCGGTGGCGAAACCGGGCTGAGGGCGCGGTCATGACGACGGTGTGACATCCCTGCCGCAATTGCGATTTAGTCGCAGGAGTCACATTGTCGCAGGCGGAAAAGGTGATATTGCGAGCCGGTCTCAAAACTAACCGACGGGTTCCTCCCCCATGTCCGACGCTCGTTCCTCCGCCCTCAAGGCGCTCCTGTTCGCTTCCAGCGCCGCCGGCATGCTGTGCGCCTCGCCCGTTCTGGCGGCGGACGACGCCCCGGTAGCCTCCGCCCCGAGCGACGCCACCGACATCACCCAGGACGCCACGACCCTGAGCGCGATCGACGTGCACGGCCAGCGCATCAAGCGCGAGCCCAAGGGCCCGACCTTCGTCGCCCCCCTGATCGACACGCCGCGCGCGGTCACGGTCATCCCGCAGCAGATCATCGAACAGACCGCCGCCACCTCGCTGCAAGATATCCTGCGCACCTCGCCGGGCATTACCTTCGGCGCCGGCGAAGGCGGGCAACCGCTGGCCGACCGTCCCTTCATCCGCGGCCAGGCCTCGGGCAACAACATCTTCGTCGACGGCATTCGCGACACCGGCGGCCAGCAGCGTGAGGTCTTCAACCTGGAACAGGTCGAGGTCATCAAGGGACCGGACTCGGTCTATTCGGGGCGCGGCTCCGGCGGCGGCAGCATCAACCTGGGCTCCAAGGCCCCGCGACTGCAGAACTTCGTCCACGGCTCGGCCGGCGTCGGCACGGATTCCTATGCCCGCGGCACGGTGGACGCCAACTGGCAAGTCAGCCCCACCGCCGCCATGCGCCTGAATGTCATGGCCTCGCAGGGCGACGTCGCCGGCCGTAACGCCGTCGACTTCGACAAGTGGGGCGTGGCCGCCGCCGTCGCCGCTGGCCTCGGCACGCCGACGACCGTGACCGCCAGCTACTACCACCTCGACAGCAATCAGATGCCTGACTACGGCATCCCGCTCTACACCAAGCTGGGCGGCGCCAATGCCCCGCGCCCCGACGCCTCGGGCGTCCTCGACGTGCCCTATGACAGCTTTTACGGGCTGAAGGCGCGCGACTATCTGAACAACACGGTCGACACCCTGACCCTGGATGTCGAGCACCGTTTCAGCGACACGCTCGCCCTGCGCAACGTCACCCGCTACTCGCAGACGCTGAACGACTACATCGTCACCAACCCCGGCGACGGCGGCGCGGCGCAGAACATCAACGGCGTCTGGTGGATGAAGCGGGGCCTGAAATCGCGCTGGAACCCGACCGAGACCCTGGCCAACGTCACCGATCTGCATGGTTCCTTCCTGACCGGCGCGATCAAGCACAACTTCGACCTGGGTCTGGAGCTGTCGCGCGAGAAGAACCGCAACGCAGGCTACAATGTCACCACTCTGACCGGCACGGCCTGCCCGGCGCCCTTGACGGGCCTGGACTGCACGCCGGTCTATGACCCCAATCCGAACGACCCCTGGACCGGCACGGTCACGCGCGGCAACGTCAGCCACAACACGACCGACACCCTGGGTCTCTACGCCTTCGACTCCATGGCGTTCGGCGAGAAGTGGATCCTGAATCTGGGCCTGCGCTGGGACGACTATTCGGTCGAAGGCGCGGACTGGGTGAACGTCGGCACGCCCGCCGTTCCCACCCTGACCCCGCGCAGCGGCGACTGGGACTTCGTCAACTATCAGGTAGGCCTGGTCTACAAGCCGACGGCCAACAGCAGCCTCTACGCCTCCTGGGCCACCTCCTCGACGCCGCCGACCATCTCGGCCGGCGACCAGAACAACGGCAACGGTCTGGGCACGGGCAATCTGGCGACAGAACTGCTGGACCCGGAGGAGACCGAGAGCTTCGAGATCGGCGCCAAGGCCAACCTGTTCAACGACCGCCTGGCCCTCAGCGGCGCCCTGTTCAAGACCGTGCGCAAGAACGCCCAGATCCAGGTGTCCGCAGGCGTCTATGAGCAGGCCGGCGAGGCAGAGGTTCAAGGCCTGGAACTGGGCGTCTCGGGCAATGTCACCGACAAGTGGCAGGTCTTCGGCGGCTACACCTGGATGGATTCCGAGTTGACCAAGGGCGCCTACAACAACGTCAACGTCGGCGAGGCCCTGGCCAATACGCCCGAGCACAGCGCCAGCCTGTTCACCACCTACCGCCTCATGCCCCAGCTCAGCCTCGGCGGCGGCGTCTATTATGTGTCCAGGTCGTTCGGCGGCAATCAGGGCGGCGCCGGCGGCGGCGGCAACCGCATCTACGCTCCCGAATACACCCGCCTGGACCTGTTCGCCTCCTACGACATCAACGACCGCGCCTCGCTGCAGTTGAACGTCCAGAACGCGGGCGACGAAGAATACATCATCCGCACCAACGGCGTTCACCACGCCGACGTGGCCCCGGCCCGTTCGGCCATCCTGACGCTGAACCTGCGCTACTAAGCGACAGCGTTTCGCGCCATTCTGTCGGCCCCGTCGTTCAATTGAGCGGCGGGGCCGATGCGCATCTGATCGAGGCTCCCATGCTGCTGCACATCCCCGACGTCTTCACCAAGGCCGAGGTCGCCGCCCTGCGCCGGACCCTGGACGCCGGTCCCTGGGCCGACGGCAACATGACCTCGGGTCACCAGTCGGCCACCGCCAAGAAGAACCTGCAACTACCCGAAGACAGCGCGGCGGCGCGCGAGGTCTCGGCCCTGATCGTTCAGGCCCTGAACGCCAACCCCATGTTCGTTTCGGCCGCCCTGCCGCACACGATCTTTCCGCCCCTGTTCAATCGCTACGAGGGCGGCGGCGAGTTCGGCCTCCACGTCGACAACGCCATCCGCCAGCGCGGCGACCTACGCATCCGCAGCGACCTCTCGGCCACCCTCTTCCTGTCCGAGCCCGAGGACTACGACGGCGGCGAACTGATCATCGAGGAGCTGTACGGCGCCCAGTCGGTCAAGCTGCCGGCCGGCGACTTGGTCCTCTATCCGTCCAAGAGCCTGCACCGCGTCACCCCCGTGACGCGCGGCGCCCGCGTCTCCAGCTTCATGTGGCTGCAAAGCCTGGTCCGCGACGACGCCGACCGCGAAAGCCTGTTCCGGCTGGACGTCGCCACCCAGCGTGTCAACCTCGACAAGGGGCCGAAGGATCAGGCGGTCATCGAACTGACCGGCCTCTATCACAACCTGCTGCGCCGCTGGTCGGAGGTATGAGGTGGCAACCCTCTCCCATTGGGAGAGGGAAGGGTTTCAGTAAACGTCGCGCCTGTACCGCCCGGCTTCCGTCAGCCGCGTCAGCCGCTCCTCGCCTAGCGCCGCCTCCAGCGCCGCATGCACGCCCTTCGACATGCCTTCCAGACTGCCGCAGACATAGACATAGGCCCCGCGATCAACCCAGTCGGCCATGGGCCGCGCGTGTTCCGCCACCAGCGACTGCACATAGCGATGCTCGCCCCCGTCGCGCGAGAAGGCGCGGTCCAGACGGGTCAGGGCGCCCGACGCCAGCCAGGCTTGCAGGTCAGCGTCATAGAGGGCGTCGTGCGCCCGCGTCCGTTCGCCGAACAGCAGCCAGGCCCCGCCGGTCTTCGCGAACTGCGCCCGCGCCTTCAAATGCCCGCGCAGGCCCGCGATCCCGGTGCCGTTGCCGATCAGGATGATGGGGACCTCGGGCGGGGGCGCATGGAAGCTGCGGTTGGCGCGCACCCGCATGGCCACCTCGTCGCCGATCTGCGCGTCCTGCGTCAGCCAGCCCGAGGCCAGACCCGGCGTCCCGTCGGGAAGGGTCATCAGGCGGATGCAGAACTCCACCCGCCCGTCCGAAGGCAGGGAGGCGACCGAATATTCACGGCTGGCCGGCTGCTCGCCGTCGCGGACGGGTAGGCCGACCTCGGCGATGTCGCCCGCCGCCCAGTCAGGTGCATGGTCGATGGGCGCGAACGCCAGATGCCAGGCCTCGCCGCCGGGGCTGCCCGCGTTCAGCAGGGTCCGCTCCACCAGGCGCCAGCGGTCATAGGCGGGCGGGGTCCAGTCGGGGGTGTTGGTGGCGCCAGTCACCTGGTTCAACTGATGCTGCCAGTGACGGATCGCGCCCGCGTCGCCGTTGTCGACCTCGACCCGGTCGAACAGGGTCTGGGCGCCGCTGCGGTCCAGCCAGTCCCCGACCGCGTGGCCGAAACTGCAATAGGCGTCATAGGAGCGGTCGCCCAGAGCCAGCAGGCCATAGGACAGGTGCGACAGGTCCACGTCCGCCTTCATCACCTGTCGCACGAAGCGGGCGGCGCTGTCGGGGGCGTCTCCCTCTCCGGTGGTCGAGGCCACGACCAGCAGACGCCGCGCGCCCTTCAGCATCTCCAGATCCAGATCACTGAAAGCGACGATCCGCGCGCCGACGCCGCCGTCGCCCAGCGCTCGCGCCGTCATCCAGGCCAGTTCCTCGCCGAAGCCGGTCTGGCTGGCGAAGGCGATCAGGACGGCGTCGTCGCCCGCCGCCTCGGCCAGCGTCCGCGCCTGCTCGGCGGCCTTCTGCGCGGCGGCGCGCACACGCCAGACCGTCAGGCCGATCAGCCCCAGCCACAGGATCAAAGCGACGCTGGCCCAAAGCCAGCGGGACAGGTCGGCGGTCACGATCAGGCTTCTTCTTCGTCCATCATGGCGGCGAAGGCGGGGCTCATCCGCTCGACCAGGCCGCGCGGGGTCCGCTCGATGAAATGCGCCGCGATCTGCATCGCCTCGGCGAACTCCGGCCCGTCGAACGGGCCCAGCACCATCAGGGCCGTGGCCCAGGCGTCGGCGCGCATGGCTGAGGCGTCAAAGACAGTCACCTGGGCCAGGCCATTGTCCACCGGTCGTCCGGTCGCGCCGTCGAGGGTGTGCGGATAGAGCCGCTCTTCATGCACAAAGGCGCGGCGCCAGTCGCCCGAGGTGGCGACCGCGATGTCGAACAGGGCGGCCACCGTATGCGGCGCGGGCGACCCCGGCACAGCCTCGATCTCGACCCACCAGGGCTGGGCGTCGGGCTTGACGCCTCGCCCCAGCAGTTCGCCGCCGATCTCCACCAGATGCGAGGTCGCTCCCATCTCGGTCAATCGGGCCGAGACTTGGTCCACGGCATGACCCTTGGCTATCCCTGAGAAGTCCAGCTTCATCCCCCCCGCCTGCACCGCCGCCTGCGCGTCGCGGTTCAGCCTCAGCTTCTGCCAGCCGGAGACGGCCAGCGCCGCCTCGACCTCTTCGGCGGACGGCAGGGGGTTGAGCGGATCGCGCGGCCCCGGCGGACCGAACCCCCACAGATCGACCACCGCCCCCAGGGTCGGATCGACCGCGCCGTTGACGTCGTCGGCCATATCCAGCGAAGCGTTCAGCAAGCTCCAGAAGTCGTCCGACAGCTTCCACGTCCCGGCGGGCGCGTTGTTGAAGCGGCTGATCTCGCTGCTGGGCGTCCACGGGCTGAACAGGGCGATGATCCGCGCCAGCTCTTCCTCGATGGCCGACTGAAACGCGTCCTGCGCCACGCCCGGAGGCGGGACCAGACGCACCGACCAGGTGGTGCCCATGCTCATCCCCGCCAGCGACCAGATCAGGTCGCTGGGCGGTCGCTCCGGCGCACGCGTGGTCGGCGGGATCAGGACGCGGCTGTCCTGACGGCCTTCCACCGCCGCTCCGATCTGGAGCGCCGGCGGGGTCGAGCTGGAGCGTGTCGAGGTCAGGGCAGGACTTCCAGCGCGCCGTTCCACGAGGCGTTCGAGCCGGGCTGGCCGTTCACGCCCGCCGCGCGAACCGAGGCGCCCAGCCAGTAGAGACCGGATTCCGGCCAGGTCACGGAAAAGGCGCCGTCAGCGTCCGTCTTGACCGTGATCTCTTCGGGGTTGTTGCGGTAGCGGGTGCCGCCGCGCGCGATGGTCACGTCCACGCCCGCAGCAGGCTTACCGTCCTTCAGCAGCTTGAAGGTCGCGGCCTCGCCGGCGGCCAGATCATTCGGATGGGTGACGGGCGCCAGTTCCAGGCCCTTGCCGGTCGGCGTCAGGTCGGTCGGCTCGCCCAGGGTCACGAAGGTCTCGGTGCGGCTGTCGGTGCGCACGGCTTCGACGTCGGTGGCGTCAGCGGGCAGGGCGCCGGGGAAGTCGGCCTCGGCCCCGCGCCAGCGCTTCTGCTCGCCGCCCTGCTTGTAGCTGGCCATGAAGCCCGAGCCGACGTTGGCGACGCGATAGGTGCCCGGCTGCGACAGGTGCAGGTCGAAGCTGGAGCGGTACTTGGCCTGATGGACGTTCTCGGCCTGGGCGGTCGAACCGTCCGGCGCGGTGATAGTCAGCCCGGCCAGACGCATGGCGGCGTGGTCGGGGATGAAGACCCCGTTCGACATGCCGGCGTCGAAGCCGACCCAGGCGTCGTTGCCCGACAGCACGGTCGAGGTCGGGGCCAGCCAGGCGCGGTGCGCTTGAGCCGACAGCGGGGCGGCCAGAACGGCGGCCAGCGACAGGAAGGCGAGGGTTTTTTTCATGATCTCAGATCCTTAGCGGGTCACGGCGACGCGAACGGCGCCCAGTTCGGTGGAGCCGGTTCCGGCGGCGGTGTTCGCGGCGCCCCAGCGGAAGGGCACGCGGACGACCTCGCGGCCGCCCAGTTCACGGGCCGCCTCGACGACGATGTTGTACTGACCCGCAGGCAGGTTGCGCAGGCGGGCGGCGGGCACAGTCACCGAGTGACGGCCGGGGGCCTTGGTCGGACCGGAGACGCCGTCGGCGGGCATGGTCATGGCGCGGCCGCCCTTGCGCCACCAGGTGCGCAGGTCCTTCAGCCAGTCTTTGCCGTCGCCCTCGTTGTTACGGGTCTGCTGGTACCAGACGGCCAGGGTCTGGGCCGTCGACTGGTCCGGTTTCTCGATCCACACGGCCACATAGGGCCGGTGATAGGAAGCGCTGGAAATGCGCGGCAGCTCGACGCTGACGCTCAGGTCGGCGGCGGTTGCGACGGCGGGGGCGGCGGCCGCGAGGCCCGCAGCGGTCAGGACGAGAGGAAGCTTACGCATGGGGAGAACTCGTCAATGGATGAACAGGAGGGCGATGACGACGGGAATGAGCAGACCCAGAGCCACGATGGGCCAGGTCGAGGGACGGCCGCGCGCGTGCAGCCACAGCAGGGCCAGGCCCGTGACGGAAAAGATCACGCAGGCCACGGCGAAGACGTCGATGAACCAGTACCAGACCTTTCCGGCGTTCCGACCCTTGTGCAGATCGTTGAGATAGGCGACCGCCCCGCGCGTGGTCTTTTCGTGCAGGGCCTCGCCGGTTGAACGGTCGATGGTCAGCCATCCGTCGCCGCCCGGCGTGGGCAGGGCGACATAGATCTCGTCTGCCGTGGTCTCGGTGGCGCGGCCCTCGACCTGGACCTTGAAAGCCTCCGCCGCCCAGCGCGCCACGGGGGCGGGGATCGGGTCCGTGGTGTCTTCCGGGAAGTCGGCCAGACGCGCCAGCAGGGGCGCGGGCAGGGTCGCCGTCGCCTCCTTGACCACCGGCTCGGCCGGAATCTGCGCCGCGTGGTTCAGGGTGATGCCGGTGACGGCGAACAGGATCATGCCGACCAGGCTGACCGCCGCCGAGATCCAGTGCCAGCTGTGCAATTGCTTCAGCCAGAACGACCGTTTGGCGTTCAGCGCCGCCTTGGGCTTGGCGGCGGTCTTCGCGGGATTTGCAGCGGCTTCACTCACCATATGGCTGTGCCATACTCTGCGAACGATTTGCAATACCGTTTAGGCGCCGGATTGTCGCGGGTGGGCTGTCGCCGCAAGTTAAGACTGTCATGTTTTCCAGCTAAGGCTGTCGAAACGGACGGGACGGGACAGGCTGGCGGCGACAGTTGGCCGTCTATTCAACGCCGTGCCGCAATCTGTTGCCGCAACACCTCTCCGACAGCCTTAACCTGTGAAACAGCGTATCGCCTGCAAATGGGCGCGGAGCGTCCGCATCTGACTCAAAGCTGCCGTCGGGAACGTCTGCTGTTGGGCCCTCCACCCCCCATATGGGGCGGACGCTGAACGAGCTCTTTCTCGTGGCCAATGGCTTCGCGACGGCGATGGGGATCGCTGAACGCCCTCAAGGCCAGGGCGCCGGAATTCTGGGACTATGCGCCCACCCGCTATGTCGACCTGTCGCCGCCTGGGGCCGGATCAGAGCGAGCGTCTGCGCCTCGGGCCGAACGACATCACGCGATACGCCGGCGCCTGCGTGAGGTTCTGGGGCCTCGGCGACAGGGACGACTTCGCAACGGCCGAACCGCCGTACGACTGAAGCGCCGCGGTTCCGCTAGAGCTCGATGGCCAGCTGTGCGGCGATTTGGGCCGCTAAGGCGACCTGGATCTCGGCGTAGAGATCGACATCCGTGCCCTCGGCGTCGATTTCGACGATCAGGCTGTAGCGGGCCGTCTGCGGTTGGTCGTCCTTGCGCAGCTTCGTCTTCCACCACCCGGCCACCGGGTGGACCGCGAGAAGCGAGCGACGCGCCAGATCGCTCGCCGCGCAGGTGATCTCGTCGCGGTGAATGGAGCCGACGTCTCGACGCCGAGAGCCGAACCGCCATCCGTCCTGATCGCCGCCGGCTTGCGGCACGTCGGGGCTGTCGTCGTCCGCCGCGGCCGCCGTATTGATCCGCTTCTCGAACTGGGCGTCGGTTTCATCGGCTCGTTTGAGCTTGAAGCGCAGGCCGTGCGATCCGTACTGCAGCTTTCGTCCCCGTGCCGCCTCGCCCGGGTTGGGTTCGACGAAAGTCGACAAGGTCACGCGCAAGGTCACTTCGCGGGCGCCCAGGTCGCGCAGGCGCTCTACCGGCCAGGGCAGGGCGTGCATCTTGATTTGATTATGGACCCCTGGGCCACCATTGGCGCCTTGCGTGTAGGGAACGATGGTGTCCTCCACCATCAGCGTCACCACATCATCGGCCGACCGCCCGGCGCGAGCCAGATCCGGCACGCCATAGCCGTAGCGCTGGAAGAGTGGTTCATAATGGCCCTTGTTCGGCGTCGCCGGCAAATGGGCCGTCATGGGCGCAGTCCACCTTGCCGACGACACGAGGAGAGCGCGAATCGTCTCCGGCCATCGGGTGGGATAGAGCGACCAGGTCTGCGCGGCCAGTCGGCCGCCGAGCGCCGTCGCCGCGCTGGTCGCCTCGAAGGTCGTAAACTGATGTCCCGCGGGCGTATTCGACGTGGACAGCAGGCAAAGATCCTGATGCGGATAGGCCGGCGGCAGCAAGGTCATCAGAAGATTGCCGCCCTCCAGCACGAAATCGGGCTTCAGCGGCCAGACGCCAGACCACGACGCCGTCTTGCTATAGGGCGACAAGTCGCCCGTTCCAGCCAGAGGGACGCCCACCAAGGGGTTGGCGACCGCCTTGTCGGTATAGGCCCCGACCGTGATCGCGTTCCAGGCCTGCCCCGGCGCCTCGATTTCCTGATCCGGGTGGTCGCAGACGGCGTGGTAGCCGGCGGTCATATGTAGATGCGTCGGAACGTTTCCGGCGCTGGTCACGATCAGTCGCGGCTGCGCCTGAAGACCGGATTTTCCAGCGGCGAGCTGATCCAGTTCCGTCGACCAAGAGGTTGGCGCGCCGTCGTGCGGATGATCATCCGGCGTGCTCGAGGCGAGGACAAAGACCCGGCGGCGATCGGCCCAAACCTCGACGGCGTCCACGCCGTCGCGGGTCACGGCCCCGAGAAGATGATGCGGATTGACACCGACGTCCGGGATCACCTTCACGGACTCCAACCGATGTGGAACATCGATCGGCGCCGCCGTCTCGAGCGCCGTGGTCAGATCGCCGTAAAGCGCGAGCCCGGCCATGCCAGAACCATGTCCCAAAACGTCATCCGGCCCCCAGGCGGGATCCGAGGCAAACCGATCCTGGGGTGCGAGCGCCGGGTCGAGCAGGGGGTGACCGAGTGTGACGCCCGTATCCATAAGCGTCACGTGCACGGGATTGGCGTCTGCTGTGAAGGTCGTCCGCAGCAACAGATCGGCGGCCCACAGCGGTTGCTCGTCCACCGGCAACCCGTCGAAGAAGTCAGCCGTTGTCGCGGGCTTGGCCAGGGCGGTCACCATGGCGGGCGTGCTGCGGATCAGAGCAGCCAGGGCGTTGCGGCTTGCGGTGATCCTGATCACCGTCTGCTCGGGGAAGTACAGGCGGTCGGCCGCGACATGAAGGTTCGCTGCTTCCGCCGCGAGGACGAAGGTCTGGACCTGATCCGTGGCGACCCAGACCTCCCAGTCGACGCTCGCGGCGGCGTCTGCAGGGAAACTGTCTCGAGGGCCTCGCCACAGGGCGCGGAGTTTCGCTTTCTCGAGACGACCGATGCTCTGGACCAGATCGGCGTTTCGGGGGCGCCCGCTAGCGACCGTCTGGTAGCGGAACGCCTCCACCTTGGTCTCGAGCTTGGTCAGAGCCTCGGTCGAGGCGAAGAACAGCAGCTCGCCTTGAGCGCCGGCCACATCGTCGGCCTGGCGAGCATTGAGAAGATGCAGGCCCGACTTGTTGAATTTCTCGGCGTCGATGGGCTCGTTGGCACGGCCCGTCAGCGAGACATAGGCACCTGCCCGTTCCTCCGTCGGCTTCAGCGCCGCGATCGCCTCGAGAATGTTCGCGGCGTGTTGCGCGCGGTTCGGGACGTTACTCGGCTGACGACCGCCGCCGCCGTTGGCGGGGCGGAATTTTCGGGCCGTCCCCGTGATCGGCACTAGGATATGAGATTTGTCTCGCGGAGCCATTCGTATCGCCGATTAGCTGCAGGGTCCTTCGGCGTTCGAACGCATCGAGGAGCACGGGTGTGGAAATTGTGTCGAGACCCGACAGCACCGCGCGGCGCGCGGCGTCCTCGGTGCCCCTGACGATGTCGGCGGTGGACAGCCCGCCCGCAACTGAAGCCACCTGTTTCCAGGCTATTCGGCTGGTTTTGAAGCCGTTCAGCCGTCGGCGGACGGTCTGTTCGATCGCCTTCGCATCGGGCAGCTCGTAGGTAAGGACCACGTCGAACCGGCGCAGGATCGCCGAGTCCAGCAGCTCCGGCACATTGGTCGTGGCCACGATGATCGAGGGGCCAGGATCCTCCTCGAGGAACTGGAGGAAGGAGTTCAGGATGCGGCGCGCTTCACCGATGTCGTCGCCGCGCGTGCGAGATCCCGCGAGCGCGTCGATCTCATCGAACAGATAGACGCCGCGCGTGGTGCGCACGGCGTCGAACACCGAGCGCAGCTTGGTGGCGGTCTCGCCGAAGTATTTGGTGATGAGCCCGTGCAGCAGCACGGTGAACATCGGAAACTTGAGCTCCCCGGCGAGCGCCGAGGCGGTCATCGTCTTGCCCGTACCCGGAGGACCGGACAGCAGGATGCGCCGGCGAGGATGCAGGCCGCGCGCCTCGAGCCGGTCCCGCTGCCGGGTCTCCGACACGAGATGGGTGAGCTCGTCTTGGATGGCTGCAGGAAGGATCAGGCTGGAGAGGCGGGTCGAGGGATAGCTGGTTCCCACCAGCTCGCCCAGTTCGCCTCGGGGGGCCGCGAGCAGCGTCGGTTGAGCCGACTGGGATCGCTTCGGGCTCTTTCCGGCGTCCGCCCAGGCGCGCAGCTGCTCGGCGAGCCGGCCATGCCCCTTTTGGTCCTCGGCCGCAGCGAGCTGCATGGCGAGGTCGAAGAAGCGGGTCTCGTCCCCTTCTGCGTGGCTCTTGATGAGCCCGATGAGCTGCTGCGCGGAGGCCATGGCTTAGGTTAACAGAGCGATTCTTGCCGAGAGGTTGATGCCGAAGTTGCACGTTACGCGTGGCGAAGGCAGGGCGATAGCGGTCCGCGGCCACACCGTCGAGGAAAGCCTCCCAGGGCGGCATGGCAACGTGCTCTTTCGATACTTCATTGCAGCGGCTCTAAAGTGGAAGAGAAACGGACTGCGCTCCTCTATCCTTGGGGCAGAAAATCAACCTGTGCTGGTGCTGGCGAAAAATCAAACTCTGCGGTAACCTTGTTCGGTAACGTTCGAGAGTTTGAAAACATGGATATCCGGGTTGCGTTCGACACGAATGGAGCCGCCGTCGAGGGCGTAGATCATGCTGCTCTAGTCGCCGATCTACAGGCTGAGCTGGATAAACTGGCGGCTGAAGCGAATGTCGCTCCTCCTAAACCAGACAAGCAATCCCCGCCGGAGGGCGCCCAAGGCGACGCGGCCCTTATTCAATGGGTCCTCGACATCGCCACTGATCCCGCGATGGCGAAGGTCTATGCGCAGGGACTGCTCCTGGCGATCAACTCCATCCTGACGGCTGCAAAGAGCAAGGAGGCGCCCGCCGAGGCAGAGGCAACCCAGCAGAAGAGGGCGGTCACAGTCTCCATTTTTGGCAAGGACATCGGGCTTCCCGTCGCCACAGCGGTTATCAAGACGTTCCTCGATCACCTCCAGGATAGCTGATCCCCGTGCGGAGAGCGCTCATCATTGGATCCTGGCTGGCCCAGGGACGAGACCGGCCGTCTTCACCAAAGGTCAGGGCTATCACCGGCCGCTGGGCGAAGCTGTTCGCGGATGATGCATACGGGTTTCGGTCCCTGGGCGATCCCGATGCGCTCCCGCAGCCGCTCCATAACCCAAAAGCTTCCGAAGTCATCAGCCAGCTCGAAGACGCTGTCGGCCTCACCTCCGAAACGGAGCTTCTTCTCTATTTCCTCGGACACAGCGTCAGCGAAGGCGAAACCGACCTCAAGCTGATCTTGGGACTGGGGCCGGAAGGTCTCGACCGCACTGTGTCCTTGTCCTGGATCTTGAACGCCGTCCGACAAACCCCCGTCAGAAAGCTCGTTGTGGTTCTCGACACCTGTCATGCCGGTCGAACGCGCGATACGCTCCGAATGGACGGCTTCGAACTTTTCGCAATGTGCGCAACTGGAAGCGCCTATGCCTTTGACGCCGAATTTTCGGACGCACTACTTCGCACCTTAGAGCAGCCGGTGCAGAAGAACGACCAGCGCGTTGATCGCCGGGCGGGCGGGATAACCTACAAAAAGGTCTTCGAGAACGCGCGCAGCCGTGTGCTTCTATCGGGACACCGTGCGGGTACGGCTCAAGATCCGCGGAGCTTTGGCCAATACGAGAGCACCGTTCTCCTTCCTGTAGCGGCGACCGTGCCTACGGCCTACAATTCCTTCGCCGCGAGCCGAAGCATTTATGAGCGTGTATTCAGGCTTTTACAGATTGTGGGTAGGGGGAACCTCACCGCAGACGAGCTCCGAGACGCCGTCGATCAAGACCCCATCTATGTACTCCGAAAGGATGATGGTGCCGGGGGAGGCCGCACCCTTTCCACGGAAAGGCTGGAAGACTACTTGCTGTTCCTGCGAACGGTGAGATGGCTCGTTCAGCCTGGCGGCCGTTATCAGCTCACGAACGCTGGTCGTGATGCGATCGATGATCTGTTTTTCAACAGGCTCTTGCTGGATGCAATCGAGACCTACGTACTTGGCCAAGGCGTCACGTTCGCTTTCCTAGACCAGGTGGTGAAGGAACTCTTGGCGGACATGCTCCAACCAACGCCGCCACGCATAAAGGAGCGGGCGGCGATGAAGGGCTTGGTTGTCGACCTTAGTCCAGCGACCCTTCTTGCCTTCAAACTTCTCGGATCGACCGGGAAATTTGCAAAGGGGTCCGCGGACGCGATCTATCCGTCCGTCTGACGTTATTGACGGTCAGGCGCGCGCCGAATGTCGCTTTTGCGGTCCAGAGTAAATGACCGCTCCTGGCGCATTGCGGACTTGGTTGACCGACATGTCCCCACCCGGTGGATGGGCGCTTGTGCGAGCCTCTCGGAGTTCGAGAAGGTGCGGATCAGTCCTCAGGCTTCGGCGCGACTTCGCACACAAACCGAAGGCCAGCAGCCCGACACAACGCCGCCACGGTTAGAAATGGAGGGCTCGGTTTGCCCGAGAGAAGGCTGGCGACCTTTTTCGGCGTCAACCCGACTGCGACGGCCACAGAGTCCATCATCTGCGTGCGTTCAAGATTTTCCTTTAGGCAGATCAGCGCTGCACGTGGTCCGTCCTTCGCAAGCGCTGTGCTCATACGTTCAGCGATGTCGGATGTGGTGTCGTGAACTGGTGTCATTGATGATCAGCTTCAGCGGCAATGGGCATTACTTCTCGGGAGCTAGACGTTTGGCGCGCGTGTCGCTCGGACGCATAGGAAGGTAGGGAGAAGCAGAAAGGGTGCCTCTTCGATTGCACCCCCGAAGGGGGCAGGGGGCGTATGCCCCGGCGGCCGAAACCGTCGCGAATGTATGGCGCCAGGCGCTAGGTGGATCAAGTCGCTGCATCCTGGTGCGAGCCTCCGTCGGCGCGGTCCTTCAGGCGATACCCGGCAATGATTCAGTGCGATTGTTGGCGGAGATTGTCTCGTTTTCGGTGTTCCACCTTTTCGGCGGACGGTTCTGATCTTGTGTGGGAGCTGCAATTTACGAACGCGAAGCGCTAACCGCCTGTTAATGTTTGGTCGAGAAAATTTATATAAATATAAGTAAAAACAATGACGATGTTTCTTGTATTGCTTGAAGTGTGGCGATTTTTCACATCTAATATTAGTCTAAATATCAGCAATTGCTTTTCAAATTAAGAATTCGACTCGACTCGATTTGTTTTTCAATTTTAGACTTAACGCCGACTTGAATTTCTGAGGTCGGTTCATGCAGCGGGCAGAGCGTCAGCATCAGCGCTTGAAGATGAGATTGGCGAAGCGTGATCTCACGCTCTCGGACATTGCTCGCCAGCTTCAGGTTGCTCCAAGCTCAGTGACGATCGTCAGCAAAGGGTTTCGCAGATCGAGGCGGATCGAGCTCGCGTTGGCCAATGCGGTTGGATCGACGCCGGAAAAGCTCTGGCCGGCGCGCTACTCTGACAAGGCAGGGGGAAGCATGCCCGGACCCTGACAGGCCACAACCAACTAGCTGGCATAGAAAAAGCCCGCGCTCTGGAAAGCGCGGGCTCTTCTCGGGAGCAAGCTCCAGAGGTCGTTTCTACTTCGACACCTGAACCTCTCCCACAACGCAGTCGCCGTCAAGCGGTCCCGCATTTGTATCGGGGCTTGGGCTTCTGCGTGCCTGCCGGCTCTCGTTTCATCTGCGCCGAGGCGCATCCGAAAGCCAAGTGAGAGCTTCATGACCGATATTTTCAATGGGGTCGGCGATAGCCGCCGCCCCGAATTCACATCTGCATTTTTACCAAGGAGACAAGGCCGAAAAGGCACGGTGAACGCTAGCCTTACTGACGCGATTTCGGCCGCCTTGGCGCGCCCGGAACACCAAGAGCACGTCGTCGCTGGCCGCGTCGTGTTGTCGGAAGACGGCCGTCCCATTCGCAGCATTATCACTGGGCGTCGGACGCAGGTGACGGGCAGCTATGCCAGCCGCAAGGCCGGCCGCGGCCAAGTGTTCGAGAGCATGGTGGAGCGGTGCTTTTTCATGCACTGCGAGGTCGATATTCGGGTCGTTGACTACAGGGCTCAGCCGTTCCGATTCGAGTTCAGCCTCGGCGGGAAGTGGCGGACCTACATCGCCGACTGTGTTCGTCTGATGGACAATGGCCGCGTCGAGGTCGTGGAGCTGAAAAGCGATTTCCGTGACCTCAGGAACGCCGACTACCAAGCCAAGCTGGACCGGGTTCGGCGGCTATGCCGCCTGCTCGGTTGGCGCTTCTCGGTCATAAGGCGTCGGCATCTCGAAAAGAGCGCTCTGCTCCAGCGCAATATCGAGTTGGTGCAGCAAGATCGGCTGACCGCCTTCAACGACCTGCACACCTACCGTGTCACTGAGGTTCTCGTCGACGGACCAGCCTGTTTTGGAGACGTAGCCGAAGCGCTGGATGCGCGGCCGGTTGGCGACGCCATAGTTCGCGCCATGATGGTTGCGAGAATTCTGGAAATCGATCTCCGCCGACCCCTCAACGATGACAGCCCTGTCCGTCTTCTCCAGCGCGGGAGGGCGTGAGATGCCGATCCAATTCAAGAAAGGTGAGCGCTGGCTGCTCGATGGGACGCCAGTCATTTTCGATCAATTGCTGACCAACGGCGTCGTGCTGTTCCTCCATGAGGAAACACTCAAACCTCTTCAGGTCGAAGATGATGACGGCTACCGCGCACCTGATATGTTGTGGGTGCTTGGGGCTTATGCAGCTGGTCGATTGACCCGGCGGCCAGAGGAAAGAGCGTGCGCGGCTCGGCGGCTTGCCGCCGAGCGTGAATATGACCCGGCCACCATCCGGGCGCTGGACCCCCGTTCGAAACTTCGACTGTTTGTTCTGAGGCAGCTCGATCGACTGGGTTTGCACAAGGCCAGCGAGCGGGCGATCGATGCGGCGCTCGCTCGCATATGGCGAGAGGAGCCGGATGCTTCGTTGGTCGGGGGCAGGCCATCGGCGCGCAGCGCCATTCGCTGGCTGAAACGGGGAGAACCGGGCCAGCGGACGCTCAAAGACGGCTTGGCTATGACCGGCCGGGTGCCTCGGCCAAAGCGCCTCAATGCCGACGTCCAGCAACTCATGATGCGGTGGGCGCGTCGCTACTGGCAGAGTCCGGGCATAAACAAAACCACGGCCTACGCACGCTTCGCCATTCGCGTGATGCGGTTGAGCCGATGGCGGGTTCGAGCAGGACTCGATCCCTTCAAGACGCCGAGCTTCGAGACCTTCCGTCAGAAGATTCTGGAAACGGAGAAATACGAGACCTATGCGCTGAAATTTGGAAAGAAGAAGGCGGCTAGTCGTTTCAAGGCAGTCGCCGGGATGATGACTGCTCAGCGGTGCCTTCAACTCGGTTGCATGGACCACACGCTCCTGGACGCCGTCGCCGTGCTCGACACGGAATGGATGCTGCCGATCGGCAGCCCATGGCTGACCTTGCTAATCGACGTGAAGTCTCGGTGCGTGGTCGGCTTCGTGCTGAGTTTCGAGCCGCCGTCGACCTACTCGGTCATGGAGTGCCTGAAACGTGCTGGCACACCGAAGGTTCGCTTTCAGGAGGAGACGGGCCCTGCCCGACATCTGGCGAACGTCTTCGGACGGTTCGATGAGATAGTTGTCGACAATGGCAAGGAGTTCGCCGGCCTGTCCTTCGAGGATGCACTTGCGGATCTTGGGACGACATTGCGGCTGGCGCCGGTCGCGTCACCTACGCACAAGGCAATCGTTGAACGTTTCTTCGGTACTTTAAACCACCTTCTCACGCGCCAGCTTCCGGGAGCCAAGCTGCCTCCACATGTGTTGCGGGAACTTGGCTATGATCCGACTACCAACGCCGTCCTTACGGTCGAGCAGATCGAGGAGCTGATCTGGGAAGCAATCCGCCTCTATCATCTTGAGATCCATTCCAGCACGGGAATGGCGCCGGGGGCGGTCTGGCATCAGGATTCCCAACGGCACGGCATCCCTGTTTATAACGACCTGCGTCAGCTCGATAAGATGCTGGGGATGGTCGCCGAGGGGCGCCAGCTCAGTCGATCGGGGATCGAAATCCACGGTCTGCGCTATCACGACGCCGCAGCCGTCCAAAAGCTGCTGAACGACTTGGTGGGTGTGGCTCCTGCCAACGATCAGCGCCGATCCGGCTCCGGGACATGCAGGGTCAAGGTCAAGTTCAACCCCGCGAACCTGGCTGAGATCCAGGTCTGGAACCATCAGGACGGGCGCTACCACACCCTCCAGTGTGTCGATGAACGATACGCCAAGGGCATCTCGCTCTGGCACCATCGCAAGCTGAAGCAGTGGGCCAAGGCCGCCAACCTTGCGTTCGCCACCGAGGAGGATCGCCTGAAGGCGCGCGCCCGCTTGGCCGCGAAGGTGGAGCATCTCATCCCGGATGTAATGCTTCGCAAACGTCGAGCAGTCGCCCGTGTGATCAAGGCTCCGACACAAGAGCCCTTGGCAGGCGTCGTCGAAATGCGGTTCGCGTCGTCCCGGCACGACGGCATGGCGCCGATCATTGATCAGGAGCCGCTGGCCTTCTCTCGCACGGACGATGGTCTCGCTTCGTCCCGGCCGCCGAATAGAAGGAAGGCAAAACCCAATACTAGGCGCACGAAGAAGGCTCGGGCGTCCAAGGCTTTGCAGCCGCCAGATAGCTTCGGCACAGGCTCTAATGGTCTCGATTGGAGGGGCTTCGAATGACCTCTAGCCTGAAATTCCAAGGCCCCGGTGACGCCCAAGCGTCGCCGGCCCGGGAGTGCACATCCGCCGAAACCAACCGGCTTGTGGTGCAGCGCATCTCTGACTTCAGGACGATCTTCATTCCCTATCCCCGACACGTCGAGTTCCACTCGCGGTGTGACTACTTGATGGAACTCGGCCAGGCCACGAAGGGCCAGTCGCAGCGGGGCATGCGAGTGCTGGCACCTTCGGGCTCGGGAAAGACAACGGCCGCGCAGGCATTCATCCGGGACGTCGAAAGGCGTTTTCCTCCAGATCGGGAGCAGAGGCCGGTGCTGCACGTTTCGTTGGACCGGGCCACCACGGTGAAGAAGTTCTACGCCTCGATCCTCATCGAGTTCGGCGACGACTTCACGCGCTATCGAAATGAGCTGGAGCTCAAGCAGCGAGTGATCGCCTTCCTTCGCCGCCTAGGGTGCCGGCTACTCTTCATCGACGAGGTGCAGCACATGGCGAAGGGCTCGGGCGACGTCACCGACAGTCTCAAGAGCCTGCTCGACCTGGGCGCGGTTCCGATTGTTTTCCTCGGGACGGACGACGCCGAGGATATGTTCGGCAGGAACCTCCAGTTCAATGCGCGGCTGCTGCAGCCATGCGACTTCTCGCGCCTGCGGGCGACCGTTCTCGAGGACCAGAAATTGCTGCGGGGGTACTGGGAGCGGCTCGATGCCGAGATCGTTCGGTTGGGCCTCATGCGCACCTCCACCGGCCTGTTCGATCCTCCTTTCCTGGGGGCCTTGCACACCGTCGCTGATGGGGTGATCGGGCGGGTGTCGCGCTTGACCGAGGCTGCTCTGGAGATTGCCATCCGGCGGGGCCACCAGCGCATCGAACTGCAGGATTTCAGTCTCGCCACCGAACGTTGGGCGATGCCTCAGGGCTTCGTGAAAACCAATCCCTTTTTAGAGATTGGTGGATGAACGCGCGCCTGCGCGAGCGGCCTGCCCGACGTGTGGTTGTGAGCGTCAATCCGGAGAAGGGGGAGAGCCTCGCTGGCTACCTTTGCAGGGTCGCCGGTGAGAACGTCATCAGTAGTCCCCACCGGCTTCTGCCGCCGGGAACTGGCTGGCCGCCCACCAATTTGACGCTCAGGGAGGTGTCCTGCCTCGCTACTGAACTCGGTTGCAATGACGAGGCTATGCATGCGGTGTTCGCGCGTAGTCACGGTGACTTGTTCGGACCAAGGATGCGAATCTGGAGCCGCCGTCGAGTGTCGCCGGCGTCTTTGAGGCTGGCGACGTATCATCGAGCTCACTGGCAAGTTTGCCCCCTCCCGTTCTGTCCAGAGACGTGGGGAGCCGTGATCGAGACTTGTCCAGAGTGCCAGGCCGCCCTGACCTGGTGGACCAATGCGGTGGATCGCTGCCAGCGTTGCGGACTGGACCTCACATGGGTCGAAACGTCATTCGCACCTGAGGACGAGCGCCAGGAGCTGGGACTTGTTTCGCGCATGGTGATCGATGGAGTGGCGGATTCTGTCATTCCGGAATGGGCGAACTTCCTCTCCGGTCCAGAGCTTTTCGAGCTGATTGTCCTGATCGGGCGTGCCCTGCAACCCGAGGGCGGTGGGGCGCCCGAAGCGGAGTCTCGTCGTTTGATCGCCGGCCTGAGAACCTTGCTTGGTGTGCCGGGCACGAATGAGAGGCTCTCCAAGCTCGACATGAACGAGCCGCAAGACCGCTTCCTCATCCGGATGCGTTCGTCGGCGAGCAACCGAAAAGATCCGGTTAGGAAGGCCATCAGTTTGCTGCTGGCGCCTAAGCCTGATGATCCAGGTTTGCGTCGACTAAAGAGTGCGCGCGAGGCACGAGGCCTGATGACGGCGACTGACGTCGCGGCTCGCTTGCAGGTCGAACGCTCTCACCTTCGCCTACTTGTCGATGAAGGCTTCATGGGGGGCTGCTCAAGCAGAGGGGAGGAAAGGGTCAATGACTGGTTTTCGAGCGAAGACCTCGAGCGATTGCGGGAGGTGGTTCACGGGCGCGTATCGGCCTGGGCATGGGGCCGACGAATGGGGTTGTCCGGCGTGGATGTTCGGCAACTGTTGGCCGAACGTCTAATTGACGAATGCGCTGATGAACGTCTTCGCGCCGTTTTCGGAGGTCTGCAACTCAACGCGCGGCGTGCCACGGAGATCGGAAAATCGATCAGGCTGTGTTGCGAGGAAGCTCGGGTGACGGAAGCCTGGATTCCGGTCAGTCGAGCTTTTCGCGGCATTGGAGGCGGATACAAGCCTTGGGCGCTTCTTCTGAAGACCGCGATGCGCGGGGACCTGGTGCATGGACTGGGCCGGCAGCCGTTCCATGATCACCAAATCGGCAGGTTTTGCGTTCATCCGGACGACGCGGCGTGGATACAGGGTCGCATTGCCGACGAAGATGCGTTCCCGGCCTTCGAGCCGCAGCGTTTCGGCGCCTATCGTCCCGTTCGGCTGTCATGGGGTGAGGTCGAGACGCTCCTCAACTGTAATCCGGCGGATGTGGCCCGACTGCTGGAACTCGGCCGCATCCGCAGGACCTCCGATGACGGTGAAGGTTTCGATGCTGGATCGGTCGAGCTGTTCTCCGCAACCTATGTAAGTAGTCTCGAAATAGCCGCCCTAACGGGGCGCGCCGCCCGACCTACGGTATCGCGGTTGGCGCGGGGAGGATGGTCACGTTCTGAAATCGGCTTCTGGCCGCGCGAGGAACTGCCAAAAATAATTGGATGCCTTGGTCCGAGGATGTGGGAACCCATGAGCTCGGTGAGTGACGAATGCTCAAGGATGCCTCAGACCGCCAGGAGATGAGCGCCAGCGCAAGCCAGTTGCCATCGTTTTGCGTATGTCTGGACGTGGACCTTCAGGGGTCTAAGCGTCGTGATTGGCCCCCGAAAGGGCGGAGACCGAAGTCCCGGCGGCCGGAGCCGTATTCAATCTATGAAGTGAGATGGGTGACGGTTCAAGGGAAGTTTCTCGGGTTTCTTGCGGCTGCCGCAGAGACATGGGTCACTGGCATCACATCGAGCGCGAACACGTCCGTCACCAAGGGACCGCGGCGCGCTCGGTCGTCTGTTGGTTGAGAAACTGGCGAGTCTGAAACGCCAAGACCGGATAGTGGTCCGATACGATGCATAGTGACTGCGCATCTGGAACCGGAGCACCTGGCCCCCAACTAGCCTCCGATAGGTAGGGGGGCAGTGCTTGTAGGTGTTCCGCTTTGCGCAGTCACACTCATTGGAGCGTTCTGGGTGCCGCTCGCGGGCTTCTCAAACAACGACATTTCGCGACGGCCTCCAGGTCCTTCGAGCGTGACGGTTCGTCCTCGCACTGCTGCGACCTTCCAACCGTCAAGGCTCTCGCCGATGGAGACGCTGACCGTTTCGTCGGAGGAAGCGCTTTTCAGATAGGCGGAGCGTCCGACGATGCCGACCAGAGCTGGTGAGGCTGCCTGAGGCGCCGTTTGAGTGGGTTGAGCGCTTCCCGTGAGCACGAACACGGTGTCGCCGGATCGTGCGCCTGTTTTTCGCACCTCGTGTTCGACGCCGCCGTAGACGCTGGTTCGTTTGTCCGTTGGGGGCGCCGCTTGGGCTTGGGGCCAGAACACCAGTCCGGCCGAGGCCGCTGCGCAGCCGCCTAGCCAGACCGCCGTCAATTTGGGGCCGCCGATCCTCATGAGATCACCATCAGAACCACCATCGACACTACGGGATCATCCTGTGGACCTAGGCCTGTCGAGATGGATTTCATCCGCACCGCTTCTCGATTGATAGCCACCCATTCGGCTGCAGCCTGAGCAGCTGCAGCGTCGCCTTTGGCCTCGACACGCACTTCCGCCAGACGGAGGCCGTTGCCCAGCGGGCGAGTAGAGCTCACTTCCACCGAAGTAAGGGTGAGGCCGAGCCCACCCAGTTGGCTGTTCAGGAGTTCTGCGACGGCGGTCTTGGGTTGACCTGCGCCTACGCGTAGGATGGGAACCGGCGTAGTCCATTTCGCTGCGACGGGGACGGCAGCGGGCTTCGGCGCTACCGCAGCAGCTTCCGCTGCCCTGACACGCCAGACATCGACACCGACGTGGGCGGTAGAGACGATCACGAGCGCGCCGAGCGCCAAAGTCGCCACGGTGGCGCCCCGTCTAATCCAGACACCCCGGTTCATCCGCAAACCTCCTGTCCGAAGGCGATCACAGACGGGCCGCCTTGCTCGACGCCGTCAGCAGCCAGAAGTGGCGCAGGGTTCGCGCCTTCCGGCAGGCGAAGAACCAGTTCGTTGGCTTCGCCCGCATAGCCCAGCAGCGGCACAGGTGTGCCGCCTAGCGCGCTTACCTTCTGGGAAACGCAAAGTAGGCGCGTCGCAGCATCGGTTCGCTCGAGGCCTGTCCAGTCGACACGGGCGCTTGCCAGAAGTTCTGCATCCAGCGCCGCGCGTGCGGCTTCACGCTGGCTGGCGGCGATCTCAACCATACGCTGCTCGCGCCAGGCGTCGGCTCTCTGGCTGGCAGCGGTCGCTACCAAGGCGAGCCCCAGCGCGATGACGGCCGCCTTTGGAGCATACTTCAGCCAGCGGACCTCTCGGTCATCGACGGCGTGAGGGTTGCGGAAGCGGAATGCGACCTCGGTCGTCTCGACAGTTCGGGTGAGTGCGATGTGGCGGCTGTTCGCATAGACGGCGTCGCTGAGATGGGCTTTGCGCACGATACCCAGGGCATAGAGCGTCTCGGCGCCGTCCTGGCGGATCATCACCAGGTCATAGGCGGTGTCGGTCGCCGGCAGTGGTGAGAGCCGGTCCAGTTGCAGGCCGACGATACGGCGAGCCTGCCGCGGTGAGCGGGTCGGTAGGCGGACGAGCCGGGTCATCACCTGCAACTCGAGCGGCGCGGCGAGTGGAGGCTCGGCAGGGGGAGGCGGCGGCCTCAGGCTGAGGGAGAGGTCGTCGTGCGGCATGATTGGCTGACGGTGTCGTATTCACAGATTTCGGGAAGGTCGCAGCGGTCGCGCGGCCTCGGGCGGTTGTCGGCCTTGGCCTGCTCGGGCGTAGTCCGGCATCGCGGCTCGGCGCGGTTGGCGAGACCGGCTTGGGCGATGGCCAGGCGGCTGCTGGCCTTCGAAAGCGCCGAATAGCCTGCAGTCAGGCCAACCAGGAGGATGGAGGCGACCGTCATGGCGATCATGAGTTCGAGGACGCTGTAGCCGGCGCGGCCGGCAGCACGGCGTCGACCACCAGATCGTCCCGCAGCTGTCGGTCGACAACGATCCGCGCGCGCCGGGCGCTGGACGGCGCATCGGCGGTTCCCGCCGTGGTGGTGGCGTATGACCATGTCCGTCCTTCTGTTTCGCCGCGCTGCGCGCCGTCCGGCCGTTCGCCTGCGTAGAGGCCTTCGTAGATGTCTTCGGCGATCCGGGCGGCGATCAGTTTGTCACGCGCCTGCGAGATACGAGCGACGGTCGTCGAGGCCAGGACAACAGCAGCCGTCACGGCGATAGTCGTGATCGACAGAGCCACCATCGCATCGATGGTCAGGTAGCCTTCGCGAGCGGGATCAGGTCGCAACAGCATCCCCCACTGCGAGCAAGCCTTGGAACACCATCATGGTGATCAGGCCGACCATGCCGCCGACGATTACGATCACCAGAGGCGTCAGGATCGACAGAACACGCTCGATGGCTTCCTGGGATCGCCCGCCCAAGGCGGCGGCGGCGTCGTTCAAGGCTGGAGCGATGCGCCCGGTCTGTTCGCCCAAAGAGACGTAGTGGATGAGGTCGCGAGGCGTGTCCGTAACCGCCGACAGAGCCGCAGAGAGCCGCACCCCCTCCATCAATCGTTCGTCTTGGGCCGCCAACTGACGCGTCACTGACGGGAGATCGACAGGTTCGCGCGCCAGTTTCCACGCGACGGCGAGCGGAACGCCGGCCTGGATCATCACCGCCAGACGCGAAGCGACGCCGGCGAAAATGTAGTCCTTCAGCGGAGAGCGTTTGCCGCGTAGGAGAAGCCGTCCGCCTAGGTCTCGGGTCAGGCGGCGCAGGCGCGGCGACAGGGCAAGACCGAGCGAGAAGGAGCCGACGAGTCCGGTCAGGACTGGAAAGGCGGCGCGAACAATGGCGCCGAAGGTCAGGACGCTGCGCGTCTGCAGCGGCAGGTCGTCGCCGAGGTGCTCGAAGGCCGGCTCCAGCGACGGCAGCACGGCGTAGGCGTAGACGGCGATGGAGAGCAGGGCGACGCCGATGACGAACACCGGGTAGAGGCAGAGCGTCACCAGTCGCTTCTTCAGGGCGTCGCTGGCGGCGAGGGATGCGGCCCCAGCGGTGAACACGTCCGCCTGTCGTCCGGAAGCCTCGCCTGCCCGCGCCAGCGCCTGCAGGAAGGCGGCAGGGCGGCCCTCGGCCGCCTTCAACGCCGTCGAGAGCGGAGCCCCTGCCGATAGCCGATGGCGAACTTCTCTGGCGATGGCCGCGACGCGCGGCGTCTCTCGTCCCTGGATCAGACCAAGCGCTTGGGTGACTGACAGGCCACTGCCGAGCAACTGCGACAGGTCACGGGCGAAGCGAGCAGCATCGGCCTCGGTCAAAGACAGGCGCGCCGCCTTCTGGAACAGCACAGGTCGGATGCGCAAAGGGTGCATACGCGCGTCCAGCAACTGGTCGCGCAGAACCTGAGCGCCCGCGGCGTAGCCGACGCCATGGAGCCGACGGCCCTGGGGGTCCAGCACTGTGTAGCGGAACGCCTTCATCGCTCGGCAACCCGCCAGGCGTCGCCCCAGTCGAGCCAGCCGTCCAGCGACTGCTCCAGAGCGTCAGACCGCAGGCTGGTGTAGGTCGGTCGCGACCTGGCCAGCGCCCGGACATCAGCGGCGGAGGCGCCGCCTCCGATCCGCTCGCTGATCTCGGCGTCGCAAAGCATGAGCTCGCTAACCGCCCGCCGTCCCTTGCGCCCGGTGTCGCCGCACGAAGGGCAACCGTTTGCACGCCAGGGGACTCCAGTCGGCATAGGCAGTCCTGCCTCGCTTAACTCCGATTGCTCGTCGTCCGAAAGCGGCGACTGCGTCTTGCAGTTGGGGCACAAACGGGCGGCTAACCGTTGAGCTAGAACCCCGATCAAGGCGTCGCCGAGGAGGTAGCGTTCCACGCCCATATCGACCAGGCGTGACGGCGTAGTGGCGGCGTCATTGGTGTGGACAGTCGCCAGGACCAGATGTCCCGTCAGGCTGGCCTGGACGGCGAGGCGCGCGGTTTCGGTGTCGCGGATCTCTCCGACCAGGATCACGTCGGGGTCATGGCGCAAGAAGGAGCGCAAGGCGGTGGAAAAGGTGAAGCCCGCAGCCTCATTGACCTGGCTCTGCAGGATATCTTCGAAGACGTATTCGACCGGATCCTCGATGGTCAGGATCTTGGATCGGTTGGAGGCCAGTTCGCGCAGCGCCGCATAGAGGGTGGTGGTCTTGCCACTGCCGGTGGGACCGGTGACGAGCAAAAGCCCGTGGCTGCGTCCTAGCAGGGTCTTCAATCCGTTGGCTACCGAAGGGCGCAGGCCCAGCCGCTCCAGCGAATAGTCCACGTCGCGTCGGGTCAGCAGACGCACGACGAGAGATTCACCGAAGACGGTCGGCGCCGTGGAGATGCGCACATCTACCGGCACGCCTCGGACCGAGATCGTCGTCCGTCCATCCTGCGGCGCGCGACGCTCGGCCACGTCGAGGTCGGACAGCACCTTGATGCGGGCGATGATGGCAGGGCCAAGGTCGAAGTTCAGCCGCTCCTGATCCTGAAGCGCGCCGTCGACGCGAAAGCGGACGCGCGTGTGGTCGGCCTTCTGTTCGATGTGCACATCAGAGGCGTTGAGCAGGAAGGCCCGCTCCAGGATTTGGTCGGACAGGCGCACCACAGGTGCGTCGCGCGCGACATCCTTCAGCCGTTCAGCGTCGTCCAGCCACGTCGCCGCGGCTGTTGCTCCGGCATCTGAGTGCGCCTCGCTCTCCGCCAGCACGCCGCCCTGTGTTTGTCGCCAAGCGCTAAGGGTGAGGGTGCGCAGCCGAACGTCCTGGCCGAGTGCGAAGCGAAGGGCCTCGACCGTGACGTCGTCGCCGGGATCAACTAGGCCCAGGCTCCAACCTTCGCCGTCCACCATGGCCACGGCGTAGCGATCTTGAAGAAAGCGGACGCTGAGGCCTGGAAGCTCCATCGGTTCGATGGACTGGTCGGCGGGCCATCGGGGCGCGGCGTAGAGATCGGCGCAGGCGTCAGCGATGCGGTCTTCGGTGGCGAGACCCAGCAGGCTCAGGGCGACGGCCAATGGCTGGCCGGAGCCGCGACTGGCCTTGGCTCCCCGTTCCAGGGCGCTGAAAGTCAGGCCGACGGCGTCGCCCAGCGCGCCGCGTGCATGCGGAGGCGGCGGCGCGTCGAACTCGTCGCTAAGTGTAATCATGTCCCCGGCCGTGGACACAGCCCCGGCCCCCCTATAATCCGCCCTCAGTAGCGCTTTGTTCCGGGGGGGGCCATGGGCCGTCGGCCACGATTTAATACCAATTTTCGGTGCAGGGTACGTGACGGTTACACCCTTACCGAAATGCTCGTGGTGCTGGTCATCATCGGCCTGATCAGCGCGATTATCGTGCCTCAGACCTTGGGGCAGATGGATCGCGCCAAGGCGCGTTCGGCCCGGCTCAAGCTCGAGAGCGTTGCGGCGGCGCTGGAAATGTATTCCGCCGACCTCGCGCGCTATCCGACCAAGACTGAGGGACTCGACGCCTTGTTGGAGCCGACGGCGGACGCTCCGGAATGGACCGGGCCCTACCTGTCTGAGCGGAGTCTACTGAAGGATCCCTGGGGCGGCGCCATCCTTTACGAGCCGCCGGCCACGCCGGGCGAAAAGTTCACCCTGACGAGCCTGGGCGCTGACGCTGCGCCAGGCGGCAAGGGTTTCAAGCGTGACATCATCCTGCGGCCCGGTGAATGAAACCCTATTCAGCTACGGTCGCCTCGGCCGCACTTCTCCTGCTGGCCGCTTGCGAGACGCCGCGCGCCATTCAACCTGGCCTCGCGACCTTGCCGCAGAGCCGCTATCCGACTTCAACGTCTCCTGTAGAGACGGTCAGCGATCCGGAGAGCGCCGACGACGGCGCCTGGCGTATCGATGGGCGTGGCGTGCCGCTGCCGCCGGTCGCGCCTCGCTCGCCGGTCCGCACGTTTAACGTCGCCTTTGATCAGGCGCCGATCGCTGCGGTCGCCGATGCGGTGCTGGGACGCTCCATGGGGCGCTCCTTTCGGGTCGATGCCGCCGTTCAGGGCAATCTCACCCTCACACTGACCGGCCGTATGACCGAAGCCGAGGCGTTGGCCAGCTTCGATCGCGCTTTGCGCGGGGCGGGGGCTGCCGTCGTGGCCGAGGGACGCGGTTACGCCGTCGTGCCGGAGGCGCGGGCGAGGGGGCTCAATGGGCCGCCCGTGCTGGCGAGCGAAGGCATGGGGGTGGTGTCCGGGCCGGTGATCTATCAGGCGCGCGAGATCAGCGCGGCGGAACTGGCGCGGCTATTGGAGCCTTTGGCTGGCGAGGGGGCCAAGGTGCGCCCTGATCCGTCGCGGGAGCAGTTGTTCATCACAGGCGATCCCACCACGGTGAACGCCCTTCTGAGAACGGCCCGTTCGCTGGATGTCGATTGGTTACAGGGCAAGAGCCTGCAGTTCATCCCGACCCGCTATGCCACCCCGGCCGAGATCGCCGCCGACATTCGTCAGGTCTTCGGCGGCCCCGACGGCCCCATGGGCAGTCAGATCCAGATCGTAGAACTGAACCGGCTGAACGGTCTGCTGGTCGTGGCGCGATCGCCCGCTGGTCTTGACCGGGCGGCGGAGTGGATCGCGCGTTTTGATCGATCACCGCCACCGGCCTCGCGTCGACTGCGGTCCATTCCTCTGGCCAATCTCGAGGCCGAGCAGCTAGTGACGACCCTCGGCGCCTTGCTGGATAGTGGGCCGTCGTCCGCTACGTCGCGGCCTGTGCAGCCGACAGGCGCCGGTTCGAGCGCGCCGTCACCGACGCCACCGACGACGTCGGGGGCTTCCGGAAGCGCGACCGCCAACTCGCCGAGCGTGACCGGTGCAGTTGTGGGCGCCGGTTCGACCGGCCTGCGCCTGACGGCGGATCCACGCACCAATACGCTGATCCTGCTCGCCAACGACGCGGAGTATCGTAACGTCGTGGACATCGTTCGGCAGTTGGATGCGCCGCCGCCCCAGGTCTTGATCGAGGCGACCATCGCCGAGGTGACCTTGAATGACCGTCTTCGCTATGGCGTCCAGTGGTTCTTCGACGACGGAGGCCTGACCGGAGGCTTCGGCTCGGGCGCAAATGACGACGCCGCGTCCAGCTTCCCTGGGTTCTCGTTGCGCTACATGAATATGGACGTGCGGGCAGTCCTGAACGCGCTCTCGACAGTGACGGATGTCCAACTCCTGTCGACGCCGCGCATTCTGGTGCTGTCCAACGAGAGCGCGCAATTGCAGGTAGGCGATCAGGTTCCGATCATCACCCAGACGGCTACGGGGCTCAACAACGACAGCCGCGTCGTCAACTCTGTGCAGTATCGCGATACGGGCGTCGTCCTGTCGGTGACACCGCGCGTCAGCGAGAGCGGCCGGATGTTCATTCAGGTCGAGCAGGAGGTCAGCGAAGTTTCTGGCACCACGAGTTCGGATATCGACTCACCGACCATCCAGCAGCGCCGGCTTTCGACGCGCATTCAGGTCGACAATGGGCAACTGGTGGTCATGGGCGGTCTGCTGCGATCCAGCCGGAGTCTTGGCGATACGGGCGTGCCTTACCTCAGCCGCATCCCCGCGCTGGGGGCGCTCTTCCGGTCGCGCGAGGACACCCAGCGCCAGACGGAGTTGGTGATGTTCCTGCGGCCAACGGTGATCCGGGCGCGTCAGGACATCGATGCGGTGACAGGCGAAATGCTGGGACGTTTGCAGGCTCTGGGGATGCCGGTTGAGCCGGTTCAGTGACAACAAGCGCTCCGGCTATGTCACGCTGCTGGCGGTAACGTTCGCCTTCGGACTGGCGACGCTGGGGACAGCGCTTGCGGTTTCGGCGCGGAGCTATCTTTCAAGCGCGGCCTCAAGGGAGCGGTCCATTTTGGACCGCATTTCGCTCGAGTCCGCGGCGGCGCAGGCCTTGTCGGACATTGCGGCAAAAGGGGAACGACCACTTCAGGCGGTGCAGCTTCAGGTGGTTCGTATCAACGGCAGGTCGATTGCGACTGAGCTCTCCATCCCGGAGACCAAGGCCGATCTCGCTATGGATGACGAAGCGACGATCATGAAGGCTTTGCCGGGCCTTTGGAAAGGGGCTGAGGTCCCTGAACCGACACACCCGCGCGCCTTGGAGGCATGGAGTCGCTCGCTTGGACTATCGGCCAATGCGGAGGATTGTGCTCGTCGGTGGGTTACCCTCGGTAGAGCGCCCGAACCGTTAAGCGCCACGCTGCTCGAAGAGGGGGCTCCGCTCGTCGGAATGCTTGCTGTCGGGGATCAGGTGGATTTACGGCTCCGTTTGGATGCGGGTCCAACGGCGCGGGTCCTTTGGATCCGCACCCGCTTTGGTGGAAAAAATTGGCACATCCACGATTATCGGATTCTGACCGGGATTCGCCCAGACCTCTGCAATTCGAACAGTCGCAAATCCTTGCTTTACGGTGCAGGGCTTCGAGATTGTTCGCAATAATCCTTGCCTGGCGGAGGGACGCACGGATTTACCCAGAGGAGATCGACCGTGATGTTTGAGGATGCGGTTCCGCCTCGACCGTCGCTTATGGTGTAGTTGAACGTCACCTGCCCTGGCGAAGTAGGCGCGTTGTAGAGGATGTAGCCGCCGCCGGGTCCGACGGACGCGGTTCCCATTGAGGGATTGCTCACCGAAGTAATCGTAAGGGCGTCGCCGTCGGGATCGGTGTCATTTGCCAGGGCCATGATGGCGACAGTGCTGCCGCTATAGACCGAGCCATTGTCCGGATTGGCCACGGGTGCACGGTTGGGTGGCGGGGTAACCGTGACATTGACAGCTGCAGTTGCGGTTCCTCCCCGCCCATCTGAGATGGTGTAGGTGAAGGACTTGACGCCGGTTGTCGTGGGGGCGGTGAAACGCAAATGCGTCCCACCTCCCATGATGGCGGCTGTTCCTCCTCCAGTCACCGCTGAAACAGCTGTGATGGTCAGCGGGTCGCCGTCAGGATCGGAATCGTTGGCGCGGACCTGGATGTCGATTGCGCTCGAGACGGCCACTGTTGCAGTGTCCGGGGCGGCCGTCGGAACGCGGTTGGGAGGCTGGCCAACCGTGACGGTGACCGTTGCACTGGCTGTGCCGCCGTTGCTGTCGGAAATCGTATAGGTGAATGTTTTGACGCCAGCGGTTCCCGGTGCCGTGTAGCGAATATGCGTTCCGCCCCCCATGATCGTGGCGGTTCCTCCGCCGGAGACGGCTGACACGGCGGAAATGGTCAGGGAGTTGCGGTCAGGATCAGAGTCATTGGCGCGCGCCTGAATGTCCACTGTTCCGCCGGCCACGACCGAGGCGCTGTCATTGGCGGCGACCGGAAGGCGATTGGGTAGTTGAGCTGTTGTGATTGTGCGACGATTGCCAACGGCGTCATAGCTGTACCGGATAGTCACCCCGGACGAGTATTCGACCTGAATGAGCCGGCCAGCGCTATCATAGCTATACTTAGTGCCTGCAGCGGCAGGTAGGGCCGTGCTCAAGATGGCGAAGGCTGAGACCGTAGAGACCAGGGCGCGCGGGATCATGATGCGGATGTTTCGCTGATGGAGCGGTTGGCGTCAGCCAGTCCGGCCGGGGGCAGGTTCTTGAAGTCCTTGAGGCCCTGTTTTCGCAGTTCCATTACTGTCTTGCTTGGCAGGGGCGGCGGATAGGCGCGAACGCCCCTTGGCATGAAGGCGATCAAGCAGCAGCCGATAGCGATAGCGGGGATGACAGCGATCGCGCTGACACGCAGCCAGGAAATGGCGCCAAGCCGCTCGCGCCATGATGGCGCTGCGCGCCATTGATCCAGGTCAACTGTGCGCTGAAGAGCGAGGGTCAGTTTCCCGGCGACCGCTCTCGATCTTGAAGAGTGCAATATTTTCATAATGTTATGCCCCCGATCACTGACCTGAGCCCCCGCTCATGTCTGCCCCATATCATCAACCTCTGGTTAAAAACAGGGGTTTCCCAAGCTTCGCCGTTGTGCTTGTAGGGAGCGGTAATCTCGGGGGGTCGAGTTGTTCAAGGTCAAGTCGCGGGGCTTCGGTCGGCCGCTGTTCGTGTGCGCGATTGCCGGTGCGGTAAGCGCCGTTTTGGCGGGTGTCGGCGCTCAGACGCTGGCTCAGGCGACCTTGCCGACTAGTGACGCGGCGCCTGCTGTACCGTCTGTCCGCATCCTGAAGGGCGTTCCGGTATCGCTCAACGCAGCTGCGGCATTCTACGTCGATCAGACGGCGACGGATGGCCTTTGCCGGGATTTCGGCCCTTCTGGCGTGCGGGGAGCTGTACCGGAATTGTGCGCAGGCGCTTCGCGTCCGCGTGCGCCTGAAATCGTGGAGCTGGCGCGTGCGCTTCGCGGCGATCCGGATCTCATCTATGAGTATGTTCGCAATCGATCGGATACGGAGTTTCTTTTCGGGAGCCACAAAGGCGCTCTTGGAACCAGTATAGATGCCGCTGGCACGGCCTTCGATCAGGCGTCCCTGCTCGTTGAGTTGCTCCGCCAGTCTGGATACGCCGCAAACTATAAGTATGGCCAGGTGACCCTGACTGGCGCTCAGTTCTATGACTGGACGGGTTTTAACCAGGCGCGGGCCGCCTGCGATTTCCTGGCTTCGGGCGGAATTCCAGCGTCGGTGAATGGCACGGCTGGCGGAACTTGCAATCTCTCGGGTCAGGTTTCGAGCGTCGTGATCGCTCATGTCTGGGTTGAGGCTCAGATCGAAGGCGTGAACGTCTTTATGGATCCATCCATAAAGACGTATGAGCATATCGAAACTCTAACGTCGCTCAGGACCGATATCGGTTTCTCGGAGGGTACGGCGGGCGGCTCCGGACGCCAGGGCGCGCAACAAGGCGTTTCGAATAGTCAGAGCTACGTTTCAAATCTGAATGATGTTGGGCTGGGCGATGCGCTGAACGCCAATGCAGCATCTCTACTGCAGCGGATCAAGGCGACGCCGACGGCAGGGCAGAGGGACCTGCGCGGCGGTGACATCTGGGATGTTGTTGGCGGCCGTCGACTGCAGGTTGCGGATCGGCCGGAAGGCGGATGGCGTCAGTTCCAACCCGCAAACTACTCGCTTCTTCATACCTGGACTGCGATTCCTGACGTGTTCCGGGCGCGTATGGTTTTGGGGGCGGATCGCCCCTGGGGAACAGGGCGTGCCGTTGTCTTCGACAACTTGTCGTTCTTCGTCGATGAAATCTACGGCCGCCGCCTTGAGGTGGGATCCGCGCAAAAGCCTTGTTCATCTCAGCCTGATCCGGGGTGTAGCTTTGCGGCTTACGCACCGGTCATCAGTCTGGACAGCGTACTGCTTGTTCAAAGCGCGTCATTGAGTGATCTGGCGCTAGTTCAGATCGATTTGGAGTTGAGGGCGGACCACCCCTTCGCGGCTTCGTCAGGCGGATATGCCGACGCGGTTGTTAAGAAGAAGGTGGATTTCCTTGCCCCGATGACGATCGTCCACGGGTGGGGCGACACCTCAAGCGAACTGGCGAACAAGTGGTCGCGCGAGCAAGGCGTTGACCGCCCAAAGAGCCCCACACAGCAATTTAGCGAGGAATCTGCGCAATCGGCCTTTGCGACTGACGGCGACCTCGTCCGGGCGCGAGTTGCTGCGACATGGCTTGCCCAGTCCAGTCGCGCCCGGAATATCCACGGCGAACTGGCAGGTAGTCGTGCGACCCACTACCACTCGCTCGGTGTCGTCAGCACGGACCAGAAGCGAAACACATTCCCCAAGGGCTATGCGGTTGAACCTGGGCAGATGGTGCCTGAGCCCCTGAAGGGTTTCGCGACGGCCACTGAGGCTATCGTCGTCGATATTGAGACCACCTTCTCACTGGTGAGCCGGACGAGCGATGCCGTTAATCGGCGTGCTGCCCTGCATGCGATTGCGGCGACCAGTGCGACGCTCGAGGGCAGCGTGCTTGAGCAACTGACGATGACGCCAGACGCTGCTTCTTCTGCGAGGCGCTTGGCTTGGGGCAACCGGCCTGAGGTGGGAGAGACACCCGACACGGCGTCACGCCGTGTCTATCGTTATCAGACGAGCGACCGGGCGACGATTATGTCCACTCTGGTTGCAGAAAACCTTGCCACTGGCATTCATGGTGAATTTACTCCGAGTGGAGGGCCGAAGCAGGAGCCGTTGCCGGCCGATGCGCCTGACCGTCTCAAAGGGCGCCTAGCCGCGACTGTCTCTGACTATGTCGCTCAAGGCTATGATGTCACGGCTTCCGGCGAAGCCATGTTGGGGCCGGGTCATAGGCACGGCCCTGAAGTTCTAGATCACATTGCATACCAGCAGCCGGGATCCTGGGGAGATGACGGCCCCCCCACGTACGTGTTTAAACGCCTTGAGAGTTTGCAGGTTGGCGGAGCGATCATCGCCAACCACTATGATGCGGACGGCGACCCAGACTTCATCGCCCATACCCTGACCCGTACAGGCAAGATCTCCAAGGGTGCGGCAAGCGAAGCCGGCGACCCCGGAACCTTTGATCCATCAAAGGCCGCCGAACGTCTGAAAGACAACTGGGTAAATCGTTCCGGCGCGCTGGGTGTCAATCTGTCGTCTGGAGAGGTGGGATATTCGTCGCCCGTCTTGCAGTCCATCGGCCAGGGCGATTTTCCATACAAGCTAGACGCCAAGGCGGAGTTGCGAGGCCGTGGGATCGGCCTGATCCCTTTGGAAAATTCGCACTATCCCAATTATGGCGTCGACGGCGTGGTCACGAACTGGGAAGCGGCTGCCAGTTTCGGCAGTTCGGCTATGGCCGGCATGGGCGACGCGCGGATTGAAGCCGTTGCGCAGACGGTTACCGCTTTCGTCCATATGCAGGACATCTGGCGAGAGGCGCCGTCCGCGACGCGAGAAATGATCGGATCGCTGATCGCCAACTGGTGGGCGGATACGATCGTCCACAACACGATGACCATCACGGCTGGATCGAATGCAGAACAGTACACGCGAGTTGCGACGGGCGACTACCTGGCCTCAAGCGGCGGGGGGCGCGTGGAGATCACGGGAACGCCGCGGGCCGAACGCGCCTATAGTTACAGCCTTGGCTTTCCTCAAGGCCGTCAGCGCGAGGAAGCAACGCGCTCCTGGAACATGGATGGCGTCGTCGTGCGGGTTGTCGGACATGAGGGGGATGTAAGGACCTTCGCGACAATCGGCATCGAGCCGACAGCGGAGAGCCATATCTCCAAAGGACCGACTGTTCGAAAGCAGTGGAATTTCCGTCTTGCGGAGTGGAGCTTCCCGAGCGGGGTGAAGCTCAATCTTACTTATCCGCAGTCGGACCGGGGTATGACGCCCACGGCTGTCGTATCTAATCTCGGTTACACCCTGTCCTTGCCGTCGATCAGCAACAGCATCGCGGGTCCGACCGGAGAGGCGATGGTTGTTCAGGCGGTAGACGCTTCGGGCGGAGTTAGCCGAGCGGCCTTCCGCGGCAAGGTTGATCGTAGCTCGACCCAGCGACCTGTAGGCGCGCTGCAGCTGGAGGCCATCTATGCGCCGTCGAGCGCAGCGACGCCCCAAGTGAAATACGTCTACGATTCCGCGGGGCGGGTGAAAGAGGCGCGCGACGCCATCGCTATCGCGACGCCAGCGGCGCGGGGCGCGCATCAGTTCTTCGTCGCCGAAGGCTATCGCGGAGAGCGGCAGGATCCACTGGGCGGGCGCTATGCAGTGGAGACGCTGAACGACGGCCGTCTGCAACGTCATACTGATGAGATGGGCCGGGTATCGACGGGGACCTATGACGGCCGCAAGCGGTTGCTCTCGCGGACCTCGTCGTGGGGCGATGTGACGACGTTCAAGTACGACGATCGCGACAACATCGTCGAGAAGATCCAGACGCCGAAGGCGGGCTGCGGCATCGACGCCTGGTGGTGCCAGACGATCACGGTGAAGGCTGAGTATCACCCGACCTGGAACAAACCGACGAAGATCATCCTGCCGGCGACGATCGGCGGACTGGCGCAGAGCGAGTGGACATTCTCGTATAATGCTCAGGGGCTGGTGCAGGAGGTGCGCTCGCCGTTGGTGTTCGACGCACGCAACAACCAGAACGCTCAGGCCGTGACGCGCTCTTGGTATGACGGCTTCGGCCGCGTGACCAAAACCCAGGACCCCACGGGCGTCGAAACCTCACAGGTTTGGGGCGGCGGCGGCCTGCCGGCCTATTGTCTGAGGCAGTCGATCGTCTCCTCGCAGTCGGGTGGTTTGAGCCTGACCACGGCTTACGAATGCAATTCCACGGGCGATGTGACCGGCGTCACCGATCCTCGCGGCCATCGGACGTCGTTCGACTACGACGCCTTGCGTCGCAAGACCCGAGAGATCGGGCCCTCGTCGACGGGCGTCCAGACGCGTTGGATCTATGATCTGGACGGCAATGTCCTGGAGGAGATGCGCCGTCACGCACAGGCCGACGCCTGGCGCACGACGGTCACGACCTATTCCGCCACAGGTAAGCCGCTGACGGTGACCGACCCCTCGGGCGACGTCAGCCGCATCTGCTATGACGCGCTGGACCGCGCAGTCGTGGCGGTGGATCCGACCGGTCGGGCGACCCGCACAAGCTACAACGCCGCCAGTCAGCCGACCCATGTCGAGCGCTGGTTCACCGCCAACGTCGGCGATGCGGCTTGCGCGCTGACAAATGCGCGACCCGAAGGAATCAACACCAACACCTGGAGGAAGCACGAGTACAACGCCGCCGGTCTGCAGAGCGCCGAGATCGACGCCAACGGCAACCGCACCCAGATGACCTACGACGGCCTTGGTCGTCTGATCGTCACCACCTTCGCTGACGACGCCGAGGCCTGGAGCATCACCGACCAGCGAGGCCAGGCGGTCATCACCAAGACGCGGGGCGGCGACTATCGCGATGCCTACTTCGACCAACTCGGGCGTATCCATCACGTCTGGGAGCATGATGCTGGAGCGCCCTATCTGAAGGGCCGCAACACCCGCACGGGCTATGACCTGGCGGGACGTCCGGTATGGAAGGATGTCTCGACCCAGCCGACTGAGGCGTGGGACGAAAGCCTACGCCGCGACGTTCATATCTACGGCTACGACGTGGCCGGTCGGGCGACGACCGATCAGGTACAGCCGATGGATGCTGCGATCGGAAGTGCATCCAAGACGCTGACCTACGGCTATGACGCTGCCGGCAACCGCACCTCGATCACTTGGCCGGACGGCTTTGAGGCGACCTACGCCTTCGACGCCGCCAACCGGCCGCAGACGGTCGGCTTTGGCGGTCATACGGCGACGATCGCCCATGACTCGCTCAGCCGACGGACGAGCGTGGCCCGTTCCAGCGGCGCCAACACCGTCTACGCCTATGAACCGGACGGCGATCTGCTCAGCCTTACGCACAACTGGGCGGCGGCGGCGGCGGGCCAGACGGCGGGCGGCTGGACCTATATCCACGACGCGGCGGGCCGTCTGACGGAGACGGAGGTCTCACGGCTGGATCTGGAGTGGCTGCCGACGACGGCTTACGCTCGCGCCTATGGTCCGGCCAACAACCTGAACCAGGTCGCGTCTCAGGCCGGGCAGGCTCTGACCTTCAACGCCAACGGCAATCTGTCGACCTTCCAGGGCGCGACCTACACCTGGGCGCTCGGCAATCGTCTGGCGGGCGTCAGCCGTCCGGGCATGACCGCGAGCTACGCCTATGATGGCGAGGACCGCCGGACGATGAAGGTCGTCGACGGCGTGACGACCCGCACGCTATGGTCGGGCGCGGACGAGGTGGCCGAGATGGACGAGGCGGGCAATATCCTGCGCCGCTTCATCCCGGACGGCTCGGGCGCGATGGACGGTCGTCTGGCTTCGCTCGAGGCCAATGGAACCATCTACTGGCACCACACGGACCATCAAGGCAGCGTGGTCGCCACCTCCAACGCCGCCGGCGCGCCGGTTTCCCTGGTCAACTATTCGCCCAATGGCGAGCTGGGCACGGCGATCGACGGCACGCCCCTGACAGGGCCGCCGACCGGCAGCCCCTTCGGCTACACTGGGCGACAATACGACCCGGAGACCGGTCTGTGGCAGTACCGCGCGCGCTACTACCACCCCCAGCTGGGCCAGTTCCTGAGCCACGACCCGATCGGGACCAAGGACGATCCCAACCTCTACATGTACGTCGGCAACGATCCGATGAACCGGACCGACCCGACCGGGGAGTGTGACGTCGTCTGTAGGCGGGCAATCTCGGTCGCTGCGACGCGGGCGGGCGGGCGCTATGTCACGTCGGCGATTGTCAGCCAGGTAGACAGCCCGTTGCCAGGCCCGGCTGACGCCGTTGCAGTAGTTGGCGCTGTTGTGACCACGGGCGCTTTGATCTGGGATATCGGCAGTGCTGTGCTTAATAATGACGCGGATGCGCCGCCCTTGCCTGAAGGACTTGTCGGTGTTCAGGATGGCCGAGGTGGAAGGGATCGGGACAAGGAGCACAACAGTGGTCCGCTGGCTCCCGAATCCGGCGGTACGGGCTCGGCCGAAGGCGACTTCGAAGTGCTGGGTGGCCCCAACGGTCAACCCGCAGCGGAGGGAAGTCGAGGCGCTCCCGGTCGCATCATCGCTCCGAATGGGGTGCAGATTCGTCCAAACGGTAGAAACGGTCCCAGGATCGACATTCCTGCCAACGGGGACAAGCCTCGGGAGGTTTTGCATTACCCTCCTCGTGAAAATAGGTAAGGCGAGCATGGACGAGCGTCAAAAATTCGACGATTTTTTTAACGCTGCGACCTCGTTGGTTGATCGTTGCGTGGCTCAAGCTTACAAAAGCGGGCAAGTTTTTAGGGTTGTATTCTTTCTTTCATCTGGAAAGGAATACATGATTCAGTCGGATCTTCTGGAGGATGGTGAGGAAATTGGCTATATTGTAGTCGATCCTCATAATTCTGATATCGAAGATCATTACGCATCTGATGTTGTAATGGAGAATTTCCACATAGATAGCGTGGATTTTTTCAACGTTGAGGGGTGTCCATTCCCCTCTCGTATTGTGCTTAGAACGAGCAGGGGGACGATTTATATATCGTCGGATGGGTTCCCTTACGGTGTATCTTATCGCGTCAACGATAAGAGCGTTGGCCACCCCCAATACGATGACAATGAATACGTGCTGGATTATACGTTGTCACGCAGGGCAAGATAAAAGGGGTGTCGTAACCTCTTGCTTCGCAATCGGTTTTTGACACCCTGACGACTTGCGGCGACTTGCCCTCTTTTATAGCCATAACGGCGCCTTCCGAAGCTTGTCCGTAGCGGCCGGATCGGTGAGACTCCGGCATGGTCATCAGGCGGGAAACCAAGCGAGGGGCGCACGAGGAGCGGCGGGTTGCCAAAGCCCGCGGTCGCCGTCAGACCGGACGTATGCCCCGCACTCTCGATCATATTCCGGCCGGAAAACGCGACGAGCTGGCGTTCGTGGTGGGGCTGCTGACAGCGGGCTTCGACGAGGAGCGTTCGACCCTCTTGGCCAAGCACCTGAAGAACGGTCAGGTCCTCCGCATCATCCTCTACGGCAGCTACGCCAGGGGCGACTGGGTCGAGGATCCGGTCGGCCGCTACTTCAGCGACTATGACCTTCTGGTCGTGGTGGCGGACGAGAAGCACGCCGACGTGCTGGAGTTCTGGGGCACCGCCGAGAAGCAGTTGCTGGCCGAGCTGTCGTCAGGCGAGCGGCTGCGGACGCCGGTCAACTTCATCGTCCATAGCCAGGCCGAGGTGGACGACGCCCTGACGCGGGGCCGCTACTTCTTCATGGACATCATGGCGGACGGCGTGGAGCTGCTGTCGGCGCCGGACGTGGCGCTGGCCGCCTGAGACCTCAGGTCAGGCCAAGCGGGCCGTAGAGCCAGGTCAGCCAAAGGCCGACGGCCAGAAAGGCGCCGAACGGCAGGCGGTCGCTTCCTGACAACCGACGGCGCACGGCCAGCGCGCCCGCCGCCACGCTCAACCCCGCCAGCGAAGCCCACAACAATACGCTGGGCAGACCGATCCAGCCGACCCAGGCACCGCCCGCGCCCAGCAGCAACGGATCGCCCACGCCCAGGCCTTCGCGGCCCCGTACTCGGCGATAGGCCCACGCCAACATCCAAAGCCCGCCAAACCCCACGGCCGCGCCGATCAGGGGTGTCGCAAGCGCGGAGGGCAGGGCTGCGTGAAGGCCAGCCGGATGCAGCACGACCGCCGCCAGCAGGCCGGTGCCGAACAGGGGCAAGGTCAGCTGATCGGGCAGCTGGAAATGCTCGGCGTCGACCAAGGCGATCAGCAGCAACTGCCACCCCAGTATGGCCGTCATCACCGCGGTCGCGAGATCAGCGGAATGAAGCCCGGCCCAAGCCCCGATTAAGCCAGCCCCGGCCTCGATCAATGGATAACGCCGGGGAATGGTCGAGCCGCAGTCCTGGCATCGCCCCCGCGCCAGCGCCCAACTGACAACCGGGACCATCCGCCAAGGCTTGAGGGGGCGACCACACCCGCCGCAGCGCGAACGCCCGAACATGACGTCCTCCCCACGCGGCAGGCGCAGGCTGACTAGACCAAGAAAACTGCCTACGCAAAGGCCTATGCCGCCCAGGAAGGCCGCGAAGATCACCATGTTGCGTTCCCGCGACTGCCCGCCAGTCTCTGCCTAACTGGAGTCCGGTGCTGCGGACTACGGGCAGCGGTCCAAAAGTTGTCCTGGCTAGTGAAGCTGTTGGTGCAACGTCCCGCCCAATGTCTGCTCCTTTCGCCCAGCAGGAATGCGGCAGGACTGTTTCACAGCGGCAATGACAGGCTTCGCTGGTGTCCCAGCCGGTGTTCTTGGCTCAGGCATGAAAAAACAACGGCTTGGTTTGTCAGTCTTGATTGGCGGCGACATGGGCCAGATCGGGGTCTGTGTCAGGCCGCCACCGCCACCGCATGACGCGACAGGGCCAGGCGGATGGCGTTCAGCAGGGCGTCGGGCTGGATCGGCTTTTGCGCTACCCCGTCCATGCCTGCCGCCAGATACTCTGCCTCGTCGCGCGGGTCGGCGTTGGCGGTCAGGGCCAGGATGGGCACGGCGGAGGCCGGGCCGGGCAGGGCGCGGATGGCGCGCGTCGCCGCCACCCCGTCCATCACCGGCATCTTCACGTCCATCAGGATCAGGTCGAAGGGCGCGATCGTCGCCCGCTCCAGCGCCTGTCGCCCGTCCTCGGCGGTCTCGTGAGAACAACCGAACAACTCCAGCACCTTGCCGGCGACGAAGCGGTTGGCGGCGTTGTCGTCCACCACCAGGACATGCAGGGTCTCGTGCGCGGTGGGCGCGGCGGCGTGGTCCTCGGCGCGCCGGGCGTCGGCCGCAGCCAGCGGCAGATGCAGGTCAAAGCGGAAGCGCGCCCCGCCTGACGGCGACCGCTCCAGCGCCAGTCGTCCCTCCATCCGCTCGACGATCTGACGACAGATGGCGAGGCCGAGACCCGCGCCCGCGCCCTGGCGCCCAGCCTCGCCGGTGTTGAACGGCTCGAAGATGGCCGCCGCTGCCTCGTCACTGACGCCCGGCCCGCTGTCGTCGACCACGGCGTCCAGCCGCACCCGCCCGTCGTCCAGCCGCGTCGACAGGCTGACCTCGACGGCGCCGGCTTGGGTGAACTTCAGCGCATTGCCGATCAGGTTGTTCAGAAGCTGCTTCAGTCGCATCTCGTCGCCCACGACCCAGCGGGCGGCGGCCGTGTCTGTGGTCACGCTCAGGCGCAGGTTCTTTTCCTCCGCGCGGGGCCGCCACAGGGCCGACAGGTCAGCGGCCACGGCGTCGAGGTCCAGCGGCGCCGGTTCCAGCGTCAGGATGCCCGCCTCGGCCCGTGACATGTCGAGCGCATCGGTCAGCAGCCGCAGCAGGCTGTTCCCCGAATCCAGAATGGTGCGGACATAGGGGCGCAGCGAGGCTTGCGTCAGTTCACGCTCCATCAGGGCGGCCACCCCCAGCACCCCGTTCAGCGGCGTGCGGATTTCGTGACTCATCACCGCCAGGAACTCGGACTTGGCCCGGCTGGAGGCGCGGGCCTCGGCCTCCGCACGGACCAGGTTCTGGGCCAATTCGCTCATGGCCTCGGCGCGGCGCTTGTGGATGGCCACGCCCGCCTGCAGCACGTGCAGACCGGCCCCGACCCCGACATAGCGCCCGCGCGAGACGACGATGAAGCCCTTCAGCAGGGCGCCCAACCCCGCCGCGTCCATGGTCTGGAACAGGACGTCGGCCGAGGCGTCGGCCTCGACCATCAGCGGGTTCGGGTCCATCAGGGCCGAGACCGGACGCCGCGCATAGAGGGCGCGGCCGAACTCGGCGGCCATCTTCAGGGTGAAGGCGTTGCGCTCGATCAGGCCGACGGGCCGCCCGTCCGCGTCCGCCACGGCGATGACCAGGGTATCCGGCTCGGCCTGAAAGCGGTCGAAGGCCTCGGCCCCAAAAGCGTCTGGCGCCATGGGCGGCGCCGCCTCGACGAAGTCTCCGATCCTGGCCATCTGGTCGCCTCTCCCGCGTTCTGCGAGAGCGCAGTTAGGCGGGCGGCGCTTAACAGCCGATTTGCCGAAAGTGAATGTTTTACAAGGGCAATTTGACGAATTATCCGGGCGCGGAACTTAAAGTCGAGCCAGCAGCTCCGCCGCAAAACTCGACAGGCTGTCGTCGCGCGCGCCCATGACCACCACCCGGTCGCCGGGGCGGGCCAGATCCACGATCCGGTCGCCGCAGTCGGCGCGCGTCGCCAGGGCCTCGGCCCGACGCCCTTCGGCGCGGACGCCCGCGGCGATGTCCTCGGAGCCTACGCTGCGGTCGGTCGTCCCGCCGTAATAGACCGGCTCGGGCATCAGCAGGACGTCATGCTCGCGCATCAGTCCGGCGAAGCCATCGATGAATTCACGCTGCATCAGCTTCAGCGGACCAAAGCCGTGCGGCTGGAACAGGATCAGCAGCCGCCCGTCGAAGGCGTGCAGGGTCTTCAGCGTGGCGGCGATCTTGTCGGGGTTGTGGGCGAAGTCGTCGATGACGGTGACGCCGCTTTGCGTCCCCACCACCTCCAGCCGCCGCCGAATGCCGGCGAAGGTCGTGAGCGCCGCCACCGCCGCATCGACCGACACGCCCAGAGCCTTGACCGCGCCGAGCGCCGCCAGCGCATTGGCGACATTGTGCGCGCCGGGGACGTTCAGCACGACCGCACGGGGGGCCTCGCCGCGCACCCGCAGCTCGAAGGCCATGCCGGTGGGCAGGGGCGCCAGATCATGCGCCGACAGATCCGCCTCTTCCTCGCCCAAAGCAAAGGTGATCGCCTTGCCCGGCGCCAGTTCCTGCGCCAGCGCCGCCGTCTCGGGGTTGTCGAGGTTCAGCACCGCCGTCTGCGCCCGCCCGACGAAGCCGCCGAACAGGTCGCGCAACTCCTCCATCGACTTGTGGTCCAGCGAGATGTTGGAGACGACCGCCACGGTGGCGTCATAGCGGGCGATGGAGCCGTCGCTCTCGTCCACCTCGGCGACAAACAGGTCGGGTCCGCCGACCAGGGCGCTGGCGAAGGGGTGGTCCGCATCGGCGAAATTCTTCATCACCGCGCCGTTGACCACGGTGGGCTTGCGGCCCGCCTGATCGAGGATCCAGGCTGTCATGCCGGTGATGGTCGACTTGCCGCTGGTCCCGGCCACGCCGATCGAGGTCGGGGCGGCGTTGAACAGTTCGCTCAGCAGCTGGGGCCGGGTCTTGATGGTCGCGCCTACGCGCCGGGCCGCGCCGATGTCGGGCACCGTGTCCTCGGCCGCCCCGGTGGCGACCACGATCTGATCGGGGCTGACCACGCCCGACCCGTCCTGCGGATGCAGGGTGACGCCGTGGGCGCGCAGCCAGTCGAACTTGTCCGGGGTCCGCCCCTGATCCAGCGCCCGATCCGACCCGGCGATGCGGTTGCCCTGCGCCTGAACGATCATGGCCAGGGGCAGCATGCCGGACCCGCCGACGCCGCAGAAGAAATAGTCTTTGTTCATCGGCTTGATTTTGACGCGCGAAACCGGGGAATGTCCGGTAGCCTGACTAGCACGGGCGACGCCGGAGGCCAGCCCCATCCCTATGCCAGAATCCAAGACTGGACCCTTCAAGATCGGCGTCGTCAACGCCAGCTCGCGTCTGGACCCCGAGCGCGGTCAGGCGATCCAGGCCTGGATGGATGCGGCCTATCCGGGCGGCGAGGTGCAGTTGGTCTTCCACCCCCAGAGCTTCAACAAGCACGGTCATTTCGGCGGCGACGACGCCACCCGCGCCCGCGCCTTCGTCGAGTTCGCCAATGACCCGCGCCTGGGGGCCCTCTGGTTCGCGCGCGGCGGCTATGGCTCGTGCCGCATCGCCGAGGCGGTCCTGCCGCAACTGACCGATGTGGCGAGGAAGAAGCGCTACCTCGGCTACTCCGACGCCGGCAGCCTGCTGGCCCTGCTCTACAAGGCGGGCTTTCCTCATGTGGCCCACGGGCCGATGGCCTCGGACGGGGCGCGCCACGCCGCCACGGGCCGTCGCGCGGTGGAGTGGCTGGTCAGCGGCGACCGCGCCTCGCTGGAGCCTTCGCTGCTGGACGACCCGCGCCCGGCCGTCGCCTTCAATCTGACCATCCTCAACGAACTGGTCGGCACGGCGCTGGAGCCCGACCTGACCGGCCACGTCATCATGCTGGAAGAGGTGTCCGAGGCGCTCTATCGCGTGGACCGGATGATGTTCCACCTGACGGGTCAGGCCTCGATCCGCCGCGCGGCGGGCATCCGCCTGGGCCGGGTTTCGGACGTCACGCTCAACGACCCCGACTTCGGCCTGACGGCGGAGGAGATCGTCCGCTACTGGTGCGAACGCTCGGGCATCCCCTACCTGGGAACCGCCGACATCGGCCACGACCCGGACAACAAGGTGGTCCCGTTCGGCGTGACGCGCTGACCTCTCAATCCTCCCCTGCGCAGCGGGGGGAGGGGGACCATGCACAGCATGGTGGAGGGGGCGAGATCGGGGCGTCTTAGTTTGAGGTTGGGCGCAGGGTGATCCAAGGCTGAAGTCACCGCGCGTATCCGCCCCCTCCACCGCCTGCGGCGGTCCCCCTCCCCCGTAAACAGGGGAGGATCGAGGACGGTGCTAGCCCTTGAAGGTCAGCCCTTCAGGCCGGGCCTCGAAGCCCGACAGCCGCCCCAGATAGCTCATGCCCAGCAGCGACGCCGGCATGTCGGCGTCCACCACCAGGGCCTCGACCGAGGTCAGCCGCACCCCCGCCACCGCCAGCGACGGCAGGACGACGGGCGCCGCCTTCACCGGACCGGCGGCGGTGTTCAGGGTGCGGGTGAAGTCTCCGGCGACGACGCTGACGCCCGCCCGTTCCGCGTCGGCGCGGCTCAGGGTCACGACGCTGGCGCCGGTGTCGACCAGCATCCGCATGGGCCGACCGGCCACGACGGCCTCGGCCCAGTAATGGCCGTCCGCCGAGCGCACGACCGAAGGCGCGGCGATGGCGGCTTGCGCTTCGCCCGTCCCGTCCATCCAGCGCAAGGCGCCAGCGCAGGCCAGCGACGTGGCCAGGGCGGCGGCGAAAACGACAGCAGAGCGCGGATCGATACGGATCATGACCCTACTGTGCCGCAAGGGTCTTGGCAGGCGGTGAAGCGATACGGCGAACGAAAGGTTGACGGCTGAACATCGTTACACGCCGTCTTCGATCTTCCCCCGTGAACGGGGGAGGATCGAGCGTTCTGCTACCCGCCCAGCAACACCGGGTCGATCAGCCCTCGCCGCCCCTCCAGTTCGCCCATGATCTTCGCCCGTTCCTCCGCGCTCATCCGGCTCCAGGTCGCGATTTCGGGCAAGGTGCGAAAACAGCCGAGACACAGCCCCGAAGCCCCGTCCACGGTGCAGACCATGACGCAGGGCGTGGCGACGGCGCGCGGCGGTTTGGCGGGCGAGGGGGCGGGCGGCTGGCTCATGTTTTATGACGTGAACACTACAATACGTCCGGCATCGGACCAAATTCTTGACTTTTTAACCAAGCGGAGCTATCTAGGACCCTGACGCGAAACGACTATGACGGTGAGATCCCCGATAAGCACGACGCGTCTTCTTTCATCGTTCAACGAAAGGAGACGCCCAAATGAACGACAAGGACCGTAATCTCCAGCACGCCATGATGTCCTTCGCCCTATGGGGCGGGATGCTGGTCAACACGAAGCAGATGAACCTCGCGAACAACCGCGCGGTCAGTCACCCTTCGAACTTCGTGCCCATTACGATCAAACGGCCGCGCGCGTAGCCGCGAGGGTATTTGATCCAAGCCATAAGCCCCGGTCACAACGACCGGGGTTTTTCAATTCCGCTTGCCTTAACCCGCCGCCCCGCTGAAACCGGCTCCGTCATCAAGAGGAGCATCGCCATGGGTCTGATCGTCGAGGAGCGCCGCGGCGCGGTCATGGTCTGGACCCTGACCCGGCCCGACCGACTGAACGCCCTGCCGGATCTGGAAGACGGCGAGGCCTTCGCTAATGCCTGCGAGGCGGTCAACGCCGATCCTTCCATCCGCTGCGTCGTCATGACCGGCGCGGGCCGGGCTTTCTCGGCGGGCGGCGACCTGAAGGCGATGAAGGCGCGCGCCGACCTGTTCGAGGGTTCGGGCGCCGCCATCCGCGAACGCTATCGCCGTGTCGTCCACCGCATCGTCCGCTCGCTGTACGGGCTGGAGGTCCCTCTGATCGCCGCCGTCAACGGCCCGGCCATGGGACTGGGCTGCGACATCGCCGGGCTCGGCGACATCCGCATCGCCTCGGACCGCGCCAGCTTCGGCGTGCCCTTCATGAAGCTGGGCATCATCCCCGGCGACGGCGGCTCCTGGCTGCTGCCGCGCAACATCGGCTATGTCCGCGCCGCCGAAATGCTGTTCACCGCCCGATCCATCGACGCCGAGACCGCCGACCAATGGGGTCTGGTCAACCGTGTGGTCCCGCACGAGACCCTGATGGACGAAGCCATGATCACGGCTAACCAGATCGCCGCCCAGCCGCCCCAGGCCCTGCGCATGGCCAAGAGCCTGCTGCGCCAGGGCCGCGACATGAATTTCGATCAGATGCTGGAGCTGTCCGCCGCCCTGCAAGCCCTCGCCCACCTGACCGACGACCACATCGAAGGCGTGACGGCGGTGCTGGAAAAGCGGCCGGGGGAGTTTACGGGCAACTGATTTCTCTGGACCTCAGCACCCGCTCATCCCGGCGGACGCCGGGATCCAGCAAGAGCCAAGGACGCCACGGCGGCCTCCCACCTCCATCCACTCGGCGCTTGCTGCCAAAGCACTGGATCCCGGCGTCCGCCGGGATGAGCGGGGGAGGAAACGGCGCACCAAAAAAGGGGCGCCTCGCAGCGCCCCTTTTACAATCCTGGCTCTAGCTGACGCTACCGCTTGGCCGGCGTCTGCATCGAGCGGGTGGCCGGCACCCCGGCGACGCTGTCGGCGCGCTTGGCGCCGGCGGTTTCGCCCGGCTTCATGAACTTGACCAGGACACGCTGGCCGATCAGCAGCGGCGCGTCGTTGACAGCCACGACCACCTCGACCACGCGCTCGTCCGACCGCTGAGAGGGATCGTCCGAGGCCAGCTTGCGGGCGCCGAAGACGGCGGCGCGACGCAGGACCTTGCCGATATAGACCTTCGACGGGTCGCCTTCGGGGGTGATCTCGACGGCCTGATCGGTGGTGATGTTCGGAATGTCGGCCTCGACGATTTCGGCGCGGGCGATGCGCGGGGCGTCGGGCTCCAGGTCGAACATGTTGGACACGTTCAGGGTCGAGGCGCCGGCGCCGGGATTGGCGTAGCGACGCACGATACGGCCGTCCTGCGGGGCGCGGATCACAGTCAGTTCGACGTCATAGGCGGCCTGGTCGCGGCGGGCGCGGGCGGTCTGGACCGCCGACTGGGCAGAGCCGAGGCGGGCCTGGGCCTGAGCGATGGCGTCGCGGGCCTGATCCAGGCGCTGGGCGGCGACGAAGTTGGTCGAAACCAGCTTCTGCAGGCGGTCGTATTCGCGCTGGGCGGTGGCGATGTCGACGTTGATCAGGCGCAACTGGCTTTCCGCCTCGCCAAGGTTGGCGGCCGCGGTCTGCAACGCCAGGCGAGGCTCGTCGTCTTCCTGGCGCGCCAGGATCTGGCCGGCTGTGACCCGGTCGCCTTCCTGCACCAGGACCTCACGCACCACGCCGCCGCGACGGGCTGCGATCTGGATGATGCCGCCCTCGATATCGACCTTGCCGTTGGCGATGGCCGCATAGGGGCTCTCGACCTTCTTCTCGGCGGCGGCGGTCGCTTCCGCCTTCTTCGCGGCATTGGCCTTCTGGACCATGCTGAAGCCGACGACGACGACGATCAGGGCCGCGAGGCCGATCCAGAGCCATTTGTTTTTCAGGAAAGCGGGCATGTGAGGCGTCCTTGAGGATCGGTGTCTAGTGCGAGGCCAGAACGGCGTCGGGATTGGGGATGCGGCGCTGATCGTCGATGATCACGCCGTCTTCGATGTGGATGACCCGGTCGGCCCAGGCCTCCAGGCGCGGGTCGTGGGTCACGCAGATGACCGCCGCGCCATGCTCGGTGGCGGCCCGGCGCAGCAGCTTGATGACCACCTGGCCGTTCTCGCCGTCCAGCGCCGAGGTCGGTTCGTCGGCGAACAGGATCTGCGGGTCCTTGGCCAGGGCGCGGGCGATGGCGACGCGCTGCTTCTCGCCGCCGGACAGGGCCGCCGGGCGCTGATGCAGGCGATGGCCCAGGCCGACTTCTTCCAGAGCGAGCGTGGCGCGCTTCTTCGCCTGATCCGGGGTCAGGCCCTGGAACTTCAGCACCGTCGTCACCTGTTGCAGGGCGCTGAGCGACGGGAACAGGTTGAAGCCCTGAAAGATGAAGCCGCAATGATCCAGCCGGAACTTGTCCAGGCGCCCCGACGACAGCTTCCACATATCGTCGACGTCCAGCGCATCGACCCGACCCGCTTCGGGCTTCAACAGGCCGGACAGGGCGGCGATCAGGGTCGACTTGCCCGAACCGGACGGTCCCATGACCATGGTCAGGTCGCCGTGGCGGGCGTCGAAGTTCACGCCCTTCAGCACCTCGACATAGTTCTTGCCGGACTTGAACCGCTTGACCAGACCCTTGGCCTCGATGGCGAACTCGCCATGCCGTCCTTGAACTTTCGTATGCATGTTCATCGCAGCAGGTCCGCAGGTTGGCTCTTCTTGAGGATGCCCATCGACAGGAAGCCCGACAGCATGGCGATGGCGATCAGACCGCCGCCCACCACGATCAGCAGGGGCAGGGGCAGGGCGATGATGACAGCCTTGGACATGGCGAACAGCGACAGCAGCCAGGTCAGGCCGATGGCGGCGGCCACGCCGACCACCCCGACCCAGAAGCTCAGCTCCATGACGATCCGACGCAAGCTTCCCATGCCCACGCCCAGGGCGCGCAGCGAGGCGAACTCCTTGATGTTGGCCATGATGGCGCCGCGCAGGGTCTGCCAGGTGATGGCCACGCCGATGATGATGCCCAGCACGACGCAGCCGCCGATGATGATGACCAGGATGCCTTCCTCGAACATGGCGCCGGCGTTGGCGTCCGCCAGTTCCTGACGGGTCCAGGCCTTCCACTGGCCGTTGCCCATGGCGTTCAGTTGGGTGGCGACGATCTTGGATTGCGCTGGGTCGCGCAGCTTGATCATCAGCGGACCGACGCGTGGGCCGGTGTCGGCCTGGCCGACCATGCGCAGGGTGTCGCGCGACATGACCACGCCCGGCTGCATCATGTTGGGATAGCCGCGGGTGACGCCGACGACCGTGACCGTCTGACCGTTGTACAGGGCCTTGTCGCCCAGTTTGACGCCCAGGGTCGTCAACGCCGTCTCATCGACCGCGACGGTGTAGGGCTGACGCAGGGCGTCGACCAGTTCTCGCGAATAGTCGGTGGGAATGGTGACCGACCCCGGCGTGGTGTCGATGATGCTGGACTGGACGAATTTCTGACGCGGGGCGCCTTGTGCGGCGCGCTCGGCCTGGCTGCGGGTGGGGTCGACCTCTTTGATCGACTGGAAGGTCCCGCCGGCGCCGTCCAGCGGTTGAACCTCGACCACGGCGGGGTGGTTGTAGGCCAGCGGAATGAAGCGGCGCGGCACGCCCGAGGGGCCGTTGATCAGGCTCTTGGCGCCCGGCTGCATGATGATGATGTCGGCGGCCGAGCGTTCGATCTGGGCGGTGAAGCCCTTGCCGATGCCGATGAAGACCCCGGTCATCGCCAGCACGAGCAGACCCGAAAGGGCCAGCGCCATGACGGCGGCCATATAACGTCGCCACTCAAAGAGCAGCGTGGACAGCGCGAGCGACATGACGCGTATTCATTCCCCTGACTTGCAGCGTTATCTGAGGCCGCGCCGGGCCGGGGCCAAGTTAAATCGGGGTAAGGGTTCCGCTTCCCCCGGACGCGCAGCGGGACTATGGGGGCTTGAGGCCCGTCCCTGGACGGCGCTAGTTACACAATAACAGACGCGAGGCGCCGGGCCTTGCGCGCCGGGAGAGCCCCATGTCGCTTCGTCGCACCTTTTCCTTCACCGCCTCATTGGCAGCCCTGGGGGTCGCCGCCGCCGTGACCGGCGCCACCGCCACCCCGGCGTTTGCCGACGAGGGCATGTGGACCTTCGACAACTTCCCGATCCAGACGGTCAACGACAAGTACGGCGCCCGCATCGATCAGGCCTGGCTGGACGGCGTGCGCAACGCCGCCGTGCGCCTGCAAGGCTGCTCGGCCTCGTTCGTCTCGGGCGAAGGCCTGATCCTGACCAACCACCACTGCGTCATCTCCTGCGTTCAGGACCTGTCCACGGCCCAGAACGACTACGTCAAGAACGGCTGGATGCCCGCCACCCGTGAAGAGGAAAAGACCTGCCCCGGCCAGACCGCCGAGGTCCTGACCGACATCACCGACGTGACCGAGCGCGTGCTGGGCGCCGGCGCCGGCCTGGAAGGCGCGGCCTTCGTCGCCGCCCGCTCGGCTGAGATCGACAAGATTCAGAAGGACGCCTGCGGCGATGACCGCAAGTTGACCTGCCAGGTCATCAGCTTCTACCGCGGCGGCAAGTACGCCCTCTACAAGTTCCGCAAGTACGAAGACGTGCGTCTGGCTTTCGCGCCGGAGTTCCAGGCGGCCTTCTTCGGCGGTGACCCCGACAACTTCAACTTCCCCCGCTACGCCCTCGATGCCGCCTTCCTGCGCGCCTATGAGGACGGCAAGCCGGTCTCGAGCCCGAACCACCTGAAGTGGAATCCGAACGCGCCCAAGGAAGGCGACCTGACCTTCGTCGCCGGCAACCCCGGCTCGACCTCGCGCCTGCTGACCATGAGCCAGCTGGAGCGCCTGCGCGACCAGCAGATCCCGATCACCCTGATCCAGAGCGCCGAACTGCGCGGCCGTCTGGTCGAGTATTCGACGACGGGCGAGGAAGAAAAGCGCGTTGCCCTTGACCCCATCTTCGGCCTCGAGAACAGCTTCAAGGTCTATTACGGCCAGCAGGGCGCCCTGACCGACCCGGCCTTCATGGCCAAGAAGCGCGCCGAAGAGGCTGAACTGCGCCAGCGTGTCGCCGCCGATCCGGCCGTGGCCGAACGCATCGGCGATCCGTGGGGCGACCTGGAAAAGGTGCAGGTCACGGCCCGCGACCTCTACCTGCCCTACCGTCAGCTGGAAGCGAACGCCGGCGGCGGCTCGACCCTCTATTCCTACGCCCGCGCTATCGTCCGCGCTTCCAAGGAACGCGCCAAGCCGGTCGCCGAGCGCCGCGCCGGCTATGCCGACAGCGACATCGCGGCCCTGGGCCGTCGTCTGGCTTCCGAGGCTCCGATCCCGGTCGGCGTCGAGGAAATCCAGCTGTCGCACTGGATGCTGAAGACCCGCGAATACCTGACGGTCGACAGCGCCGACGTGAAGACCATGCTGGGCAGCGAAAGCCCGGAAACCATCGCCGCCCGTCTGGTCGGCTCCAGGCTGATCGACCCGGCCTTCCGCGCCGAAGCCCTGGCCATGACGCCGGAACAGCTGGCCGCTTCGGGGGACCCGATGATCGCCTTCGTCCTGGCCAATGACGACGCGGCGCAAGCCGTCCGCACCCAGTGGGACGCGGGCGTCAACGCCCCGACCGCCCGCGCCGCCGAAAAGGTCGCCCAGGCCCGCTTCGCCGTCTATGGCGACAACCTCTACCCCGACGCGACCTTCTCGCTCCGCCTGTCCTATGGTCAGGTGAAGGGCTGGACCTATCGCGGCGTCACCGTGCCGGCCTTCACCTACATGGGCGGCCTGTATGAGCGCGCCACCGGCGCCGAGCCGTTCAACGCGGCCCAGCGCTTCGTCGATGCCGAGAGCCGCATCAACAAGAACGTTGTCTATGACTTCGTCTCGACCAACGACATCATCGGCGGCAACTCGGGCTCGCCGGTGATCAACGCCAAGGGTGAAGTGATCGGCGCCGCCTTCGACGGCAACATCCACTCGCTGGGCGGCTCGTTCGGCTACGACGGCGAACTGAACCGCACCGTGACGGTCTCCACCGCCGCCGTCACCGAGGCCCTGCGCAACGTCTACAACCAGCCGCGCCTCCTGCGCGAACTGGGCGTGACGCGCTAAGCGACTGCGTCTTTCCTCCCCATTCCATGGGGAGGGGGACACGTAGTGGTGGAGGGGGCGGCGCAAACGCCAGCCGTGGAGTCGCCCCCTCCGTCACGTCGCCTTCGGTTCCGCGCCACCTCCCCATCGCTGCGCGACAGGGAGGAAAGATACGCCCCCGTCTGACGCAGCGCCCTGCTACGGTCCTCTTGATCCTCGCCGCCGATTTCAGACTATTCAGACGAATTGGACTCTGTTTTTTCCTCGCCAGAGTCTGAACCAGGAGTTCTCCATGCGTCACATGTTCTTCGCCTCGGCCGCCGTCCTGGCCTTCGCCGCCGCCAACTCCGCCAACTCCGCCAAGGCAGAGGAAGGCATGTGGACCTACGACAACTTCCCCATCGCCCGCGCCAACCAGACCCTGGGCACGAACATCGACCAGGCCTGGCTCGACAAGGTCCGTCTGTCGTCGGTCAAGTTCGGCGGCTGCTCGGCGGGCGTCATCTCCGGCGAAGGCCTGGTGATGACCAACAACCACTGCGTCGCCACCTGCGTCGCCAACCTGTCCACGCCGCAGCTGCAATACGCCGAGACCGGCTTCACGCCGAAAAGCCGCGAGGAAGAGCTGAAATGCCCCGGCGGCTCGGCCGAGATCCTGACCGAGATCGTCGACGTCACCGAACGCGTGCAGAAGGCGGGCGCGGGTCTGGACGGCCAGGCCTTCACCCAGGCGCGCGAGGCCGAGGCCGGCCGCATCGAAACCGAAGCCTGCGGCGACGACGCCAAGATCCGCTGTCAGGTGGTCAGCCTGTATCGCGGCGGCCAGTTCAAGCTCTACAAGTTCCGCAAATACTCCGACGTGCGTCTGGCCTGGGCCCCGGAAGACCGCGCCGCGACCTTCGGCGGCGACCTCGACAACTTCTCCTTCCCGCGCTTCGCCATCGATGCCGCCTTCATCCGCCTGTATGAAGACGGCAAGCCCGCCCTGACCCCGACCCACTTCACCTGGAACCCCAACAAGCCGACCGAGGGCGAGCCCGTCTTCGTCACCGGCAACCCCGGCTCGACCCAGCGCCTGCTGACCCAGTCGCAGCTGATGACCATCCGCGACGTGGTCCTGCCGCTGGACCAGCTGATCGCCTCCGAGCTGCGCGGCCGTCTGATCCGCTACTCCGAGGAAGGCGAGGAACAGGCCTTCATCGCCATGGACCCCATCGTCGGCGTCGAGAACACCTACAAGCGCGGTCGCGGCCGCATGGCGGCCCTGATCGACCCGGCCTTCATGGCCGCCAAGGCCGAGGCCGAGGCGGACTTCCGCGCCCGCGCCGCGGGCGGCGTCACCGACCCGTGGGCGACGCTGGACGCGGTTCAGCCCCTGGCCCGCGAGCTCTACGCTCCGATGGCCCTGCTGGAAGGCGGCACCGGCATGGGCACGACCTCGGTCGCGGGCGGCTCGCCCCTGTTCCAGTGGGCGCGGGCCATCGTGCGCGGCGCCCAGGAGCGGGCCAAACCGTCGGATCAACGTCTGGCGGAGTATGCCGACAGCCGCCTGCCGGGCGTGCAATCCGGCCTGTTCGCCGAGCGCCCGACCTACCCGGAGCTGGAGCAGATCCGTCTGGAATGGTGGCTGTCCAAGACCCGCGAATGGCTGACCGTCGACAGCCCCTATGTCCGCACCCTGCTGGGCAAGGAAAGCCCCGAAGCCCTGTCGGCCCGCCTGATCGAAGGCACCGAGCTGGCTGACCCCGCCGTCCGCCGCGCCCTGTGGGAAGGCGGCCTGCCCGCCGTCCAGGCCTCAACCGATCCGCTGATCCAGTATGTCCTGGCCATTGACGCCGACGCCCGCGCCGTGCGCACCGCGTGGGACAATCAGGTCAAGGCTCCGACCGACCGCGCCTCGGAACAGCTGGCCGCCGCCCGCTTCGCCGCCTATGGCGACGCCGTCTATCCCGACGCCACCGGCACGCTCCGCCTGACCTACGGCCGGGTCGAGGGCACGGACGTTCCGGGCCAGCGCATCGGCGCCTTCACCACCTTCGCCGGCCTGTGGGATCGCGCGACCGGCGCCGAGCCCTTCAACGTCGCGCCCAAGCTGCTGGCCGCCAGGGACCGCATCGACCCGAACGCGGTGATGAACATGGCCGTCTCGTCCGACACCATCGGCGGCTCGTCGGGCTCGCCCGCCGTCAACGCCAGGGGCGAGATCATCGGCGCCAACTTCGACTCCACCGTCCTGACCCAGCGCAACGCCTACGGCTATGACCGCAACGTCAATCGCAGCGTCATCGTCACCACCCAGGCCGTGACCACGGCCCTGCGCGACGTCTACGGCATGGATCACCTGATCGAGGAACTCGGGGTTAAATGACCACGACGACCTTCCGTCCCGCCGCGTCTTCGGACGTGGCGGGGCTGCACCGCCTGATCGAAAGCGCCTATCGCGGCGACAGCGCCAAGGCGGGTTGGACCCACGAGGCCGACCTGCTGGGCGGCCAGCGCACCGATCAGGCCGAGCTGCTGGAGATCATCGCCGACGTCTCGCGGGTCATCCTGCTGGCCGAGGTCGACGGCGTCCTGACCGGCTGCGTCCAGGTGGCGGACCAGGGGCAGGGTCTGGCCTACCTCGGCCTGCTGACGGTCGACCCGACCCGTCAGGCGGGCGGTCTGGGCCGACGCCTGATCGAGGCCGCCGAGGCCGAGGCCGTCTCCCGCTTCGCCGCGACCCGCATGGAGATGACCGTCATCCGCCAGAGGACCGAACTGATCGCCTGGTACGAACGCCGCGGCTATCGCCTGACCGGCGAAACCCGGCCCTTCCCCCTGGACGACGAACGCTTCGGCCTGCCGCAGACCCGCGAACTCGAGTTCGTCGTCATGGAAAAGGCGCGCAAATAAAAACCCTCTCCCGGCGGGAGAGGGCTTGAGCCTCGGAGAGCCGAAGGCGATCCGCGTAGGCGAAAGGGTGAGGGGCTAAGGTGTCAGTCGGCGGCAGCCGTGGCACAGACGGCTTGCGCCGACGGGATATCGACGACCCTCATCCGGCCCTGCGGGCCACCTTCTCCCATCGGGAGAAGGGACCGAGGAAACGGGCTGCCTACAGATCCCGCATCTGCTTCTGGGCGGCGTTGAAATACTGCCAGCCGGTCCACAGGGTGATGAGGGCGGCCAGCCAGATCAGGGTGTCCGAGAACAGCTGGAAGTGGGGCAGGTAGTCAAACGGCAGGCCCCAGCCGTCCCAGTTGCGGGCGAACAGCTGGCAGCCCAGGGCCACCATCTGCAGCGTCGTCTTCCACTTGGCGGCCAGGGTGACGGGCAGGGTGATGCGCCCGGCCATGGTCTCGCGCAAGGCGGAGACGGCGAACTCGCGGAACAGGATCAGGCCGCAGGGGATGATGATCTGCTGCACCGAGCCGCTCGTCAGCACGCCCAGGATGGCGCCCGTGACCAGGATCTTGTCGGCGATGGGGTCCAGGATGGCGCCCCAGCGCGTCTCGGCGTTCCAGCGCCTTGCCAGATAGCCGTCGATCCAGTCCGTCGAGGCGGCGATGACGAAGATCCAGAAGCCCGTCCGGTACATGGCGAACTGGTCGTCCGGGCTCAGCATGGCCGAGACAAAGGGGAAGCCGCTGGTGGCGCCGGCCAGCAGCAGGAACATGACCACGCCCGCCGCCAGACGGATGCCGGTCAGGATGTTCGGGATCGGGTTGGCTTTGTGGGCAGAAGTCATCATCACGTCCATTGCAACGCCTGCGGTGTGGCATGGTTCGCGGCGCGATGCGAGGGCGACGACCTGTCGCCCTCGGCCGAGGCTCAGTCCAGCCGCTCGAAGCGCTTGGCGCCGGTCAGCTTGGTCAGGAGGCCGGCGGCGATGCCGAAGTGCAGGCCGCTGAGGCGCAGTTCGCCCGCCGCTTCCTTCTCGGCGATCCAGGGGAAGGTGCGGAGGTTGTCCAGCGACAGGCGCACCACGGCCTCTTCGGCCACCGTCTCCTGCTCTTCGGCGGCCACGCCTTCGATGGCGGCGCTGACGGCGGGTACGCCCTGGGCGACCCACGGAGCGACGAAGTCCTGGCAGTTGGACGGGGCGCCGTTGCGCATGGCGTTGACCCCCCCGCACGAGGCGTGGCCCATGACGACGACGTGCTGGACCTTCAGCACGTTGACGCCGAACTCCAGCGCCGCCGAGACGCCGTGCAGCTTGCCGTCGGGCTCATAGGGCGGAACCAGATTGGCGACGTTGCGCACCACGAACAACTCGCCGGGCGCAGTGTCGAAGATCAGGGCCGGGTCGGCGCGGCTGTCGGAACAGGCTACGACCAGAGTATGCGGCTTCTGCCCGTTCGTGGCCAGAGCCTCGTATTCGGCGCGTTCGGACGGCCACCGGTTCTGGCGGAAGCGGTGATAGCCCTTGATCAGTTCATTGGTCATAAGCGCCTTCCTAGACCCGCAGCGGTTTCCGGCTCAAGTCCCGATCAGGACTTATGGAAAAAGCCGTGGATGCGCTCGGCCAGGGCCTGATTGACGCCCGGGACCTTGACCAGGTCGGCGACCGAGGCCCGTCCGACGCCCTTGGCCGAGCCGAAGGCGTGCAGCAGGGCCTTCTTACGCCCCGGCCCGACGCCCTCGATCTCGTCCAGCGGGTTCTTCTTGATGTCCATCGAGCGGCGCTTGGCGTGGGCGCCGTTGGCGAAGCGGTGAGCCTCGTCGCGCAGCCGCTGGATGTAGTAGAGGGCCGGGCTCTTCAGCGGCAGCATGAAGGGCGGCTTGCCGGGGATGAAGAAGTGCTCCTTGCCCGCGTCGCGATCCGGCCCCTTGGCCACGCCGACGGCGGTGATGTCGTCGACGCCCAGATCAGCCAGGACCGCCAGCACCTCGGCCAGCTGCCCCGCCCCGCCGTCGATCAGCAGCAGGTCCGGGCGCTCGACCGCCTCGCCCGCCTCCTCGTCCTTGACCAGCTTGCCGAAGCGCCGGCGCATGACCTCGCGCATCATGCCGTAGTCGTCGCCGGGGGTCAGGTCGTCGCCGCGGATGTTGAACTTGCGGTACTGGTTCTTGCGGAAGCCCTCGGGTCCGGCGACGATCATGCCGCCGACCGCATTGGTCCCCTGGATATGGGCGTTGTCATAGACCTCGATCCGCTCGGGCCGGGCGTCCAGACCGAAGGCCTCGCAGACCTCGTCCAGGATTTTCGACGTGGCCGAGTTCTCGGCCATCTTGCGGCCCAGGGCCTCGCGGGCGTTGGTCAGGGCGTGATCGACCAGGCTGAGCTTGCCGCCGCGCAGGGGCCGGGCGATCTCCACCCTGTGCTCGGCCTTCATCGAGAAGGCGGCCTCCAGCAACTCCAGCTCGTGCGGGCGGATATTGGACAGGATCAGGCGCGGGATCGGCTTGTCCTCGTAGAGCTGGCCCAGGAAGGCGGCGAGGATTTCCGGGTCGCTGTCGGTCTTGTCCACGCGCGGGAAATAGGCCCGCCCCCCCCAGTTCTGGCCGGCGCGATAGAAGAAGACCTGGACGCAGGCCTGACCGCCCTCGGCGTGCAGGGCGAAGACGTCGGCCTCGGCCACGCCGTCGGCGTTGACGCTGTTCTCCATGGAAATGGCCGACAGGGCGCGGATGCGGTCGCGCACGCGGGCGGCGGTCTCGAAATCCATCTCGTCGGACGCCGCCTGCATCTCCTGCGACAGGCGGCTGATCACCGTCCGCGACTTGCCGCGCAGGAAGGCCTCGGCCTCGTTCACCAGTTCTGAGTAGTCCTCCAGCGAGATCAGGCCGGTGCAGGGCGCCGAGCAGCGCTTGATCTGATGCAGCATGCAGGGCCGGGTTCGGGTCTCGTAAACGCTGTCCGAACAGGAGCGCAGCAGGAAGGCCTTCTGCAAGGTGTTCAGGGTGTGGTTGACCGCCCAGGTCGAGGCGAAGGGGCCGAAGTAGTCGCCCGGAATGGTGTGGGCGCCGCGATGCTTCCGCACCTGGGGCGCGCGGTGGTCGCGCCGGATCATCAGCTCGGCGAAGGACTTGTCGTCGCGCAACAGGACGTTGAAGCGCGGCTTCAGCTTCTTGATGAAGTTGGATTCGAGCAGCAGGGCCTCGGTCTCTGAGGCCGTGACCACCAGCTCCATCGACCGGGTCATGGACACCATCAGGCCGATGCGCTGGGTGTGGAAGCGGCCCTGCGCATACTGGATCACGCGCTTCTTCAGCGACTTGGCCTTGCCGACATAGAGGCAGGTCCCGTCCTCGCCGTACATGCGATAGACGCCGGGCTTGTCGGGGGCGCGGCGCGCCTCGTCGGCGATCAGCTCTGCGGCCTGAAGCGGCAGCGGGGCCTCGGTCTCCCCGGGAATGTCAGTCATCTCGTCGGTCATCGCGCGGGATATAGGGTCAGGACCGGCGAACCAGAACCACGCCGCCGATCACCAGGGCCACCCCGGCGATACGGCCGAGGCTCAGAGGCTGCTTCTCGACGCCCAGGGCGCCGAAATGGTCCAGCACGAGGCTGAGCGCCAACTGACCGGCGACCATCAGGGTGATGGTGGTGGCCACCCCCAGGCGCGGCACGCCCCAGGCGGCGGATATGACAAAGGCGCAGCCGTAGAAGCCGCCCATCCAGGCCCACCAGGGCAGGGCCTTTATCGCGCCGACGTCCGGCCGCGTCTGCAAGGCCAGGGCCAGGCAGCCCAGCGCCACGGTGCCGACGGCGAAAGAGATGAAGGCGGCGTTCACCGGCGACCCGACCGCAGTGACCAGCCTGGCGTTGGTCGGACCCTGCAAGGCCGTGGCGGCGCCCGCCATCAGCAAGGTCAGAAAGACGAGGATGGGAACCTGCATGCGGGGTCTCTACCAGTTCGGATCGGCGGGCGCGCCGCCGAAGATCTCGGCCAGGCGGTCGCGGGTGGCGCGGGTCGTATCTTCGGGCAGGGCGTCGAGGGCGAACCAGCCAATCTCGGCGATCTCGCCATGGCTGGTGCGCTCGGTCAGGTCGAAGGCGTCGATGGCGAAGACCAGGACATGATCGCCCGGAAAGAAACGCTCGTTGGAATGGACCGAGATCAGGCGCGGTTCGCTTTGGGCGATCAGGCCCGCCTCCTCGCGCAGTTCACGGACCACGGCGGCCTGGGTCGTCTCGCCCCGGTCCACCCCGCCGCCGGGCAGCCACCAGCCGTGCAGATAGGTGTGCTTGACCAGCAGCACCCGACCCTCGCTGTCGACCGCCAGTCCGCGCACGCCCAGCGTCATGCCCCGCCGCATCCGCGAGACGGCGAAGAAGATGGGTCGGCTAAAGGGCTCGATTCGGGTGCGCCAGGTGGTCATGAGGCGACGATAGGCCGGGCGGAGGCGGCTTGAACAGACGCGCCTGTGCCTCTATGCGAAGCTTTAAACAGGAGCCTTCCCATGCTGGCCATCGCCATCATCTTCACCTTCATCGCCGTCATCGCCGCCGTGAACTTCTTCGAGTTCGGCCGGGTTGACTGAAGCCGCTGCCGGCGCGGGCGGGTTCGACTGGCGTCACGCCGGGGACCATGTCCGCGTCCTGTTGTCGGACGTGGCGGTCGATGTGCGCATCGGCCTGCACCCGTGGGAGCGGCACCCCGAGCGCCCCACGCGGCTGATTGTCAATGTCGAGATGTTCGCCGGCTGGCCTTTGGCGCAGGGCGACTTTATCGATTACGACCGGGTGCGCGATCACATCAACGGCTGGCGCGGGCGTGAACACGTCGAGCTGCTGGAGACCCTGGTTGAGGAACTGATCAGCGCCTGTTTCGCCCTGCCGCCGGTCGAGGCCTGCCGGGTGCGGATCACCAAGCCGGACATCTTCCCCGAAGCCGCCGGCGCGGGCGTGGAAATCTTCCGCCGCAGGCCGGGCTGAATGAGCGAGCCCCTGAACAAGGTGGCGCTGATCACCGGCGCCGCGCGCCGCGTGGGCGCCGGTCTGGCGCAGGCGCTGGCCGAGGCGGGTTGGGACGTGGCCGTCCACCATCGCGGCGGGGCCGATGAGGCGGCGGCCCTCGTGGCCGAGCTGAGCGCCAAAGGCGTGCGGGCGGCGGCTTTTCAGGCGGACCTCAATGAGGCGGGCGAGCGTGACGGCCTGATCGACCGGGTGGTGGCGCATTTCGGGGGGATCGACGCCCTCGTCAACAACGCCTCCCTGTTCCGCTATGATACCTTGCAGACCCTGACCGAGGCGTCGTGGGCTGAGCATCTGGCGTCGAACCTGACGGCGCCGGTCTTCCTGATCCGCGACTTCGCCCGGGTCGTTGAGGCGGCGGACGGGCAGGGGGTGGTGGTCAATATCCTGGATCACAAGGTGGACAGCCCGAACCCGGACTTCTTCGCCTATACGGCGGGCAAGGTCGGTCTGGCGGGCCTGACGCGGACCTTGGCCATGGGGCTGGCGCCCCGCATCCGGCTGTGCGGCGTCTCGCCCGGCCTGATCCTGCGCAGCGGCGACCAGACCGAGGCGGAGTATGAAGCCGCCTGGCGCGATACCCCGCTGGGACGCGGGGCGTCGCTGGAGGATGTGGCCCGCACAGTACGCTTCATCCTCGAGACGCCCAGCATGACGGGGCAAAACCTGACCATCGACGGGGGCGAGAGCCTGATCGGTCGTGGGCGGGACGTCGCCTTTGACGGGATCCCTCTTCCCTGAGGTTGGCCCTGACCGCGCCTTTACTTCGCCGTCGTCAGGGTGTTGATGCGCGAACCCTTCGCGGCGCCTATATGGGGCGACTGCGTTTTCGGAACCCTTGCCCCTGATGCCTGCCGTCCAGTTCACCCGCCGCTTCTCGATGGCGCACCGGCTGATCGCCGATGCGGGGTCCAAGTGCGCCGTGCCGCACGGGCACAATGAGTTCGTCAAGGTGACGCTGGAGCCGACGGCCGAGATCGCCTTCGGCCAGTCGAACCACGCCGCCTCGTTCGAGCAGTTGAAGCGGCGCTGGCACGGCTTTGTCGACCGCAGTCTGGACCACGCCTTACAGCTGAACCGCGCCGACCCTCTGCTGGACTGGTTCCAGAGCCATGAGCCGCAGCGGCTGAACCAGGTCCTGACCATCGACGGCGATCCGACGACCGAGGCCCTGGTCATCGCGCTCTGGCGCAAGCTGGAGGCCATCCTCAAGGCCGAGGGTCTGCCCTTCCGACTGGCCGAACTGGCCATCGAGGAGACGCCGACCAATACCGTGCTAACGCGCGGCCTGACCGAGGCCGAGCGGGCCTGGAGATTGGGCGACTGGTGCGACCGGGCCGATTTCAGCATCAATGACCTTCTGCCGCCGGAGACCTGGTCGTGAGCGCCGTCGTCACCCCCTTGCCCATGTCCGAGCCGCGCCGTCTGGGCCTGACCGTGCTGGTGCGCGGTCTGGAGGTTCAGGCCGCCATCGGGGTTCACGCCCACGAGCATGGCCGGCTGCAGCCCCTGTTCGTGGATGTGGAGCTGGATCTCGGCGCCGCCCCGATCCGCACCCTGTCCGATACGCTGGACTATGAGGGCGTAGCCCGGATCGCGCGGGAACTGGCGGGCGGCGAGCACATCGCCCTGGTCGAGACCTTCGCCGAGCGGGTGGCTCTGGCCTGTCTGGCGGATCATCGCGTGCTGGCGGTCAAGGTGCGGGTGGAGAAGCCCGGCGCCATTCCCGGCGCGGCGGCGGCGGGCTGCGAAGTCGCCTATTCGCGCTGACGCCGGTTGCGCGGGGCGTTGCGTCCCGCCATTGTCGCGCCCCAGCAAGAGGTTCCGATGGTCCAGTCCGGCGATTACAGCAGCAACAGCGCGGCCTCGCCCGATCAGGCCGGCGATCTGACCAGCCTCTATGTCGGCTACGCCCTGATCCTGTTCGCCGTGCCGACCTTCGGCGTGGCGGCGGCGATCGGCCTGTTGCGGATGTGGCGCAAGCCGCCGCCTGCCGAGCTGGTGGCGCGCAGCCATTTCATCTTTCAGCAGCGGACCCTGTTCGCTGCCGTGGCCGCCATCATCGGCGGGGTGGTGCTGATCCTGATCAACGTCGGGGTCTTCGTCCTGTTCGTCATGGCGGTGTGGACCATCGTGCGCGGCGCCCTGGGCCTGAAGGACCTGCTGGAAGGCCGTCCGATCCGTCATCCCCTTCGTCTCTTTTACTAAAGGCCCGTCATGACCGACCAGATTTCCGAGGCGCGCGGCAACGGGCGTGACGGGGCCGTTCTGGCCTGGATTCTCTATATTCTGTCGATCCCCAGCGCCAACCTGCTGGTGCTGGCGGGGCTGGTCGTGGCCTATGCCTGCCGGGGCTCGGCGACGGGGCTGGCGGCCCAGCATATCGAGGCCCAGATCAGGCTGTTCTGGTCGGTCTTCTGGATCACTATCGGGCTGTGGGGCCTGATCGCGGTCAGCGCCGTGGCCTCGATCTTCCTGATCGGCATCCCCTTCCTGATCCTGTTCGGACTTCTTTTGCTGCTGGTGACGATCTGGTTCACGGTCAAAAGCGTTCTGGGTCTGCTGGCCCTGCTGAATGATCGGCCGGCCTGATTTCAGGAGCCCTCATGACCGCCTTCCGCGACCAGCCCGCCGACCGCCGCTTCCAGCAGGAGTTCGTTGACGCGGACGGGAACGAGCATCCCGTCTGGGCCGAATATGCGGTGCGCGGCCACGCCCGGGTCATCCTGCACGTCGAGGCCCATCCGGCCCTGCGCGGCACGGGGGCGGCGGGGAGGTTCATGCAGGCGATGGCCGAGCACGCGCGGGCCGAGAAGCTGACCCTGGCGCCGCATTGCAGCTATGCGGTGGCCTGGCTCAAACGCCACCCGGAGTTCTCCGACATTCTCGGCTAGGCCGCGGTCGTCGGCCCTTCGGGACCTCCCGATCCGACGCGGCCTGGCGGCGGCGTTCTGGGCGGTCCCGGCTCTGCGCTGACGCTTCGGCCGGGATGACGGTGAAGAAGAGGGCGCTTATGCGCTCAAGCAGCGAGGCTCCGCGAGCCGAGCGTTAGCGCCCTTCAGGCATCATGGATGGCTCTTGGCGATGATGGCCTTCATGGTCTCGGCCTTGGCGGGCAGGTCCTGGACCAGGCGGTGGGCCAGTTCGCGGGCGCCGACCGGATAGGCGTCGCCGCCCTCGGCGATCTCCTTGGCCATGTCCGCGGCCTTGAGCAGAACCTCTTCCAGCGCCTCGACCTGTTCGAGCGCCAGGGCGCGCGCCTCGGCCTGGAGGCGTTTGACGCGCTCGGCGGTGGTCTCGGGCGCACGCATCAGGTCATAGACCTCGGCCTCAGGCGAAGAGACGACGCGCAGGTTGGCGCGGGCCTCGTTGTCGGGGTTGCTCGATTTGGTCATCGCGTATCTCCGTAACGCACCATGCCGCATTTTGGCCGCAAGGTCGCAAGCGATTTGCAGTCAAGCTTGCGGCAGGCGGACCATGTTGCACCGACGCATCATGAATCGGGGATGAAGGGCGGCGCCTTGCCGCAGGCGACCGCCGCTTCGTCCTTGCGCCGGAAAGCATCGGCCAGATCGACGCGCGAGAAGAACTCCCTTTGCAGCCGCCGCCGCAGCTCGGCGGGGTGGACGTCGTCTTCAGGGTCGGCGACGCGGTCGCGGCGCGAGGGGCGGGGACGGGCCATGGGGATCTTCCTCCGGTTCAGGCCAACGTGTTTCGCCGCCGCGTCGGACGGCGGGCGGTGGAGGGCTGGGCGGAGCGCCGGGCCGACGCCCGGAGTGTGATGTGGAATACCGTTTCGACGACGACTGACGCCCACATCTTGCGCTGAACCGGCCTTTGGCCTGTTCGGGGCGGACGGGCTTCCACGAGCTCGGGGCAGGCGCCGGTCTTATCGGCTACCCCCGGCGCCCAATTCTTCAGAAGGATGGGGGCGGGCGGGGGCCTGCTTGCGACAGGCCTCCCGGAACGGTCCGCGTAACCCCCGCGACCCTGACCGGAACCTCTCTGACGGACGGGTCGAACGCCCCGTCACCAGGCCCCGTCGGCTCCATGTCTGGTGCGGCCTACCGCCCTTCGGGCTGCTTGAGGCCGCGTGAAGCAGCCGGCGCCCGATGGGTGGCAAGCCGGGCGACTGCGCCGGCGTTCGCCCGCTGTGCCGCCCTTCGCATCCTGAGTCGCGCGGCGAAGCCCGCCGCGACCTGTCCGCCGGGCTTCAGCGCCCTTGACCGGAGACCGCGACGGACGCCGCGCGGCCCGACAAGGACCCCGCTCCATCCGCTCCCGCCGCCCGCAAGGTCGCAGGCCTCACGAGCCCTCCATGCGACGGAACGAGCGCAGGGTGGCATGGGCGGAAGGTAGGGCGAGCCGAAAGGGAATGGCGGAGGGGGAGGGGCAGGAAATCGTGGGGATTGCTGGCTGCATACTTGATCAGTGCGGCCTCTTTTCCGCTCAGCTGATGAACAGTTCCAACTGCTTCCCGCTGATCTCAGCAGCGATTTTTTCTTTGGTTCTAGGGCTTCGGAACATTTGGTAATGCGCGACCTGTTTAGTTTGATCGCAGGCGCGGGCAACCACTGCAATTGCTTCTCGAAGCAAATTGTCCTCGTCATTTGAATGCGGGAATGGTGCGTTGTCTTTTGCCAGTATAAGTCTGGCAGCAAACAATATGTACCAGTGGCCAAATATAAGGTACTGAAGGTCTCCGCTACTTTCTATGTGATCTCCGTATCTGGCTGCTACATCATCTTTTAGTTTTTCGATTTTTGCATAAAAGTTAACAACTTTTACCAATTCGTCTATATCGAGAGAGTCTACAAATATTGAATGAAATCTAGAGTCGAAGATCGTGTCTGACGACGTTCTTGCGCTGTCGGGTTCTCTTAAATTGTAAGAGAGGATAATTTGACCGAGTTTTAGAGCGTCCAAGCGAGACGATTCTGGTTTATCGGCGTGCATATTTCGTTTTCGTTCGAAATTTATTCCTCTGTCGAAGAATAGCTTTTCGTATTTTTTCATAATCGGATTGTTGGCGCGTAGATCACGCCCGTGAATGCGGGCCTGGCTATTGGTGGCTACGGCGACCCGTTCAGCGATGTCGGGTCGTCCTGTGGCGTATATTTTTACGGTGATGACGACATTTTCAAGAGCGTCACCGCCTGCCTTGGCTGCCTCAACAAGTGAGTGGGAGGTCTGAGCGCCGTTTACAATCTGAAGATCTTTTATGGAAATTACGGGATTGGGGTGTCCTTTGTTGTAAGAGTAGTCCTTACAAGTTATGGTTATTCCATTGTTTAGATACCAGAATAAGTGACTGTCGCTTGTTGATGTGGCTGTTTCAACTATGTGGGCGTTGTATCCTGAGTTTGTTCCAAGGAAAACTCGAAGATTATCGTCAAATATGTGCCTCTTAACGGTGATTCCGTCATTCTCTGTCAGGAGCGAGATGAGTGATCTGGCGTCAACGCTTGCCACGAGACCTCGGATGTCTCCATCCGATCGCTCAAAAATCTCCTTGGAGATTGCTTGGAGGTGGCCGTCTTCCGAACCTTTCCTGGACCTGCTGAGGTCGCGAATGAGGTGTTTCGCGCAGTAATCGGCAAATCGCACTTGGGTGTGCTCAGCGGCAAAGCTAGACAGATTTGCTCTAGCGGCCTCGCCGAGGCCTGCGTCATTAGACACAAATACAAGTTCGTATGAGCAGTATGTACCCGTTTCGTGTAGGGCCCATATACGTTCAATGGCTTCTCGTAAGCGAAGATTTCCGCAACGCTTTAGGTCGTCGGACTTATTTATTAGTTGAGATATGAAGCTTGTCGTCTTTAGAACTTCATCAACGTTGACGGACCGAGATGTGTTCTCGATTTTCTCCCTAGCCTTGGCTTGGAAAATATATACTGTCATGGCGTCGTCATCGCCAACAAGATGTATGGCGTCAACGCCGCGGTCGTCGGGTCCGTCGGTTATAAGTTCTTGAAAAGACGTGTCTTGGGTTGGGAAGTACTGCTGAAGCGCTAGCCAAAGTAGGCCGGTCGTTGCCGTTTTTAGTTGGTGTTGCTCCCTTACACCCTTGATCCGGGCTGAGGTGAGGTCCCAATCTAATTTCGACATTTGGATCATGGTCACGACTCGCTCAACCTATTTACGGTAAAGCTTAAGTCGAAGAGTGGCGTTTTTCCAAATGCATATCCGCCCGTGTGGCGGATATCGAGCTCTCCGTAGTTGTGCCCGCTCCTCGCTCGAGCGCCGCTTACCGCCCCTTCCTGAACGCTTCCGCTTTTTCGGCCGCGGCTTCCTTGCGCCACCGCTTCGGGGCTGACTTGTCGACGTCCTCGCCGGCGCCGGTGAGGGCTTCGTTGGCGAATTCGAGGTCGAGGAGCTTCATCTTCTTGATGTCGTCGCGCAGGCGGGCGGCTTCCTCGAACTCGAGGTTGGCGGCGGCCTCGCGCATCCGGCCCTCCATGTCCTTGAGGGCGGCCTGGAAGTTGGAGCCGAGGAAGGGCTTGGCCGCCTCGGCGACGCCGGGGCGGGTCAGCTGGTCGAGGTCGCGGGACTCGTAGGGGCTGTCGAGGATGTCCTTGATGTCGCGCTTGACGCTCTCGGGCGTGATGCCGTGTTCGAGGTTGTACGCCTCCTGCTTCTCGCGGCGGCGGTTGGTCTCGGCGATGGCGCGCTCCATCGAACCGGTCATCCTGTCGGCGTAGAGGATGACGCGGCCGTCGACGTTGCGGGCCGCGCGGCCGATGGTCTGGATCAGGGAGGTTTCCGAACGCAGGAAGCCCTCCTTGTCGGCGTCGAGGATGGCGACCAGGCCGCATTCGGGAATGTCGAGGCCCTCGCGCAGCAGGTTGATGCCGATCAGGACGTCGAAGGCGCCGAGCCGCAGGTCGCGCAGGATCTCGATGCGTTCCAGGGTGTCGACGTCGGAGTGCATGTAGCGGACCTTCACGCCCTGCTCGTGCATGTACTCGGTCAGGTCCTCGGCCATCTTCTTGGTGAGGGTGGTGACCAGGGAGCGGTAGCCCGCGCGGGTGACGGCCTTGACCTCGTCGATGACGTCGTCGACCTGGTTGCGGCTGGCGCCGGAGACGGGGCGGATCTCGACCGGCGGGTCGATCAGGCCGGTGGGGCGGATGACCTGTTCGACGAAGACGCCGCCGGTGCGCTCCATTTCCCACGGGCCGGGGGTGGCGGAGACGAAGACCGACTGGGGCCGCATGGCGTCCCACTCGTCAAACTTCAGCGGGCGGTTGTCGATGCAGGAGGGCAGGCGGAAGCCGTACTCGGCCAGGGTCGACTTGCGGCGGTAGTCGCCCCGGAACATGCCGTTGATCTGGCCCACGGTGACGTGGCTCTCGTCCACGAACAGCAGGGCGTTGTCGGGGATGTATTCGAAGAAGGTGGGCGGCGGCTCGCCCGGGGCGCGGCCGGTCAGCCAGCGGCTGTAGTTCTCGATGCCGGCGCAGGAGCCGGTGGCCTCCATCATCTCCAGGTCGAAGCGGACGCGCTGTTCGAGACGCTGGGCCTCCAGCAGCTTGCCGTTCTCGGTCATCCAGTCGAGCGTCTCCTTCAACTCGGCCTTGATGCCCATGATGGCCTGGTTCAACGAAGGGCGCGGGGTGACGTAGTGGCTGGCGGCGTAGACCGTGACTTCGTCCAGGTCGGCGGTCTTCTTGCCGGTCAGGGGGTCGAACTCCTGGATCGACTCCAGCTCGTCGCCGAACAGCTGGATGCGCCAGGCGCGGTCCTCCATGTGGACGGGGAAGATCTCCAGCACGTCGCCGCGCTTGCGGAACATGCCGCGCTCGAAATTCAGGTCGTTGCGCTTGTATTGCAGGGCGATGAGGTCGGCGCGCAGCTTGGCCTCGTCGATCTGGTCGCCGACCTTCAGGGAGAAGGTCATGGCAGTATAGGTCTCGACCGAGCCGATGCCGTAGATGCAGGAGACGGAGGCGACCACGATGACGTCGTCTCGCTCCAGGATGGCGCGGGTGGCCGAGTGGCGCATCCGGTCGATCTGCTCGTTAATCGAGCTGTCCTTCTCGATGTAGGTGTCGGTGCGCGGGACGTAGGCCTCGGGCTGATAGTAGTCGTAGTAGCTGACGAAATACTCGACCGCGTTGTCGGGGAAGAAGGCCTTGAACTCGGAATAGAGTTGGGCCGCCAGGGTCTTGTTGTGGGCCAGGATCAGGGCCGGGCGCTGTGTCTGCTCGATGACCTTGGCCATGGTGAAGGTCTTGCCCGAGCCGGTGACGCCCAGAAGGACCTGATCGCGCTCGCCCGCATCCGCCATGGCCGACAGTTCGGCGATGGCGGCGGGCTGGTCCCCGGCGGGGGTGTATTGGGTCTCCAGCCGGAAGCGGCCGCCCTTCTTCTTGCCCTCGCGCGAGGGGCGGTGCGGGACCCAGTCGCCGGGAGCGGCGGGCGGCTCCTCCGGCGTCAGGCGCGGGCCGGCGACGGGGGCGAACATGGGCATGGCCTTGCCGCCGCGGCCGCGTGGGGCGTCGTGGAGGAAGGGCGCGGCCATTTCCTGCATGCCCGCGCTCTGGCCGGGCACATGGACGGGCTTGGTGGGCGGTGTCGAAGGAGAACGAGCCATGAACGCCAAGGTAATGCGCGCGGGCCGATGACGCCATAGGCGCCGATTGTGGCGACGGAGGAGGGGGCGAACGCGCCGCCGCCGCGATCCGGCTTAAGCTTTGCCCTATTTGCGCCGGATAGCGTCACAATACGGGCAATATTTGGCTATTTGTCGCCTTAAATGGACGAATTGTGGTTCAAAATGGGTGCATCGGCGTCAAAATTGACGCGCTTTTTCGCCTAACGTCGCTTTATCGCAATATTTTGGTTGCTCTGATGTGGCGCTTTGCATAGCCGTTGGCCCAACCAAGAAACGTAGAGTCGAACATTGGTATCCGAAACAGCGTTCATTGAGCGCTGTGTCTGTTGTACAATATTCACAGGTAAACAGAGGCATATGAGCACTCGTAAGAACTACCTGCTGGGCACGACGATGGTGGCTGGCGCCGCTGCAATGTCGCTGACCCTGCTCGCTCCGGGAGCCGCGTTCGCTCAGGACGCAACCAACACTCAGGAAGCCACGTCGCTCGACGAAGTCGTTGTCGTCGGTTCGCGCATTCGCCGCGACAACTATAACGCCCCGTCGCCGACCCAGGTCGTGACGCGCGAAGAAGCGACGCTGCAAGGCTTCGCCTCGACCACGGAAGCTCTGCAGAGCACGGCCGTCACGGGCGGCACCTCGCAGATCAACAGCTCGTACGGCGGCTACGTCACGGACGGCGGCCCCGGCGCCAACACGATCGGCCTGCGCGGCATGGGCCCGAGCCGCACCCTGGTGCTGCTGAACGGCCGTCGCGTCTCGCCCGCCGGTTCGCGCGGCTCGGTCGGTTCGGCCGACCTGAACGTCCTGCCGACCGCCATGATCGACCGCGTCGAAGTCCTGCGCGACGGCGCCTCGTCGGTGTACGGCTCGGACGCCGTGGCCGGCGTGGTCAACATCCAGACCCGCAAGAACTTTGAAGGCCTGACGCTGGAAGCCCAGCGTAACGAACCGCTGGAAGCCAACGGCGCGGGCGGCTCGAGCCGCTTCTCGCTGACCGCCGGCGGCCGGGGCGACCGCTGGCGCGCCGCCGGTTCGATCGAACGCTATGAGCGCGACGAACTGACCCTGCGCGACCGTGAGTTCACGCGTTGCCAGACGGACGGCTACATCGACCGCACGACGGGCGGCAGCCTGGACTTCGTCGATCCGATCACCGGCAAGCCCAAGTGCTATCCGATCACGGACACCGGCTCGAACGGCGTGTCGATCAACACGGTCAGCATCGGCGTCGAAGGCCCGCTGGACGCACGCGGTCGTCGGACCTTCGTCGGCGTGAACGGCGTCGGCGCAGCCGGCTCGGTCGGCACCACCTTCAATCGCTGGCGTCCGAATTCGGGCGTCGACACGGGCGTGGTCGGCTTTGAAGGCGTCGGCGGCGGCGCCAACGACGTCAACGTGCGCGACACCTTTGAAGATCGCATGCTCAACGAGTCGCTGATCTCTCCCGTCGAGATCACGACCCTGTACGGCGAAGCCGGCTATCAGCTGAACGCCCTGGGCAGCGCCGAACTGTACGGCGAAGTCCTGATCAACCAGCGCAGCTCCTCGCAGACCGGCTATCGCCAGCTGGCGCTCGACTACGCCAAGGGCAGCCCCCTGCTGCCGGACAGCCTGGCCTTCAGCACTGTTCTGACGGACCAGGGCCTCAACAAGGGGCAGGACGTCGGCGTCCGCGCCTTCATCGGCTTCGGCAACGACCACTCCAAGCAAGAGCAGGTCTTCAACCGCAACGTCGTCGGCATCAAGGGTGACTTCTTCATCCCGGAATGGCGCTATGACCTGTCGGCCAGCTATTCGCGTTCGCGTTCGGAATACACCAGCGAGCAGTTCCTGACGAACCACCTGGTCGAAAGCCTGGACGTTGTCGAAACCGCGCCTGGCCAATTCCAGTGCCGTGAACTGGCCTCGAACCCGGGCTGCGTCGCTGCTCCGGCGCTGAGCACCCAGGTCATCGGCGGCGTCCTGCCGCAAGCCTGGGTCGATTACGTCTTCCGTCCGGTCAAGGGCGTGACCACCTACGAAGAGAAGATCGTCAGCCTCGGTCTCGACGGTCCGCTGTTCGACCTGCCGGCCGGCAAGGTGATGGGCTTCTTCGGCGCCGAATGGCGTGACTCGGAGATCGACGACACGCCGGGCCTCGATTCGCAGAACAACAACACCTACAACTTCTCCAGCTCGGGCATTACGCGCGGCTCGGACTCGGTGTGGGAAGTCTTCGGTGAAGTCGAAGCGCCGTTGCTGCGCGATGCGCCTTTCGCCAAGTCGCTGACGCTGAACGGTTCGTTCCGTTACACGGACTATGACTCGTACGGCGACGACACGACCTACAAGATCGGCCTGGTTTATCAGCCCGTCGACATGCTGACGTTCCGCGCCACCTACGGCACCTCCTACCGCGCCCCGGCGCTGTTCGAGCAGTTCGTCGGCGCCACGACCGGCTTCCTCGCCAACACCAACGACCGTTGCAACGAGTACGGCAAACCGAACGTCAACCCGAACCGCGTTGCGAACTGCACCGCCGAAGGTCTGGCGCCGGACCACTACAACCTGACCAGCGTCAAGGTCGTCACCCTGGGCGGCGCCGACGCCGGCCTGGAAGCCGAAACCTCGACCAACATGACGGTTGGCCTGGTCCTGAAGCCGACCCTGCCCATGGGCTGGGGCGATGTCGCCTTCGCTGTCGACTACTACGAAATCGAAGTTGAAAACGGCGTGTCCCAGTATGGCGCCGCCAACATCCTGACGCGCTGCTACGACTCGCGTCCGGAAGATTTCGCCGCTGACGTGGGCTTCTGCTCGCTGGTCGAGCGCGATCCGTCTAACAACCAGCTGACGGTTCAGAACAGCTACGTGAACCTGGCCACGGACATCGTGAAGGGCCTGGATTACACCCTGCGCTATCGTAACGACGTCGGCCCGGGCTCGCTGCTGTTCAACCTGGCGGTCACCCAGTACACGGAAATCTCGAACAAGCTGTTCGCTGAAGATCCGCTGGAAGACTACAAGGGTCAGATCAACAATCCGGAGTTTACCGGAACGGCTGATGTGTCCTATGCTTGGGATCAGTGGCGCGTGCGCTACGGCGTCGAGTGGATCCAGGGCACGGATAGCTACGACTATCTGGGCGTCTCGCCTTCGGACGCCGACCCCTCGACCAGCATGTACGACTTCGATGTGCCGGACTACTTCCTGCACAACGCCTCGGTCCAGTACACGGGCGAAGGCTGGACGGTCACGGCCGGCGTGCGCAACCTGTGGAACGAAAACCCGCCGACCATCTCGTCGGGCTACTACAACCGGGTCGGCAACGCCCCGCTGTACTCGGGCTACGACTACCTGGGCCGGACGGCCTTCGTGAACCTCACGAAGTCCTTCTAAGCCAGACCTGATCTCAGGTTGAGGAAAGGGCGGCGGGCTTCGGTCCGCCGCCCTTTCTGCGTTCTGGTGGCGGGGTGTCGGGTCCGAGGGCGGTGTGACCCTCACGCGACGGCGTTCGGCCGTCACCTTCTCCCGCAGGGGCGAGAAGGACTTGGCGCGCTAACGCTGCACCTGCTTCCTCAAGGGACGCGACAAAGAAAAACCCCCGAGGCGTCGGCCTCGGGGGTTTTGTCGTCAGGCGTTCTGGACGAGATCAGTCGCCAAGGTAGGGCTGGGCGCCGACCGGGGGTTTGGGGGCGTCCGGGCGGCTGCCGTCGGCCAGTTTGCGCTGTCCGGCGAACATCCGGCCCAGCATCCGGCGACCCCAGCCGGCGATGTCGTCCACGATGGTGAAGATGGCCGGGATGTAGAGCAGGGACAGGAAGGTCGAGGATATCAGGCCGCCCAGAACCGCGATTGCCATGGGCGAGCGGAACTCGACGTCGGCGCCGATGCCCATGGCGATCGGCACCATCCCGGCCCCCATGGCGAAGGTGGTCATCAGGATGGGGCGCGCCCGCTTGTGCGCGGCGTCCATGATGGCCTCTCGGCGACTCATGCCGCCGTCCTTTTCGGCGATGATGATGTAGTCGACCAGCAGGATGGAGTTCTTGGCCGCGATCCCCATCAGCATCAGCACCCCGATCAGAGCCGACATGGAGAAGCTCTTGCCGCCGATCACCAGGCCGATGAAGGCGCCGCCGATGGCCAGCGGCAGGGCGGCCATGATGGTGACGGGATAGGCGAAGCTTTTGAACAGCAGGGTCAGGACCGCATACATCAGCAGGATGCCGGAGATGAAGGCGATGCCGAAGCCGACCAGCATCTCCTGGATGAACTCGGCGTCGCCGGCGGGCACCTGACGCACGCCTTCGGGCAGGTTCTTGACCGAGGGCAGGCGGTTGACGGCCTGACCCGCGGCGCCCGTGGTGATGCCGTCCAGCTCGGCCGTGATCGAGGCGATGCGCGAGCGGTCCTGGCGGCGGACCGCAGCCGGACCAGCGCCGAACGAGATGTCTGCGACGGCGCTGAGCGGCACCGAAACGCCGGAGGCGGTCGGGACGCGCAGGTTCTCCAGCACGTTCAGATCCTCGCGGGCCGCCTCGGTCAGTTGCAGCCGGATCGGGATCTGGCGGTCGCCGAGGTTGTACTTGGGCAGGTTCTGATCGACATCGCCGATGGTGGCGACGCGGACGGCCTGGGAAATGCTGCCGGCCGAAACGCCGAGCAGGGCGGCTTCGTCCGGGCGCGGGCTGACCAGGATTTCCGGGCGGGCGATGGCGGCGGTGTTGACCACATTGGCCAGGCCCTTCACGCCGCGCATCTCTTCCTCGACCTTGCGGGCTGCAGCTTCCAGGGCGACGGGATCGTCGCCGAGGATCGAGAAGGTGTAGCTGGTGCCGTCGCTGGGTCCGCCGCCCTGCTGGGCGATGCCGGCCCGGATGCGGGCGCCGGGGATCTGTTTGAGCTCATCGACCATGGCGCGGGCGAAGGCCTGCTGGCTGAGAGCGCGCTCGCCCTTGGGCACCATGTCCGCATAGACATTGGCCTGACCCACGTCCTGACCGCCGATGGCGGCATAGACGGAGGTGACTTCGGGGCGGGCGTTGAGCTTCTGGGTCACCTGCTGAACCACGGCGTCGGTCTGGCGCAGGGTCGAGCCGGGCGGAAGTTCGATCTGGAAGGCGGCGCGGCCCTCGTCGCCGGGCGACATGAATTCGAAGGACATCTTGGCGGCGATCGAAAGACCGAACGAGCCGAAGAGGAAGACGGCGCCCAGGACGAAGACCTTCCAGCGGTTGCCGAGGCACCAGTGCAGGGCCTTCAGATAGCCCGCCATCCAGAAGGGGTCCTTGTCCTCATGCTTGGTGTGCTTGAGCATGTAGGCGGCCATCAGCGGCGTCAGCGTGCGCGCCACGACCAGCGAGAAGAAGACGCTGATGCAGGCGGCCAGGGCGAAGGCCTTGAAGAACTGGCCGATGATGCCGGGCATGAAGCCGACGGGCGCGAAGACGGCGATGATGGTGCCGGTCGTGGCCACGACGGCGAGGCCGATCTCGTCGGCGGCCTCGAAGGCGGCGTCATAGGGCGGTTTGCCGTCGCGCATGTGGCGGACGATGTTCTCGATCTCGACGATGGCGTCATCGACCAGGATGCCGATGGTCAGCGACAGGGCCAGCAGGGTCACCACGTTCAGCGACTGATCCATCGGCCCCAGCAGGGCGAAGGTCGGGATCAGCGACATCGGCATGGCCGTCGCCGCGATCAGGGTCGCGCGCCAGTCGCGCAGGAAGATGAAGACGACGATGACCGCCAGCACGGCGCCCAGCAGCAGGGCCTCCAGCGAGGCGAGGTAGCTCTCTTCGATGTACTGGACGCTGGAGGTGACCTGTTCGATGGTCAGTTCCGGGTGGGCCTCGTCGATTCTGGCGACTTCCTCCCGGACCTTTTCGGCCACCTTGACTTCGCTGGCCGTGCGCGAGCGCAGGAAGTTGAAGGTGACGGCCTCCTGGCCGTTGTAGCGGGCCAGGCGGCGGGGTTCGCCCCACTTGTCCACCACGGCGCCGAGGTCGCCCAGGCGGACGCTCTTGCCGTCGCCGAGCGGCACCAGGGTCTCGCGCAACTGCTGGACCGAGGTCGCGGCGCCCAGGGTGCGGACAGCGCGCTCGGACCCGGCCACGGTCACGCGGCCGCCGGGCAGGTTGTTGTTGACGTTGGTCAGGGCCTGGCTGACCTGGGCGGCGGTGACGCCGTAGGCGGCCAGGCGCGTCGGGTCCAGTTCGACGCGGATTTCTCGATCGACGCCGCCCGAACGATTGACCTCGCCCACGCCGCCGAGGGCGAGCAGGGCGCGGCTCATTTCATTGTCGATGAACCAGCTGATCTGTTCCGGCGACATGGTCGGCGAGCGGACCACATAGGTGATCAGGGCGTCGCCGGTGATGTCGATGCGCTGGACCGTGGGCTCCTGCATGTCCTGGGGCAGGGAGGCGCGCACGCCGCTCATGGCGTTGCGGACGTCGTTGGTGGCGCGTTCGGTGTCGGTGCCGAGTTCGAACTCGATGGTGGTCGAAGAGACGCCGTCGGTGATCTGGGAGTTGATGTGGCGAACCCCGGACAGGCCGGCCAGGGAGTCCTCGATCAGCCGCGTGACCTGAACCTCCATCTCGGCCGGGGCGGCGCCGGGGCGGGCGGCGCTGACCGAGACCAGGGGAAAGTCGATGTCGGGGTTGTTGTTGATCCGCATCCCCATGAAGCCGGTGACGCCGCCCAAGGTCAGCAGCACGAACAGCAGGATGATCGGAATGGGATTCTTGATGGCCCAGGAGGAGATGTTGTTCATGGCCGGGCCTTACTTCGCAGTCGGGGCGGCGGGTGCGGCGACGGCAGGGGCGACGGCAGGGGCGGCGGCGATGGTCACCTTGTCGCCCTCGTTCAGGAAGCCGGCGCCCTGGACCACAACGCGGACGCCGGGCTCGACGCCGCTGACCGAGGTCTGGTCGTCGCGACGCGACAGCACCGTCACCGGGCGGAAGTGGGCCGAGTTGTCGGCGTTGAGCACATAGACCCCGGCCTTGTTCTCGCGATAGAGGACCGCGCCGGTCGGCACCACGGTCGTCGGCTGGGCGCCGGCGCTGATCGAGGCGCGGGCGAACATGCCGGGCTTCAGGCCGCTGCCGGGAGACAGGGTGATGCGGGCCAGGCCCAGGCGGGTCTGGGCGTCGACCTCGGGCGTGACGATACGGATCGTGCCGGAGGTGACCACGCCCTCGTTGGAGGTGATGGTGGCGGTCTGGCCGGCGCGCAGGGCGGGCAGGTCGGTCTCGGGCACCTGGGCGTCCAACTCAAGACGACCGTCGCGGACCATGCGGAACAACTGGGTTCCGGCGTCGACGATCTGGCCCTTGGTGACGCTGCGGCTGATGATCAGGCCCGAGACGGGAGCCTTGATCTCGCTCTGGGCCAGACGCGTGCGGGTTTCCGACAGCGAGGCCTGGGCCGAGGCCAGATTGGCCCGCGAGGCGCGCTGGTTGGCCAGGGCCGTGTCCAGCGAGGCCTGGCTGAGGAAGCCCCGTTCTTTCAGCTCCTGGGCGCGGCCCAGGGCGGCGTCGTCGCGGGCGGCGTTGGCCTCGGCGGTCTGGACCCCGGCCTGCTGCTGGCGCAACTGGGCCTGCAGCAGGGCGTCGTTGAGCTTGACCAGGACCTGGCCCTGACGGACGTAGGAACCTTCATCGACATAGACGCCGACGGCGGTCAGTCCGCCGGTCTCGGCCCCGACCGGCACTTCTTCCCAGGCCGAGACCGTGCCTGAGGCGACGATGACGCGCGGCAGGGCGACGGAGGTCGCCGTGGCCGCGGTGACCGTCTGACGCGAGGCGCCGGGCTTTTCGGTCCTGGACTTGTCGTCGCCGTGGTCGCCGCAGGCGGACAGGGTCAGGGCGGCGGCGGCCGCGAGGAAGAGGGCCGGGGTGCGAAGGGTGAACGCCACGTGCGAGGATCCTTGGAGGGTCGGTGCAGGGAGGGCGCGAACCAGTCTGTCCGGCGCCGGACGCGAGTTTTGATAGCCACGCTTCTTAGCGTTTTCGCGAAGCCTTCTCAAACCTCGCACAACGGTATTACCGCGAAGTAATGCGGGCCGGGCGTGTCGGTCAGGGGCGGTCGCGCGCGGGCAGGGCGGCGACCTCGGCCTCGGTCAGCTTCTTGACCACCTGGACGCGGCAGGGCTCGCGCGGCGTAGGGCCGCCCGATACCAGAATCCGGCTGAAGTCGCCGGTGCAAAGGCGGTTGAAGCCGGCGTCCGGCACGAAGCCGATGCTGAAGGCGAAGTCGATGTCGGCGCAGAAGCCGAGGGTCTGGAGCTCGAACACCTCCTTCTTGCGCGTCTGAATGTAGAGGGTCTGGTTGTCGCCGCGGAAATTATCGACCTGATCGGCGTAGAAGCACTGGGTGCTGCGCGGACCACGGGCGCCGTCGTTGTCGGCGGCCGTCGGGGCGCAGGCAGAGAGCGGGACGGCGACGGCGGCCGCCAGCAGAAGCGGGAACATACGCGTCATGGGGAACTCCGTTGAGCCTGGGACTGTGGTTCTACAACGTCGAGATGAACCTGAGCTTTAAGCGCGGGCGGTTCCCGTTGGTTGCGCGGCGAACCGGGTGACGGCGAGGCGGGCGGCGAACCCCCGGGGCAGGGGCGAGGGGCGGGTCAGAATGTCGGCGGCCAGATGCTCGCCCAGCAGCGGAGCCACGCAGAACCCGCGCGAGCCCAGCCCGCCGAGGACATAGAGGCCGGCTTTCAGCTCCCCTGCGACGGGCAGGCGGTCGGGGGTTGTGGCGCGCACCGCCTTGCGAGCCTGGCGCGCGTCGGCGGCTTCGACGCGGTCGGCCAGGAGCGGCAGGGCGGCGCCCAGGGTTGCAAGGTTGCGAGCGGAGGCCTCGGCGGCAGGCGCGCGGTCGGTCTGGCCCCGGTCATGGGTGGCTCCGAACAGCAGGCCGGTTCCGGTCGGTACGGCGTAGCCGCCCCAGGCGACGGGCGGCGTGGTCGGCCCTTCGGCCCAGTCGGCCTGACCGGCGACGGGGTCGAGCGGCAGATCGGAGGCTAGGGCGGCGATCCCCCACCCGGCGGTCAGGACCACCGCGTCGGCCGCGATGATCGGGGCGCCGTCGGCGTCGCGCAGGACCCAGCCCCCGCCCTCGGGGTGAAGAGTTTCGACGCCTGCCGTCAGGCGCTCGGCGCCGGCAAGCCAAGGCTCCAGCACCGCTGAGGGGCGCAGGGCCAGAGCGTCCTGCATCAGCAGGCCGCCGGTCCGGGCGGGTTCGCCCAGACGGTCGGCGCAGGCCTCGGCGTCAAGGCGGGTCATGGCCCCGGCGGGCCACAGGGCCTGTGCGGCGATTTTTTCGAAACGGACGGCGTCGCGCGGGGCCTGTTCCAGTTGCAGCACGCCGTCGGCGATCACGGCGTCGGGCAGGGCGCGATAGAGGTCTCGGGCGCGCTCCAGGGCCTGGGCGTGGAAGCCGGCGATCAGGGCGTCGCCGGCGTCGAGGCGCGGGGTGACAAGGGCGGCGGGAAAGCCGGAGCCGCCCGCGCCGGGGCGCTCGGCCTCGACGACCGTGACGCGGGCGCCGCCGGCGATCAGGGCGCGGGCGACCGAGGCCCCGGCGATCCCGGCGCCGACGACGGCGACGTGGGGTTGAGCGCGAGGCGCGGGGGGCGGCGAGGGCAGATGCGCCTCCAGCCGCTCGCGCTTGCGTCCGTGGCCGGGCTTCTTCTCGACGACGAAGCCGTGTTCGGCCAGGCCGCGCCGCACGGCGCCCGCGACGGTGAAGGTGGCGACCCGCGCGCCGGGGGCGGAGCGGGCGGCGATCAGGGCCATGATCTCGGGCGACCACATGCCGGGGTTGAGGGCCGGCGAGAAGCCGTCGAGGAACCAGGCGTCGGCGGGGCCGGACCATTGCTCCAGCGCCCAGCGGGCGTCGCCGACGGCCAGGTCGATGCGGGCCCCCCACTGCGGCAGGTCGAGGCGGTGGAAGCCGGGCGTTCTCTCAGGCCAGACGGCGAGCAGGGCGTTTGCGGTCTCGGCCAGCTCGGGCCAGGCGGCGAGGGCGCGGGCGGCTTCCTCGCGGGTCAGGGGGAAACCCTCGATGGAGAAGATGTTCAGACGAGCGTTTTCAGGTCGGGTGCGACGCCAGAGGTCCAGCAGGGCGATGATGTTCAAGCCCGTACCGAAGCCCAGTTCGGCGACAGTGAAGTCTGAACGATCCGACCAGGCGTCCGGCAGGCCGCAGCCGTCGAGGAAGACCGCGCGAGTCTCGGCCAGGCCGTCATCTCTGGAGAAATAGACGTCGCCGAAGCGCCCGGAGCGCGGCGAGCCGTCCTCGGCCCAGACCAGATGGGGAGAGGCGTCGGCGGTGTCGTGAGCGGGCAGTTCGTCGGCCATGGCGGGGCTTTAACGGCCCAGGCCTCTGCTGGATAGCAGGCACGAAAAAAGGGGTCGTCCGAAGACGACCCCTTTCCGCATCGCGACCCGGAGGCCGCGATCCAAGACGTAAGTCTTAGTGAGCGGCAGCCGGAGCAGCCGGAGCAGCGGCGGCGTCAGCAGCCGGAGCAGCAGCGGCGTCAGCAGCCGGAGCAGCGGCGGCAGCGTCGGTGGCGGCGCCAGCAGCGGCGGCAGCGTCGGTGGCGGCGGCGTCGGCGGTGGCGGCGGCGTCCGTGGCGGTTGCAGCGGCGTCGGTGGCGTCGGCAGCGGCGTCTTCAGCCTTGTCGGTGGCGGCGGGTTGGCAAGCAGCCAGGGCCAGAGCGGCGGCCGAAGCGGCGATCAGAGCGGTGATGCGCATAGTAGTAATCCTTCAGAAGGTAAGGCGAGATCATGAACCCTCGCTGAGGGGAGATAACGGGATCGTGAGCGAATCCGCAAGCGAAATTCTCACGGGTTCGTGAAGTCCTGTTATCCGCTCGCCAAAAGGGCCGCTCCGACGCTGATCGGAGCGGCCCCTGGTCGGCTTTTGAGGGCCGAAGTTTTTTAGTTTGCGGCCGGGGCCGGGGCGGCCGGAGCGGGGGCCGGCGTCATGGCGGCGCCGGCGGCGTCAGCGGCCTTTTCGGTTGCGGCGCCGGCCGAGGCGGCGGCGTCGGTAGCGGCGCCCGCGGCGGCGGCGGCGGCGTCAGCGGCGGTCGCGGCGGCGTCGGTGGCGGTGTCGGCGGCGGCGTCGGCGACAGCGGCGTTTTCTTCGGTCTTGGGCGCCGGTTGCTGGCAGGCGGCCAGCGAGAGGGCGCTGAGGCCCGCGGCGACGATCATCAGGCGACGGATGGTCATGAGACTATAGCCCCTTTGATTTCAGGAATCCGACGGGACAGCCCCGCCGATGCAAGGCGTAGCGCGAGATTGCAGGGTTCGACAAGCCCGATCCGGCGGGCGCGAGGCCGGGGGGCTTTCCCTGGGCACGCGAACGTGACCCGGCGAGAAGCGGCGTGAGCGATCCGTGTTTCGTCGGGGGCGGGTCGGGATCAGGCGTCCATCGGCGCGGCGGCCAGGGCTTCTTCCATCTCGGTGAAGGAGGGCTGGGCCGTCGAAGGGATGTCGCCACGGCCGATCTCGACCGAGATCTGGGCGGCGTTGCCGTGCAGGTGGGCGACCAGCACCGACTGGATGATCTTGTAGTAGGCCGCCTCCTCTTCGAGGATGGCGTTCAGCCGCGCGGCGAAGGGGCCGACCAGACCGTAGGCCAGGAAGACGCCGAGGAAGGTGCCGACCAGGGCACCGCCGATCATGCCGCCCAGGACTTCCGGCGGCTCGGTGATCGAGCCCATGGTCTTCACGATGCCGAGGACGGCGGCGACGATGCCCAGGGCGGGCAGGCCGTCGGCCAGGTTCTGAAGGGCGTGAGCCGGGGCCAGGGCCTCGTGGTGGTGCTTCTCCAGCTGCTTTTCCATGGCGTCCTCGATCTGATGCGGATCTTCGAGGTTCATGGTCATCATCCGCAGGGTGTCGCAGATGAAGTCAGTGGCGAAGTGGTCCTTCAGCACCTTGGGGTATTTCTGGAAGATGGTGCTCTCGGCCGGCTTTTCGATGTGGCTTTCCAGGGCGATGACGCCCTTGGACTTCATCGTCTTGGTCAGCTGGAACAGCAGGGACAGCAAGTCCTTGTAGTCCTGCTTCTTCCACTTGGGACCGGCGAAGGTCTTGCCCAGCCCGCCGAGCGAGCCCTTGATGACCGGCATGCTGTTGGAGATCAGGAAGGCGGCGACGCCCGCGCCGCCGATGGCCATGAACTCGTGCGGCAGGGCGTGCATGATGACGCCGAACTTGCCGCCCGCCAGGACGTAGCTGCCGAACACCATGGCGAACAGCAGGACAATGCCGATAATCTGGAACATGGGGTGGTCGGACGTCCTGGAGGAGAAGGCTCAGGACGCCCGTTATCGGCGTTAATGCTTAAGGGCGGGTTTCACGAATCCCGGTTCGGGACGTGAAAGCGGCGCAGGATGTCGCACCTCAGAGTCGCGTCGTGCCGTCGATGATGGCCTGATAGGCCTTGGCGGTCAGTTTCTGATAGCCGGTCTTGCCGCCGCGCACATAGACGGGGCCCGTGACCTTTTCCAGATCGAAGCCGTCGGCGACCAGATCGACCTTGCGGTACTTGAAGGTGCCGGTGGTCTCGGCGGACTTCATCAGGCGCAGGAAGACGGGGCGGGCGTAGGGCGGCAACTGCTCGTCGGCGTAGGCGGCGAAGGCGGCGGGGTCGAACTTGCCCTCCATCACCAGACCGGCCATGCCGGCCTTGCCTTCCTGCCCGGGGACGGCGACGCCATAGGCGATGACTTCCTGAACGCCCGGCGCGTCATGCAGGCGCTGCTCGACCTCGGCGGTGGAGACGTTCTCGCCCTTCCAGCGGTAGGTGTCGCCCAGGCGGTCCATGAAGTAGAAATAGCCCTCGCGGTCCTGGCGCATCAGGTCGCCGGTGCGGAACCAGCGGTCGCCCTTCTTGAAGACGTCGGTGAGGATCTTCTTTTCCGAGGCCTTCTTATCGGCATAGCCCGAGAAGTCGTGGCGGATGTCGGCGGCGATCTGGCCGATGGCTTCGCCCGTTTCACCGACAGAAACCAGCTGGCACATGCCGTCGGCGCGACGCAGGGGCTCGCCCGTTTCCGGGTCCAGGGCGATCAGGCGGATGTTGATCTGCGACTTCAGATAGCCGGGCACGCGGCCGATGGCGCCGGCCCTGCCGTCGAAGTTGAACAGGGAGACGTTGCCCTCGGTGGAGCCGTAGAACTCCATGATGTCCTTGATGCCGAAGCGCTTCTGGAACTCGGACCAGACGTCGGGGCGCAGGCCGTTGCCGAAGGCCAGACGCAGCTTGTGGGCGCGCTCGTCCTCATTGGGCGGGCAGTTGACCAGATAGCGGCACAACTCGCCGATATAGACGAACATGGTGGCGCCGGACGCCTTCACGTCGGGCCAGAAATGGGTGGCGGAGAAGCGGCGGCGAATGATCATCCGGCCGCCGTTCAGCAGGATGGAGCCGACCCCGACCAGGCCGCCGGTCGAGTGATAGAGGGGCAGGCAGTTGTAGAGGGCGTCCCTGGTGGTCGAGGCGGTGGCCCCGGCGAAGGCGCGCATATAGGTGCGGGCGCGCGAATGGGGGATGCGCGCGGCCTTGGGCAGGCCGGTGGTGCCCGAGGTGAAGATGAACAGGGCCGTGTCGCGGTTGGTCAGACCCTTGCGCAGGCTCTTGTCGGGACGCACCGAGGAGGCGCTGCGGACGGCGTTGTCGATGTCGCGGCGGTCGTTGGTTTCATCTTCGTCGGGCAGGCCGTGGACCCAGCTCATCAGGTTGCGATCGACGAAGGGGCGGGCCTCTTCGACTGCGCGCCAGCAATCCTGATCCGTCACCACGTTGAAGGCGTTGGAGATGGTCAGGCAGTGGGCCAGGGCCTGGCCGGTCAGATTAGTGTTGATCAGGGCCGTGGCCACGCCGACCTTGGAGAAGCCGATCCAGGCGGCCAGGTATTCGACCCGGTTGTGCATCACCAGGGCGATGACGTCCGAACGTTTCAGGTTCCGCGCCTTGGCCCAGTGGGCGTAGCGGTTGGCCAGGGCGTCCAGCTCGCGATAGGTCAGGCGGCGGGTTTCGTCCTCGAGCGCGACATTGTCCGCGAACTTGTCGACCGCTTCCTCGATGTCGTCACAGAGCAGGACATCGCTGTCGAGGGTGATGGGCTTGATGCGCTTCAGGAGGCGGTACAGCCCGCTCGCGAACCTGATATCGCGCCGGATGTTCGCTGCCAGACCCATGGTTGCGCCGCCTCTTCCCGAAATTAGCCTTTTAACGGTGATGAACGGGCGGCGGCGACGGGTCAACAGGTCGAAGCGGCGCATCGCCACAATGTTTCGCGAATGCGATGCTTGGGGCTCGTTTTGCGTGACGCAGGGTAAGGTTCCTTCGCGACGTTACGTCAACCGCGGCCGAACGAAAAGCAAGAAGGGGGCCGACGGAGGACAGTCCTATGACTTGATCATGCTTTCGCCTGAACTGTGGCGGGGATGGTGTTTCTTCGAGGCGAGGGCGTTATTCGCGGAACCTTGCTTTTTTGAACAGTGTTGTGGGGACCTGGATAAGGAGAAGACATTATGTCCGTGACCTATACCGATCAGGTTCGCCCCGCAGCCGCCCGGCCCGCCGCCCGTATCGACAGCGAGGCCTATGTGCCGGTCTATGCCCGCAGCGGCGCGCGCAGGTCGAACAAGCCCGTCAAGACCTGGATGATCCTGGCGCCCCTGGGGGCGCTGGTCGTCGGCGGCGCGGCGGCGGCCATGCTGATGCAGCCTGCCGAGACGACCCCGCCGGAGGCGACGCCGTTGGCGCCAGCGACCGTGGCGCCTGAGATGTCACCGCTGACGGCGGCCACGATCCCCATGGAGACGCCGACTGATCTGGCGACTGCGCCCCTACCGCCGTCCGACCTGGCCCCGGCAGCGCCTAGGGCGGCGTCCTCGTCGGGCGCCCGGACGGCCCCGGCCCGGACCGCACCGGTCGCGCCGCGTGTCCCTGCGCCGGCTGTGACGCCGACCCCGGCGGTTGAGGCGCCGGTTCCGGCGGGTCCGCAGCCCTATCTGTCTGTCGGGCCCCAGACGACTGCGCCCCAGACGGCCACGCCCCAAGCGCTCGCGCCGATGACTGGAGCCCCCGTCGCATCGTCCGCCGCCCCGGCGCCCATCGTGATCACGCCGACGACCTGATCGCGCCGAGACCAAAGAAGGAAAGGCCCGGTTCACGCCGGGCCTTTTCGCTGTTCAGGGGCGGGCGGGCGTGACGCGCCAGATGACATTGCCCACGTCGTCGGCCACCAGCAGCGCGCCCGAGCGGACGCCCAGCACCCCAACCGGGCGGCCCATGGCCTCGCCCTTCTCGTTGCGGAAGCCGGTCAGGACGTCCTGAGGCGGACCGGCCGGCTTGCCGCCGCTGAAGGGGACGAAGATGACCTTGTAGCCGGCGGGCGGGTTGCGGTTCCATGAGCCATGCTGGCCGATGATGGCACCGTTGCGCCACTGGGGCATCAGGGCGCCGGTATAGAAGGTCAGGCCGAGCGAGGCGGTGTGAGAGCCGAGCGCGTAGTCGGGCTTGATGGCTTTCGCCACCATGTCGGGGCGCGGCGGCTGGACCCGCGCATCGACCGTCTGGCCGTAATAGCTCCACGGCCAGCCGTAGAAGCCGCCCGGCGTCACCGAGGTCATGTAGTCGGGCACCAGGTCGTCGCCGATCTCGTCGCGTTCGTTGACCGAGACCCACAGGCGACCGTCCTCGGGGTTCCAGGCCATGCCGACGGGGTTGCGCAGGCCCGAGGCGAAGACGCGGCGCGCGCCGGTGGCCCGGTCGATCTCCAGCACGGCGGCGCGGTCGCCCTCCTCGTCCAGCCCGTTCTCGCCGACGTTGGAGTTGGAGCCGACCCCGACATAGAGTTTCGACCCGTCCGCCGAGGCGACCAGGCTCTTGGTCCAGTGGTGGTTGCGGCCGGCGGGCAGGTCCGCGACCTTGACCGGCGTCGCGGCGATCTGGGTTTGGCCGGTCTGGTAGGGGACGGCGACGAGGGCGTCGGCGTTGGCGACGTAAAGGCGCTCGCCGACCAGGGCTATGCCGAAGGGCGAGGTCAGGCCGGACAGGAAGACGGTCTTGGTCTCTGCGGCGCCGTCGCCGTCGGCGTCGCGCAGCAGGGTGATGCGGTTCGCGCTGGGCACGCCCGCGCCCGCCTTGCCCATGACCAGGCCCTGAATCCAGCCGCGCAGCCCGCCCTTCTTGTCGTCCGGCTTGGGCGGGGCGTTGCTTTCGGCGACCAGGACGTCGCCGTTGGGCAGTTCATAAAGCCAGCGCGGATGGTCCAGGCCTGTGGCGAAGGCGTTGACCGCCAGTCCCTGGGCCGCAACCGGGGTGCGGCCTGAGGGCCAGCCGACGGCGGGGGCGATCTTGACCGTGGGGATGGTCTGAGACCGGGCCTCGGGCAGTTGCGGGGCGGCGCCGTAGCCGACGCTTTCCGGTAGGGCGCTTTCCGTGCCGCAGGCGGCGAGCGCCGTCAGCAGGGGCAGGGCGGCGACGAGGCGGCGACGGCTCATGGGCAAGTCTCCTCAGCGTTCGGGCAGGGCCGGGAACTCCAGTCGGCTGACATCATAGCCCAGTTCGCCCGCCCGTCGCGTCAGGCGCGCCAACTGGTCGGGGGTGGGGACCTCGCGGGTGTAGATGAACAGCTTGTCGAAGGTCGGGTCCGACGAGATGAACCAGCTGTAGTCCTCGGCCCGGTCCAGCACCCAGTAGTCCCAGGTGATGAAGCCCCAGAGGTATTTGACCCGCAGCTTGGCGTTCATGCCGGGGTCGAGGATTTCGCCGCGCCCCTCGATGGCCTTCTCGCGGCCCTGAGGCGTGCCGACCTGGCAGGTGTCGCGCACGTCGACGCGGGTCGGCGCGGTCAGGGCATAGATGCTGGCCCCGGCCACGCAGCCGTCGGTGATCTTCATGGGCAGGCGCGCCACCTCGTGCCAGCGGCCCGACCACAGGCGTGCGGCATCGACGGGTTTCAGCGGCTGGGGCGCGCGGGTTTCGCGCATGGACGGAGCCGTGGCGCAGGCGGCCAGGGTCAGGACCAGCATCAGAACCAGGGCGGCGGCCGGCGCCGCAACGGCGAGGCGACGCAAGGGCAGGGCGGCGACGGGCATGGGAGCCTCCGTGTAACGAACACAGGTTTACGTCCGCCGTTCCCTGTCGGATGATTTCCTATGAAAAACCCCTCGGCGGCGGGGCTTGAGCGCGTCGCCACGCCTTCCTATCTGCCAAGCCTCGCCGGGAGGGGCCATGCCGTCAGTCATCACCATCAAGGGTCTGACCAAGACCTACAAGTCCGGCCATCAGGCGTTGAAGCCCATCGATCTGGAGATCGAGAAGGGCGAGATCTTCGCCCTGCTGGGGCCGAACGGGGCGGGCAAGACGACGATGATCTCCATCGTCTGCGGTATCGTCACGCCCTCGACCGGGACGGTGATCGCCGACGGTCATGACATCCAGAAGGACTATCGCGCCGCCCGCACCAAGATCGGCCTGGTGCCGCAGGAACTGACGACGGACGCGTTTGAAACCGTGCTGGCCACCGTCACCTTCAGCCGGGGCCTGTTCGGCAAGGCGCCGAACCCGGCCCATGTGGAGCGGGTTCTGCGCGACCTGTCGCTGTGGGACAAGAAGGACGCCAAGATCATGACCCTGTCCGGCGGGATGAAGCGCCGCGTCATGATCGCCAAGGCCCTGAGCCACGAACCGGAAATCCTCTTCCTGGACGAGCCCACGGCGGGCGTGGACGTCGAGCTGCGCCGAGACATGTGGGCCCTGGTGCGCCGCCTGCGCGATCGCGGCGTGACCATCATCCTGACCACCCACTACATCGAGGAGGCCGAGGAGATGGCCGACCGGGTGGGGGTCATCCTCAAGGGCGAGCTGATCCTGGTCGAGAAGACCGCGACCCTGATGCGCAAGCTGGGCAAGAAGACCCTGACGCTGAACCTGCAGGAGCCGATGACGGTCATCCCGCCGGAACTGGCCGAATGGGACCTGAGCCTGAAGAATGAGGGCGGGGAGCTGGAATACGCCTTCGACGCCCACGCCGAGAAGACCGGGGTGCCGTCGCTGCTGCGCCGCCTGTCAGACCTGGGCATCGCCTTCAAGGACCTGAACACCCGCCAGAGCTCGCTGGAAGACATCTTCGTCAGCCTGGTTCACCGCGACGGGGAGAGCGCGTGATGACCTTCAACGGACATGGCGTCTGGGCGATTTACCGCTTCGAGATGGCGCGGGCCCTGCGCACCCTGTGGCAGTCCATCGTGACGCCGGTGATCACCACGGCGCTTTACTTCGTCGTCTTCGGCGGGGCCATCGGCAGCCGCATGAGCGAGGTCGGGGGCGTGCCCTACGGGGCCTTCATCGTGCCGGGCCTGATCATGCTGAGCCTGTTCACCCAGTCGATCTTCAACGCCAGCTTCGGCATCTACTTCCCGAAATTCACCGGCACTATCTATGAAATCCTGTCGGCGCCCGTCAGCCCGCTGGAGATCGTCATCGCCTATGTCGGGGCGGCGGGGACCAAGTCGGCGGTGCTGGGCCTGATCATCCTGGCGACGGCGGCCCTGTTCGTGCCCTTGCAGATATTGCACCCCTTCTGGATGCTGGCCTTCCTGATCCTGATCGCCACCACCTTCAGCCTGTTCGGCTTCATCATCGGGGTCTGGGCGCAGAATTTCGAACAGTTGCAGATGATCCCAATGCTGATCGTCACCCCCCTGACCTTCCTGGGCGGGGCGTTCTATTCGATCGACATGCTGCCGGACGGCTGGCGTACGGTGACGCTGTTCAACCCGGTGGTCTATCTGATCTCGGGCTTCCGCTGGGCCTTCTACGGTATAGGCGACGTCAGCGTGGGGTTGAGCCTGACGGCGACGCTGGGCTTCTTCTTCGCCTGTCTGGCGGTGGTGGGCTGGATCTTCAGGACGGGCTATCGTCTGAAGAACTGAACGGGTTCGGCATGTCACGAAACCGCCGAACTCGCTCAGCAGTTTGAGGGTCTGCCGACCCTTTTCGTGATGCGCGCCGCCCGGCGCCGGAGCCCGAATGTCCGACGCCGACGACAAGTCCGTTCCCTTCGCCCGCCGTCAGGTGATCTGGGGACGCCCGCCACAGACCACCTTCATGGCCGGACCTCTGCCGCGTGGGACAGGCCTGATGCCGCCGGTCGCGCCGCAGCCCAGGGCGGAAGCGCCGAAGCCTGCGCCTAATGCGGCGCCTCGTCCGGCCGCTGCGCCCGTCGCGCAGCGTCCGGCCCCGGGCAATGTGTTGGGCGGCTCGCTGGTGCCGCAGCGACGGGCGGCTCCGCAGGGCGTCGCGCCGAACTTCCTCACGGCCCCGGCGCCGGTCGCGCCCCAGCCTCAAGGGCGCCCTCAGCCCACGCGGGCGGCCGCGCCGGTCGCTCCGGCGGGGGCGGTTGACGCCACGCCGCGTCCTCTGCCGCCGGTTCAGACCCCCGCCGCGCCGCTCGCCGCGCGCGCGCCGGAGCCTGCGCCCATGCCGGTCGCGCCCCGGCCTGCGCCACAGCCAGCGTCGCAGCCCGCCGCTGCCGTCGCGCCGGCGACCGCTCGCGCCGCGCCGCGCCGCGCCGCCAACCGCACGCCCCTCTACATCGCCGCCGCCGCCGTGGTGGTGATCGGCGCGCCGATCACCACCTGGCTGATCACGCGCTCCAACAGCGAACCGGCGTCGGAAGCGCCGTCGGCGGTTTCGGACGTTTCGTCGCTGGAGGTTGTAGCGCCTGCTGCGGCCCTTCCGGCGAGCGGGATCGTCGCGGCGACGACAGGCGAGGCCTTGCCGCGCGCGGCGCCTGTGACCGGGACGGCGACGATCGCCCGACCACCGGTCGCGCCGCGCCGGGCGCCCGCGGCCGCTTCGGCTGAAACCCTGGCCGCCAATACAGCCGCGCCCGTCGTCGCGCCGCCGCCGGTGGTCGCCCCCGCTACGCCTCCGCCGGTCGTGGTGATCGCGCCGCCGCCTGAACCGGCCTCGCCTGCTGGTCCGGCGCCGACGGTCGCCCGCCCGGCGCAAAGCGACCCGAACGCCCCGGTCGTCACCAAGCCTCAACCTCTGGACTAGGCCGGGAAGGCCGACTTCATCGAAGCGTCAGGTATCCGCGTTCGACCATGCGGCGCAGGGCCTCGTAGGCCTCGGCCAGTTCCTCGTAGGCGGTGCGGGCGGCGGTGAGGCGGGCGGTCTGGTCCACCGTCACGGCCGAGCCGGATTCGGACAGGCGCAGGGCCTCGGCGGCCCAGCGGGCGCGGGCGTTGGCGGTCAGGACGGCCAGCTTCTGGAACGTGCCCACGTCCACCCGCGACAGGGTCTGGCCGAGGACCTCGCGGTTCGAGACGAAGGCGGCGTAGTCGATCTGCTCCAGCTGGCCGCGCAGGCGGCGCTGCTCCTGCGGGTCCAGATCCTGGGGCTCGAAATGGTCGCGCTGGCGACGGTAGCTCTGGGTCAGCACGGTCGACATGGCAGGCTCCACAAGGACGTCGGGCTAGAGGCTGCGCCGTTCCGGTTAACGGGTCGTTTGCGAAGGGCCGGTCGGCGCCAGCTTCAGCCGCTCGCGGTCGGGGGCCCCCAGGCCGCGCGGGCAGGCCATGGGCTGATAGGTCTTGGAGTAGCAAAGCCGGGCTTCGCGGAACCATCCGTCGGTGGTGGCGATGAAGACGCCGTCGCGCGGCAGGCCGGGGTTTGAGGCGACGAAGGCGTCGCGGATGGCGCCGGCGGTCAGGCGCTCGGCCGGGATGGCCTCCAGGTCGGGCTTGTTCAGGCCGTTCCACATGCGGGCGGCCTGTTCGAAATAGGCCTCGGGGCTGTCCCAGCCGCAGGTCCCATGGGCGGCCCATTCGTGCTGCTGCAAGGACGGCGAGGGGGTCATGCAGAAGTGCTTCTTCACCGTCGCCGCCGGGATGGCGGGGCCGGGCGCGGCGCAGTAGCGGGGATGCTTGTCAGCGGCGCCGTTGGGCCAGAGGCCGTGCAGGGTCAGGCCGAACTGGTTCCGGGCGCACTGATAGCGTTCGTCCGGGTAATCCTTGCCCGAGCGGCAGGCCTGGGGCGACCAGCTGACGGCCAGCATGTTGAAGGCGACCGGCACGTCCGCGGCGACCTCGTCGGCAGGCGGCGTATAGGGGCGGGCGGGGGTCAGGTCGGCGGGGACGGCGCAGGTCGCGCCCTCGGTCGCAGCGGTTATGACCGGGGACGACAGGCGCGGCTCGCAGGCGGCCAGCAGCAGGGCGGCGCCCATAATGGCGCCCGAGACGCGGGACTGGATCAGCAGGGTCGGCCGCATCAGGGGCTCCGATCGTGTCGGCAAGAAAAATCGACGCCTAAACGCTTCCCGCCATGCGGTCGAGACGGAACCCTGCGCCCGTCTCGCCCATTGATAAGCGTGAGCATAAATGGGGAGCCTGTCATGCCCGAACAAACCGCCTTTGAGACCGCTCTGGAAGAGGCGATCGCCCTGTTTGAACAGGGCGAGGCGATGAACCAAGCCCGCTTTGACGAACTGCTGGCCGAGCTGGAGGCGCGGCGCCCCGAACTGGAGGCCGTGCCCGAGGATGACCCCCGCGCGGCGCGGGCGCGCGAACTCCAGGCCCGGGCCGATGATCTGGAGCGCCGCGCCGCCGTCGGTCACGGCCAGATGGACGAGGTCAACACCCTGCTGACCCCGCTGATGGGGCGAAAGAGCGAGTAGCTGCGCGGCGGGGCTGGCGCCCCTCATCTGCAACACCATATGGTGCGGATAACCAGAGGAAACCGCACCATGACCGACGCCGCGCCCACCCCGCTGAAGACCCTGAAGATCGACTTCGTCTCGGACGTGGTCTGCCCCTGGTGCGTGGTGGGGCTGGGCGGACTGACGACGGCCCTGGACAAGCTCAAGGGTGAGGGCGTCGCGGCGGACATCACCTTCCAGCCGTTCGAGCTGAACCCGCAGATCGCGCCCGAAGGCGAGAACATCGTCGAGCACATCGGCCGCAAATACGGCGCCACGCCGGAGCAGTCGGCGGCCAACCGCGTCATGATCCGCGAGCGCGCCGCCGAGGTCGGCTTCGACATGCGGATGGGCGACGACAGCCGCATCTGGAACACCTTTGACGCCCACCGCCTGCTGCACTGGGCGCACGAGACGGCGCCGGAGAAGCAGGAGGCGCTGAAGCGCGCCCTGTTCACCGCCCACTTCACCGAGAACCGCAACCTGACCGACGCCGGGGTCCTGACCCAGGCCGCCGAGGCCGCGGGGCTGGACCGGGCCGAGGCGGGCGAGGTCCTGGCCTCGGGCCGCTATGCCCAGGAGGTGCGCGGCGCTGAGGACCTGTGGCGGGCGCGGGGGATTACGTCGGTGCCGGCGGTTGTGGTCGAGGGCAAGTACCTGATCAGTGGCGGCCAGCCGGCGGCGGCCTTTGAAGAGGCGCTGCGGAAGATCGCGGCGGAGAGCTAAACCCTTTCGATCCTCCCCCGCATCGCGGGGGAGGGGGACCGCGCAGCGGTGGAGGGGGCGGACATGGTCTCGCCCTCATCCGTAAGGACGCAGGCCTGCGCCAGGAATTCGAGACGCGGCGCCTGAGCTCGCCCCCTCCACCATGCTGCGCATGGTCCCCCTCCCCCGCTGCGCAGGGGAGGATCGGTCAGGGCGGGTCCGCCTCCCCCGAAAAAACAGAGTCCAATTCGTCTGAATCGTCTGAAATCAGCCCCTCGGGATCGAGGCGGGCCTTGAGGGCGGTCAGGCGGGCTTCGATGGCGATGCGGCCGGCGTGGTCGTCGGGGGAGAGGTGGGCGGCGTCGCGGGCGACCTCGGCGACGGCTTTCAGGTCGGCTTCCAGCGCAGCGGCGGGATCGGGTTGGGGTTCTGGCGCAGCTGCGGCGAGCAGGGCGGGGTCGCTGAGCGCGCGCCAGGTGCGCAGCCAGGAGGCGGCCTCGGCGGCGCGGCCGCGTTGCAGGGCGCGGTTCAGGCGCATCAGGGCCTGGGCCGCCATCTGGGCCAGGTCGGGCGGGGCGCCAAGGTCCTTTGAGGCTTCGTCCTGCGGATCGGGCCAGACGTCCTCGATGTCGCTGCGGCGCCAGCCCTCGCGTGCGGCGCGGGAGCGCAGGGTCCCCAGCTTCAGGTCATAGCGGGCGCAGACGGCCTCGGCCGCGTCTCCGGCCAGATAGTCGCGCCGCGCCGCCGCCCAGGTCCGCGCCGAGCGGACGCGATAACCGTCGCCAGCGGGGTCGCCTGCGGTGTCGTCCATGAGGCCGCCGCCGACCTGCGGGGCGTCCGCCCCGGCAGCCGTCGAGGGCCGGACATGGTCGGGGATGTAGGTGGTGTCGCCGAACTCATCCTGCTCCCATCGTCCCGAGGCGACGATTCGGGGCTCGCCCTCGTGCCAGTATGCCTCCCGCGCGTCGTCCATCTCGCCTCCTCCTGCCTGCGGGAAGGAGGTTGGAGGAAGGGTGCGTCAGGATCGGACGGGGGCTTAGCCGCCCCCCTTACTTCCGTCATCCTCCGACGCCCCCCCCCCCGCGAAAGCGGGGGGAGGTGGTCGAGGGCTTATGCGTCAGCGAATATCGCTATCAAAAGAGATTGATACATGCTCCAGATGAAGCTTCTTAGCAATAACAGGGCGTATACGGAGTATGATAAGTAAAAAACCGCCATGCAAAGCGTTGTGAATTTCGCGAAATCTGGATTATGAATGTTTATTATTGATCCGATAAGCCATACCGGAGACCCTTTGACAAAAGAAAAGCAAATTAATAATTTCAAAGATAGATACAGTAAGTACTGAATGAATACGTAGAGAAAATTATAAAATATAAATTTGAAATCTGATATGTCTCTGCCGTTGCTCTTTATTTTGGCTAGGTCGTGAAAAAGCGACTTATCCGTCATGGCGGCAAATATGGAAAACCCTGCAATCAAAAATCCGAGAATTGCTGAAGCGAATCCGGATGCGATCACCGACCAGTTTTGAATAATTTTCGCTGTAACGCTGGGTGCGGCTGTCCAGTCCCAGGCGAAGGTGCTGCCAGCGCTAAGGGCGATGCCAACCGCGCCAATAAAAATAGTAACGCCGACGTCAGCGGGGCTTCCGACGACGCCGAGCGCAGCCCTGAGGGCTGCGCTGAGTGTCTTTTCGGAAAAGACGTCCTTCTGCCAGTTCGGGATTTGGACGACACTCATCTGAGTCCATCAACAATCTGCTGAACGCGTCTGCGAATTTCAGGCCTCGGGTCGGGCAATCTCAGGACGCCACGCTCACGAAGTTGTTCCATCTTAGCGAACAAACGGCGTGCCATGTTTGGGGTTTCAAGTTGGGCGAGATCTACGTCGGCTCTGACCGAAAAATCCTCATTTGACCCTTGGAGCTTATCTCCGGCTTGGTCGAGCCCGCTCACGGTCGTGTCAATGTTTGGCGAATCCGTGATGTCTTCCAGAACCTCTTTGGTTCCTTCGTGATCTAGGCCTTCCGTTTCAGTTAGGGACAGTTTGGCTTTATCGCTTCCAAGTTGTTTTCGAAGAGCTTGTATGTTGGCGACTGCATCTGCGGCATCAACCTCTCTGTTCGGTTTGTGGACAATAATTTCCACTTTACGAATTACAGAGTATCTCGCTAAAAATTCTTCGATCCCTTCTTTATTGGTCAGGGGGATGATTGACAGAGAGGGTGTGGGGTGGAGCTCGGTTAGCTGTTTACGCGTAACGATTTGGTCGTCATTTTTATTGGCTTCTGCATGCTGTCGGTCGACGAAAGCTAGGTGTTTTCGTTTAATAAAAGCAGTAATAGTTGCCTTGAATGACGCAATTGGAGGGGCGTATGCTGTCTCGGCAAAATAAATAAGGCGATGATCGTCTAGTGTAAGAACGAAAAATGCGGATGGGCATGATTGAAGAGTCGCTTCATCGTGAACCAACCCTTGGCCCTCTTTGTACACCTGCGTTCTTCTGAGCATCGTGTCTTGCACGAATCGACCGGCGATTGCCCAGTTTCCCTTGTTGGGATCAAGTTCTACTAATTCGACTTCTAGAAAGTAGAATGACGACCCTCTCCTATTGCTGACTAGAGCGTCGTCTGTAAAAGCTCCAACAACCACTTCGTCTAGGTAGTCGATGAGGTCGTGATCGCCAAACTTCAGGATGAAGTTTGCGAACATAGCTTCTTTCAATTTCATGGTTTGCCCCCCGGCTGGTTGATGGCGGGAGTTTATGCTCGCTGGAGTTGCTTATAAAGCGGAACATAAAGTGAACACTAATATATGTCAAACATCGTTCTGCAAGGCTCTCCCGTGAGACATTCAGACGCGAGGCTAGCCTGAAGCCGCCTCGCGTCCATAGTCCTGATCCCGGCGTGGGCCGGGGTGGGCGGGGCGGTTAGACCTTCACCTCAATCGCCGCGCCACCCGCCCGGAACCTGGCGCTCATTTCGGCCATGCCGGCTTCGGCTTCCTGAGCGGCGAGGCTGGCGCCCGCGTCGTTCTGGGCCAGGGCGTCGCGGCGGATGTCCTGGCTGATCTTCATGCTGCAGAACTTGGGGCCGCACATGGAGCAGAAGTGGGCGGTCTTGTGCGCTTCCTTGGGCAGGGTGGCGTCGTGGTATTTGCGGGCGGTTTCGGGGTCGAGGCCGAGGTTGAACTGGTCCTCCCAGCGGAACTCGAACCGGGCGCGCGACAGGGCGTCGTCGTGCATCCGGGCGGCGGGGTGGCCCTTGGCCAGGTCGGCGGCGTGGGCGGCGATCTTGTAGGTGATGACGCCGTCCTTGACGTCCTGACGGTCGGGCAGGCCCAGGTGTTCCTTGGGCGTGACGTAGCAGAGCATGGCCGTGCCGAACCAGCCGATCATGGCCGCACCAATGGCGGACGTGATGTGGTCATAGCCGGGGGCGATGTCGGTGGTCAGCGGGCCAAGCGTATAGAAGGGCGCCTCGTGGCAGTGCTTGAGCTGCTCATCCATGTTGGCCTTGATCTTGTGCATCGGCACGTGGCCGGGGCCTTCGATCATGACCTGACAGCCCTTGGCCCAGGCGATCTTGGTCAGTTCGCCGAGGGTGCGCAGCTCGGCGAACTGGGCCTCGTCATTGGCGTCGGCGATGGAGCCGGGGCGCAGGCCGTCGCCGAGCGAGAAGCTGACATCATAGGCGCGCATGATGTCGCAGATGTCCTCGAAGTGCTCGTAGAGGAAGCTCTCCTTGTGGTGGGCCAGGCACCACTTGGCCATGATGGAGCCGCCGCGCGAGACGATGCCCGTCACGCGCTTGGCCGTCATCGGCACGAAGGGCAGGCGCACGCCCGCGTGGATGGTGAAGTAGTCCACGCCCTGTTCGGCCTGTTCGATCAGGGTGTCGCGGAAGACTTCCCAGGTCAGATCCTCGGCGACGCCGTTCACCTTCTCCAGCGCCTGATAGATGGGCACGGTGCCGATGGGGACGGACGAGTTGCGGATGATCCAGTCGCGGATGTTGTGGATGTTGCGGCCCGTCGACAGGTCCATGACGTTGTCGGCGCCCCAGCGGGTGGCCCAGACCAGCTTGTCCACCTCGTCATCGACGGAGGAGAGAACGGCCGAGTTGCCGATGTTGGCGTTGATCTTCACCAGGAAGTTGCGGCCGATGATCATCGGCTCGACTTCGGGGTGGTTGATGTTGTGCGGGATGATGGCGCGGCCGCGCGCGATTTCCTGACGGACGAACTCGGGCGTGACGAAGTCGGGGATCGAGGCGCCGAAGTCTTCGCCGTCGCGGATGCAGGGGGCGTTCTGCTCGCGGCGCAGGTTCTCGCGGATGGCGACGTATTCCATCTCGGGCGTGATGACGCCGGCCTGGGCGTATTCGTACTGGGTGACGGGACGGCCCTCGACGCCCTTGAAGACCTGATGGTGCGAGGTGTCGAAGCGGGGGGCGAGGTTCTTGCCGCTGGCGTGGCCGTTGTCCTCGGGCTTGACCTCGCGCGGGTTCAGGATGGGGGCGATGTCGCCGCGGTCCAGCTGCCAGCTGGACTTGACCTTGGGCAGGCCGCGCTTGATGTCGATGGTGACCGTGGGGTCGGTGTAGGGGCCGGAGGAATCGTAGATGGTCACCGGCGGCTCGTTGGCCGAGGGGTGGACGGCGACCTCGCGGAAGGGGACGCGGATGTCGGGGTAGAGTTCCCCGGCGACATAGACCTTGCGGCTGCCCTCACGCTCGCCGGTGGGGATGGACCCGGTCTCCTTCATCACCGCCTCGCGGGCGTCTTTCAGAGCCAGCTCGATGTTGGGCTCTTCCGGGAGGACGGGGGGCGTGACGGAGATATTCATGGCGGCCTCAAAAACGTTTGAGGTCCGCCGACGTCGGGCGTGCCGGTCCTGTGGCGTGAAGCCGAGGCCGGAAGCGTACTCATCCCTTCGCCGGCATGACCCGGATCAGGTTCGACGGGTCAGAGGAGAAACCTCTATCTCAGCCGCTCGATTGCGACCCCCCGGAGAACGGCGCGACCCTAGCCCGTTTCGGGGGTAGGTCAAGCGAGGGCGGCGTGGCAGGAAGGGGAATGATCCTTTCCCGCACTTATCGCCCCGAGGACATGGCCGGGTGCCTGGCCCTGTTCGACAGCAATACGCCGCGCTTCTTTGACGTGAGCGAGCGGGAGGGGTTTGTCGGGTTTCTGCAGGATCAGGCCTTGCGCTGGCCCTATCAGGTGATCGAGCGCGAGGGACGCATCGTCGGTTGCGGCGGTCATGCCGTGGAAGCGGACGGCGTCAGCGTGGCCCTGTGCTGGGGCATGGTGGACAACAGGCTGCACGGACAGGGGCTGGGACGCCTGCTGACCGAGGCGCGGATCGCGGCGGCGCGGGCGACGCCGGGAATCGCTCGCGTCATCCTGAACACCAGCCAGCATACGCAGGGCTTCTATGCGCGGTTCGGGTTTGAGGCCGAGACGGTCACGCCTGACGGCTTTGCGCCCGGCATCGACCGCTGGGACATGGTGCTGAAACTGGATTGAGGAGGGGGGCGGTCCGGCTTCTCAGTCGGGGGGGCGTTAAGGCCGGACCGCCACAGACGACATCGGGGTTGGGGGGCGTCCGATGTGTCCGATGCAATAACAACGGACCTGAGACTTGGTTCCGAGAGAATTCGTGCGTTCACCATGATTGTTGAACGGGGATTGGCGAACCCCTGTTTTTGCCTGTTGAGGCGCTGTTTCAGCGTGGTTGTCCTGGCGCTGCCGGTGTGAGACCACGACGGGAACGGCAGTACCGGGGGCAGTGAACAGGATGGACGGCGTGAAGACCTTGGGCGTTCTGGGCGGCATGGGACCGGCGGCGACGGTGGCCTTTCTGGCGCGGATGCAGGCCCTGACGCCGGCGAAGGGGGATGAGGACCATGTGCGGGTGCTCATGGACATGAACCCCCAAGTGCCCAACCGGCACACCCAGCCCGAGGCGGCAGGGCGGACCCTGGGCGAGATGGCGCTGCGGTTGAAGGCGGCCGGGGCCGAGGTGCTGGCCATGCCGTGCAACACCGCCCACGCCCATGCGGCGGCGATCCGGGCGGCGGGTCTGCCCTTTGTCGACATGGTGGCGGAGACGGCGAAGGCTGCGAAGGCAGCCGGGGCGACGCGGATCGGGGTGCTGGCGACGCCGGGTGGCGAGGCGCTGTATGCGGCGGCGCTGGCGGCTGAGGGCGTGGAGATGGTGCGGCTGTCGGCGGTGGAGCGCGACCGCTTCATGGCGGTGGTGGCCGGGGTCAAGGCAGGGGACGTGGGGCTGGAACAGAGGGCGGCCATGCGGGAGCTGGCGGCGGCTCTGGTGGCGGCGGGGGCCCAGGGGGTCATCGGCGGCTGCACCGAGGTGCCGCTGTTGCTCGATTCAGTGAACGTAGTTGTTCCTTTGACCGACTCGGCCGAGGTGCTGGCGCGCGTGTGCGTAGCTATCTGTCTGGGGCATGGGCATGACCGAAACGATCAGCAGCTATATTCGGGCTGATGAGAAGCTGCTGTGGCGGGGCAAGCCGCAGCAGGGCCTGCGCTTTGGCGGGCAAGACCTGTTCATGGTCCCCTTCAGCCTGTTGTGGGGCGGCATGGTGTTGATGTTCCTGACGACGGGAGGATTTTCGGCCGCCGGTGGATTTCCGTTTGTTCTGTTTCCGCTGATTTTCGGGGGCATTGCGATCTACGTCACGGTCGGGCGCCTGCTCCATGACGCCTGGATCCGGTCGCGGATCGAGTACGCGCTGACGGATCGTCGCATCATCGTGTTTCAGCGCGGCTTTGGCGGCGATGTGACCACGGTGGACATCGGCAAGATGGATCAGGTGCGGTTCAAGCCGCGCGGCGAGCGAGGGGATATTGTCTTCGGACGCAATCCTGGCCTTCTGAGCTTCTTCGGCGGGCAGAGCTTTCGTTCCGGCTTCGCCCTGTGGGTTCCGAGCCTGTCGGAGACGCCGCAGTTTCTGGGCGTCGAGAACGCCCGGCGTGTTTACGACCAGATCGAGGGGCTGAGAGCCGCGACGTGACGACGGCGTGTTGCCTCGCGCGCCGTCACGCGGCACACCCGTCGGGTGAAACAGTCTCTCATCATTGATTGCGACCCCGGCGTGGACGACGCCACGGGGTTGCTGACCGCCTTCGCTTCTTCCGACCTCGACCTGCTGGCCGTGGCCACGGTCGGGGGCAATGTCAGCGCCGAAAAGACGGCGAGGAATGCGCGTATCCTGCGCCAGATCGCCGGGCGCGAGGACGTGCCGGTCTTTGTCGGGGCCGAGCGGCCCTTGCGGCGCGAGCCGGCGGGGGCGGGCGAGTTCCACGGGGCCGAGGGGCTGGGGGATCTGGCGCCGTTCGAGCCTGTCGCGCCGGTCGCGGACGGGACGGCGGCTGAGGCCATCGTGCGGCTGGTGATGGCGCGGCCTGCGGGAAGCGTGGCGCTGATCGTCATGGGGCCGATGACCAATCTGGCCCTGGCCATGCGGGCCGAGCCGAGGCTGGCGGGCCATCTGGGGCCGGTGGTGGTCATGGGCGGGGCGCGCAGCGAAGGCGGCAACATCACCGCCAGCGCCGAGTTCAACATCTGGGCCGACCCGGACGCGGCGGCGGAGGTCTTTGCGTCCGGCTGCCGGATGATCGTCATGGGCCTGGACGCCACCCATCAGGTGCGGGCGACGGAAGAGCGGATTGCGGCCATCGAGGCGGTGGACACGGCCTCGGCGCGGACGGCGGCGGCCATGCTGCGCTTCTCGCAGCGGACCGAGCGCGAGATCGTCGGCTGGGACGCGGGGCCGCTGCATGATCCCTGCACCGTGGCCTGGCTGCTGAAGCCGGAGTTGTTCGAGCTGGCGCCGTGCCGCATCGCGGTGGAGACCGTGAGCGAGCTGACGCGCGGGCATACGGCGGTGGAGTTCCGCGTCGAGGCCGCGACGGCGAAGCACTTCTGGGCGACGAAGGCGGATGCGGACGGGGTCTTCGCCCTGATCGCGGAGAGACTGGGAGCAGGGCTATGAGGATCACCGTCGTCGGGTCGATCAATCTGGATATGGTGGCGTCTGCCCCCAGCCTGCCGGCGCCGGGCGAAACGGTGACGGGGGCGACCCTGGCCCGCCATGCCGGCGGCAAGGGCGCCAATCAGGCGCTGGCGGCGCGACGATTGGGGGCCGAGGTCAGCCTGATCGGGCGGGTCGGCGAGGACGAGATGTCCGGCGCGGCGGTGGCCCTGATGCTGGCGCACGGCGTGGACCTGTCGGGGGTCGAGACGGATATCGCGGCGCCGACGGGGGTGGCCCTGATTGCGGTCGATCCCAGCGGCGAAAACCAGATCGTGGTGGCCGCCGGGGCCAATCACTTCGTCACGCCGGAACAGCTGCCGGCGCGGATCGAGACGCCGCTGATCGCCCAGCTGGAGCTGCCCATTGAGACGGTCGAGGCGGCGGTGGGACGGGCGACGGACTTTGTCTGCGTCAACCTGGCGCCCGCCGCGCCGGTGTCGGAGGCCATGCTGCGCCGCGCCGACCTGATCGTGGTCAACGAGACGGAGGCCGCCTTCTACGGCGAGGCCCTGCATGTCGGCGGCGGGCTGGTGGCGGTGACGAAGGGCGCGCGCGGCGCGGTCATGTACCGGCGCGGGGTGGAGATGGCCTGGGCCGTGCCGCCGCGCGTCGAGGCGGTCGACGCGACCGGGGCGGGCGACGCCTTCGTCGGGGCCGTCGTGGTGGCCCTGCTGGACGGGATGGCGCCGGATGCGGCGCTGCACTTCGCCTGTGCCGCGGGGGCGCTGGCGGCGACGCGGCCGGGCGCGCAACCGTCGCTGGGGACGCGGGAAGAGGTCGAGGACCTGCTGGCGGGGTGAGTCGATCCTCCCGGCGAAGCGGGAGAGGCCATCCGAAGGATGCTGCGAGGCCCGCGGGGAGGCGATTCCGAGAGCGGCGCCTGAGTGACTGAAGCGCCCACCATCCTCCATCCGCCATAGGCCTGCCGGGCCGTCTGGCTGCGGGATCGTATTGACGAACAACGTTCGTTTTTGCGAGGATGCCCTTCGGGGGGAACCAAACATGGCGTCAGGGATGAACCGCGCGGGAGCGGCGGTCTTGCTATGGCTCGGCCTGGGTCTTGCGGGCTGCGAGCGATCCTATGACGGGACGACGCCTGAAGACACGGCCGCCGCTGATGCGCCAGCCCTGAACGAGGTCGCTCGCGATGAGGCGGTCGCCATGATCATCGCGGATCTGAACGCGCCGCTGGTCGAGCTTCAGGACATTCTGGCCCGCGCGGCGGCGGACGGCCGAATCAACCCGGATGAACTGCAGATGGCCGGCGCGAACGGGACAACGCCGGTGGACTGGTGGCTGTGGAACAAGGGCTATCTGCGGCTGACGGATGATCCCTATTACGGCCCCTATCTGACGCTGTCCGACAAGGGGGCGAGATTTGTCGGCGGCGCGGCGCCGGTCTGGCTGAACGCCAGGGCCGAAGGGGCGCCGAAGATGGAATGTCAGTCGGCGGGCGCCCTGACCCGGGCGGTTTGCACGGCGAGCGTGGCCTATGTCGTCAGCCTCGCCCCCGGCGGCGACCTGGCCCGCGTGGTTATTCCATCGTCGTCGGCTAATCTGGAAGCGGCGTTTGCGCCCGGGGCCGGGTGGACGGTGGAGCGTTTGTCGGTTGACGGCGATGCGCCTCGCGACGTGGCCCGGACGGCGATCTTTGGCACGCCGGAGATGGCCGTCGAACCACGCGAACGCTTCTTCGAGGCGGTGCGCGTCCAGTTGGAGAACGGCCGGGCCAAGCCCGCAGAGCCAGAGCGAGCGACGATGCCGGAGGATGTCGGCGTCGCGGCGTCGCCGGCCATCGCTCCCGTCCTCGACAAGCCGTCGCCGAAGCGCGCCCCGGTGATCGTCAATGCGCGGTTGCTGCGGCGGCCGTCCCCGGAAGAGATGATGGCGGTCTATCCGCCCCGCGCCCTGAGCCAGGGTCTGGACGGGCGGGCGACCATGACCTGCACGGCGACGGTCGAAGGTCTGCTGAGCGACTGCACGGCGACGTCCGAGACGCCGCCGGGACATCGGTTCGGCCAAGCCGCCGTGGCGCTGGCTTCTCGCTATCGCACGAGCCCGCGCACCGTGGACGGGGAGGCGGTCGACTCGTCCGTCAATCTCACCCTTTCCTGGCCCCCTAACTGAGGCGGTCGCCTCAGCTCGATTGGACAATCAGAATGCTGAACAAGCTGGAAGCTCTCTATCTCAACATCTTGCGAGTGGTGATCATCGTCCTTGCGACCGTGTTGCTGGTGGTGGCGACGATCGGCGCGGTGGTGGCCGGCCCCATGCTGCTGTCGTCGTTCGGCGGCGGAGACGCCGACGCGGCGCGCCTGGTGCAGAAGGACAGCCTCAACGACTATTTGAACCGACATTCAGGCGAGGGGCAGGTCAGTCAGGGGCAGGACCAGGCGGAGCTGGAGGACCGGACGCGCGGAGCGGACCGCCGCTTCCGTGAGGCCGCAGTCCATATCGCAGGCTATGTAAAGGCCAAGACCGGGATGGCGCCGCCCGAGGCCGGCGTCATCGACTACATCCAAACCATGGCGGACAGCCTGCCTGAGAGTTTGCAAGACCGCTACGCCGACAGCATCCTGGCGCTATCGAAGGACCTGACCAAGGCGCCGGTCTCGGCCGCGCCGGTTGATGTGGACAGCCTGATCGACTGGCATTTCAATCAGTTTCGACAGGCTGCCGAAACGGCGATCCAGCAGGACGCCATGCGGGCCGCCGAGGATCAGGCGCGCCGACAGACCGCTGTGCTGGCGGCGACGGCGGCGGCGGGCTTCTTCATGATGTTCCTGCTGCTGGTCTTCGTCTTCGTGCTGGTGAAGATCGAGCGCAACCTGCGGCGTCTGCCGGTGCTGGTGGAACAGAAGACGAGCCCTCAGCCCTAGTTCAGGAGCGGTAGATCGCCCCCGCTTTCGCCGCGTGGCCCCTTCCCTGCCGGGAGGGGCCGAGCCGGCCCTAGCGTTCGTCGTACTGACGCAGAAGGAACAGGGCGCCGACAGCCGTCAGGGCGCCGAGGGCGAAGGCGGCGACGATGGAGCCGGTGGCGGCGGCGGTGGAGACCGTGACGGGGCGCTTGGCGTACCATTCGACGATTTCGCCGGCGTGGGCGTGGTCGAGGCCTTCATCGTAGGCGTCGTCCAGATAGGTGTCGTCGGCGGCCATCGGCGTCTCCTCGTTACAGGCCTGCGCTAAATCCCCGGCGCAGTCGGGCGGTTCCCAGTCGTGACAGAGGATCGCACATCCAGTAAAGGCCTCGCCTCACGTTTCAGAAATCTGGCAGCGAGATTCATGGCCGGCCACTCGAAATTCAAGAACATCATGCACCGCAAGGGACGCGCCGACGCGGTGCGCTCCAAGCTGTTCTCAAAGCTGTCGCGCGACATTACCGTGGCCGCCAAGGGCGGCATGCCCGACCCGGCGCTGAACCCGCGCCTGCGTCTGGCCGTCAACAACGCCAAGGCCGAGAGCCTGCCCAAGGACGTGATCCAGCGGGCGATCAACAAGGCCTCCGGCGGCGACGTCGATACGATGGAAGAGGTCCGCTACGAGGGCCGGGGTCCCGGCGGCGTCGGCATTATCGTCGAAGCCCTGACCGACAACCGCAACCGTGCGGCCTCGAACATCGGCGCGGCCTTCAAGAAGAACGGCGGCGCGCTGAGCGAGATGAACTCGGTCGCCTTCATGTGGGATAAGGTCGGCAAGATCACCTACAAGGCTGAGGCCGGCACCGAGGACGACGTCATGGAAGCCGCCATCGAGGCCGGCGCCCAGGACGTCGAGAGCGATCTGGTCAAGCCGGACATCTATGAGGACGCGCCGGGCCATACGATCTGGACCGCCTATGAGGACCTGAACGAGGTGGCCGAGGCCATGTCCAAGGTGCTGGGCGATCCCAAGTCGACCGCCATCGTGTGGAAGCCGCAGACCGAGGTGGCGGTGACGGGCGAGGCCGTGGGCACCCTGTTCAAGCTGCTGGAGGCGCTGGACGCCGAGGACGACGTGTCGGCGGTCTATTCCAACGAAGACGTCTCGGACGAAGACGCGGCCAAGTACGCGGGCTGATCCTTACGAGGGACAGTCCTGCCAGTCCTGATCGGGCTCGGCGGCCATGAGGTCGCCGAGCGTCGGCAGGTTGCGTTCCGCATCGGCGCTGACGGTGATGTAGGACAGGGCCGAGGCCGTAGGCGCCTCGCGGCGATAGACCGTCAGGGCGAAGGGTGCGTGGCCGGGCGCATCGACGCGCCAGACGCCGTTACTTTCCCCGGCCCCCAGGGCGTAGCAGCCGATCGGATAGACCTGTGCGCCGCGCACCCGCAGGGCCTCGACCGGGTCATAGGGGATGGGCTGACCCGTCGCCGACCAGTTGAAGATGATCCGCGTCGTCGGCGTGCGCGTGACCTCGACATTCAGGCCGGCCAACTGACCCTGTGACGGGGAGGTCCAGCGCACAATCGAGGCCCGGCGCTGGACATCGGCGGGATCGAGCGCGGACGGGGTGTCAGCGACAAAGACCGAAAGCAGGGCGTCGATCATGGGGTTGGCGCGGTTGAGGGCGATCCAGGTCTCGGCGCATTCTCCCTCGGCGTAGCTGGCCATATTCGCGGTTTCGGCCGCGGCCAGGGCGCAGCGCGCCATGAACTGGTCCCGGGTCTCCTGAGCGACGGCGGCCGAGGCGGCGACGGGCGTCGTTATCAGGACGGACAGACAGGCGAGAGAAGCAACGAACGGGACGGCGCGCATGGCGGCTTCCTTTCGGCGATCGCGGATTGACGAAGGATGCGCCTGATGTCGGTTGCGGGCAAGCGGAGCCGGGACCGAAGAGCGGGTGTTTCCGTCTGCCTCGCCGTCTTGCTAAGCGTGGCGGCGACGTGAAAGAGCCGGGGGGCGACATGACGGAAGACCAAGATCCGCGACGGGAGCCGCCTACGCCCGGGGAGGAGCCGTTCTGGCTGTGGGTCAAGGCCGGCGTCTGGATCGCGAGCCTGCTGGCGATAGCGGGCGCGGCCTGGGTGCTTTCCACGGTGCGGGTGCGGATCGACCTGCCGCCCATGCCTGAAATGGTCCAGTCCGAGACCCTGTCGTCCTATACCGTGCCGCCTGAAGAGCCGAGCCCCGCGCCCGCCCCCTATATGAGCGAAGAGGGGCGGGCGATCACCAACCCGGCCTGGCTGCAGGCGCCCCAGCCTGCGTTCCCGAGGGCGGCCCAGCGGGCGGGCGAGGAAAGCGGTGCGGTGAGGCTGGAGTGCCAGGTCGCCGTCGATGGCCGGGTGCGCGGCTGTCGCATCGCCGAGGAGGCACCCGCGGGCGTCGGCTTCGGCGAACAGGCGGTCAAGGCGACGCTCAAGGCGCGGGTTCGGCCCCGGCTGGAGGACGGCGAGCCGACCGAGAGCCAGATCGCCTTCACCATTCGCTATCAGCTCGATTAAGGGAACGGGGCCGACCGACCGACCGTTGCCGTGGGATGAACCTGTCAGAGATCGAGAGTTTCGCCCTGCCTATCCTGGGCGCCGTCGTGGCCGGGGGCCTGATCGGGTTCGAGCGCGAGTGGCGCGGGCGGGCGGCGGGGTTCCGCACCCACATTCTGGTCAGTCTGGCCTCCGCGCTGCTGATGCTGGCGGCCATGGGGCAGGCGGACTGGGCGTTTCGCGCCCTGCCGGACGAGAACATCGTCACCGACCCGACGCGGATGGCGCACGGGGTGCTGACCGGCATCGGCTTCCTGTGCGCGGGGGTGATCTTCCGCACCGGCTTTTCCATCCATGGGCTGACGACGGCGGCGAGCCTGTGGATCACCTCGGCCATCGGCCTGTTGTTCGGGGCGGGGCTGTTCACCCTCGGCGTCGTGGGGACGGTGGTGACGGGACTGATCCTGGTGGCGTTGCGGCTGGTCAGCGTGCGGTTGCCGGCGCGGGTGCTGACCGACGTCGAGGTGCGCTGGCGCCGTGACGGGCCGTCGCCCGAGGCCGAGGTCGAGGCGGCGCTGAAGGCCATTGATCCGGCGCCGCATCATGATCGCTTCGAGCTGATCGACGGCGGGGCGACGGTGCGGCGCAGCTGGCGCATCAAGGCCGGGAGCGAGGCCGAGCTGAAGACGCTGGCGGCGCGGCTGTGCGCCTTGCCGGGGGTGACGGACTACCTGCTGGACCCGCGCGACGACTGAGGCTTGCTGCAATCAACGGCGCGGTCCACGGTGGGCGGTCCTGTGCAGCTTGAGGTTGGGACATGACGGTTGATTGGGCCTTGATCGCCCCGGTGGCGGCGGCGATGACGGCGGGCGGTCTGATCGGGATCGAGCGGACCTATCACGGGCATCCGGCGGGGTTCCGCACCCATATTCTGGTCTGCATGACCTCCTGCGTGCTGATGCTGGCGGCCATGCATCAGGCGACCTGGGCCTTTGTCGCCCTGCCGGACCAGAGGCTGGTGATCGACCCGACCCGGATGTCGCACGGCATCCTGACCGGAATCGGCTTCCTGTGCGCCGGGGTCATCTTCCGCGAGGGGTTTTCGGTCCATGGCCTGACCACGGCGGCGTCGCTGTGGACCACCTCGGCGGTCGGGGTGATGTTCGGCATCGGCATGTGGGACCTGGGGCTGATCGCCGGGGGCGCGACCCTGCTGGTGCTGGCTATTCTGAGGTTCCTCGACGCCCGCCTGCCGCACGTGGGGGTGATGGACGTGACCCTGCGCTGGACGCGGGGGGCGGCGCCGGATGAGGCGGTGCTGCGCGGCCTGTTGGCCGACAGCGGGCTGAAGCCGGTGCGCATCGGCCATGTGGTCAGCCACGACGGCCTGATCCACGAACACCACATCAAGGCGCGCGGGCCGATGCCGCTGCGGGTTCATGACCTGTCGATGCGGCTGGGCGAGCAGACGGGGCTGGCGGGGTTCTCGGTCATGCCCAGAGACGATTGAGGGGATGATTGAGGCTGACCGTCATCAGCTTGCCGTCATCCCGGGGCCGCACAGCGGAACCCGGGACCCAGGCGGCGGCGCATGTAAGGCCATGGCTTGCCTGTAGCTGAGGCCTGGGTCCCGGATCGGCCTGACGGCCGTCCGGGATGACGGAAACCGGCGCATAGTCTCGCGGTCATTGTTCGCTAACCCTCTTTGGGGCATGACTGGAACGAATGACGAACGTATCGACTCGAATCCTGGGGCTGGACCCCGGTTTGCGCCGCACCGGCTGGGGCGTGATCGAAAGCGAGGGCAGCCGCCTGCGCTGGATCGCGCATGGTGTGGTGGCGCCCGCCGAGAAGGCGCCTTTTCCCGAACGGCTGCTGCATCTGCTGGAGGAAGTCGGGTCGATCTGCGCCGCCTATGCCTGTGACGAGGCGGCGATCGAGGAGGTCTTCGTCAACATGAACGGGGCCTCGACGCTGAAGCTGGGCCATGCGCGGGCGGCGGTCATGCTGGCCCCGGCAAGAGCGGGCTTGAGCGTGGCCGAGTACGCTCCCAGCCTGGTCAAGAAGGCCGTGGTCGGCGCCGGCCAGGCGGACAAGAGCCAGGTGGCCTTCATGATCAAGCGGCTGTTGCCCGCAGCGGGCGATGTGAAGGCGGACGCGGCGGATGCGCTGGCGGTGGCCATCACCCATGCCCACCATCGGCGGAGTTTGAGTTTGACGGCGAGTTTGAGGGGCGCGGCATGATCGGGATGCTTTTTTCCTCCCCATTTCATGGGGAGGTGGCGCGGACGCGCAGCGGCCGTGACGGAGGGGGCGACACGACGTCAGCCCTCTGCGCCGCCCCCTCCACCACTTCGTGGTCCCCCTCCCCACAGGTGGGGAGGAAAGAGCGATGATCGGGCGGTTGCGCGGGGTTCTGGCCGAGGTCGGGGAGGCGGAATGCCTGATCGACTGCGGCGGGGTGGGCTATGTCGCCGCCTGCGGGGCGCGGACCCTGGGGCGTCTGCCGGCGCCGGGCGACGAAACGACGCTGTATATCCATAGCCAGTGGAGCGAGGACGCGGGGCCGCGTCTCTATGGCTTCCTGTCGCGCGACGAGCGCCGGGCCTTCACCGTGCTGCTGGCCATTCAGGGCGTGGGGCCGAAGGCGGCGCTGAGCGTGCTGGACGTACTGCCGCCGGGCGAACTGGCGTCGGCGGTGGCGCGCGAGGACAAGGCGGCGGTCGGACGCGCCAACGGCGTGGGGCCGAAGCTGGCCCTGCGCATCGTCACCGAGCTGAAGGGCAAGGCCTTGGGCGACGGGCATTTTGCGCCGAACGCGCCGGGCGTTCACGCCGAGGTCGCCGCCGCTCCGCCGCCGAGCGTGACGGGCGAGGCGGTCGCGGCCCTGCTGGGCCTGGGCATAGCCGAGATCAATGCGAGGCGGGCCGTGGATCAGGCGCTGATCCGGCTGGGGGACGAGGCGGAGCTGTCGGCGGTGATCCGCGCGGCCTTGCAGGAGTTGGGGCGGTGATTTCCTCTATCCGCTCATCCCCGCGGAGGCGGGGACCCAGTGCTTTGGCTTTCGGGGCCGTCGGCAAGTATGAAGGCGGCATGATCGGAACCGTGCGTCGTGTCGCTCAAACCTGGGTCCCCGCCTCCGCGGGGATGAGCGGTCAGTCATGACCGACCGTCTGGTGACCGCCGACGCCGAGCCGGGCGAAAAGCACGACCGCGCCTTGCGGCCCCAGACCCTGTCCGAGTTCGTCGGCCAGTCGGCGGCCAAGGGCAATCTGAAGGTCTTTATCGACGCGGCAAGAGGCCGGTCGGAGGCGCTGGACCACGTCCTGCTGTTCGGACCGCCGGGGCTGGGCAAGACGACGCTGGCGCAGATCGTGGCGCGCGAACTGGGCGTGGGGTTCAGGGCGACGTCGGGGCCGATCCTGGCCAAGGCGGGCGATCTGGCGGCGATCCTGACCAATCTGGAGCCGCGCGACGTCCTGTTCATCGACGAGATCCACCGGATGTCGCCGCTGGTGGAGGAGATCCTCTATCCGGCGATGGAGGATCACGTGCTGGACCTGATCATCGGCGAGGGGCCGTCGGCGCGCAGCGTGCGCATCGATCTGGCGCCCTTTACTCTGGTCGGGGCGACGACGCGGGCGGGGTTGCTGGCCACGCCGCTGCGGGATCGGTTCGGCATTCCGTTGCGGTTGGAATTCTATACGCCGGAGGAGCTGACGGCGGTGATCCGGGGCGCGGCGCGCAAGATGGGCGCGGCCATCACCGAGGACGGAGCCATGGAGATCGCGCGTCGGGCGCGAGGCACGCCGCGCATCGCCGGGCGTCTGTTGCGACGGGTGCGCGACTTCGCCGACGCCGAGGGGGGCACGATCGACCGACTGGCGGCGGCGCGCGCCCTGGCGCGGCTGGAAGTGGACGAGCAGGGGCTGGACAGTCTGGACCGGCGCTTCCTCAAGGCCCTGATCGAGAACTACGGCGGCGGGCCGGTGGGGATGGACACATTGGCCGCCGCGATCGCCGAGGCGCGCGACGCGGTCGAGGACGTGATCGAACCCTATCTGCTGCAACAGGGCTTCATCATGCGCACCCCGCGCGGGCGGGTGGCCTGCGCCAAGGCCTATGAGCATCTGGGGCTGGAGGCGCCGAAGGTTCAGGCGGCGCCGCCGCCGGATCTGTTCGGGAAGTAGGGTGGAGACGCCTCTCCCTCCCCGTCCCGGGGAGGGTGGCTGACGCGCAGCGTCAGACGGGTGGGGGCGCTTTCGCAGATCAAGCGCTGCGCCTCGCATCGCCACGCCCTCCCCACCCGGTCGCTGCGCGACCACCCTCCCCATGAAGGGGAGGGAGAGGCGCAAGCGATTCGCAAAAGGGCTTCACCCGTTCGTCAAACCCGGTCATGCTGCATCGCGAAGGAGACGGGCGATGGCGCGAGGCGGGATCGGGACGGACCAGAAGATCGCCGTGCTGGGCGCGGCGGTGCTGCTGCTCGGGGCGCTGAGTCTGGTGGCGCTGAACCAGGGCGCGCGGTTCGGGCCGAAGCAGCCCAGCTCGGCCGAACGGGCCCTGACCCAGGTCAAGGCGCAAATGGGGCCGACCGCCGAGGTGCGGTATCTGGAAACCGGCAAGCGCCGCGCCGTCTGCGGTTACGCCGGGATCGCCGGACAGAAACAGGCGGTGGCCTTCGTGTCGCGGCCCAACCGCATCCTGATGGGCGACGACCCCCTGGGCGCCGAGTTCGCGGAAATGAAGGCCCAGTTCTGTCCCGGCTTCAATCCGGCCCGACCGACGGCTAAGGCTTCGGTGACGACGACCGTTCAGGGCTGACGATGACCGATCAACCGACCGCCGGCCGATTCGACGGGCTGGATCACCTGCTGCCCGTGCGGGTCTATTACGAGGACACCGACTTCACGGGGCTGGTCTATCACGCCAACTATGTCCGCTATTTCGAGCGGGGGCGGTCGGACTTCCTGCGGCTGGCGGGGGTGGGGCATGTCGAACTGCTGGAGCAGGACGAACCGCTGGCCTTCGTCGTATCGGACCTGGCGATCAGGTATGTGAAGCCGGCGCGGATCGACGACGCCCTGGTGGTGCGCACCCGCTATGAGGCGATCAAGGGGCCGAGGCTGATCATTCGGCAGACGGTGGAGCGCGACGGCGAGGTGCTGTGCCGGGCCGATGTGGTCGCGGTCTGCATTCATCTGGACGGGCGACCGAGGCGGCCGACGAAGCGACTGGTGGAACTGGTGACGCCCTGGCTCTCCGGTGAAGCTTCGCAATAACGAGGTTGTCAGATCGGCCCCCCGTGACGCGGGGCGCGACGACCGCTAGACCGCCGCCATGAAACCGCCACGTCCGCCCGCTCGATAAGGGCAGGACGACACCGGATCTGACCCAAGGACGCCGTATGACCCTGCCCGCCGACGCCTCCATGCTGAATCCCATAGAGCTGTTCATGACCGCCGACTGGGTGGTGAAGACGGTCATGGTCGGCCTGGCCGCAGCCTCGGTCTGGTCGTGGACCATCATCATCGACAAGGCGGTGCGTTTCTCGCGCATGAACGCCCGCGCCAGCGAATTCGAGAAGCAGGTCGAGAGCGGGCGCTCGCTGGAAGACGTGGCGGCTCAGGCCGGGGCGCAGCCTGCCGATCCTCTGCCGAGGATGCTGGTGCTGACGCTGCAGGACTGGCGCGAGGCGCGCTCGCGCGGGGCCATGACGGACACGCAGGGCTCGATGTTGATCGCCCGCATCGACCGCGCCCTGGATTCGGTCATCGCCCGCGAGAGTCAGAAGATCGAGAACGGTCTGGGCGTGCTGTCGGTGGTGGCCACTGCCTCGCCCTTCATCGGCCTGTTCGGCACGGTCTGGGGCATCATGAACGCTTTTGACGCCATCGCGGCGGCGGGCAACACCAATCTGACGACGGTGGCGCCGGCCATCGCCGAGGCCCTGTTCGCCACGGCCATCGGTCTGGCGGCGGCCATCCCGGCCTATATCGCCTTCAACGCCTTCTCGGTGACGGCGGGCAAGTTCACGGGCCGTCTGGAGGCCTTCGCCGACGACCTGCAATCGGCCATCGCGCGGCGTCTGGGCGCGCCCTCCGCTCCTCCGCCCCCGCCGCCGCCTTCTGCTGACCTGAACCTGCGTCGGGGCGCCTGATCCATGGCGATGGGTGGAGGAGGCGGCTCTAGCGGCGGGCGCGGTCGGCGTCGTGCGCGCAAGCGGCCGCTGAGCGAGATCAACGTCACGCCGCTGGTCGACGTCATGCTGGTGCTGCTGATCATCTTCATGATCTCGGCGCCGCTGCTGACCGTCGGCGTGCCGGTGGAACTGCCCAAGACCGAGGCCAGCGCGGTCGAGACGACCGACAAGCCGATCACGGTCTCGATCGACCAGAACGGGGCCATCTTCATCGGCGAGAGCGAAGTCCGCTGGGAGCAGCTGGCGATCCGCGTGGCCGAAGAGGGCGGCGAGAAGGCGCGCGACAAGGCCGTCTTCATCCGCGCCGACGGCCGCGCGCCCTATCAGGCCGTGGCCCGCGTGATGGCGCGCCTGTCGGCTTCGGGCTTCACCAAGCTGAACCTGATCACCGACACGGCGGCCGACGAGACGGCGGAGGGCTGACGGCTTTGCGTCGACCCAGTCCCGCCATTGTCGGATCGCTCGCGCTGCACGCCGGGGTGGTGGCGCTCGCGCTCGTGTCGTGGTCGTCCAAGGTGGATGAGCCCAAGCCGCTGGTGAACTCGGTGCCGGTGTCGATCGTCTCGGACATCGAGATCGCCGCCGCGCCTGCGGATAATCCGCAGCCGGAACCCTCGCCCGAGGACGGGGCGACCGCGCCGGTCGAGACGCCGCCCGAGCCGGTTCCGCCGGAGCCGACGCCGACCCCGCCTGCGCCGCGTCCGACGCCTGTGCCGCCCACGCCGCGGCCCACGCCGCCCAAGCCGACGCCGCCGACCCCGGCACCGCGTCCGACGCCGACGCCCAGACCTACGCTGCCGAGACCCACGCCGCCGCGTCCAGCACCGACCCCGCCCGAAAAGACGCGCCCGACGCCGCCTGCGCCCGCGCGTCCGACCCCGTCGGCTCCGGCCCGCCCGACGCCGGCCAAGCCCGCGCCCGGCCTGGATCTAGACGCTCTGGCCGGACCTTCGCGTCCGACGCCGAACCGGGGCAGGCCCGCGACGGGTCAGCAGGGGGCCGGCACGGCCTCGCGCGCCACCGGCCCGCAGTTGGCCGCCCTGGGCGGACAGGTGACGCCGAACTGGAACCTGAACTGCGACATGCCGGGGATGGATGAACTGGTGATCCGCGTCACGGTGCGGTTGAGCGCTGACGGCGACATCATCGGGACGCCGCGTCTGCAGGACACCCGCAGCGATCCCACATGGCGGGCCGCATCGGAGGCCATGCTGCGGGCTTTGCGAGCGACCTCGCCGTTTACGGTGCCCGCCGGGTTCCAGGCGCAGGAGGTGCCCTTCCGGTTTGAAACCGCGCGTCAATGCGGGGGGCGGTAGGGCTGACCAACCAACCCTCTCCCGGCGGGAGAGGGCTTGAGTCTCCAAGAGCGAAGCGATTGGTCCGGCGACTCGGAGGGCGGCGCGAAGCAGCCAAAGGGTGAGGGGCTGAGGTCGACATTCGGCGTAAGCCGTGGCGCGGCGGCTCACGCCGAGGGCGAGCGTCGACCCTCATCCGGCCCTTCGGGCCACCTTCTCCCATCGGGAGAAGGGAGCAAGGCGGCGGAGGCGCTGGAATGCTTGCCTTCAAAGTCTGAAAGTCGCCCCATTCCGGGGCAAGCTTGTCTTTCACAAGCTGGTTTTTGTCATACGGTCTGGCGATAAGGACCGACGAACCGTCCAACTCTGGGAGCCTTCTCATGCGTCTGCACCTTCTTCTCGCCTCGGCTGCGGCGGTCGTCATGGCGGCGCCGGCGATGGTTCAGCCTGCTTCGGCCCAGACCCAACCTCAGGCGACGGCCGCCGCTGCACCGATGCAGGACGTGGTGGTGGACGAGGGCGTGCTGCGCCCTCTGCAGATCGCGGTCGTGCCCTTCACCGGGCAGAACGGGCCGCAGATTTCCAATGTCATCAGCGGCAACCTGAAGCGGTCGGGCTTCTTTGATCCGTTGAACCCGGCCAGCTTTATCGAGACCGGGCTGACCCTGGCCAATGCGCCCAACTTCCCGCAGTGGACGACCATCGGGGCGCAGGCGGTGCTGTACGGCGGGGTGACGCCGCGCGCCGACGGGCGGGTGGACGTGGGCTTCCGCCTTTATGATCCCTATCGCCAGTGCCAGCTGGTCAGCTATCAGTTCACCGCCACCTCGGAGCAGTGGCGCCGGATCGCGCACAAGATTTCCGACGTCATCTATCAGCGCATGACGGGCGAGGCGGGCTTCTTTGATTCGCGCGTCCTGTTCGTGTCGGAGAGCGGCACCCAGCTGAACAAGCTGTCGCGTCTGACCATCGTCGATCAGGATGGCTACAACCCCGTCTTCCTGACCCAGGGCGACGAGATCATCATGTCGCCGCGCTTCTCGGCGTCCAACCCGGACGAAGTCACCTATGTGGCCCTGGGCAAGGATTACAGCCGCATCTACCTCTACAACCTGTCGACCGGGCGCCGCGAAAGCCTGGGCGAGTTCGACGGTCAGGTGCTGGCGCCGCGCTTCTCGAACGACGGGACCAAGATCGCCTTCTCGATCATCCGGGGCGGCAATACCGACGTCTATGTGATGAACCTGCGCACGCGCCAGCTGTCGCGCCTGACGTCCGATCCCGGCATCGACACCTCGCCGTCGTTCAGCCCGGACGGGAACCAGATCGTCTTCACCTCGGACCGCTCGGGTTCGGCGCGGCTTTATACGATGCGGGCCGACGGCTCGGGCCAGCGCGCCATCAGTCGCGGCGGCGGCAGCTATACGGCCCCGGCCTGGAGCCCGCGCGGGGACATGATCGCCTTCACCAAGCAGTCGGGCGGGCGTTTCCATATCGGGGTGATGAAGTCGGACGGGACGGGCGAGCGCATCCTGTCGTCCAGCTATTTCGAGGAGGGTCCGTCCTGGGCGCCGAACGGCCGCTACATCGCCTTTGCGCGTCAGAGCCCCGGCGGCGACACGCGTCTGTGGACCGTCGACCTGTCGGGTCGGGTGGTGGCGCAGGCCGGTTATGACGGACGTGGGTCGGACCCGGCCTGGTCGGGTCTGCTGGATGCGCCGCCGGCCAGCCTGGGCATTGGTCAGGGCGCGGATTCCTGCCCGGCCTGACGGGGTTACGGCTTCGTGAGATCACGAGCGGAGCCATTCCCATAAACTGTGCGTTATCGCGTCTGGCGCGACGCGGCGCCGCAGTCTAGCTGACCATCGATATAGCCAAGCTTGAGGCCGCCGTCCTCAGAATGAACACCAAGGAGCCGACCCGATGAACAATTCGACCCTGATCAAGCTGGCGACCGTCAGCGCCGCCGTCGCCGCCCTGGCCGCCTGCGCGCCCAAGCCCAAGGTCGAGCCCGCCGTGCCGGTCGAGCCGGCCCAGCCGACGGGCCCGCAATACCCGACCGCCCCGACCGGCCCCGTGACCGGCGGCAATGTCGGCGCCGCCGCGCCGGGTTCGGAGCAGGACTTCGTCGTCAACGTCGGCGACCGCATCTATTTCGACCTGGACTCCTATTCGGTGCGCCCGGAAGCCCAGCCGCGTCTGGACGCCCAGGCCGCCTGGCTGCAACGCTATCCGCAGGTTACGGTCCGCATCGAAGGCAATGCCGACGAACGCGGCACGCGCGAATATAACCTGGCCCTGGGCGCCCGTCGCGCCGAGGCCGTGCGCACCTATCTGATCCAGCGCGGCGTCCCCGCCGGCCGCATCGACACCATCAGCTTCGGCAAGGAGCGTCCGATCGTCGAGGGCTCGAACGAGAGCGCCTGGGCCCAGAACCGCAACGCCCACACCGCCATCGTGTCGGGCGCCCCGCGCTAAGAACCGCGCGTCAGCGACGGAATGACGAGAGGCGTCGGCTTTGCAGCCGGCGCCTCTTTTCTTTGCGGGCGAGGGGGACCAAAGTCCGCGCCGAATCCGGGGGGAAGCTGAGTGATGGATCTGGAAGCAGCGGGCGGCGCCATGACGGGCGGCATCATCGCAGGGGCCATCGAGAAGCCGACAGGGCAGGCGAGGGATCACCACACGACCTGCGCCGACTGCGGGGCCGAGGTGACGGGCAAGTTCTGCTCCAACTGCGGCCAGCCGGCCCATGTCCACCGCACCCTGCTGCACCTGGGCGAGGAGCTGCTGCACGGGGTCATGCATTTCGACGGGCGCTTCTGGCGCACCCTGCCGTTGCTGGTGATCAACCCCGGACGGCTGACGCGGGAATGGGTGCAGGGCAGGCGCACGCGGTATGTGTCGCCGCTGGCCATGTTCCTGTTCACCCTGTTCGTCATGTTCTTCGCGCTGAGCTTCATGCCGCACCCGGAAAGCCGGTCGACGCCGCTGGGGGATCAGATCATCGAACAGCGCGAGGATGTGGCCAGGGCCGAGGCGGCTGTCGTCGAGGCGCAAAAGCAGGTGGACGCCGCCGTCGCCGGGATGGCGCCCGCTGACGGCGCGCCGCCGGCGTTCGACAGCGGCGCGCGAGCCGGCGTCGCCGCAGGCGCGCTCGCCACCGCCGAGGGCGCCGTGATCGCAGAGAAGGCGCGTCTGGCGCGGCTGGAAAGGGAACGGATCGAGGGCCGCAAGGACGGTCTGACGCCCGGAAGCTGGCAGGCCCAGGTGGCCGATGTCGCTCTGGACATGAGCAGCGGCGACGACAGCAACGTCAAGGTCAGCTCGGGCTGGTCCAAGGCGGGGCCGATCAAGGAGCACAGCTTCGTCGGCACGGTGGCCAAGAAGCTGAAGAACCCCGACCTGGCACTCTACAAGCTGCAGCAGACCATGTACAAGTTCGCCTTCCTGCTGGTGCCCCTGTCGATCCCCTTCCTGGCCTTGCTCTTCCTGTGGCGGCGGGGCTTCACCCTGTATGATCACGGAGTCTTCGTCCTCTATTCGCTGACCTTCATGTCCCTGCTGCTGATGGCGGTGGTGGTCGTGGCGACGACGCTGAAGGGGGCGGGCGGTTTCGCCATGGGGGCGGCGAGCCTGATCGCGCCGGTGCATATGTTCGTCCAGCTGAAGGGCGCCTATGGCCTGAAGGTCCTTGCGGCCCTGTGGCGGACCTTCGCCCTGCTGATCTTCTGCAACATCGCCGCCAGCCTGTTCATCATCGCCATCATCTATCTGGGACTGGGACACTGAGCCCGCTCCCCATCTCGGCCTTGCGGGCGCCGCAAATCGGTGGGACGACTTAAGACATGCTCAAGCTGCCATTTCGACTGACCAAAACCGCCGCCATGACGGCCATCGGCCTGACCCTGATCGGGGGGGCGGTCGTCGCCCAGGTCGCGCCGATGGAGGCTGTCCAGTGGGACAAGCGCCGTCTGGACCAGTTGGACCGTAACGTCCGCCGTCTGGAGCGCGCCCTGACCCAGAGGAACGCCGCCGGCCAGCCCGTTCTGGTCGAGCCGGACCCCGAGGTCGTGGCCCTGCAAGGCCAGATGCAGATCATGGATCGCCGCCTGTCGGACCTGGAGCAGACCTTCCAGCGGGTGAACGCCGATGGCGAGCGCCTGACCTTCCAACTGGATGAGGCGACGCGCGACAACGCCGCCCTGAGCCGACGCCTGCGTGATCTGGAAGGCCGCGTCGAGCGGGCCGAGAAGGCGGCTGAGGAAGAGGCAGAGTTGAACGGGCCGATCGTGGCCAATTCGCCGACCGGCGACGCGGCTCAGGACCTGACGGCGGCGCTGCGGCTGCTGGGGATCGACGGTCCGCGCGGACAGCGGGCGCTGGAGACGGTCATCGTCACCTGGCCCAATACGCCGCAGTCGCGTGAAGCCAACAGCCGCCTGGGCGACCTGCACGTCGCGGCGCGCGACAACGCCGCCGCCGTGCCCGCCTACGCCGCCGCCCTGAACGGCTGGCCGCGCACGCCCTGGGCGCCGGAGACGACGTTGAAGCTGGCCGAGGCCCTGCGCGCCACCGACCGGGGCACCCAGGCCTGCGGCGCCCTAAACGAGTTCACGCGTCGCTACGCCGAGACGGCGACGGCCGCGCAGAAGACCCGCGCTACGCAACTGCGCACGCGGGCGAACTGCAGCTGAGCCCAGACGACCCAGAGGGGCTGACCAGCCGGGTCTTCGCCCGGCTGGATGGGCGGCTGGATGAAGGCCGGGCCGAGCCGGTGGCGGTGGCGCTCTCGGGCGGCGGGGATTCGATGGCCCTGCTGCATCTGGCGGCCGACTGGGCCAGGGCGCGCGGGCGGCGGCTGTTGGCCCTGACGGTGGATCATAATCTCAACGCCCTGAGCGCGGACTGGACCTGCTTCGCCGGCGAGGCCGCGCGCGCGGTCGGGGCTGACTGGCGCGGGCTGAGTTGGGATGGAGCGCGGGCCGGGCCGGGGCTGACGGCGCGGGCGCGGACGGCGCGGCATGGGCTGCTCGCCGAGGCGGCGCGGGCGGCGGGGGCGCGGGTTGTGCTGCTGGCCCAGACGGCGGACGACGTGGCCGAGGCCGACTGGATGCGGGCGCGGGGCTCGACCCTGGGTCGGGTGCGCGAGTGGTCGCCGTCGCCGGTCTGGCCCGAGGGACGGGGGCTTATGCTGCTGCGGCCCCTGCTGGAGGAGCGGCGCGAGGGGTTGCGGGACTATCTGCGGGCGCGGGGGCAGGGCTGGATTGAGGATCCCGGCAATGCCGATGAGCGGTTTGGGCGCAGTCGGGCGCGGGCGGCCTTGGCAGCAGCGGAGGATGGCCTGGCCATCCCCACCCGGTCTCCGCTTCGCTTCGACCACCCTCCCCATGAAGGGCAGGGAGAGGCAGGGGCTTTCGTCTGGGCGGGCGTGCTGGACATTTCGCGCTACGGCTCGGCCTCCACCCTGGCGGCGGCGCTGCTGTGCGCGGGGGGCGGGGCGGTTCCGCCGCGCGGGGAGAGGATGGCGGCGTTGAAGGCGCGGCTGGCGGCGGGCGAGGATTTCGTTGCGGGCCTGTCGGGGGCGCGGGTCGAGGCGACTGGCGGAAGCGTGCGGATCATTCGCGAGCCGGGGGAGATGCGGCGGTGTCCACCCGAGGCGGTGCGGTTGACGCCGGGCGCAGCGGCGGTCTGGGACGGGCGGTTCGAGATCACGGCGACAGAGCCCGGCTGGCGGGTCGAGGCGGCGGCGGGGCGGCTGGCGCGGCTGTCGCAGGCGGATCGGCGGGCGGCGGCGGGGTTGCCAGCGGCGGCGCGCGGGGGGCTGCCTGTGCTGGTTCGGGAGGATGGAAACGGGGCGATTCTAGCCTGGCGAGGGGCGGTCGTGCGGGCCTTGGGGGGGCGGCGTCTGGGTCTGGCCTTGGGCGAAACGACGCAGGAGAGCGACCTCTTTCAAGCCATGCATGGCGAAACGCCGCCGACTGACCTATTTTCCTAGAAAGACTGCTGATCGGCGGGGCCTGTGGGCGCGCGCCGAGAAACCGAGGACCGAATGAATCTGCGTAACTTCGCCATCTGGGGCGTGATCCTGCTGGGTCTGGTCGCGGTCTATGCCGCCATCGGCCAGAACGGCGGCGCGGCCATGCCGGGCGCCAAAAGCGCGGCGGCGGGGCGTCCCGATCCCATCACCTATTCGCAGCTGATCACGGCCATCAACGGTCAGGAGATCAAGACGGCGACGGTGCGCGGCGACACCGTGACCGGCGTCTATAAGAACGACAGCAAGTTCACGACGGTCACGCCCCTGCCGAATATCGACTTGGTCGACAAGATGCAGGCGGCCGGCGCCGCCGTGGACGTCAAGAGCACGCGCCAGCCCTGGTGGTCGGGCCTGCTGGGCCTGCTGCTGCCGGTGGCCCTGATCATCGCCTTCTGGTTCTTCATCATGAACCGGATGCAGGGCGGGGCGAAGGGCGCCATGGGCTTCGGCAAGTCCAAGGCCAAGCTGCTGACCGAGCACAAGGGCCGCAAGACCTTTGACGACGTCGCCGGCGTGGACGAGGCCAAGGAAGAGCTGCAGGAGGTCGTCGACTTCCTGAAGGACCCGGGCAAGTTCCAGCGTCTGGGCGGCAAGATCCCCAAGGGCGCCCTGCTGGTCGGCCCTCCGGGCACCGGCAAGACCCTGCTGGCGCGCGCGGTGGCGGGCGAGGCGGGCGTGCCCTTCTTCTCGATCTCGGGTTCGGACTTCGTCGAGATGTTTGTCGGCGTCGGCGCCAGCCGCGTGCGCGATATGTTCGAGCAGGCCAAGAAGAACGCCCCCTGCATTATTTTCATCGATGAAATCGACGCCGTGGGTCGCCACCGTGGCGCAGGCCTGGGCGGCGGCAATGACGAGCGCGAGCAGACGCTGAACCAGCTTCTGGTCGAGATGGACGGCTTTGAGTCCAACGAGGGCATCATCCTGATCGCGGCGACCAACCGTCCCGACGTTCTGGACCCGGCCCTGCTGCGTCCCGGCCGCTTCGACCGTCAGGTCGTGGTGCCGAACCCGGATGTCTCGGGCCGCGAACGCATCCTGCGCGTCCACATGAAGGACGTGCCCCTGGCCGCCGACGTCAACACCAAGACCATCGCGCGCGGCACGCCGGGCTTCTCGGGCGCCGACCTGGCCAACCTGGTCAACGAAGCCGCCCTGATGGCCGCCCGCAAGGACCGCCGCATGGTCACGCACCGCGACTTCGAGGACGCCAAGGACAAGGTCATGATGGGCGCCGAGCGCAAGTCCATGGCCATGAACGAGGAAGAGAAGCGCCTGACCGCCTATCACGAGGGCGGTCACGCCATCGTCGCCATCAACGTCAAGATGGCCGATCCCGTCCACAAGGCGACCATCGTCCCGCGCGGACAGGCTCTGGGCATGGTGATGCAACTGCCGGAAGGCGACCGCTATTCCATGAAGTACCAGCAGATGGTGGACCGCATCGCCATCATGGCCGGCGGCCGCGTGGCCGAGGAGCTGATCTTCGGCAAGGAGAACATCACCTCGGGCGCGTCGTCGGACATCCAGCAGGCGACCAAGCTGGCGCGGCGCATGGTGACGCAGTGGGGCTTCTCTGACGTGCTGGGGACGGTGGCCTACGGCGAGAACGAGCAGGAGGTCTTCCTGGGCCACTCGGTCGCGCGCAGCCAGAACATCTCTGAGGAGACCGCGCGTCTGATCGACAGCGAGGTCAAGAAGCTGGTCACCTCGGGCTGGGACGAGGCGCGCCAGATCCTGACCGACAAGGCGGCGGACCTGGAGAAGCTGGCTCAGGCCCTGCTGGAATACGAAACCCTGTCGGGTCAGGAGATCACCGACCTTCTGGAGAAGGGAATCACTCCGAACCGGGACGACGCCAACTCGCCCGTGCCGGGACCCTCGGTCTCGGTGCCGGTGACGCCGGTGTCGGACGGCACGGAGGTCGAGACGCCGAAGGCCGAGCCGGCGGCGGCGCCGACGACGAGCGTGCCGACCGCCTGATCCTTTCGGATCGGCTGAAATGAGGGAGGGGCGGGCCGCAGGGCTCGCCCCTTTTTCGTGCGGCGCCTGCGCGTCCAATGGAGGAGCCTGAGGCCAAGCACTGGGTCCCCGCCTCCGCGGGGATGAGCGGAGGAATGATTTTGACAGACTGGTTTGTAATTCAGACTAGTCTGTGAGATATGGCGTTATCCGAAACAGGAGGGCGACATGACGGCATCCGCATTCGACCAAGGCGAGCGGCTTCACGGACTGGATGGGCTGCGGGGCGCGGCCCTGCTGCTGGGGGTGGTGCTGCACGCGACCCTGTCCTTCTTTCCGAGCCAGATCTGGATCGTGGGCGATGACCAGACCTCGGTCTGGGCCAGCGGCCTGTTCTTCGTCATTCACCTGTTCCGCATGGCGAGCTTCTTCCTGATCGCGGGCCTGTTCGGCCAGATGATGCTGAAGCGGCGCGGGACGGCGGGCTTCATCAGGAACCGGCTGGTCCGCATCGCCGGACCGCTGGCGGCTTTCTGGGGGCCGGTGATGGCGGGGATCGTGGCGGTGCTGGTGTGGAACGCCTCGCTGCACGGTCTGACAGCGGCCGATGCGCCGCCGCCGCCGACCTATGACTGGACCAATATACCTCTGACCCATCTGTGGTTCCTGTGGGTGCTGCTGTGGTTCTATGCGGCCCTGGTGATCGGGCGCGCCGTCTTCAAGCGGCTGGACCGGGCAGGCGCTCTGGGGCGCGGGCTGGACGGGTTGGGGGGCGGGCTGATCGGGCCGTGGGGGCCGTTTATTATGGGCGCACCCTTGGCGGTCGCCCTGTGGTTTGAGCCGAACTGGATCGCCTTCTTCGGCATTCCGACGCCGGATGCGGGGCTGGTGCCCGAAACCTCGGCCCTGGTGGGCTTTGGTTTGGCCTTTGGCATGGGCGTCCTGCTGGATCGCCGTCGCGACCTGCTGGCGAAGATCGCAGGGTGGACGCCGGTCTATCTGGGGCTGGCGCTAGGGGCGGGGACGACGGCGTTGATGCTGTCGGGCGGGCCGACGCCGGTGCTGACGCCGATGACCGATCCGGCGGCCAAGGCCCTGGCGGCGGCGGCATTCGGCGTGGCGACCTATGCCTCGATGTTCGCCGTGGTCGGGCTGGCGCTGAGGTTCTGGTCGGGTCACAGCGCGGTGCGGCGCTATCTCGCCGACGCCTCCTACTGGATCTACATCGTCCATCTGCCGCTGGTGATGGCGGCGCAGGTGGTGGTGCAGGACTGGGCCCTGGTCTGGCCGCTCAAGCTGGTTGTGGTGGTGGTCGGCGTCAGCGCCGTGTCGCTGGCCAGCTATGAGCTGATGGTCCGTCACGGGATGATGGGGCGCTGGCTGAACGGGCGGCGCGTGCCGTGGCGCAGGGCTCGCGTCAGTGTGCCGGTCGCCGCCGAATAGCTTGCCAACCTTGGCGGCTGCGTCCATCCGAAGGGGGCAGCCGCGTCGCGCCAGGAATCACCCGATGACCGACAAGTCCCGCACGCCCGAAGCCGACCTCGCCTTCATGCGCTCCATCGTCGAGGGCAGCGGGCGACCGCCCATGACCCTGGCCATCTGCTATCTGGCGGGGGGGCTGCTGTACGGCCTGCAGTGCCTGTTCCACATCGGCCAGGTGGTCGGGCTGATCCGCTGGCCGGATCTGGCCAATCTGATCTTCGTGGTCGGCATCACCACGGCCTTTCTGGCGGTGCTGACCTGGGCCATCCTGAAGGACCGCAAGGCCGGCCCGTCCAATCGGGGACCGCTGGCGACGCGGGTGACAAACGCCGCCTTCAGCGCCACGGGCATGGCCAATGCGGCGGTGGTCATCGTCTTTGCTGTCGGGGCGGTGCGGGATCAGGATTTCGCCGTCTGGCTCTATTACGCCGCCATCGTCTTCGCCCTGCAGGCGGCGGCCTGGTACGTGGCCTGGGTGCTGAAGAAGAAGGGCTGGATGCTGGCGGTGTCGCTGGGCGGGTGGGTGACGGCGGTGGCCCTGGGCGTTCTGGTGCGTCAGCCGGTGGCCTATCTGGGGGTGTGCACCCTGGCCCTGTTCCTGCTGTTCGCCCTGCCGGGCTGGGCCCTGTTCCGCGACGCCCGCGCGGGCGCCAGGGCCGCCTGACGCCATGGGGCTGGCGGACGACTTTGGACGGATCGACGAGGTCATCCACGGCCGCATGCGGCTGGGGATCATGGTCTATCTGGCCGACGTCGAGGCGGCGGACTTCACCGAGCTGAAGACGGTGCTGGAGGCGACCCAGGGCAATCTGTCGGTCCACTTGAAGAAGCTGGAAGAGGCGGGCTATGTCGCCATCAGCAAGAGCTTCGTGAACAACAAGCCCCTGACCCGGATCGCCATCACCCCGGAAGGACGGGCGGCGTTCGCCGCCTATCTGGACGCGCTCGGCGGGTTGATCGGGCGGAAGTAGCCGCCCTTCTCCCGCAAGGGGAGAAGGGTTTTACCAGCTCAGGGACTTTCAGTGGGCGACGGCCTCGATGGGGTCTTCGTCCTCGATCAGGACGGCGGTCAGTTTGCGGGTTTCGCCGGAGGGGTCGGGCCAGCTAATGGACTCGCCTTCCTTGAGGCCGATCAGGCCGGCGCCGACGTGCGAAAGGATGGAGACGCGGCCCGCGTCGATGTCGGCCTCGCGCGGGAGGACCAGCTGGACGCGGCGCACCTCGGGGTGGCGGTCGTCGGCGTAGTGCAGCCAACGGTTCAGGCCGACCACGTCCTTGGGCATGTCGGCGGGCTCGCAGACCTCGGCGCGGTCCAGTTCCTGTTGCAGCAGGCCGGCGGGGCCGGTTCCGGGCAGGTCGCCGACCAGACGGTCGAGGGCGTCGAAGTCGGTGCGGCTGAGAAGGATGCCGGGCAGGGCCGGAGGGCGGCCGCGGGTCTTGGCGGTGGTCATGTCGATTCTCGATGTGAAGAAAGGGAAGAAGGGGTCAGGCGGCCGAGGGGCCGTCGTCGTCGCTGTCGTCGCTGTGAGGCGCGGGCGTGGGGACGGGCGAGGTTTCGGGACGCCGGAAGGGAATGATTTCGGCGCCGCGAGCGGGCGCGCTAGTGTCGTCTTGACGTTGGGTCATGACATGCATGTTCGCGGACGACCGACGGGGCGGCGTGCGCGATCCTGATTTTAGGGAACTAGGAAAAAAGCGAAGCAACGCGCCCCGTAGCGGACGACAGCAAGCTGGCCGCTACGGGTTAAAGGCCTTCGACGCGGCGACCCGCGTGGGTGAGGCGTCGAGCCTGGCTGACGAAACGTTCCATAGTGGGTAGAGGCTGGGCCTCAGCGCGCGGAAAGTCAAACCGGCGCCCCGGGAGTTCTTGTCGCATGAGCCTGCAATCCCTTGTGAAGCCGCCGCTCGTCATGGGCATCGTCAACGTGACGCCCGACAGTTTTTCAGACGGCGGGCGGCTGGCGACGCAGGAGGCGGCGCTGGCCCATGCCCTGCGGCTGATCGAACAGGGGGCGGACGTTCTGGACATCGGCGGCGAGAGCACGCGGCCGGGTTCCGAGCCGGTCGGCGAGGAGGAGGAGATCGCGCGGACCCTGCCGCTGATCACGGCGCTGCGAGCGCGCTGGGACGGGGTGATCAGCATCGACACGATGAAGCCGGGGGTGGCGCGGGCCGCCATCGCGGCGGGCGCGACGATGTGGAACGACGTGACGGCGCTGATGCACGCTCCCGACAGTCTGGCGACCGCCGCCGGGCTGGGGTGCGCTGTGGTGCTGATGCACATGAAGGGGGCGCCCAAGACCATGCAGGACGACCCGCGCTATGACGACGTGACAGCCGAGGTGGTCGCCCATCTGGCGGCGCGGGCCGAGGCGGCGATGAAGGCGGGCGTGGCGCGCGAGAAGATCTGGCTGGACCCCGGCATCGGCTTCGCCAAGACGACGGCGCACAACCTGACCCTGACGGCGCGGCTGGAGGCCCTGGTCGAACTGGGCTTTCCGGTGCTCTACGCCGCCAGCCGCAAGCGCATGATCCAGGGCGTGGACGCGACGGCGGTGGAAGCCGGCGACCGGCTGGGCGGCTCGCTGGCCCTGGCGCTGGAGGGGGCGCGGCGCGGGGCGCGGATGGTCCGCGTCCACGACGTGCGCGAGACGGTGCAGGCGCTGAAGCTGCAGGCGGCGGCGGCGAACGCCGCCTGCTGACGGATCAGGCCTGGGCTTGGCGGCGTTCGACCGCCGCCGCATAGGCGTCGCGCAGGGCGGTCCAGCGGGGCCAGCGCCACGGGTGGGCCGCGCCGCGGGCGGCGTCGTCCAGGCCCTCCATGTGGTGATGCCAGCCCGCCAGGGTGTTGGCGATGTTGGATTCCCAGTCGCGCGGCATGCGATGGATCAGGGTCAGGTGCGTGCCGTCGCCGTCGGGCGCCAAGCGCCACGAGACGACCGAGTCCGCGCCGCCGAAGGTGTGCTCGAAGCGGGTGAAGGGCTGGAAGACCAGGACCTCATTGGCCTGTCGGCGGACTTCGGCGGTGTCGGGGAATTTCTCGGTCGCGGGCTGGCGGAAGTTCAGGTCCATGTGACCGCCGGGGCGAGGGTCGATCACGGCTTCGGCCAGCCAGCAGGCGAGGCCCTGCGGCGTCGTCAGGGCGGCCCAGACGCGCTGCGGCGAATGGCGCAACCGGCGCTCGAAGCGGATTTCGTAGCCGCCGTCGATCTCGGTCGCGCGGCCCTGGTCTTCGGTCAGGATCAGAGTGTCGGTCATTGCGGAAACTCCTTGTCGAGATGGTTTTCAAGGGCGTCGAGGCGGTCGATCCAGAAGCGGCGATAGGGCTGCAACCAGGCGTCCAGTTCGGCCAGGGGGGCGGGGTTGAGGCGATAGAGGCGTCGCTGCGCGTCCTTGCGCACCGTGACCAATCCCGCCTCGCGCAGCACCGACAGGTGCTTCGACACGGTCGGCTGGCTGATGGGCAGGGCGTCGACGAAGTCCCCGGCGGGGCGTTCGCCGTCGGCCAGCATGGCGACGATGGCCATGCGGTGCGGCTCGGACAGGGCTTGCAGGGCGAGGTTCATCTGTATCGTTTATTGGCTATATAGCTGTTTGTCAATGTAAAGGGCGTTGCCTCTGTGGCGGGCTTGGGTCATGCAGCCGTCATGTCCTGGCTGATGTCATTGAATCCGTGGTTGGTGCTCGTGGTGGCGGGCCTGTTCGAGGTCATGTGGGCCTCGGGCATCAAGTATGTGGGCGTGCAGCGGCCGCTGCTGTCGCTGGGCGTGGTGCTGGCCCTGATCGCCAGCATGGTCGGGCTGTGGATCGCCACGCAGAAGCTGCCGGTCGGCACGGCCTATGCGGTGTGGACCGGGATCGGCGCCGTGGGCGCGGCTGCGGTCGGGATCGTGATCTATGGCGAGCCGGCGACGGCGGTGCGGGCGGTCTGCATCCTGCTGATCGTGGCCGGCATTGTCGGGCTGAAGCTGTTTTCGGGAGCGCACTGATGGGCGAGCATGATCTCCCTCAAGCAGTCTCCGACCGCGTCGGAGACGATAGGGACCAAAAGAGAGGCCGGGTTCTCATTCTGGCCGGCTCGGATTCCGGCGGCGGGGCTGGAATCCAGGCCGACATCAAGGCGGTGACCATGCTGGGCGGGTTCGCCGCCACGGCGATCACGGCCATCACCATTCAGAACACCCTGGGGGTTCACGGGGTCTATCCCCTGCCGCTGGACGTCATCGAGGCCCAGGCCAAGGCCGTGCTGGACGACATCGGCGCCGACGCGCTGAAGACCGGCATGCTGGGCTCGGTCGAGGTGGTCGAGGCGGTGGCGGGTCTGATCGACTATGCCGGGACCGTCCCGACGGTGGTGGACCCGGTGATGATCGCCAAGGGCGGCTCGCCGCTGCTGGAGGATCGCGCGGTCGAGGCGGTGAGGCGGCTGATGGTGCCGCGCGCGGCTCTGCTGACCCCCAATGCGCCGGAGGCCGAGGCCCTGACCGGGATTGCGGTCGTCGATCAGGACGGCCAGCGCCGGGCGGGCGAGGCTCTGCTGGCCATGGGCGCGCGGGCGGTGCTGATGAAGGGCGGCCATGTGCCGGGCGAGACGGTCATCGACCTGCTGCTGACGTCTGAGGGCGAGACGGTGCTGGAAAGCGAGCGGGTGGATACGCGCCACACGCACGGGACGGGCTGCACCTTGGCGAGCGCCTGCGCCGCGGGCATCGCCAAGGGGTTGCCCTTGCAGACGGCGGTGGCCGAGGCCTGGGCCTATGTCGCCGAGGCGATCCGTCGTGCGCCGGGGCTGGGGCATGGGCATGGGCCGCTGGATCACGGCTGGCCGTTGCGAAATCGCTAGCGCTTTTCTCCCCACTTTATGGGGAGGTGGCGCGGCGCTGAAGGCGACGTGACGGAGGGGGCGACTCTACGTCAACCGATCTCGCCGCCCCCTCCACCGCTACGCGGTCCCCCTCCCCATAGAATGGGGAGGAAAGAGGTTGGCGTGCTCGCGGAATCGCCGTCTCTGCCGCCCATGAGCCTTGAGACCCGACTGATCGAGATCGTCCGCGCCGACGCAGGCCTGATGCATGTGCTGAGCGTGATGCGGGACCTGGACCTGCCGGACTGGCGGCTGTTTTCGGGGGCTGTCTATCAGGCGGTGTGGAACGCCCAGACGGGGCGGGCGACCGGCTATGGGATCAAGGACTACGACATCGGTTATTTCGATCCCGACACCTCGTGGGACGCCGAGGATGTGATGATCAAGCGGGTGGCCGCCGCCTTTGACGAGCCGGTGCGGGCGCAGGTCGAGGTCAGGAACCAGGCGCGGGTCCACATCTGGTTCGAAGGGAAGTTCGGCGAGCCCTATGAGGCGCTGACCTGCACGGATGAGGCGCCGGCGCGGTTCGTGGCGCCGGCCTTCGCCGTGGGGGTGCGGCTGGAGAAGGACGACAGGATCAGCGTGGTCGCACCGTTCGGGCTGGAGGACGTGTTCGATCTGACCATCCGGCCCAATCCCGAGCGGGGGCCGGCCAAGGGCTGGGACAGGGTCATCGCCAATGCGCGCGGGCGCTGGCCGGAGGTTAGGGTGGTAGAGCCGGGCTGATCTCGGTCGTCATCCCGGCCGAAGCGTAGCGGAGAGCCGGGACCGCCCAAGACGCTGCGCTTCCTGCGGTCCCGGATAGCCTTGCGGGCTTCCGGGATGACGGCTGAGGGTACGAAAAGGGCGCGACCCTTGCGGATCGCGCCCTTCGACAGGGCCTCTGACAGGGAGGGATGAGGCCCCGGTTGGCTCAGCCGTTAGTGGCGGCGACCGTTGTGGTCGTTGCGCTCGTAGCGGACCTTGGCCGACAGGCGGTCATAGCGACGGTCCAGGTCCTGGCGTTCCCAGCGGGTCAGGCCGCCTTGCTGATACTGGCGCTCCAGACGAACCAGGCTGTTCAGCTCGCCCTTCAGGCGCGAGGCCTCGCGAGAGCTCAACTGGCGGGTGCGGACGCCCTGATCGATGCGGCGGTCGAGGTTGTACTTGCGCTGGGCGATGGCGTTCCAACCGTTGTAGTTCTGCTCATAACCATGGCCGCGCGAGGGGCCGTGGCGGTCATAGGACTGGGCGGCGGCGGGCAGGGCGGCCGAGGCGACAGCGACGGCCAGGGCGGGGATCAGCAGCTTCTTCATGGTCTTGCTCCTTTGGATCGTCGCAACCGGATGGGCTGCGTTGACCCCAAGAGACCACCCTGCGGCTGAGCCGCATCTGAACAGCGCGTTTCAGACAGCGTTCATCAGCATGAGAAGTTGGTCATGTTCATTCCGTGGGGCTTATGTGCGACAGCGACGGAGAATCCGGGCGAGGACGTTCCTAGTTCGGATGAACAGCGATAGACTGCGCGTTCAGCCCCTGTTCAGAGGCCGTCTTCTAGAAATCGAACCATGATGCGTATTCGAGCTCTCCTTCTGGCCGGTCTGATCGCCCTCGTCCCCCTGACGGACGCGGCGGCGCAGTCGCGTGGCCGAGACCGGGACCGCGATCAGGATCGTCCTCAGGATCGTCGCGAGCAGCCCCGGAACTATCCCGGCCAGGGATTGCGCGATGCGCCCCGTTCGGGCCCGCGCGTGGACCCGGGCGATATCGCGCGTCGCGTCCAGTCGGGGCGTCCCGGCCGGATGCTGGGCGTGCAGCAGCGCGGCGGCGACTATGTGGTGCGCTGGGAGTATCCGGGCGGACGCGTGTCGGACATACAGGTTGACGGCCAGTCGGGCCGGGTTCGCGGAGACGACTGAATGCGGGTGCTGCTTGTCGAGGACGACGTCGATCTGTCGCGCCAGCTGAAGACCGCCCTGGGCGACGCCGGTTACGCCGTCGACCATGCCCCCGACGGCGAGGAGGCCTGGTTCCTGGGCGACACTGAGCCCTATGACGTGGTGGTGCTGGATCTGGGCCTGCCCAAGATCGACGGGGTTTCCGTGCTGGAGCGCTGGCGCCGCGAGGGCAAGACGACGCCGGTGCTGATCCTGACGGCGCGCGGCGCCTGGTCGGACAAGGTGGCGGGCTTTGACGCCGGGGCCGACGACTATCTGACCAAGCCCTTCCACACGGAGGAACTGCTGGCCCGCCTGCGCGCCCTGCTGCGGCGTTCGGCCGGCCATGCGGCGGCGACCCTGACCTGCGGCGGCCTGAGGCTGGACCCGCGCGCGGCGCGGGCGACGGTGAACGGCGAGCCGTTGCGCCTGACCTCGCTGGAATACCGCCTGCTGCACTACATGATGATGCATCAGGGCCGGGTCATCAGCCGCACCGAACTGGTCGAGCACCTCTACGATCAGGATTTCGACCGCGACTCCAACACCATCGAGGTCTTCGTCGGTCGCCTGCGAAAGAAGATCGGTTCGGACCGGATCGAGACGGTGCGCGGTCTGGGCTACCGCCTGTCGCCGCTGGCCGGCGAGAGCGACGCGGCCTGATTTCGGATGAGCGACGTCGGGGCGATTGAGCCGCCCGCCAAGCCTGAGAAAAATGAATGGGGCCGCTGGTTCGGCCGGCCGGGCAAGTCGCTGACTCGTCGGCTGATCTGGCTGGCCTCGGCCTGGATTCTGGTGGCCCTGCTGGTCACCGGGGTCGTGCTGACCTCGGTGTTTCAGGAGTCGGCGCTGCGGCGGCTGGGCAACACCCTGAGCGACACCATCGACGAGGCGGTCGTTGCGGCCAGCATCACCCCCGAGGGCGAGATCTTCGTCGGCGAGATTCAGGATGCGCGGACCCAGCGCCTGCTGTCCGGCAAATACTGGATGGTGGCGGAGCAGGGGCCGGAAGGTGAGTTGCAGGTCGTGGCGCGGTCGGCCTCGCTGGGGCGGGCCGATCTGGAGTACGCCCTCGATCTGGACGAGCGGTTGAAAGACGCCTTCGGCCAGACGATCAGCTACAACGCCGAGGACGGGCCAAAAGGCGAGCCCCTGCGCATCGCCGCCAGCATGAAGCAACTGCCGGGGCGCACCGCGCCGGTGGTCTTCTTCGCCGGGGTGGACCGTTCCGACATCGACGCCGACACGCGCCAGTTCGCCACCGTAACCTGGGTGGCCATGCTGCTGCTGGGGGCGGGTCTTGTTTCGGCCGTCTTCATCCAGGTGCGGGTGGGGCTGCGCCCGCTGTTCGACCTGCGTGACGAGATTTCGGACGTGCGCAAGGGGCGCTCGCACCGGGTCGAGGGCGTCTATCCGCTGGAAATCCAGCCCCTGGCCGAACAGGTCAACCGGCTGCTGACCCACAATCAGGAGACGGTGGAGCGTCAGCGCACCCACGTCGGCAATCTGGCCCATGCGCTGAAGACGCCGCTGGCGGTCATGCTGGCCGAGGCGGGAACCACCGAGGGCGTCCTGCCCGACATGGTGCGCAAGCAGACCAAGGTCATGCAGGACCAGGTCGACCACCACCTGCGCCGCGCCCGCGCCGCCGCCCGCGCCGCGCATGGTCTGGGCGAAACCACGCCGGTGGGCGAGGTTCTGGACGAACTGGCGGTCATGCTGGAGCGGGTGTTCGAGACCAAGAACGTCGAGATCGACTGGCGGGCGCCCGATGACCTGGCCTTCCTGGGCGAGCGTCAGGACTTGCAGGAGATCTTCGGCAACCTGATCGAGAACGCCGCCAAGTGGTGCAAGCGCCGGGTGCGGATTTCAGCCGGCGCCTCGGTGCCCGGCCAGATGATTGTCGTGGTCGAGGACGACGGTCCGGGCCTGCCCGCCGATCAGCGCGACGCCGCCCTGAAGCGCGGCGCCCGTATGGACGAGGACACGCCGGGGACGGGCCTGGGCCTGTCCATCGTCGAGGACCTGACGCGGGCCTATGGCGGGCGCGTCACCCTGGCCGACAGCGACATGGGCGGGCTGAAAGTGCTGCTGGAGCTGCCGGCGGCGGAGGGGTGACGGAAGCGAAAGCGTCGAATGGCGGCCAGGGGTGGCTGAACCGGTGTGGCGCTCGACCTTCTCGGCCCCTTGAGCGCCTCTCGGGCTCAAACGGCCGGCGGGCCGTGACGAACCGCTCGGCTTGAGTCATAGGTTGAACGGTCGGGTTGAGGGTCGGGGGACCATATGAGCGCGTTCGAATTCTTCTTCAGCTTCTACGGACTGGTGCTGGGCCTCTCGGTGGCGGTGATCGCCACCGGCGTTGCACGCGCCTTCAAGCACCGCAAGACGGTGAAGGTCGGCTGGAAGACGCCCATGCTGGCCGCCTTCGTCGCCCTGGACATCGCCACCTTCTGGGACGCGGCCTGGACCAATTTCAGCACCGCCCCCTATAGCTACGGCCTGCTGATCTCAGGCCTGGTCGTGGCCACGGTGTATTTCGTCGCCACCAGCCTGATCTTCCCCGAGCCGGACGACGCGGTGCAGGATCTGGACGCCCACTTCTGGGCCAACAAGCGGGCGATTCTCCTGTTGCTGGTCCTGGCCAACCTGATGATGCTGGCGGGGGCGGTTTGGGTGAACATGGCCAAGGGCGGAGGCTTGCAGGTGGCGTTCAGCTACGCCTTCAACCTGATCATCTATCTGGCCCTCGTCATTCCGGCGGCCCTGACCCGCCGGGCCTGGCTGTTCGGGCTGACCGTAGGCCTGCATATCGCCCTCTACCTCTACCTGGCCGGGCTCAGCATCCTGAACCCCGCCGTCATGGCCGCGGCGGCGGTCGGGGCTTCCTGACCAGGCCGGTTGCCCGTCGCCCCGCCCCGGGTGCATGAAGAAGTCCGAATTCACGAAAGGCGCGGCCATGACAGGTTCCATCCACATCGGCGTCGGCGGCTGGACCTTCGAGCCGTGGCGCGGGGTCTTCTATCCCGAGGGCCTGACGCAGAAGCGCGAACTGGAGTTCGCCAGCCGGGCCCTGACGAGCATCGAGATCAACGGCACCTACTACTCCACCTTCAAACCCGACAGCTGGATGAAGTGGCGCGATGAAACGCCCGAGGACTTCGTCTTTGCGGTCAAGGCCAGTCGCTACTGCACCAACCGCAAGGTCCTGTCGGAGGGCGGCGAGAGCTTCGACCGCTTCCTGTCGCAGGGGCTGACCCTGCTGGGCGACAAGCTGGGGCCGATCAACTGGCAGTTCATGGGCACGAAGAAATTCGACGCCGAAGACTTCGAGGGCTTCCTCAACCTGTTGCCCAGGGAAAAGGACGGGGTGCGGCTGCGTCACGCGCTGGAGGTCCGCAATCCGACCTTCGCTTGTCAGGAATTTCATGATCTGGCGCGCAAATACGGCGCGGCCATCGTCTATGCCGTCGATGATGAGGAGCCGACCTGGCCACAGATCGACGAGGCGACCGCTGACTTTACCTATGCCCGCCTGATGTCCAGCCGCGAGGACGAGCCGACGGGCATGACGTCTGACGAACTGGACGCCGTCGCGGCCCAGACCCGCCGATGGGCCGAGCGCGGCGACGTCTTCGCCTACTTCATTTCAGGGGCCAAGGTGCGGAACCCGGCGGCGGCCCAGGCGCTGATCGCCAAACTGAAATGACCGACGGCGCGCGAACCCGGAGATCTGGGCGTCGTTGTCGTCTCATCATCGACAAGGGCCCGATAGCCCTGGCGGCCCAAGCCGCATAACGGCGCCTTCTCCGGCAACGCTTGCCAAGCTAAAGCTTAGTCATGAGGGTGGGGCGTCGTCGATGACGGCGCCTGAAAATCAAGGGACAGGGAAACGGATCATGGCGCGAGTGGCTCTGGTGACCGGGGGAACCCGAGGCATAGGCAAGGCGATCGTTCAGCGGCTGAGGGAAGACGGCATGGCCGTCGCCGCCGGCTATTCCGGCAATGACGAGGCGGCGGCGGCGACCGCGCGCGAACTGGGCGTCATGGTCATCAAGGGCAATGTCGGCTCGTTCGACGACTGCGCCCGTGCGGTCCAGGCGGTCGAGGCCGAACTGGGGCCCATCGACACCCTGGTGAACAACGCCGGCATCACCCGCGACGGCTTCTTCCACAAGATGAGCCACGACCAGTGGTCCGACGTCATTCGCGTCAACATGGACAGCGTCTTCAACATGACGCGCCAGGTGATCAACGGGATGCGCGACCGGGGCTTCGGCCGCATCGTCAACATCTCCTCGATCAACGGCCAGAAGGGCCAGATCGGCCAGGCCAACTATTCCGCCGCCAAGGCCGGGATGATCGGCTTCACCAAGGCCCTGGCGCTGGAGAACGCGCGCAAGGGCGTAACCGTCAACTGCATCGCCCCCGGCTATATCGACACCGAGATGGTCGGTGCCATGGACCAGAAGGTTCTGGACAGCATCATCGCCCAGATTCCAGTCGGAAGGCTTGGAAAAGGCGAGGAAATCGCCGACATGGTGTCCTGGCTTTCGGGCGAGCGTGCCGGATATGTCACAGGCTGCACCCTGTCGTTGAACGGCGGCCAGTACCTGGTTGGCTAAATCGGCTTTGCCTAAAATCCGCCGTTCGGGCGTTCCACCACTGATTTCATGATGACCACGGTCGAGGTTGCAGCGGAGAATCCGCCCCGCTTCGCCGTCCCGGCGCCCCACGCCCGGACGGTCGCGGGCCTGCGTCTGGACCTCGCCGCCCTGATGACCCTGACCGCCTGCCTGACAGCGGGTCTGGCGGCCACCCCTGCGGCGGCCCAGCTGCGCTCCAACGCCCAGGCGGAGCAGAGCCGCTCGATCCGCGATCAGTCGGTGACGCGCACCCTGCCGCCCCCCGCCCGCTATGTCTCAGAGGCGGGGCAGGGCTTTGTGCTTGACCGCGCCGGGTCGCTAACCCTGTTGCGGTTCGACCGCTCGACCGAGACCTGGGCCCTGCGGCCCTCTTCGGCCCCGCGCGGCGACACCATCTATCGCAACGACGCCGGAGAACAGGTGCTGCGCGTCACGCCCAGCGGCGGCATCACCGTCTATACGGCGCGCAATCCGGGCGGCTCGCCGGTCTCCCACGCCGGCCCCGCCGTCAGCCTGGAGCCGCCCAGCCTCGGCCCGGTGCAGATGTTCAATCTGATGACCCGCCGCAGCGGCCTGGTCAGCGAGGCCATGGGCCGACTGGTCCGCATAAACGTCTCGGGCGACCAGTCCGAGGCTCTGTGCATCGAGGCCCTGATCGTCACCACCGACGCCGTGGTCCGCATCGCCCGCTCGCCCAGCGCCCGCCCCTTCCTGGACCGGCTGCGCAGCATCACCGTGGTCGAGGGCAATCGCGCCTCGGTCAGCTATTCACAGGGCGACCTGCGCGTCGTGGTCGACCCCCAGCGCGGCATCGCCGGCCGCCCCTCGTCCGCCCGCGTCATCCGCGCGGTGATCCCGCAGGACTGACTTAGGAGCGGATGTTGCGCGCGTCTGCATGACGGCGGACGGAAGCATGCTCGAACCGCCAGTGGCGGAGAGGGTCGCAAAATCCCCTGTTAACCCGAAGGGCGCACCCTGCCCAATGGCCGGGAATCGGATCGGCTAGAGGAGAGTGCATGGCGGACCTGTCGGTCGCGCAAAGGGCCGCCCTGGCCCAGCTGATCGCCGCTTGCCCGGATCATCTGCTGTTCCAGCTGGAAACACTGGCGGCGGCGATGACGGGGGATCGGGCGTGGGCGCTGCGCGACATGGTCGAGGCCGAGGGGCTGGACCGGCGACGCCGGGACGCGGCCTTTGCACCGCTGACGCCGCTGTTCCAGCCGCGCAGTGACGGGCTGGAAGGGCTGAGCTTTCCGGCGGGCGTGCCGGCGCGGCTGTGGAAGCTGGCCACCCGCAACGAGCCTGAACTGCTGCCGCAACTGGACCGCGACGACGAGCTGTCGCGCATGGTCGCCGACCGCCTGTGTCTGAGCGCGGCCTCGGCGGTGCGGGATCAGGGCGAGGCCCTGTGGCCGGGAGCGAGCGCCGGGCAGGCGGCGGAACTGGCGGCCTGTTTCGACCTGGCGGGTCTGGCGCGGCGCAGCCTGATCTTTCTGGAAGCCTGGCTGGGACGGCCGGGCCCGGAGGCGACGGCGGAGCTGAAGCTGGCGCTGCGGCAGGCGGCCTCGATCGCGCCGGACGGGGCGGCGCGGCTGATGGAAATCTATTTCGCCCACCTGTCGGACGCGCGGATGATGTTGCGTCTGGTGGCGCTGGCCACGCCCGCCGCCGGGCGTGAGACGGTGGTGGGCGAGAGCGAGTTGGCGGTCTTCGTCGACCGGGTAGTGACGGCCCTGGCGCACCGGGCGGCGGAGGCGGCGGCCTTTGATCCGACGGCGCCGGGGGCGGATGCGGGCTTGCTGAAGACCGATCTGGACTGGTGCGCGGAGACCTTGGCCGAGATCGACATGACCCTGCCGCTGCGGGCCGACAGCGCCTGGGGCAAGGCGGTGCGGCAGGCGCGGCTGAAGATCGCGTTGAGGCTGTCGGAACTGTTCAGCGCCGCCGAGAAGGCGACGGGCAAGGTGCTGCCGGTCGAACGCACGGCCATCGGCGGGCGGATGACGCGCCAGGCGCCGCGCCTGGACGAGGCGATGGATGCCCCTGCGGCGGACCGGGCCAGAGCGCTTGCGGCGGTGATTGGCCTGGTACGCGGCCCGGCCACGGTGTTCGGCTGCGAGGCCGAGCGGCGCCAGACGGCCGAGGGCCTGACCGGGCGGCTGGCGACCTGGGCCGACGAGGCCATCGAGCGGCTGAACGACGGGGAGGCGCCCGACGAGAGCCTGGCGCGCAAGCGGATCGCCCTGACCGCCGAACTGCTGGGCCTGATCGGGGCCAGGGAGGCGCAGCGAACTGTGCGGCGGCGTCTGACGGTGGCGGGCGCCCCGCCGAGCGTCGCGGTCGAGGCTGCGACCTCGGGAGCCTCGCGTCGGCGCGCCTGATCCGCTAGAGGGCGGGGCATGACGATCTTCTGGATCATGACGGGACTGGCGGCGGCGATGGCCGGGCTTCTGGTGCTGGCCGGCGCGCGGCGCGGGGTGGACGCTGAAGCCGTGGTGGATCGCGAGGCCGGCGCGCGCGAATTGGCTGAGCTGGACCGGCTGAAGACGCGGGGCCTGCTGGATGAGGCGGGCTGGACCGCCGCGCGGGCCGAGGCGGGGCGGCGGCTGCTGGCCGCGCGTCGCGACGCGCGGGCGCCGACGGCGGGATCGAAGGATCGGGTCTGGGTTCTGGGCGGCATCGGCCTGACGGCGGCGGCGTCGCTGGCGCTCTATCTGGGGATCGGCGCGCCGGGCATGGCGGACCAGGCCTATGAGACGCGGGTGCGCGACTGGGCGGCCTCGCCCGAGACGCTGGAGCCGGCCCAAGCGGCGGCGGTCATTGGGCGCATCGTCAAGGATCGGCCCGACGATCATCAGGCCCTGGTCATGCTGGGCGCGGCGCGGTTCGAGGCGGGCGACCCCATCGGCGCGGCCTCGGCCTTCCGTCGGGCGCTGGCGATCAAGCCGGACGACGGGCAGAGCTGGGCGCGGCTGGGCGAGAGCCTGGTGCGGGCCAACGAGGGGGCCGTGGGCGGCGACGCAGAGGCGGCCTTCGTCGAAGCCTTGAAGCGCGACCCGGATCAGCTGGGTGCGCGCTACTTCCTGGGCGAGGCGGCGCTGAAGCGCGGCGACAAGGCCGGGGCGGCGGCGGTCTGGGGGCCGCTGATCGCGGCGCTGGAGCCGAATGATCCGCGCCGGGCGGAGCTGCAAAATCGACTGGGCGGGGCCGGATGAGCCTGCGCTGCAACCCTTCTGTGATGTCCTGACATGAGCTGGCTTCCCAAATCGCCCAAGGCGCGGCGGCGTCTGTGGATCGTGGCGGCGGCGGCGCCGGTGCTGGCCCTGGCGGTCGGCCTGTCGCTGTGGGCCATGAAGGACAATGTCACCTACTTCTTCTCGCCGTCCGAAGTGACCGAGGCGGCGGCACCGGTCGGACGGGTGATCCGTCTGGGCGGGCTGGTCGAGGCCGGCAGCGTGGTCAAGGGCGCGGACGGGACGGTGGTCTTCGTCGTCACCGACAACGCCGGGACGGCCAAGGTCAGCTACCACGGCGACCTGCCTGATCTGTTCCGCGAGGGGCAGGGCATCGTGGCGCAAGGCGCCTTCCGTCCCGACCGCGTGTTTGAAGCCAGTCAGGTGCTGGCCAAGCACGACGAGACCTATATGCCGCGCGAAGTCGCCGACCGGCTGAAGGCCAAGGGCGAGTGGCGGCCTGAGACCGGCGAAGCCCCGCCCGCAGCCGCGAGCCGCAGCCTGTGATCGTCGAACTGGGGGCGTTCGCGCTGATCCTGGCCCTGGTGTTGGCCGGGCTGACGACGGCGCTGGCGACGGTGGGACGGCTGAGGCTGAGCCCGGTGTTGGCGGGGGCCGGCGGCGGGGCGCTGATCGCCTCGGCGGCGGCGACGGCCTTGGCCTTCGCGGCCCTGATCTACGCCTTTGCGGTGTCGGACTTCTCGGTGTCGAACGTGGCCCTGAACAGCCACACCGACAAGCCCATGCTCTACAAGGTGGCCGCCGCCTGGGGCAGCCATGAGGGCTCGCTGGTGCTGTGGTGCCTGGTCATGACCGGCTTCGGCGGGGCGCTGGCGCTGGCGCGCGGCCTTCCGTTCGGGCTGAAGACGTCGAGCGTGGCGGTGCAGGGCGCGCTGTCGACCATGTTCCTGGCCTTCGCCGTCTTCACGTCGAACCCGTTCGCCCGGCTGGACCCGGCCCCGGTGCAGGGGGCGTCGCTGAACCCCCTGTTGCAGGACCCGGCGCTCGCCTTCCATCCGCCGCTGCTCTACGCGGGCTATGTCGGGTTTTCGGTCTGTTTCTCGCTGGCGGTAGCCGCCCTGATCGAGAAGCGGGTCGATCCGGCCTGGGGCCGCTGGGTGCGGCCGTGGGCGCTGGCGTCCTGGGCCTTTCTGACGGTCGGCATCCTGCTGGGGTCCTTCTGGGCCTATTACGAGCTGGGGTGGGGCGGCTGGTGGTTCTGGGACCCGGTCGAGAACGCCAGCTTCATGCCGTGGCTGGCGGGGGCGGCCCTGCTGCACTCGGCCATCGTCACGGAGCGGCGCGGGGCGCTGGCGGGGTGGACGGTGTTCCTGGCCCTCCTGGCCTTCACCTTCTCCATGCTGGGGGCGTTTCTGGTGCGCTCGGGCGTGCTGACCAGCGTCCATGCCTTCGCCGTCGATCCCGAGCGGGGGATGATGCTGCTGGCCATCCTGGGCGTGGCGGCAGGGGCGGCCTTCATCCTGTTTGCGTTCCGGGCGCCGGCGATCCGGTCGGGCGCGGCCTTTGCGCCCGTCAGCCGCGAAGGCGCGCTGGTGCTGAACAACCTGTTCCTGACGGCGGCGGCGGCGACGGTGCTGCTGGGGACGCTGTACCCGCTGATCCTCGAGGGGGTTTCGGGGGCGACCATTTCGGTGGGGCCGCCCTATTTCAACGCCACGTTCACGCCGTTGATGGTGGTGGCCTGTCTGATCCTGCCCGCGGGGCCTCTGCTGGCGTGGAAGCGCGGCGATCTGAAGGGGGCCTTGCAGCGGCTGTGGCTGGCGGCGGGTCTGGCGGTCGTGGCGGCGTTCGCGGCCTTCCTGCTGTTCGAGCCGAAGAAGGCGCTGGCGGCGGCGGGACTGGGCGTCGGGGCCTGGCTGATCCTCGGGGCGCTGGCCGAGGTCGGCGTGCGCACCAAGGCCTTCCGGGCGCCGCTGGGCGAGACCCTGCGTCGGGGCAAAAACTTGCCGCTGGGCGCATGGGGCATGACCCTGGCCCACGCCGGTCTGGGCGTCTTTATCCTGGGGGCCGTGGTCGAGACCAGCTTCAAGGCCGAGGCGGCGGCGGCGGTCCCGCTGGGCGGCGTGGTGTCGTCGGGGCCGTGGCGGGTGCGTCTGGACGCGGTCGAGGTGATCGAGGGGCCGAACTATCTGGCCGAGCAGGGGCGGCTGACGGTCATGCCGGTCGAGGGGAGGGCCGTCGACCGCGTCGTCACCGCCGAGCGCCGCTTCTTCCCGGCGGGCGGGCAGACGACGACCGAGGTGGGCCTCGATTTCCGCGGGCTGGATGACGTCTATGTGGTCATGGGCGAACGGGCGCGCGCGGAAGGCGGCCAGCAGGCCTGGACGGTGCGGGTCTATTACAACCCGTGGGCGCGGCTGATCTTCCTCGGCCCGGCGATCATGGCCCTGGGCGGGGTGCTGTCCCTGATGGATCGGCGGCTGCGGGTCGGGGCGGGATCGCGCAAGAAGACGGAGGTCAAGGCGTGAGGCGCTTGGCTTCTCTGGTATTGGCGCTAAGCCTGATGGCGGGCGCGGCGATGGCGGAGCCGCCCCCGGCGCCGGATCGGCCTCTGCCGGATGCGGCGCAGGAGGCGCGGGCGCGGGCCCTGTTCGGCGACATCCGCTGCGTGGTCTGCCAGCACGAATCCATCGCCGACAGCCCGGCGGGAATCGCCGCCGACATGCGCCGTCTGGTGCGCGAGGAGATCGCGGCGGGCAAGAGCGATCAGGCGGTGCGTCAGGATCTGGTGCGGCGCTATGGCGACTATGTCCTGTTCCAGCCGCCGGTGCGGGCCGGGACCTGGCTGCTGTGGTTCGGGCCGTTCGCCCTGGTGCTGGGGGCGGGGGCGGTGTTCGTGTGGCGGTCGCGGCGGCGGCGGGTCGAGGTGCAGCCTCTGACGGACGAAGAAGAACGGGCGCTGGCGGAACTGACGGCGAAATCGGACGACGCCGAGCGCTAAGTTCGGTCTCGTCTCATCTCCCGCTCATCCGGGCGGACGCCGGGGTGAGCGGCGAGGGGCGGCTCTCCAAAATGACAGGCTTCGCCGCGATCCTGACGCATGTGCGCCTCATGGCGAACGCGGATCAGGAACAACCATCGCGAGGGCGTGCATTGGCTTAGGCTGCAACCCCCTATATCCATGGGCGAACGGAGCTTTTGGAGCTCCAGATTTCAGGACTGCAAGGACGACGATGCTGAAACGCAAGGAGTTCATTCTGGGGGCGGCCGTCGGCCTGTCCTTCGCCGCTGTCGCGACGGCGGGCGGGGTCATTACGTGGCCGGGCGCGCATGCGGCGCCTGTGGCGGCGCAGGCGGGGCGGCTGGTTCCCTCGGCCGGGGCTGCGGGGCTGGCCTTTGCGCCGCCGCAGGGCGCGCCGCTCAGCTTCGCCGACATCTTCCAGCAGGTTGCGCCTGCGGTGGTGCAGATCGATGTCAAGACGCGGGTGCAGCGCCCGACGGGCACGATCCAGATCCCCGGCTTCGGCGCCGTGCCCATCCCCGGTGCGCCGCGCGGAGGCTCGGGCGAGGGCGAGGACGACAACTCGACGACGGCGCTCGGCGCCGGTTCGGGCTTCCTGATATCGGCGGACGGCTTCATCGTCACCAACAACCACGTCGTTGAGAACGCCGAGGAGATCAAGGTCAAGCTGAGCGACGGTCGCGAACTGACGGCGCGCCTGATCGGGCGCGACCCCCTGACCGATCTGGCGGTGATCAAGGTCGAGGGCTCGACCTTCCCCTTCGTCTCGTTCGAGGACAAGGCCGAGCCGCGCGTGGGCGACTGGGTCATCGCCGTGGGCAACCCGTTCGGCCTGGGCGGCACCGCCACTGCGGGCATCGTCTCGGCCAAGGCCCGCGACATCGGCGGCAACGAGAACCCCTATACTGACTTCATCCAGATCGACGCCGCCATCAACCGGGGCAACTCGGGCGGGCCGACCTTTGACATCTATGGTCGCGTCATCGGCGTGAACACGGCCATCTTCTCGCCCACGGGCGGGTCGGTGGGCATCGGCTTCGCCATTCCGGCAGGCATCGCCAAGGAGACGACGGATCGTCTGATGCGCGGCGAGAAGATCGAGCGCGGTTATCTGGGCGTGACGATCGGCAATCTCACGAATGAATACCGCGAGAGTCTGGGCCTGCCCGAGGGCACCAAGGGGGCCTACATCACTGACGTGACCGCCGGCGCGCCGGGTGATCAGGGCGGCCTGCAGGCGGGCGACGTGGTCGTCAGCCTGAACGGGCGCGCCATTGAGGGCAGCAACGAACTGACGCGCGCCGTCGGCGCGGTGAAGCCGGGCGAGACCCTGCGGCTGGAGCTGCTGCGTGAAGGCCGTCGCCAGACGATCACCCTGCGCGCGGGGACCCGCCCCGCCAATCTCGGCGCGGCCGAAGCCGAGGCCGGCGACGAGGCGACCCCTGATGCACCCGCCGCCGTGGCGGGTGAAAAGGTCGAGGGCCTGACCGTGGCGCCGATCACCGCCGCCCTGCGCAGCCGCTATGATCTGGCGGACAGCGTGCGCGGCGTGGTGGTGACGGCTGTGGAGGCGCGTTCCGAAGCCGGACGTCTGCGCTTCCAGCCGGGCATGGTCATCGTTCAGGCCAACGGTCGCAACGTGACGACCGTCAGGGAACTGCGTGACGCCGTCGAGGCGGCGCGCACGGCGCGGCGGCCGGGCGTCCTGCTGCTGGTGCGGACATCGGGCGGAAACGCTCCCATCGTCCTGCCCTTCGCCAAGTCTGAATAAGGCTTAACTCACGGGATCGGCGGCGATGCGCTAACATCGCCGCCGAATCTGTATTCAGGAGGGGTCCATGCGTATTCTGGTGGTCGAGGACGACGCGGAAGCGGCGACGGCGATGGTGCGCGGCCTGTCAGAGGCCGGACACGAGGTCACGCACGCCGTGGACGGCGCCTTCGGTCTGCTGGAATCGCAAAAGGGCGGCTACGACGTCTATGTCGTGGACCGCATGATGCCGCGCCTGGACGGCGTCGGCATGGTCGAGACGGTGCGCAAGGGCGGCGACCAGACGCCGGTTCTTTTCCTGTCAGCGCTGGGCGAAGTCGAGGACCGGGTGACGGGTCTGAAAGCCGGCGCCGATGATTACCTTGTGAAGCCCTACGCCTTCGCCGAGCTGATCGCGCGGGTCGAGGCGTTGGCGCGCCGTCGCGAGACGGGCGGGGTGCAGACCGTGCTCAAGGTCGGCGACCTGGAGATGAACCTGATCGCCCGCACCGTGCATCGCGGCGCGACCGAGATCGACCTGCAGCCGCGCGAGTTCCAGCTGCTGGAGTTCCTGATGCGCCACGCCGGTCAGTCGGTGACGCGCACCATGCTGCTGGAGAAGGTCTGGGAATACCACTTCGACCCACAGACCAACGTCATCGACGTCCACATCAGCCGCCTGCGCTCCAAGATCGACAAGGGCTTTGACCGGGCCATGCTGCAGACCGTGCGCGGCGCGGGGTACCGGCTGGAGGCTTAAGGCCCCCGCATGAAGCTGCCTTCGCTCTTCCGGCGGACGCCGTTTCGGCTGACGCTGCTGTTTCTGGCGCTGTTCGTGGCGACGGCCAGCGCGGTGCTGGCCTATGTCTACGTCGCCTCGGCGTCGGAGGCGCGGGCGCGGGCCGAGGCGGGGGTACGGGCCGAGGTGGAGGCGCTGACGGCGGTTTACCGAACGCGCGGCGTCAATGCCCTGAACCAGGCCCTGGTGGACCGGACGCTGCGGGGCGGGTCCTATCTCTATCTGCTGATGGACAAGGACCGGAAGACGATCACCGGCAATATCTCGACCTCGCCGCTGGAGCCTGGCGCGGCGGTGCAGGGCGGGCGCTGGGACGATTTCCGCCTGACGGACACGGACGAGGCGGGCAAGGTCCGCAAGCGTCAGGCCATCGGGGTCGAGATGCCGCTGTCGGGCGGCGAGCAGTTGTTCGTCGGCGAGGACATCGGCGACATCGAGGCCTATCTGGCGCGCCTGACCCAGGCCCTGTGGGGGGCCATGATCATGGTCCTGATCCTCGGCATCGGCGGCGGTCTGGTGATCAGTCGCCGCGTGGAAAAGTCGATGAGCGGGCTCAACCGCGTGGTCATGGCGGTGCAGGAGGGCGACCTGAAGGTGCGGGCGCCCGTTACCCATTCGGGCGATGAACTGGACGAGCTGGGTCAGGGGCTGAACACCATGCTGGACCGGCTGGAGGCCTCGATGGCCTCGATCCGCCATGCGGGGGACGCCATCGCCCACGACCTGCGCTCGCCGCTGACCCGGATGCGGGCCAAGCTGGAGGTGGCGCTGATGGACGCCGACGCCGGCAAGGTGTCGGGTGTGGACGCCCTGGGCGTGGCGCTGGACGAGGCGGACCTGCTGTTGAAGACCTTCAACACGGTTCTGGCCATCGCCCGGCTGCAGGCGGGCGGGGCGCCCGATCCCAAGGTGTTCGACGCCGCCGAACTGGCCGCTGACATGGCCGAGCTGTACGAGCCCTCGGGCGAGGACAAGGGGCTGGAGTTCTCGGCCGAGATTGAGAAGGGGCTGATGATCGAGGGCAACCAGCCCTTCCTGGCCCAGGCCCTGGCCAACATCATCGACAACGCCATCAAGTACACACCCGAAGGCGGGGCAGTGAAGTTCCGGGCGCGGCGGCGGTCGTCGGGCGAGATCGAGTTTTCCGTCACCGACACCGGGCCGGGGGTGCCGGATGAAGACCGCGAGCGGGTGCTGCAACGCTTCGTCCGGCTGGACAACAGCCGCACCGAGGCGGGCTCGGGGCTGGGTCTGTCGCTGGTGACGGCGGTGGCCGAGGCCCACGGCGGGCGGGTGCAACTGGACGAGGGGCCGGGGGCCTATGGCGGGCAGGGGCCGGGGCTGCGCGTGGCTCTGGTGCTGCCGCCGTCGAGCGGGGCCGCCTGATGGGCGATGGTCTGGGGCCGAGGCTCAAGCCGTGCGGACCGGTGCGCGACGCCGAGGCGGCGGGGCGCATTCACGAACGGCTGGTCGAAGCGGCGAATGAGTACGGCTGGCGCGCGACGCTGGACGGGGCCTGGGGGGCGCTGGAGCCGGTGTTCGCGGCCTCGCCCTATCTGGCCGGGCTGGCGCGGCGCTGGCCGGTGCGACTGCGGCAAATCCTGGAGACGGCCCCCGAGATGCGGCTGGCCGAGATATTGGCGGCGACCGATGCGATTGACGGCCCGGCGGACGAGGCCAAGGCGCCGCTGCGATGGCTGAAGGCGGAGCTGCATCTGCTGACAGCCTTGTCCGACCTCGGCGGGGTCTGGGATCTGGATGCGGTGACGGGCGCCCTGTCGCGCTTCGCCGACGCCACAGCCCAGGCGGCGCTGCGCTGTCTGGCCCATGATCAACGCCGACGCGGCAAGCTGATCTCGGCGGCGGATGATCCGCGCGGGCCTGTGCCGGGCCTGTTCGTCCTGGCCATGGGCAAGGGCGGGGCGTTCGAGCTCAACTATTCCTCGGACATCGACCTGTCGCTCTTCTTCGAGCCGGAGGTCTTGGAAGGCGCGCTTGGCGAAGGCGTAGAGGCGCAGGGCTTCGTCAACCGCCTGGCCCAGGGTCTGGCGAGCCTGCTGAGCGAGCGGACGGCGGACGGCTATGTCTTCCGGGTGGACCTGAGGCTGCGGCCCGATCCGTCCTCGACCCCGCCGGTGGTCGCGGCGCCGATGGCCCTGGCCTACTACGAATCCGTCGGTCAGAACTGGGAGCGGGCGGCCTTCATCAAGGCGCGGGTCTGCGCCGGGGATATGGGCGAGGGGGCGGACTTCCTGAAGGCCCTGATCCCCTTCGTCTGGCGCCGCAGCCTGGACTATCAGGCGGTGCTCGACATCCAGTCGATCAAGAAACAGATCCACGTGCACAAGACCGGCGAGGGGCTGGAGGCGGCAGGCGCCAATCTGAAGCTGGGGCGCGGCGGCATCCGCGAGATCGAATTCTACGTCCAGACCCAGCAGTTGATCCTGGGCGGACGCGACAAGGGGCTGCGCTCGTCGCGGACGCTTGAGGCGCTGAACGCCCTGACCGAGCGGGGTCATGTGGCGCCCCAGGCGCGCGACGAACTGGCCGCCGCCTATGTCGAGCTGCGCGGGCTGGAACACCGGGTGCAGATGCTGGCCGACGAGCAGAGCCATGTCCTGCCGGTCGATCCCGAGCGCCGGGCCGACGTGGCGGCGCTGGCGGGCGAGGGCGATCTGGGCCTGTTCGACGCCGGGGTCGAAAGCCTGCTGATGGGCGTCAATCAACGCTACGGCGAGCTGTTCGAGGGCGGCGAGGAGCTGTCTTCTCCTTACGGGAGTCTGGTCTTCACCGGGGTTGAGAATGATCCAGGCACGCTGGAGACGCTGAAGCGCATGGGCTTTTCCGAGCCCGCGACCGTGTCGGACACGATCCGCAGCTGGCACCACGGCCGCATCCCGGCGACGCGGACGGCGCGGGGGCGCGAGCTGTTCACGCGTCTTGCCCCGCAGTTGCTGACGGCGGTGGCCAAGACGGGCGCGCCGGATGCGGCGTTTCGGCGGTTCGCGGTCTTCTTTTCCGGCCTGAGCGCCGGGGTGCAGGTGCAGGCCCTGTTCCTGAACCAGCCCAAGCTGTTCGATCTGGTGGTCGGGGTCATGGCCTTCGCGCCGCGTCTGGCGCGGGCGCTGGGCCGTCAGCCGCAGGCTCTGGACGGCATTCTGGACGCCCGCTTCCTGACGGCGCTGGGCACGGACACCGGCCTGGCCGATCAGGTCGTGCGCGAGGCGCACGAGGCCGGCGATTTCGAGGGGGCCATGAACGCCGTGCGCCGTCTGCACCGCGAACAGACCTTCCGTATCGGCATGCATGTCATCACCGGTCGGACGACGGCGGAGCAGGCCGGTCTGACCAACACCTCCCTGGCCGACGCCTGCATGAGGGGTCTGGCCCCGGCGGCTCTGGCCGAGGCGGAGCGGATGGGCGGGGCGTTCGAGGGCGCGGTCGCCGTCGTGGCCCTGGGCAAGGCCGGGTCGCGCGAGATGACGGCGGGGTCGGACCTGGACCTGATGACGGTCTATGCGGCGGCGCCCGAGGCGGTCTCGGCGGGCAAGGGCTGGAGCGCGGACCTGTTTTACGGCCGCTTCACCCAGAGGCTGATCGCCGCCCTGTCGGCCCACACCGCCGAGGGCGGCCTGTACGAGGTGGACATGCGGCTGCGGCCCACCGGGTCCAAGGGGCCGGTGTCTGTGCGGCTGGAGGCGCTGGACGACTACTACGCCACCGAGGCCGAGACCTGGGAGTTCATGGCCCTGACGCGCGGGCGGCTGGTCTGGGCCAGCGACGAGGCCTTCGGCGCGCGGGTCGAGGCGACGCTGGAGGCGGCGTTGCGGCGGCCCAGGCCGGGGGTGGACGTGGCGCGTGACGTGCGGGCCATGCGCGACCTGATGGACCGCGAGCGGCGGCCCAAAGGCTTCTGGGATCTGAAGCTGTCGGCGGGGGCGCAGGTCGATGCCGAGTTCATAGCCCAGTACCGCCAGCTGTGTGCGGCGGCGGCGGGCGAGCCGCTGACGGTATCGACGCTGGAGGCGCTGAAGGCTGATCCGGTTTTGGCCGAGAGCTGGCGCACGCATCAGCAACTGGGGCAGTTGATGGCCTGCGCCTTTGAAGGCCGGGGCGATCCCGATGCGGAGCCTGCCGGTTTCCAGCAGCGCCTGGCGGCGACGGTGGGGGTGGCGGATTTCGATGTGCTGAAGGCGCATCTGACTGATCTGCGGGGGCGAGCGCGGCGGGCGTTTGAAGAAGCGTTGCCGGGCGATCGGGATTCCCGTCGCGACGGAAACTGATCCGGGCGGCGTTTGATCTCTCGACAGGGAGTTTTCGGGCTGAGGCCCGTGGAGACCATCGAGATGAACAAGACCCTTGGCGGCGTGGCCGCCATCGCCATTCTGACCGTCTTCGGCGGCGTCGCCGTGGCGCAAACCGCAGCGCCGCAGCGGCCTGCGCGGGCCGCCATGGCCCAGCCGGTTTCACAAGCTGACTTCGTCCAGCGCCGGGTGGAGCGCCTGCGCGCGGCGGACGCCAACCATGACGGCACGGTCACGGCCGAGGAAATGCGCGCCGCCGGTCAGGCCAAGCGCGCCGAGCGCCGCACCGCCATGTTTGACCGTCTGGACGCCAACAAGGACGGCGCGATCAGCCGGGCCGAGTTCGAGGCGCCGCGCGCCGACGGCCAGCGGGCCGGTGGCGGCCAGCGCGCCGAACATGCCGGTCGCGGTCATCGCGGCGGGATGCATCGCGGCGCCCAGCACATGGGTCGGAACGGCGAAGGCCGGTTCCCCATCGTGATCGCTGAGGCCGAGCAGAAGGCGACGGAGGCCTTCACGCGACTCGATGCGAACCGCGACGGGACACTGACCAGCGAAGAGCGTCGCGCAGGGATGCAGGCGCGTCGCGCCGAGATGCGCGAGAAGCGTCAGGAGCGGCGCCAGGCGGCGCCGGCGGCGTCGCCTTCGACGCCCGCTTCGGAGTAAGGAAGATGTCGGGGAAGGCGGTGCAGCCGTCGGCCCGTTTCGTGAACGACGAAAGAGGCTGGATTGGCGAAGACCGCCGACCCCGACGAGGAACTGGTGCGGCGCGTGGGTCAGGGCGACCCCGCGGCGATCCAGACCATGGTCGCTCGCAAGCTGCCGCGCATGCTGACGCTGGCGCAGCGGATGCTGGGCGACGCGACGGAGGCTGAGGACGTGGCCCAGGAGGCGATGCTGAGAGCCTGGCGACAGGCGCCGCGCTGGACGCCGGGGCAGGCCAAGTTCGACACCTGGCTGCACCGGGTGGCGTTGAACCTCTGCTACGACCGGCTGCGGCGTCGGCGCGAGATCGCGACGGACGCGCCGCCGGATCGGCCCGACGACGGGCCGGCGCCCGATCGCGGCCTGCTGGCCATGGAGACGGGCGCACGGGTCGAGGCGGCTCTGGCCAGACTGCCCGAGCGGCAGCGTGAGGCCATCGTCCTGTGTCACTATCAGGAACTGGGAAACATCGAGGCGGCGGGGCTGATGAATGTCAGCGTCGAGGCCCTGGAGAGCCTGCTGTCGCGCGGACGGCGGGCGTTGCGGACGGCGCTGGCCGATATGGCGCCGAATGCGGTGAGAGCGGCGAATGGGTAAGGCGGGGGCTGGAACCATGACGATGACGTACGAGCGTTTTGAAACTCTGGCCGACGCCTATGGCGGCGATCTGCGGCGCTGGCCCGAGGCCGAGCGCGAGGCGGCGCGCGCCCTGAGGGATGCGGACCCGCGGGCGGCGGTCCTGCTGCGCGAGGCCGACAGGCTGGACGCCCTGCTGGACGCTGCGCCGCGCCCGGCGCCGTCGCACGCCCTGCGCGAACAGGTGATCGCCGGCGCGGCGGGGGCGGGTCTGGGAGCTAGGTTGGGGGCGCGCCGTCGCGGTCCTGGACCTCTGGCCTGGCTGTCGGGCGCCGGCTGGGCCGCGGCGGCCTGCGCAGGGGTGGTGTTCGGGGTCAATCTGACCAGCCATCTGACCGCGGACGTCCAGGCGGATGCGGTTCTCTATCAGGCCAGTCTGACCAGTGCGGACGACACGGAGGTTCTGGGCGGATGACGTCGCGGAGTTTGAAGATCGCCCTGGCCGTCTCGGTCGCCCTGAACGTTTTCGGCCTGGCGGCGGCCGGGGCCGTCTGGGTGGCGCGCGACAAGATCGAGCACAAGGTGGCCGAGGCGCACAGGCCGGGGCGCGGCGAGTCGGTCTGGGACGTGGTCGAGCGCATGGACCCGGCGGTGCGTGATCAGGTCAAGGCGCAGCTGCGGGCCTCGGCCATGCAGGCGCGGCCCGACTTTGAGGAGGCGCGGGCGGCGCGGCGCGAGGCCATCGCCCAGACCGAGGGGGAGAGGTTCGACCCGGTGGCGGTCGCGGCCCTGCTGGAACGCTCGCGGGCGTCGGAGGCGCGCGGCCGCTCGCGGCTGGAGACCGGGGCGGTCGAGACCCTGAGGCAGCTAAGCCCGGCGGACCGCAAGGCCCTGGCCCCCATCCTGTCGCGTCACAAGCCGAAGCGGGACGCGCGCAAGCCCGAGAAGGCCGAGAAGCCGGTCGCGCCTGTGGCGGCGGCGGCTGCGACGGGGCCCCGACCCTAACCTTGTCAGTCATCCCGGACGGCCGTCAGGCCGCCCAGGGACCCAGGGCATCGGCAGCAGGGCTGACCATCAGGCTGGATGCTGAAAGCTGACCTTATGAACGTCAGCTGAGGGTGGGAAGCGGACAAGCGATCAACGTTTGAGATCAGAGGCTATGAGCCTCTGGAAGTAGCCGAGCACATACTTTCGATAGATCGGCTTCACAGCGTCCTCAAACCAGGGATCATCAAGCGGCATGGAGTTGCGCTTAATCGCCTCGCGAACGACGGCCTCGATATCCGGAAAGCGTTGCAGCCTCCCGCCATTCAGCGCGGCTTCATAGCGCTCGCTTCGCGGGTGCTCGCGAAGATTCTGCTCTTCGCACCAGAGGTCATAGAAAGTGCAGAGGATAGCGATGGCGGCGCCCGTCCGTAGGAGGTCGAGATCGACGTAATATGCCTTGGCGTCAGTCTCTGCGTCGAGGAAACGCAAGGGGTCGAAGCGGACGCCAAAGTCAGATGCATGGCCGAAGCCGCAATAGTCGTCCACCATTGTGACATAAGTCACAAGGATGTCCCGGACTGCATCCAGTGCCTCTCCATAGTTCTCCGACGTAATGACGTGCATTCGCCCAGCTTAGGGCGGGAATGAAAGTCCGCAACGGGTCGGAAGCGGTAGTTTGTAGCGATCCCAAACTCAGAAATTGACCCAGGATTGGGCCGTCGATGGCGGCTGGAAGGCTGGATAGGGCGCGAAAGGCGGCCATGCCGTCGTCGAGGGTGCGGAAGGCTGGATCCTCGGGGCAAGTCCGAGGATGACGGCAGGGAAGAGGGTGACGGCGGGTAATAGAGGCCTTCTTTTCTCCTCGTCGTGGCGGGGAGGAGGGGCCGTGGGCGGCCTATTTCGCCTTCTGCTCGGCGATCCAGCGGTCCATGCGGGCGTCCAGCAGGTCGAGCGGCAGGGGGCCGTCGACCAGGAGGGCGTCGTGGAAGGTGCGGACGTCGAAGCGGTCGCCCAGTTCTCGCTCGGCCTTCTGACGGATCTGTCGCAGGCGGATTTCGCCGATCTTGTAGGCCGTGGCCTGACCGGGCCAGCCGATGTAGCGCTGGAGTTCGGTCTCGATATTGTGCGGGGCCAAGGCTGAGTTGTCGCGGAAGCAGGCGCGGGCCTGTTCGGTGGTCCAGCCCAGCCAGTGCAGGCCGGTGTCGGCCACCAGGCGGCAGGCGCGCCACATCTCGTAGCTGAGGCGGCCGAAGCGTTCGTAGGGGGTGCGATAGATGCCCATTTCTTCGCCCAGGAACTCGGAATAGAGGCCCCAGCCCTCGGTGAAGGCGGTCACGTCGGCGCCGCGACGGTAGTAGGGCTGATCCGCCGCCTCCTGCTGCAAGGCGATCTGCAGGTGGTGGCCGGGGACGGCCTCGTGGACGGTCAGGGCCGGAAGCTCATAGAGGGGGCGCTGATCAAGCTTGGAGGTGTTGACGATATAGCCGCCGGCCACGCCGTTCTGCATCGAGCCGGGATTGTAGCGGCCGGTGGTGTAGCTGTCCTCGATTTCGCGCGGAACGGGCCGCACGCCATAGGGCAGGCGGGGCAGGGTTCCGAACAGGGCGGGCAGGCCGTCGTCGGCGCGCTTGGCGATCTCGGAGGCCTTTTCCAGCAGTTGTTCGCGGCTGGTGGCGTAAAATTGCGGATCGGTGCGCAGGAAGTGGAGGAAGCCGGCGAAGTCGCCGGTCCAGCCGGCGGCGCGCATCTCGTCCTGCATCCGGGCGCGGATGCGGGCGACCTCTTCCAGACCGATCTGGTGCACCTGATCCGGGGTCAGGTCGGTGGTGGTGTAGCTGCGAACGGCATAGGCGTAGAGGTCGCGACCGCCGGTGCGGTGGGTCATGCCGGGCTCGGTTGGGGCCTTGGGCAGGTAGTCGTTCTTCAGCATGTCACGCCAGGCGACGCGGCGGGCGGCGACTGGGCCGTCGATCAGGGCCTGGGCGCGGGCACGCAAGGCGGCCTGTTCGGCGGCGGGGATGGTCGCGGGCAGGGCGTTGAACGGCTGCATCAGGATGTCGCCGCCCTCGCGCGGCTTCACGTCGGTTTCGGCCAGGGCCAGGGCGCTGTCGACGACCGAGCGGGCCTGGACCAGGCCGGTGTCGAGGCCGCGTCGGGCGTCGGCGATGGCGGCGTCATAGAAGGAAGGAACGGCGCTGATCCGCGACAGCCAGGCCTCGGCGTCTGCGGTCGAGGTGATGCGGGTCGAGCTGGCCAGATAGGCGAAGGTCTGACCGGGGCCGCCTTCGGAGCTGAAGGCCAGGCGGCCGCCGTCGAGCGGGATGGCTTCGAGGTTGCGGCGGATCAGATAGGCGGCGAAGGTACGGTTCAACTGCTCGTCTGGATTGAGAGACGACGGGTCGATGGCGTCCAGCCGGGTCAGCAGGGCGGTCAGCGGGGCGACGCGGGCCAGTTCGCCCGCGCGGGTCGGGTCAGGCAGGCGAGACAGGGCCTCGCGGTCGCCCTCCATGCCGGCGGTGATCGGATCGACGCGGCGCAGGTAGGCCTCGTAGTCGACCAGAACGCCGGCGAGGGCGGTGCTTTGAGCGCTGGCTTGTGCGCTAGGCGTCGATTGCAGCTGCCCATCGGCCAGAGCCGGCGTGACCATGAAGGCCGCCAGAGCGGCTCCGATCAGAAGTGGCTTGTGCATTGCTGTCCTCCCTCAAGTGACAGGGAAGAGACAGGCGCAGCGGTTGACGGTCAAGCGCGCGTCGTGAGGTTCAGCCGCACAGGGTGAAGAAGCGGTCGATCTGCGAGGCCGAGCCGTGCTGGGCGACCAGCGGGGTGCGGTAGTCGGAGCCGTAGGTCGCCAGCCAGCCCAGCTTGCGGAAGCGCAGGAAGACCGGGTCGCTGGTGCGGGCGACGGCGGTCAGGTCGAGGCCGCCGTGCAGGGCCGAGGGCTCGGCCTTGGCGGGATAGGTTTCGGTATCGCCGCCGGATTCCAGGGCGATGACCCGGGGGTGGCTGGTGTCGACGGTCTGCAGGATTTGCAGGGCGCCCGAGCCGGGACGGCAGGACAGGTCCAGCGGCACGTCGTCGGTCTCGGCCATGCCGTAGGAAAGGCTGGCCTCGTCGGCGTCCTCATTCAGATGCCAGTCGTAGCCGGCGACGGGGATCGGCGCGCCGTTGGTCGCGGCTGTCAGGTTGGACGTTGTCGGCGCGCAGGCGGACAGGGCGAGCATCGCCACGGCAGGGGCAAGCCAGATGATGGGGCGCATGGAGATCCTCAGCCGGTGCAGAGTTCGGCGAACCGGCGCAGCTTGGACAGATTCGCCCGGTCGATCTCTATCGGCGACGACTGTTGGCCGACCGTAACCGCCAGCTTTCCATCGGCCAGAAAGGCGGCGAAGACCGGATGGTCGGCCCGCATCATGGTCTGGAACTGGCCGCGCCGGGGGCGGACCTCGGCATTGGCCGAGGCGGCGCCCGAGGTGATGACGGCGATGCCCTCGGCAGGCGGGGCGCCATAGAGGGTCAACCGCACAATGCTGGAGCCAGGGGCGCATTCCAGGGTGGAGCGCAGGCGGGGGGTGTCGGGAATCTCATTGGCCAGGACCAGAGGGCCGTTGTCGGCGTAGAGGGTCCAGGTCCAGGCCTCGGCGGCCGGCGTCGGCGTCGTTTGAAGCGTGAGTGCGAGCGCCAGTCCGATCAGTGCAGTCATGGTTCAGCCCCCGCTGATGCGTTCAGGCGGACTTTGGTCAGGCGTGGCTGGAAGCGCAATAGCTGAGAAAGCCCTGGACCATGCGGCGCTCGGCGCGGCTGGCCGTGATCTGACGGGCGCCGGCTTCGCTCCGGACGGTCAGGCGGCCCGCGCGCGCCAAGCCGGTCAGGGCGGCGTCGGTCAGGGGCAGGTGAGCTTCGAAGGCTTCGCCGTCCGTCAGGGGATCAATCGGCTGCGGCCCCATGGAAGCCAGCGTCAGGGCGGGGCTTTGCGGCTGGGCGTCGCCATAGATCACGGCCGTCCGGTCGCCGGGCGAGCAGGTCAGCATCAGGGCCACCTGATCAGAATCCGGCAAACCATAGGCCAGCTTGGCCATCGGACCTTCGTGCAACAGATGCCAGCCCGCCGCGCCTTGGCCCGGAGCGGAAGGAGCGGTGGTCATGGCCTGTCCGGCCAGAAGGGCCAGACTGACGGCGGCGGCGGCGGGAAGCAGGGCTTTCAGCATTACAAATCACTCGCGTTCGACAGAGCAAACGCGGGTCGCTTGTTAAGGGTTCACGGCTCCGCTTGAACGCGCGCGATTCCGTGATGGCGAGTCACCGGAAAAACACGCTCGCCGAACGCGGGTCAGAAGGGGCTGAAGCGCTCCACCAGGGACTGGGCGGCGGGGCTGGCCTGCATCCGGCTGATGTCGCCGCGACCGCCGTAACTGATGCGGGCCTCGGCGATCTGGGTATGGGCGATGGTGTTGGCCGAAGAGATATCCTCGGGGCGCACGATGCCGGCGACGGTCAGTTCGCGGACCTCGCGGTTGGTGCGCACTTCTTGCCGACCCTGGATGACCATGTTGCCGTTGGGCATGACGGCGGTGACGACGGCGGCCACGGTCAGGTTGACCCGCTCCGAGCGGTTGACGCTGCCCGAGCCCGAGGCGTTCGACTCGCCCTCGGTGCCGATCATCTTGGCGGGGTCGAAGCCGCCGGGGAAGGCGCGGCCCAGGCTGTTCTCCAGTCCGAAGAAGTTGGTGACGCCGCCGGAAATGCTGTTGTTGCGGGCGCGCTGGGTCGAGTTCTGGGTCTGGGCGCGGTCGTTGATGTCGATATTGACCGTCAGGATGTCGCCGACCCGGCGGGCGCGCTGATCGCCGAAGAAGGACCGCGCGCCTGTGCGCCACAGGCTGTTGGCCGAGGCGGGCGTGGGGGTCGGCAGATAGGCCTGTTCGACCGGAACCAGGGCGGCGGGGTAGCCGATGGGGGCCAGTTCGGGGCCCTTCACCGTCTCGGTGATGGTGGAGCACGCGCCGAGCGCGAGGGCGGAGGCGGCGAGGATCAGGACTTTACGCATGACGGGATCTCTCAGCGAGCGGCGAATTGTTGCGGATTGGCGCGGGCCATCTGGGCGGCGGGACCGGCAACGGCGCGACCGGGGGAGACGGCGACGGCGTCGATGGTGCGGCCCGACTGGGTGTTCAGCACCGGCACGGCCTCGCCCGCCGAGGCGTCGCGGGTCGCCTTGCCGGTGACGGTCAGCTCGACGCCGCCGGAGATATAGGCGACCTCGACCATGTCGTTGCGGGCGATGACCTGGGGCGAGGCCAGATCACGGCTGGTCACGGCGGCGCCGGCGCGAAGCGCGCGTTTGGCCGACAGGCCGACGACCTGATCGGCGTCCTGAGGACCGCCGGCGGGGGCCTGATGGGCCTGAACCGTGGACCAGACGACGTCGGCGGGCTGGACGATGTCGCCCGAGGCCAGACTCCGGGCGTAGGTCAGCACCTCGACCGTGGCGCCGGGGCGCGAGGCCACCGTGGCGGCGGCCGGGCGGGCCGAGGCCTCAGCGGGCGCGGCGCCGCCTTCGCGGACGACGATGCGGCGCAGGCCCTGGGGGTTGGCCCAGTCCAGACCGGCGCGGCGGGCGGCGGCCTGGATCTGGCTGGCCTCGAAGACGGCGGTGGCGCCGAGGCGCTGACCGACCACGACGCCGGAAGCCGCGCCCGCGTCGTCGAACAGCTCGCCCAGGGTGACGCGGCCGTCGTCGTCGGTCGGATCGGGCAGGAGGCTGACGGGACCGGCCAGGGCCGGAGCAGCGAGGGCGGCGAGGGTCAGAGCCAGAGAAAGGCTGCGGATCATGGTCATGACCTAGCTCTTCACCTGGGCCGAGACGGACAGCATTTCGTCGGCGGTGGTGATGACCTTGGAGTTCATCTCATAGGCGCGCTGGGCGACGATCAGGTTGGTGATCTCGCTGACGGCGTCGACATTGGAGGCCTCGGTATAGCCCTGGATCAGATGACCGTAGCCGACCTCGTTCGGAGCGCCGATGGTGGCCGCGCCCGAGGCGGCGGTTTCCAACAGCAGGTTGTCGCCGATAGCTTCCAGACCCGCTTCGTTGAAGAAGGTCGCCAGTTCCAGCTGACCGACGACCTGCGGCGCGGCTTCGCCCTGCGTCGTGACTTGAACCTGACCGGACTTGGAGATGGAGACGTCGATGGCGTCCTGGGGGATGGTGATGGCGGGCTCGACCGCATAGCCGTCTTCGGTCACCAACTGGCCCTCGCCGTTGACGGCGAAGTTGCCGGCGCGGGTGTAGGCGATCTCACCCGAGGGCATGGTGATCTGGAAGTAGCCCTTGCCGTCGATGGCGATGTCGTAGGGATTGCCGGTGCGGGTGGGGCTGCCCTGTTCCGTGATGCGATAGACGCTGCCGGCCTTGACGCCGGCGCCGATCTGGATGCCGGTCGGAACGACGGTGCCCTGGGTCGAGGACTGCGCGCCCATGCGTTCGACGTTCTGGTACAGCAGGTCCTGGAACTCGGCCCGCTGACGCTTGAAGCCGACCGTGTTCATGTTGGCGATGTTGTTGGAGATGACCTCGACGTTCAGCTGTTGGGCCAGCATGCCGGAGGTGGCGGTTCTGAGAGCGCGCATCGTTCAGGCGTCCTTACTAGCTGACCCGGCCCAGCCGCTCGACCGAGCGGCGTGACAGGTCGTTGGCGTTTTCGATCATCTTGGTGACGCGCTCGTAAGCGCGGCTGATCTCGATCAGATTGGTGATCTCTTGCAGGGTGTTGACGTTCGAGCCTTCCAGCATGCCCTGGCGGATCTGGACGTCCGGGGCGTCGACGGGCTGGGCGTTGGAGGTGTTGCGGTAGAGGCCGTCGCCGCTTTTCTGCAAGGCGCCGAGGGCGTCGAAGCGGACGGCGTTCAGGCGGCCAACCGGCTGGCCCTGCTGGCTGATCGTGCCGTCGGCGCCGACGCTGACCGGGCCGAGTTCAGGGTCGAGGGTGATCGGGGCGCCGTCGCTCAGGACCGGCAGGCCCTGCTTGGTGGTGAGCACGCCCTCGGCGTTGGTGGTGAAGCCGCCGTCGCGGGTATAGGCTTGGCCGGCGCCGCTCTGGACCGCGAAGAAGGCGCCTTCGCCCTCGATGGCGAAGTCCAGGGTGCGGCCGGTCTGCTTCATCGAACCTTGGCCGAAGTCGCGACCCACGCCCTTGTCCAGGACGAAGCTGGCCGAGGGACGGATGTCAGCGTTACGGGCGCGCTGGCCGACCTCGGTTCCGACCATCAACTGTTCGACCTTGAACCCGGTGGTGTCGGCGTTGGCGACGTTGTTCGCCACGATGTCGAGCTCGCGGCGAAGCGTCATCTGACGGGACAATCCGATATAGGCGGCGTTTTCCACGAGTGCGGCTCCTTCGCCGATCTCGTCGCAACGACCGTGCCAACAGGGTTAATCCAGCCACAGCCGGGATTTGAGCGGAATTGACCTCTCGGGCGCCCGGCAGGATTTGCCGATCGTAAACGCCTCGTTAACCAAAATCGCCTCATCAGAAGGGCTGAGATGATCGGGGCGACGTGCGGATGCTGAAGCTGAAGCTGGGCAAGAAGAAAGACGCGGCGACGGACGACGCCAACCTGCCCGCCGTCACGGACGGAGAGGGCGGCGAAGGCGCGCCCGCCAAGAAGAAGCTGCCCCTGCTGTTCATCATCATCCCGGCGGCCCTGGTCGTGCTGGGCGGCGGCGGGGCTGCGGCCTTTCTGCTTATGAAGCCCAAGCCGGCCGAAGCTGAGGCCGGCGCCGAACACGCCGCGCCGGCCAAGAAGGATGAAAAGGCCAAGAAGGGCGGCGACCACGGCGGCGGCAAGGAGGGCGAGGCCGATCCGGCGGCGGGCGTGATCGCGGCGGGGCCCGACGGCGTGACCTTCTACACCCTGCCTGACCTGATCGTGAACATTCAGTCGCCGGACGGCCGTCCGACCTATCTGAAACTGAAGCTGACGCTGGAGATGAAGGACGCCGAACTGGCGAGCCATCTCCAGGGCGAGGCGCCGCGGATGCAGGACATGTTCCAGGGCTTCCTGCGTGAACTGCGTCCCGAAGACCTGGCCGGATCGGCCGGCTCCTATCAGCTGCGCGCCGAGATCCTGCGCCGGGTCAACCTAATCGCCGCGCCGGGCAAGGTGGACGCCGTGCTGATCGAAGAAATGCTGGTGTCCTAGGCATGACCGACACCCTGGCCGCCGAAAACGAACTGGACCCCTTCGGCGGCGCCGCCGACCTGGGGGAGGACATGGGCGCCGCCCTGTCCGAGCGCGTGCTGAACCAGGACGAGATCGACAGCCTGCTGGGCTTCGACATGGGCGACGGCGACGACTCCGAACGGAGCGGCATTCGCGCCATCATCAACTCGGCCCTGGTGTCCTACGAGCGTCTGCCGATGCTCGAGATCGTCTTCGACCGCCTGGTGCGATTGATGACGACCAGTCTGCGCAACTTCACCTCGGACAACGTCGAGGTCAGCCTCGACACCATCTCGTCGATCCGGTTCGGCGACTATCTGAACTCCATCCCGCTGCCGGCCATCCTGGCGGTGTTCCGGGCCGAGGAGCTGGACAACTACGGCCTGCTGACGGTCGATTCCAACCTGATCTATTCGATCGTCGACGTCCTGCTGGGCGGGCGTCGCGGCACAGCGGCGCTGCGGATCGAAGGGCGGCCCTACACCACCATCGAACGGGTGCTGGTGCAGCGGATGGTCGAGGTCATCCTGAACGACGCCCGCGCCGCCTTCGAGCCGCTGACGCCGGTGCATTTCACCCTGGACCGGCTGGAGACCAATCCGCGTTTCGCCGCCATCGCACGCCCGGCCAACGCCGCCATCCTGGTCAAGCTGCGCATCGACATGGAAGATCGTGGCGGCCGGGTCGAACTGTTGCTGCCCTATTCGACGCTGGAGCCCATCCGCAAGATGCTGCTGCAGCAGTTCATGGGCGAGAAGTTCGGTCGCGACAACATCTGGGAAGGCCACCTGGCCACTGAGCTCTGGACCACGGAAACCGAGGTCCGCTGCGTGCTGGACGAGCAGCAGATCCCTCTGTCGCAGGCGCTGAATTTCAAGGTGGGCGACACGCTGATGCTCAATGTGACGCCGGACTCCGAGGTGTCGGTGCGCGCAGGGTCGATCCCGCTGACGACCGGCAGGATGGGCCGTAAGGGCCAGCATATCGCCGTGCGGGTCGAGGGGCCGGTCAATCCGGACATCGCCGCAAATCTGAGCCGAGGGAAACGCTGACATGACCGGCATCATCCTGGATTCCATCCTCATGCTGCTGCTGGTCGCGGCCATCGGCTACGGCATCAAGCTGGAGAAGAAGCTGAAGGCGCTGCGCGAGGGGCAACTGGCCTTCGCCGGGGCGGTGAGCGAGCTGAACTCGGCCGCCGGACGCGCCGAACAGGCGCTGGCGACGCTGCGCGCCTCGGGTCACGAGACCGACCTGCTGCACGACCGGATCATCAAGGCCCGCGCCGTGAAGCAGGAGCTGGAGGTGCTGATCGCCCGCGCCCCCGCCGGTCTGCCGCCGCGTTCGGCGCAGGTTGACGTTCATGAGGAGCCGGTGCTGGAGCTCAACACGCCGACGTCGCAGGTCTCGCCGCTGCTGGACGACGAGTCGCGCGCCCGCCGCATGGCCTCGCTGATGGAGCGGATCGAAGGCGCTCGCGCCGTGATGAAGGCTCCGGCGGCGCGTCCTGCCGCCGCCGCTCCGGTCGCCGCAGAAAGCTTCGCCCCGGTGCGTCAGGCCATGGCCGCTAACCATGCTGCGCAACAGAGCCTAAACCGCGCCCGTCGTAGCCTGGACGAAGATCTTTTCGCTGCTTGATGCTTTTTAGGGCCCCTATGTCCGACGCGCGGCGTCGGACGACTTGAGGGGCGAAGTGTCTTTCCTGTCCTGATGCCTGAAGCTCGGCGTCAGTTCTGAACCGCCTTACCGAGTGCCAACGATGAGCAAGCTGCCCCGTCTTCTGCCTCTGATCGCCATCGCCATCGGCGGGGTCGTGGCCGTGCGCGCGGCGGGCGTGGCGCCGGAACTGTTCCAGGGCGCGACCGCCTGGGCCCAGGAGGCCGTGACCGCCGAAACGCCGGGCGAGGGGGGCGCCGCCAAGCCTGCGCCCGCGCCGGCCGTCTGCGCCCTGACGCCGGAACAGCTGGCCCAGCAGGCGGGGATTTCGCCCGCTGAACTGCGCATCATCCAGTCCCTGTCCAAGCGCCGCGACGCGCTGGACGCCCGCGACGCCGACTTCGCCACCACCCTGCCGCTGATGGTCGCCGCCGAGCAGAAGCTGGACGCCAAGCTGCAGGCGCTGGAGGCCCTGAAGGGCGAGATCGCGGCCCTGGTCGGTCAGGTGGACGAGAAGGAAAAGGCCGAGACCGACCGTCTGGTCGCCGTCTATTCCGCCATGCGGCCCAAGGAGGCGGCGGCCGTCTTCAACACCCTGGACGACAGCGTGCGCCTGCCCGTCGCCGCCGCCATGCGGCCCCGGACGCTCGCCGCCATCATGGCCCAGATGCCGCCCGCCGGCGCGCGTGAGTTGACGGAGAAGCTGGCCAAGCGCTTCCAGTCGCAGCAGTTCGCCGCCCGCGCCGCCGCCGCGACGGCGGGTGCGCCCGCTGCGGCCCCGGCTGTGGTTCCCACCGCCGCCCCGGCTGCGGCTGCTGCGGCGCCCGCTCCGGCCCGGACGGCGGCGCCGGCGGCCGCGACCCCTGCTGCGACGCCGACGACGCCGGCCGCTAAACCCGCGGCCCAGCCCGCACGTCGCCCGGCTCCGCGTCCGGCCCCGCGCCCCGCGCCCAGGCCTGCTGCACCGGCCGCCGCCCCGGCCGAGGCCGGCCCGCGCCCCTATACGCCGCCCGCCGCCGAGGCGGGGCAGCCCGCCGCCGCCCGTCAATCGGTTCAGTAGGTTGGCATAGCGACCGCGCGCCGCTATTCAGCGCGCTTCGATTTTCGCGAGACCATTCCATGTCCGACGCCCTGCCTGACCGCCTTTCGGTCGATCCCGACAGCCCCTTCCACGACGCCGACCTGCTGGCGCGCGGCATCGGCATCCTGTTCAAGGGCGAGGAAAAGACCAATGTCGAGGAATACTGCGTCTCGGAAGGCTGGGTCCGTCTGGCCGTCGGCAACCGCGTCGACCGTCGCGGCAAGGCCCTGACCGTCAAGCTGCAAGGCCCGGTCGAGCCCTTCCTAAAGGGCGAGTGATTTCTACCCTCGCGGGCGGTGTCTGAGGCTTTCGGTCGCAGGCTTCGCCCGCTAGGGTCCGCGCCTTGTTTGTGAGTCTGGGAGGCGCTCAATGTCATTCAACGCCCGTCTGATGGCCGCCAGCGCGTTGGCGCTCGGCCTGATCGCCGCGCCGGTTATGGCGCAGGACGCCAAGACCATCCGCGCCGCCGAACAGGTGCGCGATCAGGCGCTGCAAGCCAACATCGCCCTCGACTACGTCACCCAGGTCACGACCCGCTTCGGCGCGCGCCCGGCGGGTTCTCGCTCGGAACAGGCAGCCGCCGACTGGGCCGCCGACTATATGCGCGCCCACGGCTTCCAGAACGTCCGCATCGAACAGTTCCCTCTGGTGGGCTGGGAGCGGGGCGAGGAGAGCGCCGAGCTGCTGGGCGCCCGCCCGCAGAAGCTGGTCGCCGCCGCCCTGGGCCATTCCATCGCCACGCCCGCTGAGGGCATCGAGGCCGATGTGGTCTTCTTCGACGGTCTGGACGCCCTGCTGGCCGCGCCGGTCGGGTCGCTGAACGGCAAGATTGCGGTCGTCGACGGCGGGCAGATGGTGCGGATGCAGGACGGCTCGGGCTATGGCTCCCTGTCGCGCATTCGCGGCGTGGGCCCGACCGAGGCCGCCAAGCGCGGCGCGGTCGCCTTCGTCATGCGCTCGGCCGGGTCGGACGAACACCGGATGCCGCACACGGGCACCACCCGTTATGTCGAGGGCAAGGTGCCGCTGCCGGCCTTTGCCCTGAGCGCGCCCGATGCCGACCAAGTGGCGCGGCTGGTGAAGATGGGCGAGCCGGTGCGGCTGCGCCTGAAGTCCACCGCCCACACCTATCAGACCCACAGCCAGAACGTGATCGGCGACATCGTCGGCGCGACCCGGCCGGATGAGATCATCGTCCTGGGCTCGCACATGGACAGCTGGGACCTCGGCACCGGGGCCATCGACGACGCGGCGGGCGGGGCGATCACCCTGGCGGCCGCCAAGCTGGTCGCCGAGCAGGGCCGTCCGGGCCGCACCGTGCGCGTGGTCCTCTATGGATCGGAAGAAGTGGCCCAGCCGACCGACACCGGCAACGGCGGCGGCGCCTATCTGCGCAACATCGGCGCGGCGGGCGTCGAGAAGCACGTCATCGCCGGCGAAAGCGACTTCGGCGCCGATCGCATCTATGCCTTGAAGACGCCGCCCGGCGCGCAAGGGTCCGACTTCGCCAGGATCGCCGCGCGCGTGCTGCGTCCGATCGGCGTCCTGCCGTCGAGCGAGCCCGAGTTGCACGGCGGCGTGGACATCGGCCCGCTGGCCGGGGCGGGCGTGCCGGTCTTCGGCCTGTCGCAGGACGGCACGCGCTACTTCGACCTGCACCACACGGCCGACGACACCCTGGACAAGATCGACCCGGCGCAGATGACCCAGAACGTGGCGGCCTGGGCTGCTCTGGTGCGGTTGATCGCCGATTCCGACGTGGACTTCCGGGCCCTGCGGTCGGCGGCGCCGACGGCGGCCCACTAGCAGACCTGGCGGGCCCAGGCCGGGTCGGCCTGGGCCCGCGTCGGGCGCCGATGCGCGCCTTGGCTCGCAGGCCAGAGGCGGCTATAGATCCCTCTCGGCTGGCGGGCGTGGCGAAACTGGTAGACGCAACGGACTTAAGCTGAGGATTGAGTGCGCCGGGGGAAATCCCGGACGTAGAACCGCTCAAATTCGGGGAACCCTGTGAAATGGCGATCCCGAGCCAAGCCCGTCATCCGTGACGGGAAGGTGTAGAGACTAGACGGGCGGCGTCTAAGGCCTTGCGGCTATGACGAAGGGATAGTCCAGGCCACGAACGCCCGAGGGCGGCGGCGAAAGCCGAAGTGGTATGAAAATCCGTCGGGCATTGCCCATGCCGGTTCGACCCCGGCCGCCCGCACCATTGTTTCCAGCCTGTGAAATGCGCCGCTCGGGGATCTGCCGGGTCGCACGCGCTTGTGACGCGGGGCGCGCTCTCCGGCTGTCAGAGCGTCACTCGGGACCAGAGGGCCTTCAGCCTTCCGACTATCCATGACAGGGCACTGGTAGTGCTTGATCACGGCCTTTCCTGTTTATGTTCTTGTTCTGATGATTTTACACGAAATTTATACAATATTTTTTGCGACAAATAAGTGTCAAGTAACTGCAATGTATAATTGCCTTTATGTCATTTAACTATTGCGTTTGTACATTAAGTCCTCGTCGAAGGGGCTGGTGGGGCGTGTGTCGTTGACGCGCGGCGGCCCGGTCATTCTATGGGAACTTCGCAATGCTTCGACTGTCCAACATTCTCATGGCCGGTGCTGCGGTCATGGCTCTTGCAGCCTGCGGCAGCGCTGAGGTCGCGTCGCCGGGCGAGGGCGATTTCGGCAACGGCGGCAATAACGGCGGCAACAACGGCGGCAATAATCCTCCGCCCGGGACGCCGGCTGCGGACTGCCCGACGGGCTTCGCCAATGTCGGCGTCGTCGCCAACGGCACGCTTCGCGCCTGCCAGCTGCCGCAGCAGGTGCTCGGCAATCTGACCGTGCCGCTGCGCGCCGGCACCATCTATTCCATCGCCGGCCGCACCGAAGTGGGCACGGATCGCGGCGCCAACGCCGCTTCGCCGATCGCCGGCAGCCAGCAGGGCATCCTGACCATCGAGGCGGGCGTGAAGCTCTTCGCTTCGGGCGGCGCCGACTATCTTCTGGTCAATCGCGGCTCGCAGATCTTCGCCGAGGGCACCGCGACCAGCCCGATCATCTTCACCAGCCGTCAGGACGTCGAGGGCGCCACCACCGCCAACTCCCAGGGCCAGTGGGGCGGCATCGTCGTCACGGGCCGTGCGCCCACGGCGGTCTGTCCGGTGGGCGTGACCGCTCCGAACGAAGCCTGCGTCGGTCAGGTCGAGGGCACCAGCGCCAACTACGGCGGCAACACGACGGCCGACAACTCGGGCCGTCTGCGCTATATCCAGATCAAGTATTCCGGGTTTGAAATCTCGCCGAACAACGAGCTTCAGGCCCTGACCCTGGCCGGCGTCGGCTCGGGCACGACCATCGACCACATCCAGTCCTACAACAGCTCTGACGACGGCATCGAGATCTTCGGCGGCACGGTCAACCTGAGCCACATCGTCATCAACGGCGCTGACGACGACGGCCTGGACACCGACACCGGCTGGCGGGGCGGGGCCCAGTTCGGCATCATCACCCAGCGCCCGACCGCCGTCACCAACGGCAGCCGCGGCTTCGAATGGTCGGCGGCGCCGTCCGGCACGGCCTTCTACGCCCAGCCGCGCGTGTCCAACTGGACCGTTGTCGGCCGCAACGCCGCTGTCGCCTCCGACGCCGTCATCACGCTGAACACGGGCACCCAGCCCACCATCATCAACTCGGTCTTCACCAATCCGTCGACCTCGGCGGCGGCCTGCCTGGATATCGACGACGGTCAGACCGTGACCAATGCGCCGATCTTCCGCTCGGTCTTCCTCGCCTGCTCGCGTCCGTTCGAGGATGATGCCAACGTCAATGCGGCGGCGACCGGCGCAGTCTTCACCACGGCCACCAACATCAACAACGTGACCAACGGCGTCTCGACCATGACGGCTCCGGCCGGCGCCACCATGCAGAACACCGTCCTGGCCTTCATCAACGGAGCCAATGAGACGGCGGTCACGCCGGTGGACGCCCGCGCGGTGTACAGCTTCTTCACCCCGGTGACCTACATCGGCGCCGTGAGGAACGCGGGTGATACCTGGTACCTCGGCTGGACCTGCGGCTTCCAGGCCGGCTCCACCTGCTGAGCCAGACAGAGAGGGAGCGAGGCGTTCGACGTCTCGCTCTCATCGTCCCCCGAATCCCCAAGGCGCAGATCATGAAAAGTTTCCACTCGACCCTGGCCGGGCTGCTTCTGGCGAGCACGGCTCTCGCAACGCCGGCCTTCGCCCAGGAAGCGCCGCTCGCCGGTGATGTCCCGGCTGCGGCGAGCGATCAGGCTCAGCCGACCAGCGTCGGCGACATCGTCGTGCTGGGACGTTTCATTCCCGAGCAGAACCGTCGCAGCCCGGAGGTCGCGGCCTTTCTGACGGCCGAGGATCTGCAACGCACGGGCGACGGTACGGCCGCAGAGGCGCTGACACGCGTCACCGGCTTGTCGATCGTGGAAGGCCGCTTCGTCTATGTCCGCGGCCTCGGAGAGCGATACTCGTCCGCCTTGCTTAACGGCTCGCCGCTGCCGAGCCCCGAGCCGCTGCAGCGCGTCGTGCCCCTCGACCTGTTCCCGTCCGAAATTCTCGCCGGGGTGACGGTCCAGAAGACCTATTCCGCGGCTTATCCGGGCGAGTTCGGGGGCGGCGTCATCGACCTGACGACTGTGTCGGCGCCCAGCGAGCCCTTCTTCAATTTCAAGTCTTCTCTTGGCGTGAATTCGGAAACGACGGGGCGCGAGGGGCTGGTCTATTTCGGCTCACGCACGGACTTCACGAGTTTTGACGACGGTACGCGCGATGTTCCGGGAGCCTTGCGTCTTGCGTTCCGCACCGGCCGTCGCATCGTGGCCGGCGCAGACTTCTCGAACGACGATCTGCGCCGCATCGGTCAGTCGCTGGAAAATGCGCCCCTGCGCCTGCTTCAGAAAGAAAAAGCTCCGGTCAACTTCGGCTTCCAGGCCTCGGGCGGCCTGTCCGAGCAACTGGGCTTCGGGACGCTGGGCCTCGTCTTCGTGGCGGGCTACGACAACAAGTGGCTGAATCGCGAAGGCGTCCGCCAGGAAGGTTACATCGACGAGGGCGAACTGACGGTCGGCACCGACTACCGTTTCCAGTCCACCCAGAACGATATCGGTCTGAATTTGCTTGGCGGCGTGAGCCTTGACGCCGGGGATCACGAGCTTCGCTGGACCAACTTCTACACCCGCAACACGACCAAGGAGGCGCGTACGCGCGCCGGCTTCAACTACCTCAGCGGCAATGTGGTGCGCGACGACTATACGGAATGGTCGGTTCGCCAGCTGTTCTCGACCCAGCTGGCCGGCGAACACTTCTTCGGCGAGGCCTGGGAGGCGAAATGGCGTCTCGCCTACGCCAAGACGACGCGCGACGCCCCCTATGAGACGCGCTTCGGCTACGGTCAGCTGCCGGACGGGACCTTTGTCCATAATATCCAGTCGAACCGGATCTCCTTCAGCGAACTCGACGACGACCTGCTGAGCGGTGGCCTGGACCTGAGCTATCGCCTGAACCTGTCGGGCGGCCGTGAAGCGGTGTTCAGCGTCGGCGCGGCGTCCTCGGACAACACCCGCACCTCGCAGCAGCGCGACCTGCGCTTTGTTGCGCCGAACGGCCTGTCGGCCGACCAGGTCAAGTCGCGGGTCGACTATCTGTTCTCGGACTACAATATCGGCCCCTATCTGCAGATCGAAGAGGTCACGGGCAGCAACGGCGCCGCCGCCTACGAGGCCGACCTGCGGGTCCATGCAGCCTATGCCCAGCTTCAGGCCGAACTGATCCCGACCGTCAACTTCACGGCCGGCGTCCGCTATGAGGACGGACGCCAGAGCGTGACCCCGCGCGACCTCTTCGGCGGCACGACCGGCTTCCTGCCCAGCACGATCGAGGAGGCCTACGCCTTGCCGGCCGCGACCGTGACGTGGAACTTCGCCGAAGACATGCAGCTTCGGGCCGGGGCGTCCAAGACCATCGGCCGCCCTCAGTTCCGTGAACTGGCCCCGCAGCAATACACCGACGTCGAAAGCGACCGGACCTTCATCGGCAACCCCTATCTGCTGGATACGGAGATCACCAACTACGACCTCCGCTACGAATGGTATTTCGCCCGCCAGCAGTACCTCACCCTCGGGGTCTTCTATAAGCTCCTTGAGAAGCCGATCGAGTCCAGCGTCGTCGACCAGGGCGCCTCCATCTCCCAGACCTTCCTCAACGCGCCGGAAGCGGTCGTTCAAGGCGCCGAGATCGAGCTGAAGAAGTATTTCGAGTTCCCGTTGGCGGGGCTTGATTTCGTCGCCAACAAGCGTTGGCTGATGTCGGGCAACTACACCTACTCGAACTCGGAAGTCCGCGTCGGTGAGGGCGACATGGTGATCACCCAGAACAGTCTGGGCGTGGCCCAGCCCGCCTCCTTCTACGTGGTGGACGGCAGCCGCCTCCAGGGGCAGAGCGACCACGTCGCCAACCTGCAACTGGGATGGGAAGACGACACCGCCCGTTCGCAGGCGACCCTGATCCTGAACTATGTCTCCGAGCGCACCTCGGCGCGGGGTCGCCCGGGCGAGCCGGACCTGGTGCAGGACCCCGGCGTCTTCCTCGACTTCGTCTATCGCAAGGACTTCGAGGTCATGGGACGTGAGCTCGGCCTGGGTATCGAACTGCGCAACCTGCTGCGGACCGACTACGACGAGTACCAGGAACTCGGCCAGAAGGTGCGCGTCAACAACTACGACCTCGGCGCCAGCGCGTCGGTCAGCCTGACCGCACGCTTCTGAACGGCGCGCCCGGCGACGACAGCGTCGTCGCCGGGCGCTGCAACCCTGCTGTCACAATAAGCTCCTAGAGGACGCTTCGTCTCGGAGGTCGCCAGACGTGACGGTTCGTCCTTTTCCCCCCTTCAGCGCGCCTTCGGCCCACCTGGCCGACCGTCGCGGCTTCACGCTCATCGAGACCCTGGTCGCGCTGGCGGTGTTCAGTCTCGTCGCGCTGACGATCATTCGGCTGGCCAGCGAGAACACGCGCGCAGCCGTTCATGTCGAAAACCGCCTGCTGGCGGGCATTATCGCCGAGAACGTCGCGGTGGAGGCCTTTGCCTCACCCAACCCCCCGGACCGGGGCCTGGCCCAGGGCGTAATTGATATGGCCGGACGCCGCTGGACCTGGCGACGGACCGTGTCGCCGACGGACCAGCCCGGTCTGGTGCGGATGGATGTCGCCGTGCTGCTGGAGGGGCGAGAGACGGCGGCCTTGACCCTGGTCAGGGACACGGGCGCATGATGCGCAGGGAAGGTTTCACCCTGGTCGAGGTCATGGTGTCGCTCCTGATCTTTGGTCTTCTGGCGGCGGCAGGCGTCGGGCTCCTGACGACCTCCATCACCAACCGGGAGGTCGTGAAGGCGGCTTCGGACGATGGAACGGCGCTGCTGCGCGTTCATCGCTCGGTGAAAGCCGACCTGGGCCAGGCGATTGACCGTTCGGTCAGATCCGACGCGGGTCAGGACGGTTCGGCCTTTGTTGCGTCGGGCGGCGAAGCCCTGCTGACCTTGACGCGGACAGGGCGGGTCAATCCCGGCCAGGCTGATCGATCCTCGCTGCAGCGTGTTGAATACAGGCTGTCGGACGGTCGCCTGATCCGCCGGGTGAGGGCGAGCGTGGACGCCGGCGACTGGGGACCGCCCCAGGTGCTGATGGAAGGGGTCGGGGCGATGCGGCTGGCCTTCACCTCCAGGGGACGCGTCAGCAACAGCTGGCCGACGACCGATGGCGCGGCCCTGCCGGACGCCGTCGACCTGGTGATCGAAACGCCGAGGTTCGGTCCTGTGACTATGGCCTTCATGGTCGGGGGCGTGCGGTGAAATCACGAACCGACAACCGTGAAGGCATGGCGCTGCTGACCGTCCTGCTGCTTGCGGCGGTTCTGTCGGTCATCGCTGTTCTTGTGCTTGATGATGTGCGCTTTTCGATCCGTCGGGCCACGAACGCGGAGATTTCCAGTCAGGCGCAATGGCACGCCGCCGGCGCCGAGCGCCTGGCCCTCAGCCAGATCCGCCGACTGGTCCAGGCCAATCCGGGGCGCACGCCCATCGACCCTGCCTGGGATGGCCGTCCCTTCATATTTGCTGTCGAGCAGGGCGAGATCACCCTCACGGTTTCGGACGGTCAGTCCTGCTTCAATCTGAACAGCGTCGTCCAGGGCCAGGACGGCGCCTATAGCGGTCGGGACGAGGGCGTTCGCCAGTTTCTGCGTCTCCAGACCTTGTTGGGAGTTCCTGTCGGGCGCGCCCGGCGTATTGCCAGCGCGACCGCCGACTGGATCGACTCCGACCAGACCGTGCTTCCCGACGGCGCCGAGGATCGGGGATATGACCGGCCCGATCAGCCCCTGCGCACGGGCGGGCGTCTCTTGGTCGACGTCTCGGAGCTTCGCCAGGTCGCGGGCATGGATGCGGCGACCTATGCGCGTCTGCGTCCCTATGTCTGCGCCCTGCCCACGTCGCAGTTGTCACCCCTCAACATCAATACGCTTGACGCTGAGGACGCGCCTCTTCTCGCCATGCTGACCGACGGCGCCCTGTCGGTCAGCGGCGCGCGTCGCGTGATCGCCTCGCGACCGGCGGGCGGCTGGGTCTCGACCTTCGACCTGTGGCGGCATCCCGCCTTTCTGTCGGTCTCGGTTCCTGCGGCTGTCTATGAGCAGGTTTCCCTGGAGACGCGCTATTTCGATTATGTGATCGAGGTCCAGTTCGCCGAGGGCTCGGCCTCGCGTTCGGGCCTGATCCAGGTGGGGCGGGACGGGCGAGCGTCGATTACCGGCGTGCGTTGGTCGAGGCCCGACTAGGCCCTGTGCCACGCTGAGCGATCAGGAGGCGAGAAGGGGACCGTAAAGCCAGGTCATCCACAGGCCGATCGCCAGGAAGACGCCGAACGGCAGACGGTCGGTCGCCTTGATCGACCTCCGCGAGACTAAACCCGCGATCACGACGCTGAGCCCGGCGGCCGAGGCCCAAAGGAGGGTCGTGGGCAGGGCCAGAGCGCCGACCCAGGCGCCGCCTGCACCGAGCATGAAGGGATCGCCGCCGCCCAGCCCGACGCGCCCACGCGCCGCCAGATAAAGGCGGCCGATCAGCCAAAGGCCGCAAAAGCCGATCAGAGCGCCCGGCAAGGCGTGGCCCAGGGCTGCAGCCGGCTCATCAGGGCGAAGCCAGAAGGCTGCGGCCACGCCGCTGAGGAAGAGAGGGGCCGTGAGTTGATCCGGCAGCCAGAAGTTCTCGGCGTCCACCACGGCCAGGAGAAGCAACTGCCAGCCCAGCACGGCCGTCAGAAGAGCGGGGACGAAAGCGGCATGATGCAGGCCGGCCCATACGCCGATCAGTCCCGCGCCCGCTTCCATCAAGGGATAGCGCAGAGGAATGGTCGCGCGACAGTCGGCGCAGCGCCCGCGCGACAGAATCCAGCTGATCACGGGGACCATCCGCCAGGGAGGAATGGGACGACCGCAGCCCCCGCAGCGAGAGCGGCCCAGCACTACGCCCTCACCCCGCGGCAATCGCCAACTGACCAGGCCGAGAAAGCTGCCGACGAACAGCCCGGCGCCGCCGAGGAAGGCCGCGTAGATCACCATGTCAGCCTCTCCGTTCGGTCCCCCTCTGCACTAGCGCTCCCATCCCGCTTTAGGGAGGGCCAATCGCGCAGACGATGTCGTTCGCCGACCGCCTGCGCGAGCGTTCCGGCAGCCCATGGGCGCCCGTCTGATCCGCATACGGCGGCGTTGTCACAACAACGTCTCGCCGTCGTCATCCCCGCGTGAGGCTCTGACCCCGGCTGCTGGAGTAAGCAGCCGGGGTCTCCTTATTCGGGGGTGTTCGGAGCGTCGGGCGTGATCGCACGGGTCGGGGAATGGGGGCGTCAGGCGCGCACGGCTATGGTCGAGCGGCCTGGGCGGATTCGCGCCGGGGTCGAGATCGCTCTGATCGCCCTGCTGGCGGTTCAGGCCGGACGTCTGGCCTGGATCTTCGTCGCGCCTGAGCCCGAAGCGGCGGTCGCCGTCCACGCCGCCGCCGCGCCTGTGGACGCCAGCATCTTCCAGCGTTTCGACGCCTTCTTCCGCACCGGCGACAAGAGCAGCCTGGCCGAGGCGGCGGGCGCCGACAGCGACGCCATGCGCCTGTTCGGGTTGCGGGCGGGTGGGCCCGGCGGCGGCTCGGCCATCATCGGCCTGCCTGACGGACGACAGGTCTCTGTCGGCGTGGGCGAGACCATTTCGGACGGCCTGACCCTGGCCTCGGTCGGCGCCGACTTCGTCACCGTGTCGCGCGGCGGATCGGTCAGTCGTCTGGTCTTCACCGAAACGCCTTCCGGCGCGGCGCCGCCACCGCCGCCGCCCTCGACCGTCCAGGTCATGACGCCGACGGGAACACCAGCGCCGATATCGGCTGCGGCCTCCGTCGCTGCTGCGCCGACCGGCCCGGTCGTCGATCCCAAGCGGCTGATGGCCCAGGCCTCGCTGCGCCCGCGCATGGACGGCCTGCGCATCAAGGGCTTCACCCTGGCCGCACGGGGCGACGGAGCGACGCTGAGGGCGGCGGGGCTGCAGTCCGGCGACGTCATCCTGGCCGTCAACGGGGCCGAACTGAACAGCCTGCAAGGTCTGTCGCAACTGAGCGGCGAGCTTTCAGGCAGCAGCGCCGCCGAGATCCGCTTCGAGCGGAACGGCCAGGTGCAGACCACCACCATAAGGACCGGCTCTTGATGCGCCTTCACCGCTCTTTCGCCGCCGTCGCCCTGTCGGCCCTGATCGCCGCGCCCATCCCTGTTCTGGGGCCGTTGCTGGCTTCGCCGGTCATGGCCCAGGACGGCGGGCGCCAGACCCTGAACGTCCAGGGCGCCGACATCCGCGCCTTCATTCAGGACGTAGCCCGCACCACCGGACGCACCTTCATCGTCGATCCTGCCGTGACCGGAAACGTCACCGTCACCAGCCAGCGGGCGCTGAACCGTTCCGAGCTGTTCGAGGTCTTCCTGTCCACCCTGCGCGCCAATGGTCTGGTGGTGACGCCGACCAGTTCCGGCGCCTATCGCATCAGCCCGGCCCAGGGCGCGGCCCAGGGGCCGTCCACCGTGGGGTCCGAGCGCTTCTCGACACAGGTCTTCCAGTTGAGGAATATCGACGCCGCCTCGGCCGCCGAGACCATCCGGCCCTTGGTCGGACCGCAAGGGCAGGTGTTGGCCAACCCGAGCGGCAACAGCGTCGTGGTCGCCGACTTCGCCGACAACCTGAGCCGCATCCGCAGCCTGATCCAGCGCATCGACGTGGACCGGGCTTCGTTCGACGTGGTGACGCTGGAAAACTCCTCCGCCGCCGAGATCGCGGGCGTCCTGGCCCAGGTCCTGACCCCGCCGGGCGGCCAGCCGGGGCAGGGGATGGTGTCGGTGACGCCGGTGGCCAGTTCCAACTCCGTCATCCTGCGCGGGGACCCCGCCGCCGTGGCGCGGGTGCGGCCCCTGGTCGAAGACCTCGACCGTCGCGCCCGTTCGGCCGACGACGTCAAGGTCGTCTTCCTGCAACACGCCAACGCTGAACAGCTGCTGCCCGTGCTGCAACAAATCGTCGGCCAGCCGGTGACGGCGGCCAGCGCCACCGCTACGCCCGCCGCCGCGCGCGGAACCGGGGAAGCCGCCGCGCCGACGCCGCAAGTCGCGGCCCCGGCCGCGCCGGTCGCGGGCCAGAAGGCCAGCATCGCCCGCTTTCCCGGCGCCAATGCGCTGGTCATCTCGGCCTCGGCGGATACGCAACGGATGCTGGCCGAGGTCATCCGTCAGCTGGACAGCCGGCGCCAGCAAGTCCTGATCGAGGCCATCGTGGTCGAGCTGGGCGACACCGCCGTGCGCGAACTGGGGGTCCAGTGGCTGCTGGCCGGATCGGACGGCAACCCCATCGGCCTGACCAACTATTCCGACCGTTCTGCGCCTCTCGTTCCCATTGCCGGCGGGGCGGCGGCGGGCCAGCTGGACAAGGACGATCCCTTGCGCGAACAGCTTCAGAACCTGGCCCTGAACAGCCTGCTGGGCGCCAACGGCTTCGTCGGCGGGGGCGGCGGGCGCATCGGTTCGGACGGCCTGTTCGGCTTCATCATCAATGCGGCCAAGTCGGACGAAGGCTCCAACCTGCTGCAGACCCCGTCGCTGATGACGCTGGACAATGAAGAGGCCACCATCCTGGTCGGGCAGGAGGTGCCGATCACGACCGGCGAGGCCCTGCTGGACGGCAACTCCAACCCCTTCCGCACGACCCAGCGTCAGGACATCGGCGTCAAGCTGATCGTCAAGCCGCAGATCAACGCCGGCGGCTCCATCACCCTGTTCCTGCGGCAGGAAGTGTCCAGCATCAACGGCGTCCTGACCAACAGCGCCTCCGACCTGGTGCTGAACAAGCGGGAGCTGGAAACGACGCTGGTCGTCGATGACGGCGAGATCGCGGTCGCGGGCGGCCTGCTGGATCAGAACGACCGCCTGTCGGTCGACAAGGTGCCGGGGCTGGGCGACATCCCCGTGCTCGGCAACCTGTTCAAGTCGACCAGCCGCCAGCGCGGCCGCACCAACCTGATGGTCTTCATCCGCCCGACCATCATCCGCACGCCGGGCGACGCCCAGCAACTGAGCGCCGACCGCTGGGGCTATATGCGCGGCGAACAACTGCGTGCCCAGCCGGGCGTCGAGCCCAGCCTGGACGAGATGCTGCGCGACTATATGCGGACCCAGGCGCCCGTCGCGCCGCGCGCCATCGACAACCCGGCGCCGGGCGTAGCCGCGCCGGTCGGGGACGTGACCATCTCGCCGCTGGCGCCCGCCCAAAACGCGACGCCGCCGCAGGGCTGAGCACCATGATCACCCTGGTCAATCCCGCGCTTCCCTATGGTTTCGCCAAGCGGAACGGCGTCATCCTGCTGGACGCGGGCGACATCGCCGTGGTGGGCCTGCGCGACGGCGCGGACGCCCTGGCCCTGGTCGAGACGCGCCGGGCGCTGGGGCGGCCCTTGCAGGTCCAGGCCATGGATCAGGCCGAGTTCGACCGCCGCCTTTCCGACGTCTATGCGGGCGACCTGAGCGCGGGCGACGAGCCGATGGACATGCCGTCGGGGCTGGACGGCCTGATCGAGGACCTGCCCGCCGCCGCCGACCTGCTGGACTCCGCCGACGACGCCCCGGTCATCCGCATGATCAACGGCATCATCGCCGAGGCCGTGCGCGCGGGCGCCTCGGACATCCACCTGGAGCCCTATGAGAGCGCCCTGATCGTGCGGATGCGGGTCGATGGCGTCCTGCGCGAAGCCTTGAGCCTCAACCCGCGCATCACGCCGCTTCTGGTCTCGCGCATCAAGGTCATGGCGCGGCTCGACATCGCCGAAAAGCGCGTGCCGCAGGACGGGCGCATCCCCCTGGCGCTGGGCGGCAAGACGCTGGACGTGCGCGTCTCGACCCTGCCGTCGCGGGCGGGCGAGCGGGTGGTGCTGCGCATTCTGGACAAGGATCAGGCCGGCCTGTCGCTGGACCAGCTGGGCATGGACGCGGACGCCCACGACGCCTTCCGCAGCGCCTTGCGCGAGCCCAACGGCATCATCCTGGTCACCGGGCCGACCGGCTCGGGCAAGACGACCAGCCTCTATGCGGGCCTCAGCCTGCTCAACGACGCGACCCGCAACATCCTGACGGTCGAGGACCCGGTCGAATACGCCATCGACGGCATCGGCCAGACCCAGGTCAATCCCAAGGTCGGCATGACATTCGCGGCGGGCCTGCGCGCCATCCTGCGCCAGGACCCCGACGTGGTCATGGTCGGTGAAATCCGCGACGTCGAGACGGCGAGCGTCGCGGTCCAGGCCTCGCTGACCGGGCATCTGGTGCTGTCCACCGTCCACACCAACGACGCCGCCGGGGCCGTGACGCGCCTGCGCGACATGGGGGTGGAGCCCTTCCTGCTGGCCTCGACCCTGAGGCTGATCGTGGCCCAGCGTCTGGTGCGCCGCCTGTGTGGCGACTGCCGTCAGTCCGAGCCGGCTGACGCCGCCACCGCCCGTCTGTGCGGCGTGAAACAGGGCGCGACCGTCTGGCGGGCTCAAGGGTGCGGCTCGTGCAACCACACCGGCTATATCGGCCGGGTCGGCGTCTATGAGACGCTGAAGATCGACGACAAGGTCCGCCGCCTGATCGCCGCCGAGGCGGACGAGGAGGCCCTGATCGCCGCCGCCTTCCCCCAAGGCGGAACCCTGTCGGACCGGGCGCGCGGCCTGGTGCTGGCGGGCGTGACCTCTGTCGAGGAGGCGGTGCGGGTGACGCGTCAGGAAACGCCCGAGGCGCATCCGCTGCCTGAGCCGGCATTGGGAAGCGCCGCCTGATGCCCGCCTTTGATTTCAGCGCCGTGGATGTTTCGGGCCGCACCGTCGCGGGCGTGCTGACCGCGCCGGACGAGGCGGCTGCGCGCAAGGCGTTGGAACGCCGTCGCCTGATGACCCTGTCGCTCAACCGGGCCTCGAGCGCCGCCGCGACGACGGACAAGGCCCCCCGTCAGCGCCAGAAGCTGGCGGCCCGGACCCTGGCCCTTACCACGCGCCAGATGGCCACCCTGATCACCGTCGCCCCCGTCGACGAGGCCCTGCGCACCCTGATGCTGCAAGCCGAGCGGCCGAACGTGCGCCGCATACTGGCGGGCGTCCATGCGGGCGTGGTCGAGGGCCAACGCCTGTCCGAAGCCATGGCGCGACAGGGCGCGGCCTTCCCGCCGCTGTACCGCGCCACCGTCGCGGCGGGCGAGGCGTCGGGCGCGCTGGCTCCCATTCTGGAGCGCCTCGCCGACGGGCTGGAGCGCGACCAGCAGGTGCGCGGCAAGGTGATCACGGCCCTGGTCTATCCCGCCGTCCTGGCCCTGGTGGCCCTGGGGGTGGTGATCGCCCTGATGGTCTTCGTCGTGCCCAAGGTGGTCGATCAGTTCGACAGCATGAACCAGACCCTGCCCCTGCTGACGCGGGCGGTGATCGGGGTTTCCGACCTGATGCGGAACTGGGGCTGGCTGTTCATGCTGCTGCTGGTCGGCGGCGGCGCGGGCTTCGTTGCGGGGCTCAGGAAGCCTGAATTCCGGCTGGCGGTGGACCGGCGGATTCTGCATCTGCCGGTCGTCGGACGGCTGACGCGGGACCTGCATGGCGCGCGGATGGCGCGCACCCTGTCGACCATGATCACGGCGGGTCTGCCGGTGTTGGAGGGGCTGACCATCACCGCCCGCACGGTGTCGAACCGGGCCTTGCGCGCTGCGACCGAGATGATGGCCGACGCCGTGCGCGAGGGCGGAGGCCTGTCCGCCGCCATGCGCCGCGCCGACGTCTTCCCGCCGATCCTGGTGCACATGACGGCCTCCGGCGAGGCCAGCGGCCGACTGGAGCCGATGATGGAGCGCGCCGCCGACTATCTGGAGCGCGAGTTCAGCACCTTCACCGCCGTCCTGCTCAGCTTCCTCGAACCCGCGATCATCGTCGTCATGGGCGGCGTGGTCGCCCTGATCGTCCTGTCGATCCTTCTGCCCATCCTTCAGATCAACACCCTGGCGATGGGGTGAGACCGGAACCCGCCATGACCGAAATGCAGCCGCAACATCCCGCCGAGCCAGTCGCAACCGATAGCGCCTGTGTCTGCGCTCAAGCAGCGAGCGACCGCGTCGCTCGCGATAGCGCCCTTCGGCGCAAAGCCCGGCAGGGCTTTACGCTCGTCGAGTTAATGGTGGTCATCGTCATCATCGGCCTGCTGGCGACGGTGGTGGCGATCAACGTCCTGCCGAGCCAGGACAAGGCCATGATCGGCAAGGCGCGGGCCGACATCTCAACGCTGGAACAGGCGATTGAGACCTACCGCCTCGACAATCTGACCTTCCCGGACGCGCAGAGCGGTCTGCAGGCCCTGACTGCGCCGCCCGCCGGTCTGGCGCGTCCGGAACGCTATCGCGAGGGCGGCTATATCCGCCGTCTGCCGGAAGACCCCTGGGGCGCCCCCTACCAGTACCGCCGTCCGTCCGCCCACGGCGGTCCGTTCGACGTCTTCTCCTTCGGCGCCGACGGCAAGGAAGGGGGCGAGGGCAATGACGCCGACATCGGCAACTGGCAGAGCTGACAAGCGCGACCGCGCTCAAGCAGCAGCGCGCCGCGCGCGCTGCGTTAACGCCCAAAGATATGGCTTCACCCTGGTCGAGCTTCTGATGGTGGTGGCGATCGTCGGCCTGGCCGCCGGGGCGGTCGTGCTGGCCGTGCCCGATCCGCGGCCGCCCGTCGGCGACGAAGCCGAGCGCTTCGCGGCGCGCCTTGTGCGAGCGCGCGAGGAAGCCCTGCTGACCAATCGTGCAATAGCGGTCGAGATGACAGCCAGCGGTTACGATTTCTCCAGCTTCGACGGCGTGCGATGGACGGTTCTGGCGGACGGGCCGTTCTCCGAAGAAAAGTGGGCGGAGGATACGGTCGTGAGGTCCGGGGGGCGGCTCGGAAGCGGCCCCCTGCAGGTTGTCTTTGACCCGACCGGCGCAGCCGAACCGGCTGTCGTGATCCTGTCGCGGAAGGGTCGGGAAATGACGGTCGCCGTCGATGCGGCGGGCGAGGTGCGGATCGATGGCTGATCGGGTCCGGGAGATGATGGCTGGCGTCGAAATCAATCTTTGGACGTGCTCGGTGTTCTACCGAATCCCTGTCGCCCGCTTCGTTCCAAATGCAGGGCGAACGCGCCCAGTCACCCCATGCCGGACGCCGGACAAATGAGCCGCACACGATTGATCCTGATCCCGCCTTCGGCTGACCTGCCGGCGACATGCCTGGTTCTGGACGGGCAAGGGAATGTTCTCTCGCGCGGGACAGTGGGGCTCGGTGAACCGGCGCCGGAGCTGATGCGGACTGTGGCCGTCGTGCCGGGAGCAGACGTTCTGGTCCGCTGGCTGGACCTCCCATCGGGAAGTCGGGCCCAGGTGGCGGCGGCGGCGCTGCACGTCCTTCGCGACGACCTGGCGACCGCCGCTGATCGATTGATCGCCGTGCCGGGCCCGGCGCTCGCGCCGAACGCCCGTCGTCTGGTCGCCGTTACAGGCCGGGCGCTGGTTCAGGCGTGGGTCGACTACCTGGCCAGCCTTGGACTTCGTGCCGACGTCATGGTCCCTGACAGTCTGGTCCTGCCGGAGCCGGAGAAGGACGGCGCGCTGACCGCCGCCGTCTTCGGCCCTGATCTGGCGCTGCGTGGGCGGGAACTGGCGTTGAGCTGCCAGCCTGACCTGGCCGATGCGGTCATCGCCGGGCGTGTGCTGCATTGGGTCGAGACGGGCGATCAGATCGAAAGCCTGTTGGCCGCCGCCGCCCTTGATCCGCCGATCAATCTGCTGGCCGACGCTGGCCGGCGCAGAGGGGCCGACAGGCGCGGCTGGAGGCGGGCGATCATGCTTGCAGCGGCCTTGATTATATCGCCGCTGATCCTGACCCTGACCGCCGCGGGGCATGACGAGTGGCGCGCGCGAGAGACAGGGCGTCGCGCAGAAGCAGCCGCCCGTCGCGCCTTCCCCGACATTGCGCCGGGAGCGGACGCTGTCGCCGAAGCGACCCGCCGCCTGTCGATCGCGCCGCCGCCTGGCGGCGCCACGGCCGCCGCCGAGGCCCTGTTCGCGGCCGTGGAGGGCGTGGCGGGCGCCGAACTGGACAGCCTGACCGTGGACGAAACCGGAGTGCGGGCCACCGTGACCTACGACGCCTATCAGGACCTCGACGCCTTGCAGCAGGCCATGGCGGCCCGGCGCATGAGTCTGACAGACGAAAGCACCGTCGATGACGGGGGCAAGGTCGTCAGCGAAGTGCGCGTGGGAGGTGTGTGATGAACCTGATGATCCGGTCGATGAAGGCCGCGTGGCAAGCGCGCTCGGCGCGTGAGCGGGGAATGCTGGCGGCGATGGCGCTGCTGATCGCGACGATGGCGGTCTGGCTGCTGGTGATGCGCCCGGCGTGGACATGGCGCGCCTCGGCCGCTGAACGTCGTGCCGAGGCGGTGGCGGATATGGGGCGTCTTGACGCCGGTCTTGGGCGCCGCGCGCGCGTCACGCCCGCCGCCATGAGACAGGAGGACCTCGAACAGGCGGCCAGCCGCGCGGCCGAAGCCACGGACCTTGCCGTCAGCGTATCGGCGGACGGCGACAGTCGTCTGGCCTTCGAGGCGTCGGGCGTGAGTTCGGCGGCGCTGTTCGGCTGGCTGGCGACCCTCAAGACGGACTATGGTGTCGAGACCACGGATATGACGGTTGTCGAGAACGCCGACGCGACCCTGGATGCGCGAGGAACGCTGGGCGGTTAGCGAAACGGAGCGACGCCGTGTCATGGCGTATCACACCTATGGCGCGCCGCTCTGTCTTGGCGCCGTCATGCCGGGCGGGTAGTCACGCCGGGTCTGTTTGATGTCTTCCGGTGTTTTGATGATCCTTCGCCGCGTCCTGGCCCCGACCCTTGCGTTCGCCCTCGCTTCGGGCGCCTCTCTTCCGGCCATAGCGCAGCAGGCGGCGCAGCCTGTGGCGGCGACTGCGTCCGCCGAGCGCGCCGCGCCGGCTCTGGTCGTGACCCTGGTGGTCGATCAGTTGAGCGCCAACCTGTTCAACCAGTATCGCAGCCAGTTCACCGGCGGGTTGAAGACCCTGGCCGATCAGGGGCTGGTGTCGATCAACGGCTATCAGACCCACGGCGTCACCGTGACCTGCGCCGGGCATTCCACCGTCCTGACCGGCGTACATCCGACGCACAGCGGCATCCCGGCCAACGACTGGATCGACACCACCACGGGCGAAGAGACCTATTGCCTGGCCGCGCCGCAGAACACCCTGGCGCACGGCAGGAACACCGACAACGGCCCGGTCGGGCCGGATATGCTGAAGGCCTCGACCCTGGGCGACTGGCTGAAGTCGGTCAGTCCGACCAGTCGCGTCTTCGGCATTTCCGGCAAGGATCGCGGGGCCATCAACCTGGCCGGGCACAAGGGCGACGGCGCCTTCTGGCTGACGGCTGATTTCGGCTTCACCACCTATGTCGAGCCGGGCCAGTCGGCTGAGGCCAGGCTGGCGCCGGTGGCGGCGATCAATGCGCGGATGATTGACCGCTTCACGCGGCAGATGCCGTCCTGGACCTATACGAATGACGCCTGCCGTCGTCTGGAAGGCCAGTGGGTCATCGGCGGGCAGACCTTCAACTCGACCCTGCCGCCCGCGAACGACAGCATCGAGGGGTCGCCCCTGCTGGATGAGCTGACGCTGGAGGGCGCCGCCGAGCTGCTGGACAGTCAGCAACTGGGCCGTCGCGGCGTCACCGACATGCTGGGCGTCAGCCTGTCGGCCACCGACAAGATCGGTCACGGATACGGCACGCAAGGCCCCGAGATGTGCGAGCAGATGCTGCGTCTGGATGCGGCGCTGGGCGTCTTCCTCGACAAGCTGGCGACCGTGCCGGGCGGGGTGGTCGTGGTTCTGACCGCCGACCATGGCGGGTCAGACTTCCCTGAGCGGTCCTCGGTCGAGGGCTATCCGGCGGCGGGCCGTGTGGACCGCGCCCTGATGCCGCGCGTCAATGATGCGTTGAAGGCCCGTTTCAACCTGGACGCCAATCCGCTGGCGTCGTCGGCGGGCGGGCTGATCGTCGTCGACAAGGACAAGAAGTCGCTGGCCGAGCCGCTGCGCAGTCAGGTGATGGGCGCCGCCATCGAACTGCTGAATCAGGAGCCGCAGGTGGCTCTCGCCGTGTCGCGCGACGAACTTCTGGCCGAGCCGGCGCCCGCCTCGGACAATCCCGAGGAGTTGAGCCTGCGTCAGCGTCTGCGTCTGTCGGCGGTGGCCGGGCGCTCGCCGGACATCATGCGGTCCTATCAGCCGGGCCTGACCGGATCGGGCCGGGTCGGCGGCGCCATTTCCAGCCACGGCTCGCCCTGGGACTATGACCGTCGCGTGCCGATCATCTTCTGGTGGCCGGGCGCCAATGGTCAGGAGCGCTTCCTGCCGATGCGGACCATCGACATCGCCCCGACCCTGGCCCACCTGATCGGGGTCAAGCCGACGGACGAAGTGGACGGTCGCTGCATGGACCTGCCGCAGTTCGCCACGGGGCGTTGCGAAACCCAAAAGCCGTAACGTCGTGTTTCAGGGCTCATAAACTCGTGTTTCGAGCCGGGGGCGTGGTCTTACGTCCCCGGCGTTTCGTTGGCACAAGGGATCAAGGCCTCTGAGGGGAGGCCATGGCCGTCAGAGCCGCTTCGAGGAAACACCATGAACAGAGCCCGCCGCGCGCGCATCGTCGCGACCCTTGGACCCGCGAGCCGTGCGCCCGCGACCGTCAAGGCGCTGGCCCAGGCCGGGGTGGACGTCTTCCGCCTGAACTTCAGCCATGGCTCGCACGAGGACCACGCCGCCGCCTTCAAGGCCGTGCGCGGCGCCGAGATGGCGCTGAAACGTCCGCTGGGCATTCTGGCGGATCTGCAAGGGCCGAAGCTGCGGCTGGGCCGGTTCGCCGATGTCGAGATCGCCATCAAGCCCGGCCACAGGATGCGCTTCGATCTGAACCCGGAGCCGGGCGACGAGACGCGGGTGCAGATGCCGCACCCGGAAATCTTCAAGGCCCTGCGCACCGGCATGCTGCTGCTGATCGACGACGGGCGTATCCGCCTGCGGGTCGGGGAGCGCTCGGATGAGTGGGCCGACGTCACGGTCGAGAGCGGCTCCAAGCTGTCGGACCGCAAGGGCGTGGCGGTGCCGGAGGCTGTCATTCCCGTCTCGGCCCTGACGCCCAAGGACCGCGAGGATCTGGCCTTTGCCCTGCGCCTCGGCGTCGACTGGGTGGCGCTCAGCTTCGTGCAGAAGGCCGAGGACATGGCCGAGCTGAAGCAGATCGTCGACGGCCAGGCGGCCTGCCTGGCCAAGATCGAGAAGCCCCAGGCCCTGAACGACCTTGAGAGCATCCTCGACTACTGCGACGGCGTCATGGTCGCGCGCGGCGATCTGGGCGTCGAGATGGACCCGGAAGAAGTGCCGGTCGCCCAGAAGAAGATCCTGCGCGCCGCCCGCCAGCGCGGCGTGCCGGCCATCGTGGCGACGCAGATGCTGGAATCCATGACCAGTTCGCCGGCCCCGACGCGGGCTGAGGCGTCCGACGTGGCCAACGCCGTCTATGAGGGCGCCGACGCCCTGATGCTGTCGGCCGAGACCGCGTCGGGCGACTATCCGCTGGAATCGGTCGCCATCATGAACCGCATCATGGAGCGGGTCGAACAGGACCCCCTGTGGCCCGGCCTGATGGACGCCGAGCACGCTGGCATGGACATTCACGACGTCGACGCCCTGGTGGCGGCGGCGCGCAAGGCGGCGGAGGCGGCCTCGACCGCCTGTATGGTGGTGTTCACGACCCTGGGCGGTACGGCGCGGCGGATGTCGCGCGAGCGGCCCTTGCAGCCGGTGCTGGCCCTGACGCCCAAGCCCGAGACGGCGCGTCGTCTGGCCCTGGTCTGGGGGCTGGAGCCGCGTCTGGGCGAGCAGCCGACCTCGCTGGAAGGCCTGACCGAGGACGCGGTCGAAAGCGCCATGATCTATGGCCTGGCCGAGGCCGGTCAGCGCATCCTGATCCTGGCCGGAACGCCTTTCGGCGCGCCGGGGGCCGCGAATCTGTTGCGTCTGGCCCATGCTCCGGCCCATGTTCCGGGAAAGGTGAAGCGCGGCCAGGACTGAGGTATGAATCCTCCCCTGTACAGCGTCAGCGAAACGGGGGAGGGGGACCGCGAAGCGGTGGAGGGGGCGACCCTGAAACGCAGCGCTGGCTTTCCGCCCCCTCCACCATCCTTCGGATGGTCCCCCTCCCCCGCAAAGGGACGGGGGAGGATCGGAGAACGAATGATCAAATACATCGGCTCAAAGCGTGCGCTTCTGGGCCATGTCACGGGTGCGGTGCGCGCCGCCTTGCCGGACGGGGGGACGGTGTGCGACCTGTTTTCCGGCTCGGCCCGTGTCGGTCATGCCTTGAAGGGGCAGGGCTTCCGCGTCTGGTCCAACGACCACAACGCCTATGCCCACACGCTGGCGACGGCCTATGTCCAGGCCGACCGGGAGCGCTGGGCGGCGCAGGCCGAGGTCGTTCTGACCGAGCTGCGGACGGTGGCGCCCGAGGCGGGCTGGTTCACCAAGGCCTTCTGCGAAGACGCCCGCTTCTTCCATCCCGACAACGGCGCCCGCATCGACGCCATGCGCACGCGCATCGAGGCCATGGGGCTGGAGCCGGAGCTGAAGGCCGTGGTCCTGGTCGCCCTGATGGAGGCGGCGGACCGGGTGGATTCCACCGCCGGGTTGCAGATGGCCTATATGAAGCAATGGGCGCCGCGGGCGCTGAAGCCGCTGGAGCTGCGCCTCCCGGACTTGCTGCTGGGCGTCGCCGCCGGGCCGTGCAAGGCGACGCGGGGCGATGCGGTGGAGATCGCGGATCAGGTCGAGGCCGACCTCGTCTATCTGGACCCGCCCTATAACCAGCACTCCTATCTGGCCAACTATCATTGCTGGGAAAGTCTTGTCCTGTGGGACAAGCCCGAGACCTATGGCGTGGCGAACAAGCGGGTGGATGTGAAGACCCGCAAGAGCCCGTTCAACAGCCGCCCGGGCATCGGCCCGGCGCTGCAATCCGTGGTCGAACGGGTGAAAACGCCGAACCTGATCGTCAGCTTCAACGACGAGGGCTATTTGAGTCGCGACGACCTGACGGCCATGCTGTCCGCGCGCGGCCATGTGCAGGTGGTCGAGATCCCACGCCCCCGCTATGTCGGCGCCCGCATCGGCATTCATAACCGCAAGGGCGAGAAGGTCGGGGCCGTCGGGCGGCTGCGCAACGTCGAGCACCTGTTTGTTGTGACCCAGGAACCACTGAGCCTGCCGGTCGCGGCCTGAGACGGAACCATCTGACGGAGTTCCGGTTACAGAGGACATGAGCGCCTCGAACGACCCTTCGGCTTCGACGTCAGAGCCTCGCCGCAAGTCGGCCAGCGGACTGCCCAACTGGGCGCTGTTCGTTCTGATTGCGGCGGTGGTCGTGATTCTGGGCCTGCTGGTCGCGGGCGCGACCGGCGGCTAGCCCTCTTCCAGCAAGGCCTTGATCGGCGCCCAGCTGCGGCGGTGGGCGGGGCAGGGGCCGAGGGCGTTCAACGCATTCTGGTGGATGGGGGCGTTATAGCCCTTATGGCTGGCGAAGCCGTAGCCGGGATAGACGGCGTCCATTTCGATCATCAGCCGGTCGCGCGCCGTCTTGGCGAGGATGGAGGCCGCCGCGATGGACAGGGAGCGGCTGTCGCCCTTGACCACGGGGGTCACGGCGCAGGGCAGCTTGAAGCGGTAGTTGCCGTCCACCAGCGCGTGAACCGGCGGATGGGCCAGGGCCTCGACGGCGCGGCGCATGGCGAGGCCGGTGGCGTGCAGGATGTTCAGTTCGTCGATCTCCTCGACCGAGGCGAAACCGACGCCCCAAGCGAGGGCGCGGGCCTTGATCTCGGGCTCCAGCGCGGCGCGGCGCTTTTCCGTCAGGGCCTTGGAGTCGTCGATGCCGGGGGGCAGGTCGTCGGGGTTGAGGATCACCGCCGCCGCCGACACCGGCCCGGCCCACGGCCCGCGCCCCGCCTCGTCCACGCCGCAGATGTGACCGTTCCAGGCGGCGCGCGCCTCCAGCTCCAGCATCAGGGTGGGAAAGGGGCGGTCGATCTTGGCGGCGGCTTTGGGCGGCTTCATCGCGCGTCAGTGCCACGAACGGGCGTGGGGCGGAAGCGGTCGTGCGGAATGTCTGCTGAGGGTGGGGAGCGGAAATGGCCTTCGACATCGCAAGCGGAAGTTGGCCAGCCAGGCTGGACGCTCGGTCAGTTTGAGTGGAGGCGCGCCTCGGCGTTGTTCTTTGGCGCCAGGGCGGGTTCGATCTCGTCGTCCAGGCGAAAGTTGATCTTGATCCGGAAGGCTTGACCAACATCGACGCCGTTGCGCTGGCCGATCTGCCCCCGGCGGACGACCGCAAGAGCGGCGTTCTCGAGGCCCTGACCCGGGAGGCTGACTTCAAGCGTGCGGCAGTCGGTGACCGAATTGTTCGGCCCGGCGACACATTGCACCATGACGTAGGCTTCTCTCGGAACGTCGTCGTTGAGCGCGTCGGCTTGCAAGACCGCTATAGCCAGCAACGCCGTCAGCATTGGAGCCTCTCAGGTCGTGCCGGGGTATTCACGCGGCCTGCGACTGAACCCGTTGCGGGGCGGCGCCCACTGGGGCCATGGCGCCTTCGGGGGCGCGGATGGGGAGGTCGAACCAGACGGTGGTGCCCTGGCCGGGTTCGCTTTCGATGGTCATGCGGCCGCGATGCAGTTCGATCAGGGACTTGGTCAGGGCCAGGCCCAGGCCGGTGCCTTGCGTGGTCTTGGAGTGCTGGCCCTCGACCTGTTCGAAGGGCTGGGCCAGGCGCTCCAGATCGACGGCCGCGATGCCGATGCCGGTGTCGGTGACGGAGACGCGGACATGGTCGGCGTCCTGAGCGGCGACGGTGACGGTGACGGCGCCGCCCTCGGGCGTGAACTTCACGGCATTGGAGATCAGGTTCAGCATGACCTGCTTCAGGCCGCGGTGATCGGCTTCGACCTGAACCGTGTCTGGGGCGACGAGGCCGAGGGTCAGGCCGGACTCCATCGCCTTGCCGCGCATCAGGCGGATGGCGTCGTTGCACAGGCTGTTCAGCGACACGGTTTCGTAGTGCAGGGTCAGCTTGCCGGCCTCGATCTTGGCCATGTCGAGGATGTCGTTGATCAGGCTGAGCAGGTGCTGGCCCGACTGGTGGATGTCGGCGGCGTAGCCCTTGTAGCGGCGGTCGCCGAGGGGGCCGAACATCTCGCCGGCCATGATCTCGGAGAAGCCGTTGATGGCGTTCAGCGGGGTGCGCAGTTCGTGGCTCATATTGGCCAGGAACTCGGACTTGGCCTGGTTGGCGGCCTCGGCGCGGGTCATGGCGACCTCGTACTTGCGGGCCAGCAGCGAAAGCTTGGCTTCGCGATCTTCCAGGGCCGCCACCATGCCGCGCAGTTCGTCGGCGGCGCGGCGGCGCTCGGCCTCCTGACGGCGGATGACGGTGATGTCGGCGGCGATGACCACGACGCCGCCGTCGCCGGTGAAACGTTCGGCCATCTGCAGCCAGCGGCCGTCCTTCAACTCGACCTCGCGCACGCCCGCGCGGCCGCTGGCGGAGGGGTGTTCGGCCTTGATGGCCTGGGCGGCGATCTGGTTGAGGGCGTCCTTCTGGGCGCCGCGCACGACCACGCCGGGGGGGAAGGCGAAGGCGTCCTGGAAGGCCTGGTTCCATAGGATCAACCGGCCCTGACGGTCGAACAGGACGAAGGCGTCGGACACGCTTTCGATGCCGTCGCGCAGACGGTTCTCGGCGGCTTGGGCCTGGGCCTTTGAGCGGCGGGCCTCGGTGATGTCGAGGGCCACGCCCAGCAGGCTGGTGAATCCGGCGTCGCGGCGCGGCTGGCGCGACTGACCGCGCGCGTCGATCCAGCGGACGCCGCCGCCCTTCAGCGGCACGGGGAAGGTGACGTCGAAGACGCCGTCGGCGGCCGCCCGGTCGAGGGCGTCGACCAGGGTCTCGCGATAGCGGGGGTGGACCTTTTCGATCAGGGCCTGGGTGGTCAGGGCCTGGCCGGGCTCGACTTCCAGCATGGCGGCCATGTAGTCGGACAGGACGACCTCGCCGCGCGCCAGATCCCATTCCCAGACACCGCAGCGGGCGGCTTCGACCGCGACGCGGAAGCGGCGCTCGGTGTCGGCCCACTGACGGCCGGCGCGGGTCTGACGCCAGTTCTGCACGGCGAGCACCGCGAGCATCAGCAGGACCAGCAGCAGAGGGAGGGCCAAGGTCCAGGCGTCGTCCAGCCAGGCGGACAGGCCGCCGGATGCGGGCATGGAGGCCACGACCGCCTGATCGGCTGCGCCGACGGGGGCCGAGGCGCTCAGGCGCAGCCGGCCGTCGGCGGCCTTGACCGAACGCCCGGCGTCGGCGGGACGCTGACCGGCGGGCAAGAGGCTGAGACTGGCGCCGCTCAGTTCGGTCTTGAGCGGCGGCAGGGGCGTGCGGGCGATGACGGCGCGTCCGTCCTTGAGCGGGCGACGGATCAGCAGGGCGTCGTCGTGCAGGGCGTAGGCGGCGGAGCGGGCCGAGGCGGCGTCGGTCTTGCCGCCGACGGCGGCCAGCACCTGACCGGCTGCGTCGGTGACGACGAAGCCGGCGTCGGGGGCGACGACGCGAGCGCGGTCGAGGGCTTCGACCGCCTGGGCCGGCTGCTCCGCCAGGTCGCGGGCGACGAGATCAAGGGCGCGGTCGGTCAGGGCGAGGCGGGCGGCGATCTGGTCGGCGGCGCGCCGGGCCTCCAGCGCCAGGGCCTCGACCCGGACGGCTTCGGCCTCGCGCCGGGGGCGGCTGTCGTCTCGAATGACCAGCAGGGCGTAGGCGGTGATGAGCAGGGCGACCCCGAGCAGCAGGGCGCGCACCCACGGCATGTGCCCGCGCGTGGTCTGGTCCGTGGCCCGACGGCCCGGCTGATAGCTGCGGCGCTCCTTGCCCTGCAAGCCGATCCTCTCATCCTGAACAGCAGACGGGAATCTAGGCTGTGTCGCGGATTCCTGTCGAGGCCCGGCGTGGCGGGCTTTTCACCTTAGAGGCGAACAGGTGCAGGAAAGACTCAGGCGGCTTCGTCCGCAGGGCCTGTCGGCATACGCGCGGCGTCGCCGGGCGCGGCCAGAACGTCGGTGATCTGGCGCAGGATGTCGCGGGCGCGACGGGCCAGATGCAGGCTTTCGGGCGGAGCGTCGTCGGGGGCCTCCGACACCGTCTCGATCAGTTCGCGGGCCAGGTCCATCAGGTCCGGCGCGGCGGCGATCAGGCGCGACTGGAACTCGATGCGCTCGGGATCGCGGTCATACTCGGCGCCCGGCACGCGCCAGCCGCCCCAGTCGGCCTTGTCGGTGACGACCACCGGATAGGAGCCCGGGAAGGGGTGGTGGGCGCAGTCAGCCGGCTCCTGCCACTTGTTGCGGGCGCGCAGGATGCGCCAGTCGCCCAGGACAGTGGCGGCGGCGTCTTCGGTCGGCAGTTGCAGTTCGGCGGCCTGGAACTCGCGGCCCAGGCCGACCTCGTAGGTGATGCGGACGGGTTCGTCGAAACCCTTGGCCCAGACGGGCAGGACCTTTTCGATCTGAGCCCAGGCGCCCACGCTCTCGACCCAGACCTTCTGGCCCTTCTGGAACTGTGCGCGCGCCATGCCGAATCTCCCCTTCGAGGGGGCAGCATGGCGGGCCAGCCGTTATCGTCCGGTTCCGTCTCGTGGTTAGCGAGCGGTAAAGGCGGATCAGGACGAGCGCGAAATCTCTTCCAGAGCCTCGCCGGCGTATTTTTCCTTCACCCGCGTCGACAGATCGCCCAGTGACACGACGCCGACCAGACGCCCGTCCTTGTCGACCACCGGCAAGCGGCGCACCTGACGCGAACTCATCAGGTCCAGCGCGACTTTCAGATCGTCGTCGGCGCGCACCACCAGGGCGTCGCGGCTGAGAAATTCGACCACCCGCGCGTTGGGCGCGGCGCCCGTCGCCACGGCGCGCACGGTGATGTCGCGGTCGGTGACGGCGCCGACCAGGCTTTCGCCGTCGGCCACGGGGATGAAGCCGAAATCGCCCGCCGCCATGCGCGCGGCGACTTCCTGAAGGGTGTCGTTGGGACGGGCTACCTGCACGTCCTTGCTCATCACGTCGCGGATTTTCATGGACATCTCCAACCGGGTTCAAACTGGCCTTGGAACCCCTCGGGGAGGGCCTGGTTCCGGCGCGGGTAGAACGAGGCTCGCCATCGCGACGCTTCGCCCCCACAATGGAGCTTCAGGTTTGAAACAAGGGTGAGCGATGGCCGACGCGGCGACGGGACTGGATCTGGGCCATGTGGCGGCTCTACTGGCGGCGGGGGTCGTGGCGGTGCCGGTCTTTCGCAAGATCGGGCTCGGCTCGGTGCTGGGCTATCTGGCGGCCGGGGCGGCGATCGGGCCGTTCGGCCTGGCCCTGTTCCGCGAGCCGGAGACCATTCTTCATGTCGCCGAGTTCGGCGTGGTCATCTTCCTGTTCATCATCGGTCTGGAGATGCGGCCCAAGCGTCTGTGGGGGATGAGGAACGAGATCTTCGGTCTGGGCGCGGCCCAGGTCGGGCTGGCGGGCCTGGCCCTGACGCTGGTGGCCATGATGGCCGGGGTTTCGGCGCCGGTGGCCTTTGTCGGAGCCATGGGCTTCGTCATGTCCTCGACCGCCGTGATCGTGCAGATGCTGGAGGAGCGGGGCGACCTGCCGACGCCGCAGGGACAGAGGGCGGTCAGCATCCTGCTGTTCGAAGACCTGGCCATCGTGCCGTTGCTGGCGATCGTCGCCATTCTGGCGGCCTCGGTCGGCACCGCGAGCGAGAGCGCCACGCCCCTGTGGCAGACCATCGGTCTGGCGGTTGCGGCAGTGGCCGGGGTGCTGGTCGCCGGGCGCTATGCGATCAATCCGGCCTTCCGCTTCCTGGCCCGCAACGGCGGGCGCGAGGTGATGACGGCGGCCGCCCTGCTGGTGGTGGCGGGGACGGCCTGGATCATGGATCAGGTCGGCCTGTCGATGGCCATGGGCGCCTTCCTGGCCGGGGTGCTGCTGTCGGACTCGACCTTCCGGCATCAGTTGGAAGCCGACGTGGAGCCGTTCCGCGCCATCCTGCTGGGGCTCTTCTTCCTGTCGGTCGGCATGGCGCTGGACATCGGGGTGGTGATTTCCGACTGGCGCATCGTGGTCGCGGGCCTGCTGGCCTTCATGGTGGTCAAGGCGCTGGTGATCTACGTCGTCGCCCGGCTGTTCAAGGCGCGCCACCACGAGGCGATTGAGCGCGCGGCCCTGTTCGCGCAGGGCGGCGAGTTCGCCTTTGTCCTCTACGGCGCGGCCGCAGCAGGCGGAGTGATCGACGGTCAGGCCAGCGCGGCCCTGACGGCCATCGTCATCCTGTCCATGGCCCTGACGCCGCTGACGACCCTGGCGATGAAGCGCTGGTTGCCGAAAGAAGCGGGCCTGTCGCCGGAGGACGCCGAAGGCGTGGATTCCGCCGAAGGTCTGCGCGGTCAGGTGCTGATCATCGGCTTCGGCCGCTTCGCCCAGGTGGTGTCTCAGCCCCTGCTGGCGCGCGACGTCGACGTGTCGATCATCGAGAACGACGTCGAGATGATCCAGGCGGCCGGGAACTTCGGCTTCAAGGTCTATTACGGGGATGGGACGCGGCTGGACACGCTGCGGGCCTCGGGCGCGGGCAAGGCCGAGGCGGTGCTGGTCTGCGTCGACAAGCCGGAGGCCGCCGACAAGATCGTGCAACTGGTCAGGTCCGAGTTCCCGGGCGTGAAGCTGTTCGTGCGCGCCTTTGACCGGGGCCATTCGCTGCGCCTGATCGAGGCGGGCGTCGACTATCATATCCGCGAAACCTTCGAGTCGGCGCTGAAGTTCGGCGAAGCGGTGCTGGTTGATCTGGGCGTGTCGGAGGACGAGGCTGCGGACACCGTCGCCGAGGTGCGCCGTCGCGACGCCGCAAGGCTGGATCTGCAGGTCACGGGCGGGCTCACCGCCGGGCGGGCGCTGATGCGCGGCAACGCCGTGACGCCTCAGCCCGAGCCCTACATCAAGCCGGCGCGCGAGGGGCGGCTGGTCAACGAGAGCGAGGCCCCGCCCGAGGCGGTGATCGAGCACGAGGCGCAGGACTAGGTCATGGCGGGCGTCGATCTGGCCAAGCGGGCCTATGACCATGGCTGGCGACTGGATCCCATCGTCCGCAGCCTGCTGGACACCGACTTCTACAAGCTGCTGATGTTGCAGCTGATCTGGCGCAAGCATCGAAACGTGCCGGTGACGTTCAGCGTTATCAACCGCACCATCAGCGTGCGGTTGGCCGAGGAGGTGGATGAGGCTGAGCTGCGGGCGCAGCTGGATCACGCGCGGACCCTGCGCTTTTCCAATCGCGAGCTGATCTGGCTGGGCGGCAACACCTTCTACGGGGTGAAGTCGATCTTTACGCCCGACTTCCTGGCCTGGCTGACCGACTATCGCCTGCCGGAATACGACCTGTCGCGCGGGGCGGACGGGCAGTTCCGGCTCGAGTTCTCGGGGCCCTGGGCCGAGGTTACGCTGTGGGAGATTCCGGCCCTGTCGATCCTGAACGAGCTGCGCAGCCGACGGGCCTTGCGCCGGCTGGGGCGGTTCGAGCTGGACGTCCTCTATGCGCGTGCCAAGACCAGGCTGTGGGGCAAGGTCGAGCGGTTGCGGAAGCTGGAGCCGTTGTCGATCTCGGACTTCGGCACGCGGCGCCGGCACGGCTTCCTGTGGCAGGGCTGGTGCGTCGAGGCGCTGAAGGAGGGGCTGGGGAGCGCCTTCATCGGCACCTCGAACGTCCTGCTGGCCATGAACAACGATCTGGAGGCTGTGGGCACCAATGGGCATGAGCTGCCTATGGTGCTGGCGGCCCTGGCCGGGGACGACGACGCGGCGCTGCGCGCTGCGCCCTATCAGGTGCTGGAGGAGTGGCGGGCGACCTATGACGGCAATCTGCTGGTCGCCCTGCCGGACGCCTTCGGGACGCGGGCGTTTCTGGCCGACGCGCCCGACTGGCTGGCGGACTGGAAGGGGTTCCGGCCGGACTCGGCTCCGCCGCTCGAGGGCGGCGAGGAAATCCTGAATTGGTGGCAGGCGCAGGGCCGCGATCCGCGCGAGCGGCTGCTGGTCTTCGCTGACGGCATGGACGTGGATACGATCGAGGCGACCCACGCCCACTTCAAGGGGCGGGTGCGCACCAGTTTCGGCTGGGGCACCAATCTGACCAACGATTTCCGCGACTGCGCCCCGGCGCCCATGCCGGAGCTGACGCCCATCTCCCTGGTCTGCAAGGTGACGCGGGCGGGCGGGCGTTCGGCGGTCAAGCTGTCGGACAATGTCGAGAAGGCCACCGGCGATCGGGTCGAGATCGAGCGCTATCTGCGGGTCTTCGGCGAGGCGGGGCGGGGGCGGCAGGCGGTCACGGTCTGAGGCGGAACCGCCAAGCTTGCTGAGGCATTTCGCCTGAGGCGGCGGTCGGCGTCGTCTCACACAGCGGGATGCGCGTCATGACCACCTACAACGTCGGCTATATCGTCGGCAGCCTGGCCAAGGCGTCGATCAACCGCAAACTGGCCAAGGCCCTGATCAAGGTCGCGCCCGAGAAGCTGAAATTCCACGAGATTTCGTTCGCGGACCTGCCGCTCTATTCCTACGACTATGATGCCGACTATCCGGCCGTGGCCAATGAGTTCAAGGCGGCGATCAAGGGCTCGGACGCCATCCTGATCGTCACGCCGGAGTATAATCGCTCGATCCCCGGCGGGTTGAAGAACGCCATCGACTGGGCCAGCCGCCCCTATGGAACCAACAGCTTCGCCAACAAGCCGACGGCGGTGATCGGCACCTCGCCCGGCGCCATCGGCACGGCGGTTGGACAACAGGTGCTGCGGCCCGTCCTGGGCTTCCTGCAGGCGCCGCAGATGAATGCGCCGGAAGCCTATATCCAGTTCAAGCCGGGTCTGATCGATGACGACGGCCATGTCAGCGTGCCCGAGACCGAGCAGTTTCTGCGCGACTACATGGAGGCGTTCCACCAGTTCATGGCGCGGGTGTTGACGGTCTTGCCGCGGGACGCCTGATCCAGCAGACGGGCGGAATCGTATTCGGAGTTCACTCCCGGTCAGGACCGCCGCTTGTCGTCTTCCCCACCTGTCATCCTGTGGTTCCGCCGCGACCTGCGGCTGGCCGATAATCCGGCCCTGCATCACGCCATGGCGACCGGACGGCCCGTTCTGCCGCTCTATGTGCTGGATGAGCGGCTGGAGGGGCGGTCCCTCGGCGCCGCCTCGCGCTGGTGGCTGGACAAGAGCTTGCGGGCGCTGGATGCGGACCTGAGAGCGCGTGGCGGGCGGCTGATCCTGCGAAGCGGCGATGCAGAGGCGGAACTGCATCGCCTGATCGCCGAGACCGGCGCGGACCAGGTCTTCATGAACCGGCTGTTCGAGCCGGAGGCCTTCGCCCGCGACGCCGACATCGCCCACGGGCTGAAGGCGGAAGACGTCGAGTGCCGGGGCTTCAATGCGACGCTGATGTGCCGACCGGGGGCGGTGCTGAACGGCTCGGGCCAGCCCTACAAGGTGTTCACGCCCTTCCTGAAGGCCCTGCTGAGCGTCGCCGAGGCTCCGACGGGGCTGGGCGCGCCCGAGGCGATCACGGTTCCCGACCGGGTGGCGAGCGAGGCGATTGACGACTGGGGCCTGCATCCGACGCGGCCTGACTGGTCCACCGGCTTCGTCGGCACGCCGGGCGAGGCGGGGGCGCGGGCGGCGCTGGAGGCCTTTGTGGCGGGCGGGTTGAAGACCTACGCCACGGATCGCGACCGGCCGGATCGGGCGGGCACCAGCGGTCTGGCGGCGCATCTGCACTGGGGCGAGATCGGGCCTTGGCGGGCTATCCAGACGGCGCGGGGGGCGGCCGCCGAGGGACGGGTTCCGGCGGGGGAGGCGGAGAAGTTCGTGGCGGAGATCGGCTGGCGCGAGTTCTCGGCTCATCTGCTGCACCACTTCCCCTATCTGCCCGAGCGCACCTTCCGGCCTGAGTATGACGCCATGCCGTGGCGCGACGATCCCGAAGGCCTGGCGGCGTGGAAGGCGGGGCGGACAGGTTACCCCCTGGTGGACGCCGGGATGCGCCAACTGTGGGCGACGGGGACCATGCACAACCGGGTGCGGATGGTGGTCGCCTCCTTCCTGATCAAGCATCTACTGATCGACTGGCGCGAGGGCGAGGCCTGGTTCTGGGACTGTCTGACCGACGCCGATCTGGCCAGCAATGTGCAGAACTGGCAGTGGGTGGCGGGGTCCGGGGCTGACGCGGCCCCCTATTTCCGCGTCTTCAATCCGGTGGTTCAGGGCGAGAAGTTTGATCCGACAGGGCGCTATGTGCGGCGCTGGGTTCCCGAGTTGGCGCGCCTGCCGGATCGTTGGCTGCACGCGCCGTGGACGGCGCCGCTGATGGTTTTGAACGAGTCGGGAGTGAAGCTGGGCGCGACCTATCCTCGGCCTATCGTCGATCACGTCGAGGGCCGCGAGCGGGCCTTGGCGGCGCTGAAGACGGTCAGCGCCAGTCGCGAAGAGGCCGACTAGTCCAGCGACCAGACGCGCGAGCGTTTGACCTCCTGGTCCTCCAGCTCGCGGGTGGTGGGGACGGTGTATTCCGCCAGCAGGGTCAGGCCGGACCTGGGGAAGTAGGTGCGGCCCGGATCGCCGACGATGACGCGGGTTCCGTTGGCTTGCGCCTGTTTCAGCCAGACCATAACCGCCTCTGCCATGGGCTTTTCATAGAAGACGTCGCCGGCGCAGATCAGGTCGATGGGCGGGGGCGGGGCGTCCAGCAGATTGGCGTCGGTGAAGGCGATCTCGACGCCGTTGGACTGGGCGTTGGCGGCCACGGCGGCGGCGCAGAAGGGGTCGATGTCGGCGGCCAGAACGGAGGCGGCGCCCGCCTTCATCGCCGCGACGGCGACCAGACCGGAGCCGGTGGCCAGATCAATGACACGCTTGCCCGCGACCTGATCCGGGTGATCCAGCAGCCAGCGGGCCAGGGCTTGCCCGCCGGCCCAGGCGAAGGCCCAGAAGGGCGGCGGCAGACCCATGGCCCCTAGCTCTTCCTCGGTCAGTCGCCACAGGGGCGTGATCTCGTCCGCCAGCCACAACGAAATCTCCGGCGCGTGCGGCACGGTTTGCAGCCGGGTGTTGGCGGCGATGAAGTCGGGGGCGTTGGCGGGGGTCAGGCGCATGGGCGGTGTCTAGGGCAGAAGGGCGTTCGGCGCGAGACGAGAATGAAGGTCAGGCGCGCCTGACGAAAAGTCAGGTTGACATGACATGTGGTGAGTGTAAGGTTCTCATTACATTCAGTCAGGAGCGCCTTCCATGTTGACGATGAGCAAACAGAACACCCCCGCCGGTCGCCGCTATGTGATCCGCACCATGGCATTCATGGGCGGTTACGTCGCCGTCATGCTGGCGACCATCGGCGGGGCCTTTGACGCCATTCAGGGCAAGCCCGCCGCCTGGGGGCTGGCCCTTGCCGTGTCGGCGCCTATCGCCGGGCAGATCTGGGCCACGCTGAGCTTCATGCGCGACAGCGACGAGTATGTACGGGCGGTGACGGCCAAGCAGTTTATCGTCTCGGCGGGCGTGGCCATGACCCTGTTCAGCGCCTGGGGTTTCGGCGAGAGCTTCGCCGGGGCGCCCCACGCTGAGGGCTGGTTGATCTATCCGCTGTTCTGGGCCGTCTTCGGCTGCGTCGCGCCCATTCTGCGGTCGTCGAACTGATGAAGAACAAGCTGAAATTGCTGCGCGTCGAGCGCAACTGGACCCAGGAGCAGCTGGGTCAGGCGCTGGGGGTCTCGCGTCAGGCCGTCAACGCCCTGGAGACCGAGAAGCACGACCCCTCGCTGGACCTCGCCTACCGCATCGCCGCCCTGTTCGAGCGGCCGGTGGAAGAGGTGTTCGAGAACCCGCACGCCTGACGCGTCTGTCAGTTTAACCTGACTTTTTCTGCCTCGCTTTTCCGCCGTCATTTCCGGGTCCGTCCCGGAAAGCGATCTCGCACGCCCTGAACCCAGGACCACGACGGCGGGCCATCTCAAAACCGAAAGGAAACGCTATGTCCAAGATCTCCGCGCCCGCCAAGACCCTTCGCGCCTTCGCTCTGGCCGCCGCCGTCGGCTGGGCCGCTGGGGGCATCTTCTCGCCGGCGCAGGCTGAAACGGTTCACGGCGAGCCGACCCGCGTCGAGGCGCCGGCCTTCGCTTCAGACCGTCTGTCGGTTGAGGTGATGGGCCAGGGGCCTGACGTCATCCTTATCCCCGGCTTCGCCTCGTCGCGGGACGTGTGGCGGCCGCTGGCCGAGCGTCTGGCGGCGACGCATCGGGTGCATCTGGTGCAGTTGGCGGGGTTTGCAGGCGAGCCCTGGACGCATGGCGACGGGGCCTTTGTCCAGCCGGTGGTCGATGAGTTGGCCCGCTATGCGGCGACGCTGGAGAAGCCCGCGGTCATCGGTCATTCCATGGGCGCCCTGACCGGGCTGATGCTGGCGCAGCAGCACCCCGAGGTTGTCGGCAGGCTGATGAGCGTCGACAGCCTGCCCTTCTTCAGCGCCCTCTATGGACCGACCGCGACGATCGAGAGCGCGCGGCCCTTCGCCGAACAGGCGGCGGCGGGCATCCTGAACGCAGACGACGCCGGCTATCGCACCCAGCAGGAAGCCGCCGCGGGGGGCATGATGCGCCGCGAGGCCGGGCGTGCGGCCATGGTAGAGTGGTCGATGGCCTCGGATCGGAAGGCCATGGCGGCAGCCATCCGCGACGTGATGACGACGGATGCGCGGCCCGGTCTGGCTGCGATGACCACGCCGGTCTGGGCCGTCTATGCGGCGGACGCCGACGGCGGCGTGCCGGGCACCATGGCCGACGGCATGTGGAGCCGCGAATACGCCGCCCTGCCGGGGGTGAAGCTGGTCCGCGTCGACGACAGCCGCCACTTCATCATGAATGACCAGCCGGAGCGTCTGGACGCGCTGGTGGAAGAGTTTCTCGCGGATTGAGGTTTGAGCGATCCTCCCCCGTGAACGGGGGAGGATCGAGATCGCGCCCTTACTTCGGGCGCAGGTCGTTGGTGACGTCGCCGGTCTTCAGCGGCTGACCGCCGAAGTCGGCGGCGTAGGCCGGGGCCAGCAGGCCCTGGAAGGCCGAGGCCGGCAGGGTCAGGTAGTAGGCACCTTCGACGTAGGGGCCGACGGCATAGGCGTCGAGCAGGAAGGTCAGGCCGCCGGCCTTGCCTTCGGTAGAGCCGGGGGCGAGCACCACGGCCACGTCCTTCAGTTTCGGACAGGACCAGGTGTCGCCGCCGACCTTGATAGGCGTGGCGCCGGGGCGGGCCTTCTTTGCGGTATTGACGGCGTCGCACAGGGCGCGTTCCAGCGACGACAGGTCGGCGCCCTTGGCGAAGAGGTCGGCCGGGCTGATGCGACGGCGCTCGGTCTTGTCCCACAGCAGGGCGGTCGCGACCGTGTTCGGGTGGGCGCCGCCGGAGTAGTCGAAATCGGTGCGCATGGCGCTGAACAGGCGGCCGGTCTGGACCGGATCGCCATAGACGATGGTCTTTTCATAGGGACCCATGGCGCTTTCGCCGCCGGCCTCGGTGCGGTCGGCCTGGGCGCCCTCGGCGTACTTGCCGAGGTCCGCGACCTCCTGACGATAGAGGGCGGCGTAGAGCTCGGGCTGGGTCTTGATGGCCTCGGGGAGGGTCAGGCTGACCTTGGCGTAGGGGGTGGCGCTCTCGTATTTCAGCGGGCCGTCGGCGGCGACGTCGGTCGCGGCCTTCGACGCCTCGGGCGCCTTCTGCTCATTGCGCTGGCAGGCAGCGAGGGAGGCCGCGACGGCGACGGTGACGAGAAGAATGCGAGCGGAACGCGAGGGGATCATGCCGGACTCCTAAGGCGAGATCAGAAAGCTAGGCCGTTGAACGCGATGGCGACGAGAAGGATCAATCCCGCTTCGCGATTGGATTTGAACAGGCGCAGGGCCAGGACGCCGTCCTCGGGCTTCAGCGCCTTGGCCTGCCAGGCCAGGTGCAGGGCGTAGGCGGCCAGACCGACATAGAAGACGGGGCCGAGACCGGCGACTAAACCGGCGGCGCCCGCCAGCAGGACGGCCAGGACGTAGAAGACGGCCACGCCCGGCTTGACCTGTGCGCCCAGACGCCGGGCCGAGGATTTGACCCCGGCCATGACGTCGTCCTCGATGTCCTGAAGCGCGTAGATGGTGTCGTAGCCGAGGGTCCAGAAGACGCCGCCGGCATAGAGCAACAGGGCCGACAGGGCGAGGTGGCCCGCTTCGCCCCACTCGGCATGGAAGCCGCTGATGATGTGCGGGTTCAGACGGCCGGACATCCATCCCAGGAAGCCAAAGGCACAACTCGCCGCCGCAAAGCCCAGCAAGGCGCCCCAGTTGAAGGTCAGGCCCAGCCAGGCCTGGGGCCACCAGGTGATGCGCTTCATGAAGGGGTAGGCCGCGACCAGTCCCAGCGACAGGGCGCCTAGGATGACCGCTGTCAGGTTCATGGTCAGCAGGATGCACAGGCTGATCAGGCACAGACCGGCGACGAAGGCCCAGGCCTGTTTGACGCTGATCTGGCCCGCCGGAATGGGGCGCATCGCGGTACGTGCCACCTGGGCGTCGAAGTCGCGGTCGACGATGTCGTTCACGGCGCAGCCCGCGCCGCGCATCAGCGAGGCGCCGATGGCGAAGCCCGCGATCAGCCACAGCTCATAGCCGCCAAAGGGCCGGTCGTACTGGTTCAGGGCCAGCATGATCCCCTGCCAGCCGGGCAGCAGCAGCAGCCAGATGCCGATGGGCCGGTCGAAGCGGCCCAGCTTCAGCCACGGCTTCAGCCCCTCGGGGGCGTAGCGGTCCACCCAGTTCTGGCGGGCGGCGTCGGGAAGCGGGGCTGTGCTCATGCAGAGGTCTTAGACCCTGAGGCGGGCGCGGGTGAAGGGGCTGCGTCCGATCCGCGTCATGCGAGGGCATTGCGCAGCCGTGCCGCGACGCGTCTAGTGGCGCGCCAACCGGAGGGAACCGCCGATGACCGAAGCGCCGATCAAGGGCCCCGCGTCCTATTTTCCTTCCATCGAGAAGAAGTACGGACGGCCCATCGCCGAGTGGAAGGCCGAGGTGCGCGCCCGCTATCCGGCCAAGCACATGGAACTGGTGACCATGCTCAAGGACGACCACGACATGGGGCACGGCCACGCCAACGCCATTGTGGCGCATACGCTGGCGGAAGACGGACTGAAGTAGGGCGCGGCCTGCTAGCTAAACCAGGAAAACGTCTGGAAACGAGCGGGGACCAGAGGCCAGGTTCCAACCCATTGCGGATGTCCCCAGAACAGGTCGCGACGCCTTCGACGACAAGAACCGTCGCCTGCTCGGCGGCGACTGGGTCCTACCTCGCCAGTCGCCCCGTGGCCTCGTCGGCGCTGAATACGATGTCGGGATCGGGCTTCTGACACTCCAGGCCGGGGCGGTTCAACTGATGCAGGACGTGGCGGATGATGTTCAGCCGCGCCTTCTTCTTGTTGTCGGTGGCCACCACGGTCCAGGGCGCATAGTCGAAATGGGTGCGCTCCAGCATCTGGTCGCGGGCCGCGGAATAGTCGCTCCAGCGCTTTTGCGCCTCGGCGTCCAGAGGCGAGACCTTGAAGCGTTTCAGCGGGTGGGTGGTGCGTTCCTCAAGCCGCCGCGCCTGTTCGTCCTGGCTGATGTCCAGCCACAGCTTGATCAGGGTGACGCCCGACTGGGTCAGCATCCGCTCGAAGTGCGGGGCGTCGTGCAGGAAGCGTTCGTGCTGGGCGGGGGTGCAGAAGCCCATGACGGCTTCGACGCCCGCGCGGTTGTACCAGGAGCGGTTGAAGAAGACGATTTCACCGGCGGCGGGCAGGTGGGGGGCGTAGCGCTGGAAATACCACTGGGTCAGTTCGCGGTCGTTGGGCTTGGGCAGCGCGACGACGCGGGTCTGGCGCGGGGCCATGAACTCGGTCATGCGCTTGATCGCGCCGTCCTTGCCGGCGGCGTCGCGTCCTTCAAAGACGATGACGATCTTTAGTTCCTGTTCGATGGTCCAGGCCTGGGTCTCCACCAACTGGATCTGCAGGGCTTCGAGGGTGTCTTCGTAGTCGTTCTTGGCCATCGGAGGCGTCCCATTGTCGCGATAGGCGAAGCTTGCGGCGAATTCATTGGCGCCGCCAGCCTGGCTGTTGTGAGTGGAACGCAAGGGAGCCCGAAATGATCAATCGTCGTCATGTCATCGCCGCCAGCGCCGTCGCCAGCGTCCTGCCTGCCGCCGCCGCCGCTGAGCCGGTCACAGCTTTTGACGCGGCGCTGGGCGCCGCCTTTGACGGGGTGAAGCCGGCCGCCCTGGCGGGCGGACTGGTCACGGCGCAGGGGCTGGCATGGTCGGGCGTGCGGGGTGTTCGTCGCAGCGGGCAGGACGCCGCGGCTCTGGCCAGCGACCGCTGGCACCTGGGCTCCAACACCAAGGCGATGACTGCGGCGGTGTTCGCGCGGCTGGTCGAGCAGGGGCGGGCGCGCTGGGCCATGCCGTTGGCCGAGGCCTTTCCCGGCGTGAGCATCGACGCGGGCTGGGACGGAACGACGCTGGACGATTTCATGAGCCACAGCGCGGGGCTGAAGGACGAGGCGGTGATGGGCATGACCTGGCTGATGACGGCGCGGGCCGATCCCAAGTCCCTGCCTGAACAGCGCCGCGCCATCGTCGAGAAGGCCTTGGTCGCGCCGCCATCGGGCCGGCGCGGGACCTTTGAATACGGCAACGCCAACTATGTCCTGATCGGCGCCGCCATCGAGGCCATCACGGGCGGGTCGTGGGAGGCGGCGATGCAGGTCGAACTGTTCACACCGCTGGGCCTTACCTCGGCCGGGTTCGGCGCGCCGAAAGGAGAGAACGCCTGGGGCCATCGTCGCATCGGCGAGACGGTGATCGCCATGGATCCGAGCGACGACGGCTCCGATAATCCGCTGGCGCTCGGTCCGGCGGGAACGGCGCACATGACGGCGGCGGACTACGCCCGTTTCCTGCAGATATTTCTGACCGAAGGCGGCGGCTGGTTGCAGCCTGAGACGGTGCGACGGCTGATCACCCCGGCTGACGGCCGGTCCTACGCCTATGGCTGGATCGTCCTGCCGCCCCAGCCGTGGGCCAGGGGGCCAGTGATCGCACACGAGGGATCGAACACAATGTGGCACGCCATCGCCATCATCGATCCGGCGGGCGGGCGAGCCTTGTTCGGGTTGTCGAACGACGGCGGGCGCGGCGGTTCCGCCTGTCAGGCCCTGGCAATGGGGATCCTGCGCGCCCTCTAGGGCATTGGCTTGGGGATGACAGCAAAGCCCACACCCTTGGCCGACCTCTGGAGCGGAGGCATGACGCTGGGGCTCGTCGCCTGCGGTCTGTTCTTTCTGCTGGACGCCTGGGCGCCGCCGCAGGATTTGCCGTGGAAACCGCTGGATCTGCGTCAACCTCCGGGGCGCGCTACGAAGATGAAGATCGCGCGACTGGACCTCGATGACCGCGCCCCGTTGGAGGAGGTCGAAGCGGCGACGGCGAGTTGTCTGGGTCTGTTGCGACAGGCGGGGGTCGAGGCGGAGCGCGTAGATGATCGTGACGACGGCGGCTTCTGCGTCGTGCGCGGAGCGGTGCGTCTGAGGGGCGGGGCCATGACGCCGATCAGCCCCCAAGGTCTGACGATGCGCTGTCCCGTCGCCGTTCGCCACATTCTGTGGGACCGTCACGTGCTGCAACCCGCAGCGCGCGAGATCATGGGGGCGGAGGCGCGTCGGATCGACAGTCTGGGGACCTATGCCTGTCGACGCATTTATGGCTCGCAGCAGGTCACAGCGCGGCCCAGTCAGCACGCCCGCGGCAACGCCGTTGACATCGCCGGCGTCCGACTGGCCGACGGGCGGATGGTTTCAGTTGTGCGAGACTGGGATGGGCAGGGACCGGCCGGGGCCGGCGGCGCGGCGTTTATGCGGCGCCTGCGCGATGGCGGTTGCCGCCTGTTCGGCAATGTTCTGACGCCGGATTACAATGCGGCGCACCGGGATCACTTCCACCTCGACGCCGCTGCTACGGGCGTCTGCACGCGGGCGCGCGTTAACCCAGACGGCGTGCGGCGAGGTGCGCTTTACAGTTGACGGACTGTGGATAGTCGGGTGACAAAGTCGTGCAGTCCGGATTTCACGTGGGGTCCAAACCCGCGTCTCGCTCCTTCGCCTGAACGAGCTTGTCCAGATGGACTGACGGATTCTCCAGCATGGAAATCCGCCTGGCAAAGCGCGTTTACGGAGACGCTAGATGGCGACCGGCACGGTCAAGTGGTTCAACCCCACCAAGGGTTATGGCTTCATCCAACCCGATGGCGGCGGCCAGGACGTTTTCGTCCACGTCACCGCTGTTCAGAAGGCTGGCCTGCAAGGCCTCGATGAAAACGCCAAGGTCGAATACGAGCTGGAAAACCAGCGCGGCAAGACCTCGGCAGTGGACCTCAAGGTTCTCTAAGGCCCAGGAAAAAGGCGCGGGACCTGCGGGTTCCGCGCCTTTTTTATGTCTGGAAGAGAATGGCGCTGACGTGCGGCTCGCGGAGCCGCGCTTGAGCGCAGAATAAATGCTCTCTGGTTGCCCGGAGTGCGCACCTAGAATCCCAGTTCCGCCCGCAGGGCTTCGGGCGTCACGCCGCCGGCGCGAAGCTCGGCGAGCGTCACCGACTGGTCGCGCTTGGCGTAGCGGCGGCCGTCGGGGCCGGTCAGCAACCGGTGGTGGCGATAGACGGGTGCGGGCCAGCCCATCAGGGCCTGGATCAGGCGCTGGATATGGGCGGCCTCGAACAGGTCCAGTCCGCGGATGACATGGGTGATCTCTTGCAGGGCGTCGTCGTGTGTGACGGCGAGGTGGTAGGCCGTGCCGGCGTCCTTGCGCGCCAGCACCACGTCGCCCGCCGTCTCGGGACGGGCGCGGATGACGCCGGTTTCGCCGTCTGGGCCGACACCCTGTTCGACAAACGACAGTGCTTTCCATTCGCTTTCACCGAGAGCTTCACGCGCGCGGTCCAGCGACAGCCGCCAGGCGTAGGGACGGCCCTCGGCCAGAAGACGGGCTTCTTCATCCGGCGCGTGCGGGCCGGGGCGGACGGCATCGGCCGGTCCGTGCGGGGCGTCGCCGATGGCGTCGAGTATGTCCTTGCGGGTGCGGAAGCAGCGGTAAAGCAGCCCGCGCGCGCCCAAGGCGTCGATGACGGCGGCGTAGTCGGCCAGATGCTCGGACTGGCGCCGCACCGGGGTCTCCCAGTCGAGGCCGAGCCAGGCCAGGTCCTCGAAGATGGCGGCTTCGAACTCGGGCTTGCAGCGGGTCGGGTCGATGTCCTCGATGCGCAGGAGGAAGCGCCCGCCGGCCTCGCGCGCGGCGGCCCACGCCGTCAGGGCCGAAAAAGCGTGACCCTTGTGCAGGCGGCCGGTGGGCGAGGGGGCGAAGCGGGTGGCGAACATGGACGCAATCTAGCGGTTTCCGGCCGTGGTCAGAATGGGGGACGGGCGCCCTCTTTCCGAAGGGCGACAGGCGGGCCTAGCATGGGGCATGGCCATTGCTCCCTCTGCATCCTCCATCGCCGCCGCCCGCGAGGCCTTGGCCGCCGCCGATCCGGCGCTTGCGCGGGCGCACGCCTCGACGCCTGCATTCGAGTGGCGGCTGCGGCCCGGCGGCTATGAGGGCCTGTTTCGCATGATCGTGGAGCAGCAGGTCTCGGTCGCCGCCGCCGCCTCGATCTGGAAGCGGACTGTGGAGGGGCTGGGGGGCGTGGTGTCGCCGGACACGGTGCTGGCGCTGGACGTGGAGACGCTGCGCACCTTTGGCCTGTCGGGGCAGAAGGCCAAGTACGGCCATGAGATCGCGCGGGCTCATACCGAGGGCCGCATCGACTTCGACGATCTGGAACGGCTGGACGACGCCGAGGCCATCGCGGCGCTGGTGGCCATCAAGGGCGTGGGGAAATGGACGGCGGAGACCTTCCTGATGTTCTGCGAGGGGCGGCTGGATGTCTTTCCCGGCGGCGACGTGGCCTTGCAAGAGGCGATGCGCTGGGCTGACGCGGGGGAGACGCGGCCCAATGAGAAACAGGCCTATGCGCGGGCGGAAATCTGGCGGCCGCATCGCGGAGTGGCGGCGCATCTGCTCTGGGGGTGGTATGGAGGGATCAAGCGTGGCGATATCGCGCTGGAGGACCCGCCGACTTGAGCCCGTTGATTGACGCCGACCTGACCCGGCCTGAGACCGTCTTGCCGCTGCTGGACTTCGCCGGCGTGGCCGTCTTCGCGGCGACCGGCGCCCTGGCCGCCGCGCGCGAGAAGCATGATCTGGTGACGTTCGCCTTCTTCGGCGCCATCACCGGCGTCGGGGGCGGGACGTTGCGCGATCTGCTGATCGGGGCGCCGGTCTTCTGGGTGCAGGACTGGCGCTACATCGCCGCCTGCGTGCTGGCGGCGACGGCCATATGGATGTTGGGGGCGCGGACATGGCGTTTCCGGGCCCTGCTGTGGCTGGATGCAATCGGCCTGGCGGCCTATGGCGTCATGGGGGCGGCAAAGGCGGCCACCTATGGCGTGGCGCCCCTGATCTGCGTGGTCATGGGGGTGTTGACGGCCTGCTTCGGCGGGGTGGTGCGCGACGTCCTGGCGGGCCAGCCGTCGATCCTGCTGCGACGCGAGTTGAACATCACCGCCGCCCTGCTGTCGGCGGGTCTGTTCGTGACCTTGAAGGCCCTGACCATGCCGACCTGGCCGGCGGTGGGGGTGGCGGTCGTGGCGGGCTTTGGCCTGCGCGCGGGCGCTCTGTTGTGGGGCTGGAGCCTGCCGGCCTTTCCCAGCGCGCCGGGTCGAAACTGAGGATTGATCCATGACCGATGTGCCCGCCGCCTATCACGACGCGCCGCGCTGGCCGTTCGGCGATAGCCCCGAACTGGCCGACGAACTGCTGGCCCTGGTGTTGGCGGGCGGCAAGCGCGCCACCTGTTCGTCGCTGGCGGCGTGCGAGGCCGACATCATGCCGACGGTGGGCGAGGTCAGCGTCATCCTCGACGGCGCCGGGACCCCGCGCTGCGCCATCCGCACGACCGAGGTCGAGATCATGCCCTTCGAGCAGGTCAGCGAGGACTTCGCCCGCGCCGAGGGGGAGGGCGACCTGACCTATGAATGGTGGCGCGACGCGCACGAGGCCTATTATCGCCGCGAAGGCAGCTGGGCGCCGGGCATGAAGGTGGTCTGCGAACGCTTTGAACTGGTCGAGATCTTCTGAGGCGGCGTCACGAAAACGCTGCATGTCGGTCATGGCGATGAGGGGGAATCGGGCGTAGGCTGTTCTGGCTAAGACTAGGGAAGGAGACGTGTCCTCACTCCTGTCGCCTCAAGATCCCCCCGTATGAGCGGGAGGGCCTGATGCAGGTCCTGACCCGTCCCCCGTCCGGCTTTCCCGCCCTGGTGCTGAACGCCGACTTTCGGCCTTTGTCCTATTACCCGCTGTCGATCTGGCCCTGGGAAGAAGTGGTCAAGGCCGTCTGGCAGGAGCGCGTCGATGTGGTCGCCACCTATGACAAGGTGGTCCGCAGCCCGTCGATGGAGATGCAACTGCCCAGCGTCATTTCGCTGAAGTCCTACGTCGATCAGGACCGCAAACCCGCCTTCACCCGCTTCAACGTCTTCCTGCGCGACGGCTTCGCCTGCCAGTATTGCGGGCAGGGCGGCCTGGCCCAGGACCTGACCTTCGACCACGTCATCCCCCGCTCGCGCGGCGGTCGCACCACCTGGCAGAATATCGTCGCCGCCTGCGGGCCGTGTAACTTGCGTAAGGGCGGGCGCACGCCGCAGCAGGCGGGAATGCCCCTGCTGCGCCGCACCGCGCATCAGCCGAATTCGTGGGAGCTGCAGGAAGCCGGGCGCCGCTTCCCGCCCCACTATCTGCACCAGAGCTGGCTCGATTATCTCTACTGGGACATCGAGCTCGAACCCTAGGGTTTACCGGTGTTGCCTTTCGTTACCCAAGTGCCTGAATGTTAGGCGTTTTGTGGGCGAGGGGTAGTTACTCGTAGTTACCACTTTATCCTCCGATTTGCTCCCGACTGGTGACCATGTGGTGACCAGAATGGGCACTCAAAACCTGCTGTGGCGGGACGGAGGCGAAATGTCAGGTGACCATACGGTGACCATGAAATTGACCAAACGGGCCGTGGATGCCCTGGTGGCGGGCCCAGAGCGGTATTTGGCGTGGGATATCGAGTTGAAGGGTTTCGGCGTGCGGGTCTCTCCGCAAGGCCGGAAAACCTACATCGTGCGATACCGGACGATCGGCGGCGCGCGGCGGATGCTGACGTTGGCGACCAGCGAGATCCTGACGACTGAAGAGGCGCGCGAGGAAGCGCGTCGCGCGCTGGCGCGGGCGGCTATGGGCGGCGACCCGCAGCGGGTCAAAGCCGAGCGCCGCGCGGAGATGACGGTCAGGGAACTGTGCGAACTCTACATGGAGGAAGGAACGGCGACCAAGAAGGCGACGACGCTTCAGATCGACCGCATTCGCATCAAGCGGCATATCAATCCCCGGATCGGGAACATGAAGGTCACGGACGTCGCCCGGGCGGATATCCAGCGGCTGATGATCGACGTGGGAAACGGCAATATCCGCAAGGACGCGACGCCGCACACGCGGGGCGGCAAGGGCGCCGCCGCACGAACGGTCGGCCTGCTGGGCGGCATCTTCAACTTCGCCGTTGAGTACGGCTTCATCGAACAGAGCCCTGTTCGCGGCGTGAAACGTTATCAGGACAAGCGAAGAGATCGCTTTCTGTCGCCGGCCGAACTAGCCCGCCTTGGCGACGTCCTGTCTTCGCTCGAAAAAGATGGCGGCGACCCTCGCCACATCACCATACTCCGGCTTCTGGCCCTGACCGGGGCGCGCAAGAGCGAGATCGCAGGTCTCAAGTGGTCGGAGCTGGATCTGGATCGGGGGCTGCTTCGCCTGCAGGATTCCAAGACGGGACCCAAGATCATAGCGCTTGGAGAGGCGGCGCTCGAACTTCTGGTCAAGCTCCGGCCAAACGGCAGCCAGTATCTCTTTCCTGACAGACGGAGGCCGGAGCAGCCGACCGCGAACCTGGACTGGGCCTGGGTGGTCATTCGCCGCAAGGCGGGTCTGGACGACGTCCGGATCCACGACCTGCGCCATACCTTCGCCAGTGCTGGTCTCGCCAACGGCGAAGGTCTGCCCCTGATCGGCAAGCTTCTGGGTCATGCCCATGTCGCGACAACCAGCCGATACGCGCACCTGGCCGATGATCCCCTGCGCGCTGCGGCGGATCGGATTAGCCGGAACGTCGCCGAGGCGCTGATGCGACGAACGCCTGGACAGGTCGCGGACCATGCGTAGTGTTTGGCGCTACAAGTCTGTTGTCATGTGTGGCGCGACGCGCTACATGTGCGCCATCGCCTGCGGCCGCCAAGGATGATCCGGTCATTCAAGGATCGCCGGACGGAGGCGGTGTTTCGCGGCGATCGGCCCAAGGGCTTTCCGGGCGATGTTTTGAAACGCGCCCGGCGCAAGCTTCAGATGCTGGATGCGGCCGTCGAGGTGGCGGATTTGAGAGACCCTCCGGGAAACCGGCTTCATCAACTGGCTGAGGATCGGGAGGGACAGTGGTCCATCCGCGTGAATGACCAGTTTCGTATCTGTTTCGAATGGGGCGTCGCCGGCCCGGAGAAGGTTGAGTTTGTCGACTATCATTGATTGCGACAAACCTGACGTCTCAAGTGAAGAGTGGTGTCAGGAGTGGACCGTGTCAGTTCGTGATTATGCCTCCTTTTCAGAGCCGTTGGCTCACCCGGGCGAAATTCTCCGGGAAGATTATCTCCCGGCTTACAAGCTGTCCGCAGGCGCTTTGGCGCGCGCCATGGGTCTGAAGGATCGTAGCCGGATAGAACAGCTTGTGCGTGAGCAGCGCTCGATCACTTCCGATACGGCGCTGCGGCTCGCCAGGGTCTTCGGCACGTCGCCGGAGTTCTGGATGAACCTCCAGGCGCAGCACGACCTCTCTCGTGATGCGATCACCAATCGCGAAGTGCTTAGCCATATCGAACGGCTGCGTGCGGTTGGTGATGCGCCTGTCGGCGGCTAGCTCAAGATAAGCGTTGCGTGCAGCAGTGCTGACCGCAACACGAAAGAGCAAGGCGTCGACCCGCCTTTTGCAGTTATTTCACTTGCAGTCGCATGGGGAGTTGGATACCCGCCATACGCGAGTAGCGGGGGTATGTCAGCGTGAGTGCGGCGAGTGAACAGGCAGGCGAAACCCCTGCCGCTGACAGCGGCCTCTCGTGCCTGACGACTCTGCTGGCCTTTCATCAGATCCCATCCGAACAGGCCCAGCTGCGACATGCTCTGGGCCATGGAAGGCCTACAGATGATGGCGATCTCGTCCTTCTGGCCAAGCGCATGGAGGCCAAGGCGCGGGCGGTCGCGCTCGACCTCGAAGGTCTGGAACGCGCGCCCTTGCCAGCGATCGGCAAGGACCGGTCAGGCGACTATTTCATCATTGGCGCGATCCGCGACGAGCAGGTTCTGATACAACGTCCGGGTGCAGCGCCGACGGCGGTGTCTCTCGTTGAGTTCGGGCAGGTCTGGTCCGGGCGCGCCATCCTCGTCACGACGCGTCTGTCGGTTGCGGCCCAGACCAAATTCGACGTCACCTGGTTCATACCGGCCCTGGTCAAGTATCGCTGGATGCTGGGGGATGTGCTGGCCGCGTCGTTGGCGTTGCAGCTCTTCGCCCTGGCCACGCCGATGATCTTCCAGGTCGTCATCGACAAGGTGCTGGTCCATCAGGGTCTGACGACACTGGACGTCCTGGCCATCGGCCTGATCACGGTGGTGGTGTTCGAGAGCTTCCTCGGCGGCCTGCGGGCCTATGTCTTTTCCCATACGACCAGCCGGGTCGATGTGGAACTGGGCGCCAAGCTCTATCGTCACTTGCTCAACCTGCCGCTGGCCTATTTCGAATCCCGGCGCGTCGGCGACACCATCGCCCGGGTGCGCGAACTGGAGACCATCCGCGAGTTCCTGACCTCCTCGTCGGTGACCCTGTTCGTGGACCTGCTGTTCACCGTCATCTTCCTGGTGGTGATGTGGTTCTACTCGCCGTTCCTGTTCGCCATCGTGGCGGGCACCATCGTTCTCTACGCCATCATCTGCTTCATCATCACGCCGCCCTTGCGCCGGCGGATCGAGGAGCGATTCCAGCGCGGCGCCGAGAGCCAGGCCTTCCTGGTCGAGAGCGTCACAGGCGTGCAGACGCTGAAGGCGGCGGCGGTCGAGCCCCAGATGCAGAACCGCTGGGAGCGTCTCTTGGCCGCCTACGTCAAGGCCGGCTTCAAGGCGGCCAAGCTGAATATCTGGGGCGGACAGGCCATTCAGTTGGTCAGCAAGATATCCACGGCCCTCATCCTCTATGTCGGCGCCAGGCTGGTCATCGGCGGGGATCTGACCGTGGGCGAGCTGGTCGCCTTCAACATGCTGGCGGGACGAGTGGCGGAGCCTGTGCTGCGTCTGGCGGGTCTGTGGCAGCAGTTCCAGGAGGCGCGGGTCGGCGTCGATCGTCTGGGCGACGTGCTGAACGCGCCGACGGAGGCGCAGTTTTCGGCGACGCGCTCGGCCCTGCCGCCGATCAAGGGCGCCATCGCCTTTGACGACGTGACCTTCCGCTACAAGCCGGGCGGTCGCGAGGTGCTGCGCCGGGTGTCGCTGGAGGTGAAGCCGGGCGAGGTGCTGGGCATCGTCGGGCCGTCGGGCTCGGGCAAGTCCACCCTGACCAAGCTGGTCCAGCGTCTCTATGTGCCCGAGAGCGGCCGGGTCATGGTGGACGGCACCGACCTGTCGCTGGTCGATCCGGCCTGGCTGAGGCGCCAGGTCGGCGTGGTCCTGCAGGAGAACCTGCTGTTCAACCGCTCGGTGCGCGACAACATCGCCCTGGCGGATCCCGGCATGTCGACCGAGCGCGTCATGGCGGCGGCGACCCTGGCTGGAGCGCATGACTTCATCCTCGAACTGTCCGAGGCCTATGACACGCAGATCGAGGAGCGCGGCGGCAACCTGTCTGGCGGTCAGCGCCAGCGCGTCGCCATCGCCCGCGCCCTTGTCACCAATCCCCGCATCCTGATCCTGGACGAGGCGACCTCGGCGCTGGACGCCGAATCCGAGGCCATCATCCACCGCAACATGCGCGCCATCGCCAAGGGGCGGACGGTGATGATCATCGCCCACCGCCTCTCCGCCATTCGGATGGCCGACCGCATCATCACCATGGAGAACGGTGCGATCACCGAGGTCGGCACGCACGACAGCCTGATGGCCTCCAACGGCCGATACGCCCAACTGTGGCGCACCCAGATGCATGGCGATCCCATGGGAGAGCCGGCATGAGCCTGTCGCGACACTGGTCGGTGCTGAAGGAAGCTTGGGCGGCCGAGAACAGACGCCGCAAGGCGGGCGTCAAGGAGTGGCGCGACAAGGAGTTCCTGCCCGCAGCCCTGGAGATCGCCGAGACTCCGCCGTCGCCGATCGGGCGCGGCATTCTATGGACCATCATCGCCGCCGCCGTGACGGCCCTGTTGTGGTCGATCCTCAGCCATGTGGACGTGGTGGCGGTCGGCGAGGGGCGTCTGGTTCCGACGGGGCGGTTGCGCTCGGTCGAGGCCGCCGAGGCCGGGGTGATCCGCGCCATTGAGGTGCGCGAGGGCGAGCATGTCCGCGCCGGTCAGCCTCTGATCGAGCTGGACCCCACCTTTGCCACGGCCGACGCGGATACGGCGCGCTCGGAACTGGCCACGGCCCGCCTGACGCGGGCGCGCGCTGATGCGGTTCTGAACTGGCTGGCGACGGGCCGGGTCGTCTTCATTGCTCCGGAGGGATCGAGCCCGGAGGCTGCGGCCGCCGAGCGCCAGGTGGTCGAGGCCCGCATCCGCGAGCATCAGGCCAATCTGGCTGCGCTGGGCGCCCGTCGCGCCGGAGCCCAGTCGGCGGCCGGCACCTCGGCCGAGAACGTCGGCCGCTATGAAGAGACCCTGCCGCTGGCGCGTCAGCAACTGACCGCGCGTCAGGAGTTGGAGCGGCAAGGCCTGGCCCCGCGTCTGCGGGTGCTGGAGCAGGAAGAGCGCTACATCGGCCTCAGCCGCGAACTGGCTGCCGAGCGTCATCGTCTGTCCGAGGCCCGGTCGCAGGTCGCCATGATCGACCGCGAACAGGCCCAGGCGCGCGAAGCCTTCCGCGGCGAGGCGGCGCGCGAGAAGGCCGAGGCCGAGGCCGTGGTCGCCACCCGCACCGAGGGCCTGACCAAGGCCGATCAGCGCCAGTCCCTGCAGCAGCTGGTTGCGCCGGTGTCAGGCGTGGTGAACGAGGTCTCGGTGACCACCCTGGGCGAGGTTGCGGAGGCCGGGCAGGCCCTGGTCACCATCGTACCGGACGGCGAGGACCTGATCGTCGAAGCCCTGATCCTGAACCGTGATGTGGGCTTCGTGCGACCGGGCGCACAGGTGATCGTCAAGCTCGAAGCCTATCCTTTCACGCGCTATGGCAGCCTGCAGGGAATAGTGGAGCATGTTTCGCCAGACGCCACGGTAGACGAGGCGCGAGGGCTGGTATTCCCTGCGCGTGTGCGTCTGACGAAAGCGCAACTCAGGATGGGCGTGGGGGAAAAGGCCGTGCTGCAACCGGGAATGGCCGCGACCGTGGAGATCGTCACCGGGCGTCGGCGTGTGATTGAGTATTTGCTGTCGCCGATCGCCAAAGCGGTAGGGACGGCGGGGAGAGAGCGGTGAATATACGACGTAGCATTTCGATATTGGCAATGCTGACCCTTGGAATTTCAGGGTGTGTCAGTTGGCCGTCTATAGAAATAAGAAATAGTACCTACGATGAAACGCCTGTGAGTAAATTTGCTCGAAGCGTTTGGTCATTTGGCGATGATTTTGCATCTCAGGAGACAGTTTCTTGGTTTGAAAAAAAATGCCCGTATAGAATCGATAAGGATGCCAGAGTATGCGCCGAGCAACTCGGAATGACATGTCTAGACATTCCATCATTGAGCTGCACTTACTCTGCACAAGAAGATAGTCGACGTATAGATCGCTACTCCACTCCGGAGGCGAGGGAGTGGCGGACAATAAAGTTCACAATATCAATCAGCGGCGATGCTCATGGCGGCCATCTTACAGCTTTTAGCCGGTACGGCGATTATTGATTAGGGAGGGGCGTCCATGTCACAGAACGCTTGGGTAGATCAAGTAACTGGAAATGGTTCTTGGAGAATTATGGCAGCCGAGCTCCGTATACCGAGCCTGCCTGGGGTGGGGCGAGCGGCGGCGCACCGCGTTTTGCTTTTGGTCAATCCAAGCGGTCAAATTGTTAGGCAGTTAAATGGCCTAGCAACATTGGCGAACGGAAGCGTAACAGCGATTGGATACCTACCAGCGCATAGGCTTCAGGCCTTGGAATGGAATCCTGGTGTTCCAGAGCTGGCGGGGAATCAAATGGCATTTGATCCGACTACGCTGGTACAGCTTTCTGGAAATTTAAGTGAAGCTGCAGCTATGGATATTTGGGCTTCAGGAAAGCAGGCTGCAGTTGCCATCAACCAGTCTTGGAATGGCGGCCCTCTACCGTATCCGATTGGCGGTATTGGCGTAAACAGCAATTCTGTTTTTGCCACATTGGCGCGCGCCATGGGATTCGGGGAGCCAAGTTTTCCAAATGGAAGCGTGTACATTCCTGGATCTGGAATTCTCGTTCTTTCAGAACAGCAGTTATCTGCCATTAGGTCGGGCCACGCATCAGTTCCGAACCCACCGCCATTAACAAATCCAAATTATGCTGATTTAGGCGCAATAATCGGCTCCACTCTTGGGCAGTACCTAGGTGGCGGGAACTCCTTTGTAGCTGTGACATCGGGGGCTATTCTCGGCGCCATCACGATGAATGTCGGCCAAAGTATAGAATTTGCCACAAGCAATGGTTACTCGCATCGCTTCGATGGGGCGCTTGAGTTTTCGCGGGAGGGTCGCGAAATATGGGCTGATTTTGGCAATGACTTGACTCTAATGGGAGCCTCGGTCGCCATCGGAACGATTAGCAGCTATCTTGCTACTGAGCTCGGTCAATCTCTCGGTCTCAAAGGATTTGGCGCAGAATTGTTTTCTGCAGGTGCAGGAGGTGTGCTTAGTCACACTTTGACAAATCTAGCCTCGAACCTTCCGGTATTTAATGGGTTGCAATCAGTAAATGCTGCGGGCGCGGGGGCTGCAGGTTATAGTGGCGCTTTGAAGGGATCGATTGTAGCTTATTTCGCTACAAAACTTGGCTCTATGGTAGTTCAGCCAAAAACTCAAGCATCTGTCGTTTTAAGCTCCATAGGTGCCGGAATAGGTGGACTAACTACTGCCGCTGGAGCCAGCGTTATAGGGACTGCGGCCTCATCTTTGGCCTCCAAGGCTTTTGGCCAATACATTGGTCGGGCGATAGGGGCAGCCTTCAATGCTATACCTGGCTTGGGTATATTTGTTGGATTTGTATTAGGAGCTTTAATTGGAAATCTGTTTGGGCGCCGCAAGCCAAAAATTCCATCCTCTAACGCTGAAATCTACTTAGATTACACGACCGATAAATTTGAGTTGGGGTCTTCTGTTGCAGTCAACGGAGGAAATCTTGAGCTAGTTAGAAATATGGCAGAATCCGCGAGAGATACGCTGAATGGTCTGCTAACGATACTAGCTGGCGATATGCCCTATCAAGCTACGAGTTGGGGGAGCGGCTTATGGCGCAATGGCAAATACCTTGCGGTGGACGCTGGCCTGCAGAGCTTCTACGGACACACCGGCGGGCAGTTGTGGGTCAAACTTGGAAGCCCCAATGCGGCGCAACAAAATGTCACCTCTGCCGATGACGCCGTATCTAAGGGCGTAATGTGGTCAATAAAGCAAACGCAGGTAATAGGCGGCGACATTTTTTCTAAGCGCGCCTTGCAAAACTCCTATTCGTCAGATTTAGCAAGTCTTCTTGGCGATCTTCAGATCGCTGGAGACTACTCTCGCTATGTGTCCGATAAGGCTGCGATAGATCGGGCCATTGGCGAGTCATGGAGCAAACTGAGCACTGTAGATAAATCATTCTATCAGTCTAACTCTAGTTTCATGACGCGATTTTTCGCTAGAAACGATGTCGCCATGACCACTTCAGATCAGACTTTTTATAATGCCAATAAAATTCAGATTGACCGAATTGCATCCGCCACAAAGCTTTCGTCGTTTGCTGCCGGGTGGCTTGTAACTCTTGTAAGAGCTGGCGAGCTGGGGTTAAGTCAATGGTCAAAATCTGATTTTTATGGAGGGATGCAAGGATTTATAACTAGCATTGGGCTTTCATCTAGAGGTGTTTATTTCGAAGATGTAGGTGTCTATTTCAGCGGTGGCATGAGAGTTCATCTGCCAAGCGGATCGCCGCAAGGGTCCATGTCGCTACTGGCGCAAGCTGATGCTGACGGTCGCGGCGTAACGATCACGGACCCGACCAAGGTCGGATATACGCGACTAATGTCGGGAAACACTTCCGGCAATGATTTCGTGGACTTCTCGAACTCTACCGCTGCGGTGACCTGGAGCGATATGGGTGTGCAGACCTACTGGGAAACGCGTTACGACCAGTATGGCTACGAGTACCAGGAAGAAGTCACAACCACCGTCACTGGCGGCGACGACATCGTCGTGGGCGGCAGCGCCGGCGACACGCTCAACGGCATGGCTGGCTGGGACTGGCTGGACGGCAAGGGCGGCAACGACATCCTGTATGGTGGAGCCGGCAATGACGTTTTGCTGGGTGGATCCGGCAATGACCAGCTATTCGGCGGGGCGGATGACGACTATCTGGCGGGTGGCGACGGCAATGACACCCTGAACGGCGAGGACGGCGCAGACACGCTGGTGGGCGGCGCTGGTCTCGATACGATGAACGGCGGCGCGGGCGATGATCTCTTCATCGTCGATTACAACGACGGTCAGAGCGATTATCTGATCGGCGGTGCCGGATCGGACACCCTGTCGTTCGAGCGTTTCGGCACCGGTATCACCCTGACTATGGGCGTCGCCTCATCGACGACGGGCTATTTTGACGCTCTTGGAGATCGTTACAAAGAGATCGAGAACCTCACTGGCACACGGTTTAACGACACCCTGACCGGGGATGCTGGAAACAACGTCCTGAAGGGCGGCGACGGCAACGATGTCCTCTCGGGAGGAAACGGCGACGATATCCTGGAGGGCGGGGGCGGATCGGATCGTCTGAATGGCGGGAGCGGAATCGACGCCGCTTCCTATGAGAGTTCCAGCGTAGGCGTCTTTATTGATCTCACGACTGGTAAAGCCTTCGGCGGTCACGCGACCGGCGACATCCTGAACTCGATTGAGAACATCCGGGGCTCACGCTTCGCTGATGAGATCAAGGGTGACGCCAACGCCAACCATATCGACGCGGGTGCCGGTGACGACTGGATCGTCGCGACCAAGGGCGCTGACACCTACGTCGGCGGCGAGGGCGTCGATACGGTCGATTATTCCAGCGGTTTCGCGACCGGCGTCTCGACCTACCAGCAGTGGGTGGATGACGGTTATGAAGAATGGGACGATTGGGAGAAGCGCTGGGTCTGGATTGAAATGGGCGGCCACTATGAGACCGTGACCGGCAACCGTCTGGGCCTGCAGATCGCAGGGGGCATTGCGAGCTGGCGGGCGGCGGACGGTACGGCCGGCGAGCATAGCCTGGCGGGTGTTGAACACGTGATCGGCACGGCCGGGGCAGACACCATCTCCCTGACCGGCGCGGACGAGTTCATCACCGCTGGCAAGGGCAATGACATCCTGAACGGCGGCGGCGGATCCGACACCTATTATTTCAACCTGGGCGATGGCGCGGACACCATCACCGAAACCAACGTCGGTTCGAACGTCGTGTCGTTCGGCGCAGGGATCGGCTTCAACCAGTTGACCTTCACGGTCGTGGCGGGTCCCACCGGCCATATGACGATCAACTACAGCGCCACGGATTCCGTGCGCGTGAACGGCAACCTTCCCAATGTGAAGGACGGCAAGCTGGCCTCGGCCGATGACAACAAGCTCAAGGTCATCGACATGAACGGGTCGGGTCAGCTCGATGTGTCGCAGTTCGAGATCTACCGCGGCGGCACGGCCGGAGCAGACACGCTGAGCGGAATCCGCACCCTGGGCGACTTCCTTGTCGGCTTCGGCGGCAACGACACCATCCACGGCATGCAGGTCGGCCAATGGAGCGAATGGGGCGACATCATCATCGGCGGCGCCGGCAATGACACGAGCTTCACCTCTACCGGGGACGACCAGTTCGCCTTCGAGCGGGGCTCGGGTCGGGACACGATCAACGACACCGGCGGCGACGACACCCTGGTGTTCGGTCCCAACGTCGCGGCCGACGACGTCATCTACAAGGTGGTCGGCAACGACCTCTATATCGGCATCGCCGAGACGGCCAATCCCAACCTCGAAGCGCACCAGGTCACAGACTATGTCCGCGTCGTGGGCGGAGGGGTGAAGTGGCAGGACGTCTATGGCGGCGGCGCCTCGTTCAACACGGTCGAGTTCGTCAACGCGGGCGGGACCTGGATCGACCTGCGCAAGCTGGACATCAACTGGACCGTTCAGAACACCTACAACGGCGGCGTCCTGCCGATCGTCTTCGACCTTGAAGGCGACGGCCTCGAACTGACGGGTGTCGATCATTCCATGGTCGTGTCTCGACTGTCGTCGGGTGAACTGGCCCGCACCTCGTGGGTGGGGCCGACCGACGGCATTCTGGCGGTCGATCGCAACGGCGACGGTCAGATCAACCAGTTGTCGGAAATCTCCTTCGTCCAAGACAAGGAAGGCGCCAAGACCGACCTTGAAGGTCTTCAAGCCTGGGACACCAACGGGGACGGCAAGCTGAACGCCCTCGACGAGGGCTGGGGGCAGCTGAAGATCTGGGTGGACCGCAACCAGAACGGCCGATCCACCGAGAGCGAACTTCGCACCCTGGAGGAGGTCGGGATCACCGAGATCAACCTAGCGGGCAAGGCGACTGGCAATACGACCGCCAACACCCGCGACAGCTTCGTGCACAACACCCTGTCCTTCACCTGGGCCTCAGGCGAAACCGGCACGGCCTACGATGTCCAGCTGGCCCGCAAGCTCCTGAGCGAATACGGCCTGAGCGTGGATCAGGTGAAGGCCATCTGGGGCGAGGACCGTTCGGTCGAGGGCGAACTCGGGCGTCTGCTCGAGAACCCCGTGGTTGCGGCGGCCGCCCGCACGGTGCTGGACGCCGGACGCAGCCTGCGGACGAAGGACGCGTGGATGCGGGACGCCCTGCTGCTGCGTGAAGGCGTGGACGCTGACTTGGGCGACCACGGAACTGTGGAAGGGTCGGCGGGGGCGATCGTCACCCCGCCGATCGCGGACTTCAGCGATCACGACGACCTCTACGCCGAGGACGAGGCGCGCTGGCGGGATGTCCTGTTCGGGGACGGAGACGACAGCAAGGGCGTCAACGTCACCGACCCGAGCGTGCGTGCTTCGCTGCAAGCCTTCTTCGGGCAAACTGGCCGCGGTTCCTATGGCGCGGCCTTGGGGCGGCCCGATATCGACGACGGTGTGGAAGGCGCCGGGGCGCCAGTGGGCGGCGGCCTTGTTGGACAGGCAGGGGCCCAGGCTTCGGGCGGCTTTGGGGGCGACCTCGCTCTCGAGCAGTCTCGGTCGGGTCTCGTCCCACAGGCAGGCGGGGTTGAACTCGATCCTGCTCTGACAGCCGCTGCAGATGTAATCAGCGCCGGTGCCGACGATCTCTGGGCTCCGGCGGAATTCGGTCTGGCCTCGACCGAGGCCGAGCGGTCCTGGTGGCTTCAGGGCGAGGGCGTGGCGCGCTTCAGCGACGGCGGTTCGTTCCTGGCCGCCCTGGACCCGATCACGGAAGGTCTGTCCGCCTCGGCGGGGGTGGAGCAGTTGTCACAGCATCAGAAGCTGACCCAGGCCCTGGCCTCGTTCGGGCGCGACAAGGGGGCTTCGGCCGCCGTGTGGAAGCGTTCGGGCGAGATCGACGCCGAGGCGGCGTCGCAGATGCTGGGGGCTTCGGGCTCGCGCTTCGCGGCGCTGGCGCGTATGCCCGCGTGAATTCATGAGTGAGACGAATATAATGACGGATACCACTACTCCCGCCGTACAGGCCCAAGAACCCAAGACGGTCTCGCAGATGCTGGGCGAGATCGTCTGGCTGATGTCGCAGTCGCCGGTGCACAAGCAGTTGTTCATCGGCGACCTGGAATGGTTCGCCATGCCGGCCATCCTGCTGGAACAGTTCCGCACCTTCTACGGCCCGAACGCGCCGGCCGCCGTGGCCTTCTGGGCCATGGTGTCAGAAGAGACCGAGCAGAGGCTGGAAGCTGGGGCGCACAAGCTGCGGGCCGACGAATGGAAGGGCGGCGACCGGCCCTGGCTGATCGAACTCGTGGCGCCCTTCGGGGCCCAGGATGAGATCCTCTCCGATCTGTCCCTGAGCGTCTTCAACGGCAAGCCGTTCAAGTTCCATACGGTCGGCGAGAACGGCCAGCGGGTGGTGAAGACCTATGAAGCGCCTGAAGCGACCCTCAACTAGTCGCCTGATCCCGGCGGCGGGCCTCATGCTCGTCGTCGGCCTCGGGGCTTGCCAGACTCTTGTGACCACGCCCTCCCTGTCGGAGCGGCTGGCGCCTCTTGATCGGGCTCTGGCGAGCAAGTCGGCCGAACTCGAGGCGGCTGCGGCCTCGGGCGACGGCGAGGCGCAGTTCGGCCTTTCCCTGGTCTGGGAGCATGGTCTGCATGGCTATCCCGTGGATATGAACAAGGCGGCTGAATGGCGGGCCAGAGCCCTGGCCAACCGTCGCTCCATGCCGATCACCCAGTATACGGCGGCGTTCAACGGCCAGCCGTCGCGGGTCAATATCATCAACGTTCCGACCTATGACCTGACCCCGGCGGAGGCGATGACGGCGGACGCCTGCATCGCCTGGCTGACGGGACGAAGGGCTGGGGCTGAAGCCTGCGGCGAAGAAGCCGATGCGGCGCGGCGGCGGAATCTGTGGAATGCCGCATCGCGGCGATAGCTTGAGGTCCTGAGCCGGCTTCGGAAGTGGATAATATGCCGGGCATGGACGCGGGGGGGCTGCTGACCGGCATCGAAAGCTATCACGGGTAAACAGCAGGCCGGGTGACGGATTAAGAGGGCAAGATAAAAGAGGGATGTGTTCGCTTTGCTTTTGTCCTTTGGTTTCCATTCACTAGCGAGCGCTCCCGACCGGTTCTGCGACTTGTGACGACTTGCGGCGGTCGGGGGCGTTCTCGCCCTCCCTGGGAGGCGACGTCATGACCGTACGCAGTGCCTGAAGACCGCATGTCTGACCTGTCCGGCGCGGAGGGGAAGGATTTCCAGATCCGCCTTACGACGAGCTTGAAGCGGGACGGCTCCGTCCGGACGTCGATGCTGCAGCGGCTCTCGTCGTCGATGCGGTTCAGCTATGGCGCCAAGGCGGGCGCGCTGAAGGCGGCTGCGAAGCGATCTGGCAGCGCCTTTCGCGTGGACGTGCGCCAGCGGGTCATCGTCAAGGCGCTGGTGTCGCGACACATGGGCAAGGGCATGGCGCGCGCCGGGGCGCTGGCCGCCCATGTCCGCTATCTCGGTCGTGAGGGCGCCGGGCAGGAAGGGGAGGCGGCAACCTTCTTCGACCGGAACGAGGAGGCGGTGAACGGTGCGGAACGCATCAAGGGCTGGGCCGAGCATCGGCACCATTTCCGCTTCATCATCTCGCCGGAGCATGGCGACCGGATCGCCGACCTTCAGGACTACGTGCGCGATGTCATGGGCCGGGTGTGCGTCGATCTCGGCGAACCGGGACTCCCGTGGATGGCGGTTTGCCACTACGACACCGACCAGCCCCACGCCCATGTCCTGATGCTTGGGCGCCGGGCGAACGGACGGGATCTGGTCATTCCCCGCGACTATGTCGCCTATGGCTTCCGCGCGCGGGCCCAGGAGGCGGCGCAGGAGCGATTGGGCGACCTGTCACGCCTCGACGCGGAGCGCCGCGTCTGGCGCGAGACGCAGAGAGACGGCTTCACCAGCTTCGACCGGCGGCTGCTGGCGTCGATGGACGGGGAAGGGATGGTCGGTGACGCCGTGGGCGGCAAGAGCGCCTGGGCGGCGCTGAAGCGCGGCCGGCTGGCCCATCTTGAGGCTCTGGGTCTGGCCGAGCGTAAGGGTTGGCGCTTCAGGCTCGATGAGGATCTGGAGGGCAAGCTGCGGCGGCTGCAGATTTCGAAGGACATTATCCGCACCCTCAACCAGCGACGGCTGGAGACGGGCAAGACCGCCGAGATTTTCCGGGAGGGCCGGGTGAGCGGGCAGGTGATGAAGGCGGGCTTCCACGACGAGTTGGGCGTCTCGCCCTTCGTGGTGGTGAAGGACGCGCAGGGCGTGGAGCACTACGCCCGGATGGCGGTCGGCACGGCTCTGCCGTCCGTTGGCGGCCAGGCGATGTTGGGTATGGATGCGCGCGGCGTGGCGCAGATCATTCCCGGTATGGGAAGGGGCGGAAGCGGCCTGGCGCTTTAGCTCGAACTCGCGCCGGTCAGAGGCGGGCGTCGTCTCCATGGCGCGGAGCGTTCCAGTCGCCGGCGCGCCGGGGCTGGCTCGAGGATGAGCGCAGGGCGGTCAGTTGGCTGCGGGCCCAGTCATGCAGCTTCTGGCGCGGGTAGTAGGGCGTGCGGCCCAGATGCATGCAGGGCGGGCCGTCGGATCGGGTGCTGAAGATCTTGGCCAGGGTGGCTGGGGAACGGCGGATGCCCATGCGCAGCAGTTCGGTGGACGCCTCCTTGCGAGTCAGCAGAAGGTCTTCCGTCTCTCCAAGGTAAAGGCCAGTCATCGCGAGTGCTCCTTTGTGAGGGCGCTATCCCGCGACGATTATCCACAGGCGGTCAATCCCGCCTCAGAGCAGCGATCAGGGTCGAGTTGTTTCAGGGCTGTTCAGGAGGTTTCAGGCGGTTTCACCCGGTTTCAAATGGCAGCGAAACCTCTCGCGAATGTGATAGCGAGCGGTCGTTTGAAGCCGGCGATCAGACGTCTTCGGCCTTGGTTTTCAGGTCGGCGATGCGAGCCTGGCAAAGGTCGGCGACAAGGTCGCGCAGCATGCGGGCGCGGGCGGTCAGCCATTCGAGGTCCTCGGCTGAGGCGTCATACTGGTCGCTATAGCGGGCCTCGACATAGGCGCGCTTGAGAAGTTCGAAGCGGCGGCGGTCGGCGCGTTGTTCGCGCGGCCAGGTCTCGACCAGGCGCGTGTCCACGTCCTCGGCGAGGGAGCGCAGGAACTTGATGTTGTGCGAACGCGGGAAATAGAAGGTGTGGACCAGCAGGAAGCAGGCGTAGGCGGCTTCGACGGCCTGGTGAAGATTGAAGGCGGCCTTGCGCCTCCAGTTTGCGTCCGTTGGCCCCTCATTCAGCGCCAGTTCTGAAAGCCGAAGCCAATCGTTGGCGTCTTGTAGCTTGACCCTCAAGTGAGCTTTGGCGGTCGCTAGCGCGTCACTCGCTGTCATCGGTTGTGGCGTCGCCAGAGGATGGCCCGGCACGCTGTAGAGCGAGACGCCGTCGCGCACGATGTCGGTCCAGAAGTACTCGCCGCGCTTCAGAGCGTCGTTCACTTCCTGGAGGTCGTGAACGATGATGTTGACCGTCCGACCGATAGAGGAATCACGCAGGATCTGATCCTCGGAGTTCCACCAATAGTCGGCGATGTTGGTCATCTTTGCGTTATTGACGACGATCAGCAGATCGAAATCCGACAAGTAGCCGTTCTCCGGCTCGTCGACCCAGTCGCCGCGAGCATATGAGCCGAAGAGGATGATCTTCAGCACCATGCCGCCGCGACGCCATTCCTGCGTGCCGCCCCCGCCGCCGTTCTTGGCGGCTTCGAAACCGGCCAACAGCGTATCGCGCACGCGCTCAAGCTCGCGCTGCTGTCGCTCCGGGAGATGGTGCAAATCAGACCGCATGGGAGGAGTCTAACCGAAAACGGCGAGGCTGCACCATTGAATGGCCAAGGTCGGCTGGCTTGGGGCTGCCCTAGCGAGTGCGTGGGGACGGAGGCAATGTCGACGTGCGGGCTATCCGCTCAGACCAATCACTGGTTCTGGGACTAGGGGAAGGGATCTGGTGGGCGCCCAAAAGCGCGCGCCCGGCTGGGCGCACAGGGCGATCTGGGTGATTATTTGCTCAATATTCTGGGCATTGTCCTGTTCAGAGACTCGCGTTACCCGAATGATCGGGGGCGTGATCATCAGTCAGGAGGGCTGACCATGAGGCAGGCGTTGCTGAACCGTTCCGCGCAAGTCTTGCGGGCGATTGGCGAGACAGAAAACTACGACGTCATGGATCGGCTGGAGGTCATGGTCCTCAAGCACAATCCGAAATCACTGCCAGAGGCCGCCACGATGCTCGACGTGGTCGCTGTGAACGTCGCCGCGGGGCAGAGGTGCGACGGACTGGATGTCAGGGCAGTTCAGGTCGTAGCCAGCTTCCTGCGAGAGCAGCACCCCTGATGTCCGATCCAAAGGGGTTCAGACTGCATCCCTGTGCCTGCTTCTTGGCCCTACGTGTTCAGTCCACAAAGGGTTGGGGCGGCATTGGCCGTCCGATGCCGACGATTGAACCAGCGGCATCGGTGATCACAAGTTCGCCACGCTCGTTGATAGTGAGTTTGGCGCCAGCGCTGAGGGTCTCAAGCACCATCTTCTTGGAAGCTTGTGATGCTGACGCCAAGGCGTCGCTACATTGTGGCGAAGCTTCCGTAGTCCAACCGTTGGGGGTCCAAGCTAGGGTAGAATGGATCGCTTCACACTGGGCGGTCACCCAGACCGACGGACTATCGATGACGATGATCGCACCTGCGCCCTCAGGAAACTCTACGCCGTCGCGGTTTCGCATTGAGACGTGATAGGCATCGTCCGGGTAGTCATGCTGGCGTTCGAGATAGGAAGTGGATGCCTTCACGAAATCCGGTGGGCTCTGACGCATATCATCGACTGAACGCTCCGACTGGCAGCCGATCAATGCGACGGCCGACAAACATGCGACACTTGCTTTGGTCGAAATCAAAACCGCGCCCTCACGCAAACTAAACCTGGGTCGTCTTCTCGATCGTAGCGTGTGGGATGTCCGCTTCCCACCCTTAAGCGAACTTCGGTTCACGACCCTTTGCGGACATTCAATCTCGGTCGGTCTGCCCGTGTGCGCCCGGAACGGTGATGAGCCAAAACAGCACGCCGGCACCTGCACCAAGTAAGCCGATCCAGCCTGTGAAGACGGACAGGTCGAAAAGGCCCCAAAGGGTGATGTGGCCGCCCTGATGAGTGACGTGGCCGTTGCTGTATGCGTAGTTAGGCGAGGAGAGCAGGCCCAACAACAGCCAAGGGAGTGCGGCGATCATGGCGCCAACTGCCGCGCAGTTGAGAACCGTAGGACGCAGTCGCTTCCTCAACAGGAGATAGGCGGGCACGCCAAGGACAAGGGCGCCGGGATAGGCACCCACAACTGCATTCATTGCAGCAGTTCGGAACACCCGGTCCCAAAAGTCGGGTAGTCCGGCGTAGAGTGGTTGCTGGATCGCCATCGCTATGGCGGCAGCGCCGGGCACGACAATGAAGGCGAGTGCGAGACGCCAGAATGGCGGACGAACGATGCGCTGTTCCATTCAGTGACGCTACCACGCTGCTCGAACTTCTGCTTCCCACCCTTAGCTGACATCGACGGCGACCGCTTTCCGACCTGATGGCTAAGGTCCGCTTTCGGCGCCGAAGCCCAGGACCGAAATCGACCCATAGCTGACCTTGATGAGGCTAGCTGTTCTCAAAACCGAAGATGCCGGTTTTAGATATGCGGCGGTCGGTAATTGTTCGGCTTCGGTGAATTGAAACGGAACAACGACTTAGGTACGGGACCCCATCGATTTGCCTTGGGATCGCCGGGCCGGACACCGAACTGGATCACCATCCATGCAGTTGCCGCGAGCAGTAGCCCAAAAGCCCAGGCTGGATCGAAAGGCGGGCGCAAGTCCAAGGCCGACATAATGAAGCCGGAGGCGGCGAAAGCGACGCTAACTAGCGCGTAGCCCCAGAAGGCCCATGAACTGCCGTCTCGATCATGAGCGCGCCTGACTGTCGCATTCCTTTGGACCCATAGGACGACCGCCATGATTGCCGAGACGCCAACTGCAAGTCCGATCACCTGCGGGAGCGGTGCATCAGCCAAGCGCTGCCTTTCGGTTAAGACCACGCTGGTCAGCATCTCTTGCGTACGCGCTGCCGCCATGTTCGCTCCGAAGAACCAAAACCACCATTCAAGTCGCCCAGCCCTGCCGTCCATCAATGATCGTGCCCCGCTTGTTCGAGGTGCATCGGAAACCACTGGTGAGCATCAGGCAAGGTCCGCTTTCCACCCTTAGCTGACATCGACGGCGACCGCTTTCCGGCCTGGTGGCCAACGTCCGCTTTCGGCGCCAAAGCCCAGGACCGAAATCGACCCGTTGCGGACACTTGCGGCGTCCGCTTCCAGGAAGCGGCTGCGATGCCTTGAGCGAGTGATGCACGCGCCTAACTCTGCACTTTCGCCTTCACAAAGTCCCGGATCGCGCCCACTCATCGATATATTGCCGGAGGCTCAGATGTCCCAACTGGAACGCGATCTCATAAGCAAGGTCCCGGCCGTGACCCTGGGATTCTGGATCATCAAGATCCTAGCCACCACCCTGGGCGAGACGGCGGGCGACACCGTCACCATGACGATGAAGCTGGGCTATCTGGCCGGGACAGCCATCTTCATGACTCTGCTGGCCGTGCTGGGCTGGCGACAGATCGCGGCCAAGCGGTTCCACCCCTTCCTGTATTGGGCGACCATTATCGCCTCGACCACTGCGGGGACTGCTCTGGCCGACTTCGCCACCCGGTCGTTGGGCATCGGCTATACCGGCGGTTCGCTGCTGTTGCTGGCCTGTGTCCTGGCCTCATTGGCGGCGTGGCGCTGGACCACAGGATCCATCTCGTCCGATGCGATCAGCACCCCGCGCCAGGAGGCGTTCTACTGGCTGACCATCACATTCTCCCAAACGCTCGGCACAGCGCTCGGCGACTGGACGGCGGATACGGGCGGGCTGGGCTATGTCGGGGCGGCTATGGTGTTCGGCACCCTGCTGACCGTGGTTGCGGGTCTCTATTTCTGGACGAAAGTAAACCGGGTCCTGCTGTTCTGGGCAGCCTTCATCCTGACCCGGCCGCTTGGCGCCACAGTCGGCGACTTCCTCGACAAGCCGCTGGACCACGGGGGTCTGGCCTTCAGCCGCCCTCTGGCCTCCGCCGTGCTGGCTGCCCTAATCGTGGTTCTGATCCTCGTACTGCCCCAGCGCGCTGGGCATCATTCTGCTACCAGCGGGGCGAACAAATGAGCTATCGCCCACTTCGACATAGCCTGGAGCCTTCATGGATACGGTAGACCCCGATCACCTTCGCCGCGTCCAATTGATCCGCAAGGCCGTGCTGGCCGCTTGCATCCTCGCCGTTTGCCTTCTCGCGGCGTTATCCCGGACGCTCAAAGGCGAGGAAGGAATGCATGAGACCATTGAGGCGGTCGGCCTCGCCATGATCGGCGTCTGCATCGTGGGTCGCGCCTGGTGCTCGCTCTACATCGGCGGCCGCAAGAAGGCCGAAATCGTTGATCGAGGCCCATACTCCATCAGCCGGAACCCCCTCTACGTCTTCAGTTTCATCGGCGCGTTCGGCATGGGTGCCCAGACCGGCTCCATCATCCTGTCTTTCACCTTCCTGCTCATCGCCTACGCCGTCTTCTACGCAACGGTCCGACGGGAAGAGGAATGGCTGGGCGCGGTCTTCGGCGAACCCTATGCGGACTATGTCGCCCGCACGCCGCGCTTCTGGCCGGACTTCAACAAATGGCGCGACCAGGAAACTCTGGAGATCCGACCGTCCTTCTTCCTCACCACGCTGAGGGATGGGCTCGCGTTTCTTCTGGTCATTCCACTCTTCGAGGCCCTGGAACACGCGCAAGATGTTGGCTGGGTTAAGGCGCTCTTCACGCTACCCTGACAGCGTTTCAATGGCCGCTTTCCACCCCCAGCTGACAATCCTGAAGTCTGCTCTGGGGATGTTTCTCCGCCTACATGGCGGGGACATTTGGGCCGCGCCGTCAATGTATGCGTTTTAACAACAGGTGGGCAGGGCGGCGACCTTCAGGAGGTTGGCCATGCGCCAGTCAGATCTTTTCATCAAATCGCCTCGCCCTTGGAATGCCGGTCGCATGATCGGGCCAAAGGCACCTCTGAAGCCGAAGCACATTTGGGCCATCAGACAGCAGTTGAAGGTGAGCCATCGCATCCGAGATCTTGCGATGTTCAACTGCGCGTTGGACTCGAAACTGCGAGGCTGCGACCTTGTACGGTTGAGAGTCGGGGACGTCGCAACTGGCGGCGTGATTAGGCAACGCTCTACGGTCATCCAGCAGAAAACCGGCAGACCTGTTCCATTCGAAATCACCGAGCCAGCCCGTGACGCGATCGCCGCCTGGCTCGCAGAGCGGGGTGATCGCGATGGCGATTGGTTGTTTCCGAGTCGGACCCGGCGCGGTCAGCATATCGGCACACGACAATACGCTCGGCTTGTCGATCAATGGGTCGGGATGATCGATCTGGCTACTCAAGCTTATGGCACGCACAGTCTGCGTCGGACGAAGGTGGCCCTTGTCTACAAGAAAACGGGAAACCTGCGCGCCTGTCAGCTACTCCTCGGTCATCGAAAGCTGGAAAGCACTGTCCGCTACCTGGGCATCGAGGTGGACGATGCACTTGAACTGTCCGAGCAGATCGACCTTTGATGAGATAAGCTGCCCTCAGCGGACACTCGCGTCGTCCGCTGAGGGTGGATAGCGGACGTTAGGTCGCCGGTGGAGCCACGCCGAGTAATCGAAGCTCTTCTCCCGATGCGACGATCCCTTCGCCATCAAAGGTCCGCAGACCGTAGATCGGCTCTCCGGTGGAGTCGGACACATGCCTCTCCGCTTGGACAACGAATACCCGACACATCGAGCCATCCTCATCCTGCCAAAGCGCATATTGAGGAATCACGACCATATAGGGCTCAGCCTTTAGACCATCGTTGGTCGCCTGAGAGAAAACAGCATCGCCCAAGTCGATGTCTTCTGCCGTCGCCGCCCGGCCGAGCACAAAGCCGCTCGCGGGGAGTGACGGCCAAGCACTGCTTTCAGTTTCATGCGGTGCGCGCTTTGTGAGCCAATGCCTAAACATGGCGTGACAATCGCGCGATACCCCAATGTCTGCAACGGGTCGTGAAGCGAAGTTCGCTTATGGGTGGAAAGCGGACTTTAGCGGAGAGGGAGCGCAAGCACGGGCGGGTCAACATCGACCGCCCCGCAGAACGCATAAAGGTCAGCCCCATATGACGGGGTCATCAGGACTAGAGCCGCCTGCCCGCTACGCACTCTTTCCAATTTCGCCTCGATAATCGCGGCGTGTTTCTCGTGATACTGAGCCGCTGCCTCTGGATGGGGGCCGGGGAAAAGGATTTCCATCACTTCGGCGAGTTCGATGGTTTGCAAATCCGCGCTGGTGGGCTGTTTTCCGCTGACCATCCATAGGTCGAGTATGATGTTGCCCTCGCGAAACCCGTCGATGCTCAAGGCTTCCAAGCCACCGAGCGTCATTACGAACTCATCGCCACCAGCCTGCTTGAGGCCAAAAACAGCGGCGTGTTCTGTCACCGAAACGGAGACAAGATAACCGTCATGAAAAGGGAATGCCTTTGAGTTCATTCTCCCGACGAAACACCAAAATGCTTGCTCTGCAAGGTCCGCATCACGAGGCTCTCTCAAAGGTCCGCAACGGGTCGATTTCGGTCCTGGGCTTCGACGCCGAAAGCGGACGTTGGCCTCCAGGCCCCAGAGCGGACGTCGCTTTCGTCCGCTAGGGGTGGGAAGCGGTCTTTTGCGGTGTATGCTCAGGCATGACGAAAGCGCATTCAATCAGGCTATTCGCATCGCTCGGAGCAGCGGCTTCCGCAGCCGCCTACGTAGGCTTTGTAATGGTAGGTTTGAACGAAGGCGGCGCGCGAGTAGTAGACCTATGGGAGACTGTGGTTTTCGCTCGTTCACATGTCATTCTCGCGTGGACGATATTTGTAGCGTTCGGCGTAGCGGCCTATGTTTTTCGAGAAAAAATCGGCAACAGGCTTTTGATCATGGCCGCTGTTCTATTGGGGGCGCCAGTTGCCTGGGCGGCGGGTCTAAGATTTCTATATTACAATCAACCCGATGGCTGGTGGCCAAGCTTCGATAACGAGATTTGGCGTTGGTTGATAAACCACATCTACGCTGAGTTCTCCCTTGGCCTCATGATCGGGTTTCTGGGACTGGCCGCCGTCACTCTGGATATTCGAAGCAAGGGCGAGTGAACGTCCGCAACGGGTCGGTTTGCGACTAAGGCTCCCAGCCCGTAAGCGGACACTCACGCGTGGCGACCATCCATGCCGGAAGCGGACTCTCTGATCGTCCGAGATGAGTCAATTTCGGTCCTGGGCTTCAGCGCCGGAAGCGGACATTGGCTTCCAGGCCGGAAAGAGGGCGACGGTGAAGTCCGCAAAGGGTGGGAAGCGGACCTAAGGACCCGGGGCATCAGGCGCGGGTGAGCAAGCATTCTGGACGACGGTCAGCCGGACGATGTCATCGCGATGAAGAAAGTCGTCTCGGATGAATGAGACTCGAACTTTTGAGCGGCGGTGGACGATCCCGCCGAGTGGCTCGACCTTGTGATACGCGAACCGGATTTGCCCCGCTCCGTATCTAAACGCATGACCATCAACCGCCCATCGTTCATCACCGGCGATCGTCTTCCCTGGGTTTGGTACGCCGGGCCGGAAGTAATCCAAGCACCCTTCTAACGTCCGGTAATTTCCGCTGAGCACGTTATCGCGCGCGGCGGCCACAGACCCGATCTCACCTATGCCCATGTAGGAGGTGAACCCCAGCCAAATCACTCCGAAAGGAATCATAAACCATGCCATGCCGCGAAGCCGGTCAACGGTCTCGCCTCGCTTAGCCTTGGTGAGGCGCAAGATAACCCATGCAGCCAAAAGCAGGCCGACCCCGACGATCAGGAATAGGGCGATGAACCCGTATGCTGGACTAATCCGATCAGGCGTCGCGATTAGATCGAAGGTGTCAACTGCCTGCCCGTTTTCCATATTGAGTAGCTTTGCCATGGAACCGGACGTCCGCAATGGGTCGATTTCGGTCCTGGGCTTCGGCGCCGAAAGCGGCCATCGTCGATGTCAGCGAGGGGTGGTTGGCGGACTTAGGCGTTTTGGCGAGGTCTTCTCCGATCAATCATTGCCTTCACGAGATCGACGAACAAAACGGCAGGCGCGCCGGAGATCGTGGGCAACCCCAATGGCGAATAGAAGAATAGCCAGTAGCCCCACATCTGATGGGGATCACTGGCCCCAACCTGTTGCACGTAGCCGGCCAGGAATAGGGTCGCCCACCCAACCAGGGGCAGAACGAGCCACATCCCGTAGGAGGCGAGTTGAGCCATGCGACCCAGTTGGGCCCGAAACAGTCGGGTAAAACCGAGGCGCACGCCTAATGCGCAAGCGAACGCCCATCCGAGCCAGAGTGTAGTGTGAAGCGAGACTTCCATACGTGTAGCTTAGCGAGATCGTCGATGTCCGCTACGGGTCGGTTTGCGAAATAGGCACCGCGCCCGAAAGCGGACCTCCGGCACACGCGCGGAATGTCGTGTTTGCGGCATGGTACGGGTGACCGCTGTTGGCGCGTTGCAGTCGTTGGCGAGGACTTTTCCGGCGGTTTCTGGTAGCTTCTACTGTGGGCTGGAAATCGATGCGATTTCCGCCGCCGTGGTGACCATATGGTGACCACGAGCATCGGCTGGATCGGTAGGCCCAGCTTTTTATCAATGCTCTCAGGAGCTTATCGGCGCGGATAAGGCGGTTTCAGCTACCTCTACTGGGACATCGAGCTGGAGCCCTAGGCGACCTGGCGCGGCAGGGGGCGAGCCGCTCGCAGGGCGACAGCCTTGCGATCAAACTGACACGAAACTTCATCGTCTCTGACATGAGCGATCCGTATAGCCACGCCCCGGCGGGGGGCGTTGCTTGTGATCGGTCACGAACAGGAGGTGGGGCGGACGCTGGCGGCGCAGAACCGGGTCCTGCTGGCCTATGTGCGACGACGGCTGGCGACAGCGGGCGACGCCGAGGACGTGGCGCAGGAGGCGATCATGCGAGTCCTGGCGCGGGCGCGCGAGACCCTGATCAGCGACCCGCTGTCCTACGCCATGCGCACGGCGCGCAATATCCTGATCGATCGCGGCCGCCGTATCGTCGATGTGCAGATCGAGGATCTGGAAGAGGCCGATTATCTCATCGACAGCGGGGCGACGCCGCTGGAGGCGCTGGACATGAGTGAACGACTGCAACTATGTCAGCGGGCGCTGGAGGCCATGCCGGCCTTGCGGCGGGAGGTCTTTGTGCGACGTCGTGCGGGCGAAGAGTCTTATGAAGCGATCGCTCGTGATCTGAGATTGTCGGTCGAGGCCGTGCAGAAACATTACAGCCGCGCAGCCCAGACGCTGCGCAGAACGGCGGAGGGCCGCCATGCCGACCAGATTTAACCGATCAAAAGATGATCGTGAGGCTGCGCTTTGGGCTGACGCCAGACGGGCGGCGACATGGTCGCCACAGCAACAGGCGGCGCTTGATCAGTGGCTGGAGGGGCGGCCGGAACGGGCGGATCTGCTGAGGCGGCATGAAGCGCTGATTTCCGACGCCGCCGTGATCTGGGCGACGCAGCGGGTGGCGCGGGCGCGACCGGCGCCGCGGGGCCGCCAGTCGGCGCCGCGCGCTCTTGCCATCGGCGGCGGACTGGCGGCGGTTTTCGGGGCGCTGGCGCTTGTGACGGTCGTCATGCCGCGAGGGGACCTGATCGTCGGCTCCCCGGGCGTCCCTCAGCCTATCGCACTGGCGGACGGTTCCGCTGTTCTGCTGAACGGCTTGAGCGAAGTTCGCGTCGAACTGGATGACAAGGAACGGCGGTTGCACCTGAAGGGCGAGGGGTTCTTTGAGGTCGCGCCTGACAAGGAACGACCTTTCTCGGTCGAGGTTGACGGCGTGCGCGTCACGGCCCTGGGGACCCGTTTCAACGTGGATCAACGCCAGACCCCTGACGGCAAGGTGGTCGAGGTGGTGGTGTTCGAGGGCGTCGTGAAGGTGATGTCGAACCGGGGCATGTGGATGAAGGTGCGGGCGGGTCAACGCGCGACAGTCCTGGGCGGCGTGGTGGAGCGCGAGACGATGTTCAGGCCGGAAGCCAAGACCGATGTTCCGTCCTGGGCCAAGGGGTGGCTGGAGTTCAATGAAGCCACCCTGGCCAGTGTGGTCGAGGACCTGGAACGCGCCACGGGCGTCCAGGTCAAGCTGGCGGACCCGGGCGTGGGGCGGGCCCTGGTCAGCGGGCGTTTCGCCTATGATCGACCCGAAGACGCCCTGGCCGCCATGGCTGGAATTCACGGCTTCAAACTGACCCGTCAGGGAGCGGATCATTTTGAGATTTCCAAAGGTTAGGCGACCTTCAGGGCAAGTTTTCATGACAGCTGTCAGGACCTCTGCAGTCGCCGTCTAACCCCATAACGATCCGTATGATCGCAGGGGATTATCGAATGCCTATTCACAAGACCGGCCTGCTTACAGCGGCCGCCATCGCGGTTCTGGCGTCCGCGGCCGCGCCTGCCTACGCCTGGCAGGCGACGCCGGGAGCGGAGACGCGCGCCGCCATTTCCATTCCGGCCCAGGACCTGGGCCGGGCGTTGCAGGCCTTGTCGCGCGACACAGGCCTGCAGATCGTCTTTGATCCGAGCCTTACGCGGGGGCGGACCTCCAACGCCGTCACGGGGGCGATGACGCCGCGTGAGGCGCTGCGTCGCATGATCGCCGGATCGGGCGTCGAGGCGCGCGAGGTGCGCGGCGTCCTGACCCTGGTGCGGCAGTCGGCGGAGGCCAGCGCCACGTCGCCCGACGCCTTCGAGGTCGAGGATGTGCAGGTGGTCGGCTATGCGGCGGGCCTGCGCCGCTCGCTGGACGCCAAACGCAAGGCCGACTTCATCTCGGACGTCATCAGCGCCGACGACATGGGCGACCTGCCGGCCAACAACGTGGCCGAGTCCCTGTCGCGCCTGCCGGGCGTCAATGCGGTGCGCAACCACACCACGGGCGAGGGCGACCGCATCACCATTCGCGGCCTGTCGACCGAGTTGAACAACTACACCATGAACGGCGTGCGCATGGGCGGCGCCGGTTCGCCGGGCGACAACTTCTATCGCGGCGTGCGCCTCAGCTTTCTGCCGCCGGAAGGTATCGACTCGATCACCGTCATCAAGAGCCTGACCCCGGATCGCGACGGCGACGCCCTGGGCGGCACCATCGACATCCGCACGCCGACGGCCTTTGACCACGATCCGGTCTATGGGGTCCTGTCGGCTTCGGTCGGGATGCTGGACAAGTTCGACGACGAGAAGTCAGGCGAAGTCTCAGGCTCGTTCGGGCGCCAGTTCAATGACAACTGGGGCCTGTTCGTCACCGGCAGCTGGTCGCGACGCAAGTCGCAGTTCGAAGAGAACGGCGTGGATGGCGATAACCAGCCGTCCGTCTGGTACGCCGACAGCGAGACCTTGGGCTGGGACACCGACACCTTCGTCATGCGCGGCATGAACATCGGCTTTGGCGAAACCGAGGTCGAACGCCACGGCCTGAACGCCAGCCTCGATTATCGCGGGGTCGACCACGACCTTCACCTGCGGGGTCAGTACAACGAGTACACCAAGGAAGAGTTCGGCAACCGCCTGAACTTCCGTAACGACACCAGTCGAAACTCGACGCGTTTGAGTCAGGTCGACAAGACCATGACCGGTCTGCTGCGACCCGAAGATGCGGTGATCGGCACGGACGCCGGTCTGGGGCGAATCTACAGCTACACCACGGCCCAGATCGTGGATCGGGATGGCGATGGTCGCATCACCGACGCCGACCGTTCGGCGCGCTCCTACTACACCCTGGACGGCGCCTCGGGGACCTGGGACCCGCAGGGCTTCCGTCTGCGTCGCTTCTGGGAAGGCTCGCGTGAAACAGGCACGGTGATGTCGCTTAACCTGGGCGGCGTCAGCCGTGTGGGCGACTTTACGGTCGATTATGACGTCTCCTACGCCAAGTCGGAGGACAACACCGACGACAGCTATGAGATGGAGTTCCGCAGCGACAAGTACGGCTGGCTGGGCAACAAGGGCGTCAATGTCGTCAACTTCGGCGACAGTCGTTTTCCCAAGTGGGTGCTGAACGACGCCGGCATGGCGGCCATCCACGACAACAGCCAGTATGACTTCAGCGGTCTGTCGGGCGAGATCGGCGGCGCGCAGGAAGAGCTGTGGCAGGGCCAGTTCAACGTCGAATGGCGTCCCGTCTCGACCTGGCTGGAAGCGGTCAAGGCGGGCGGCAAGTACTATAGCTCCAAGCGCTCGACCTACAGCGGCGAGTTCATGGATCTGGACGCCAGCGGCACCCTGGCCGACTTCTCGCGCTTCTACGGCAAGGAGGTCGTCAGCCTGTTCGACGGCGAGTATTCGGGCCTCTATCGTCTGGGCACGGTCATCGACAACGGCGCCATGCTGGCTGAACTGCAGCGCGCCATGGCGGGGAACAGCGACTTCTTCGACGGCTTCGCCACCGATCCCGGCAACGCCGAACTGAGCGGAGAGGACAGCTTCACCTTCAAGGAGGACATCTTCGCCGGCTATCTGATGGCCACGGCCCGCTTCGGCCGGGCGCAGATTCTGGGCGGCGTCCGCGTCGAGAGCACCAATAACGAGATCGACGCCTACATCCTGGACGAGGTTCAGGGCGCGCACTACGCCACGGACAAGAGCGATTTCGTCAACGTCCTGCCGTCGATCCACCTGAACTATGATCTGGACGACCGGACCAAGGTCCGCGCCGCCATCTGGACCAGCTTCGCGCGCCCCGATATCGCCCGCATGTCCTCGGCGCGGGAATATGGCTACGACAGCGACCCGGACGGCGACGGCACGGTGAACCCGAAGAGCGAATGGCTGCTGGTCGCCATCGAGCAGGGCAACCCGGATCTGAAGCCTATGAAGGCGATCAACTACGACCTGTCGATCGAGCGCTACAACGGCGACACAGGGGCCTATTCGCTCGGCCTGTTCTACAAGGACATCGAGAACTTCCTGTACCGCTCCTCGTCGTCGAACATTCGCGACGGGACGTCGGGCGTGAACGTGGGTCCTGACGGCGTGACCGTCTCCAAGCCCAACAACGGCAAGTGGGCGCGGGTTTACGGCGTCGAGATGAGCGCCCAGCAGGTCTTCCACTGGTTGCCGGGTCCGCTGTCGGCGCTCGGCGCCAGCGTAAACCTGACGCTGCAGAAGTCGGAGGCCGAGACCGGCATTTCCTGGCACCCGGAAGGCTACACCCTGCCGCTGATGGAGACGCCCGAGGCCGTCGCCAACGTGCAGATCTTCTGGGCGCGCGACGGCTGGGAGGCCTACGCCGCCTACAGCTATCAGTCGGAATTCCTTGAGGGCATCCAGGACTTCGGCAACAACCCCTATGAGCAGGACTACGAGTTCGTGGACCTGAACGTGCGGCGCAAGCTGTGGAACGGGGCGACGGCGTCGGTGCAGGTGCAGAACCTCTTCGACAACCACACCTACTGGTACACGGCCGGCGCCAGCACGAACTCCAGCCGCGCCTACATCAAGAACGGGCGGTCGATCTCGGTCGGCCTGACCTACGTCTTCTGATCGGGGAGGGGAGCATGAAAACGACCCACGCCCTGATGCTCGGGGCCGCGCTGGCGGCCCTGGGCGGACAGACGATGGCGCAGACCGCCGAGCGTCCGCTGCGTCCCGAACCCGCGCCGGTCCAGGCCTCGGACCGGCCCGTCGCGCCGCCGACCGAGCAGCCGGAACGGATCATCCTGAACCTGACCGCCGATCCGGCGCACGAGATGGCGATCACCTGGCGCACCGCGCCGGGCCTGCTCGGCTTCGTCGAATACGCCGAGGCCCAGGACGGTCCGGACTTCATCCAGCAGGCGGTCCGCGCCACCGCCGTCACCGACGACGCGACCATCGGCGTGCGCGAGGCGCCTGAGTTCCGGGCGGCCTATCATTCGACGGTGCTGAAGGGGCTGAAGCCGGAGACGGTCTATGCCTATCGCGTCGGCGACGGCGCGCGCTGGTCGGAATGGCTGCAGTTCCGCACGGCGGCCACCACGGCCAAGCCCTTCACCTTCCTCTACATGGGGGACATGCAGAATAACATTCTCAGCGAGGCTTCCCGCACCATGAGGATGGCGTTCCGCAAGGCCGGTGACGCCGCCTTCGTCATCCACGCGGGTGACCTCATCAACCGGCACGACAGTGATAACGAGTGGGGCGAATGGTTCGCCGCCGGCGGCTTCCTCTACGCCCAGACGCCGCAGATGCCGACGCCGGGCAATCATGAGTACGGGCGCGGCCCCGTGCTGAACCCGCAATGGCGGCGTCAGTACACCCTGCCGGAAACCGGGCCGGCGGGCGTCGAGAAGCTGAAGGAGACGGCCTGGACCGTCGACTATCAGGGCCTGCGCCTGATCTCGGTCGACGCCCCCCTGTTCCACGGCGACGAGACCATGCGGGCGGAGATGGTGCGCTGGCTGGACGGGCTTCTGGCGAACAACCCCAACCGCTGGACGGCGCTGTTCCTGCACTTCCCTCTGTTCTCGATCGACCCGGATCGCGACAACTCGCGTGTGCGCGACGCCCTCAAGCCGTTGATCGACAAGTACGGCGTCGACCTGGTGCTGCAGGCCCACGATCACGGCTATGCGCGCGGCGCCATCGGAACCGGGCCCATGCTCAATGCGGGACCGGCTCGACCGTCCGATCACGGCTCGACCTATGTCGTCTCGGTCGCGGGCCCCAAGATGTACCCGGTGGCCGATCTGGGCTGGGCTACACGTTCGGCCTCGCGGACCCAGACCTTCCAGACGCTGGAGGTTTCGCCGGACGCCGTGACCTATCGGGCCTTCACCGCGACGGGGCGCGAACTGGACGCCTTCCGCCTGACCAAGAGGGATGACGGGGTGGCGCGAGCCGAGCCCCTGCCTCTGGAAGGCGGCGATTGAGGGTTTCGCGACCCGGGCCCCGGGTTCTTTCAGTGGGTTGCGGCGAGATCAGCCTGCGACGCCTTCCAGCGCTCCAGGTACTCCAGTCGTCGCAGGACCTTTGAGCCCGGGTCCAGAAGGATGTGGGCGCTGGCGGGGGCGGTGAAGGCGGCGCGCCCCTCGGTCATGGGCAGGCTGCGGGTCCGGCCGTCCACCTCGACCTCGACGGGCAGGGGGAAGGGGCGGCCGTTTCCGGTCTTCCATTCCAGGGTGACGCGGTCGCCGTCGCGGGTCATGATCAGATCAGGCAGGGCGGCCTGATAGAGGTAGGCGTCGAAGAACCATCCAAGGTCCCGGCCCGTCACATCGTTGACGATGGCGATGTACTCGGGCGTCGTGGCGTAGCGTGGCTGGAAGTTGCCGGGCCGGGGATCAGGGCGGCCATAGACCAGTCGGCGAAGGCTCTCGTAGAAGGCGTCGTCGCCGATGTAGAGTCGCAGGGTGTGGGCGATCAGGGCGCCCTTGTAATAGAGGTCCAGCCCCGGGCCGGTGGCGCCGTCATAAACGGTTCCGGCGTCCTGCGGCAGGCCCGACACTATGGGGAAGCGGTTGGCGAGCGTCAGCCGCATGGTCTGCAGTTCGGACTGCATGGCCCGGTCGCCGTTGAGCCAGCGGGCGTAGAGGGGCTGCATGTAGGTACCGAAGCCCTCGTGCAGCCACATGTCGTCCCAGTCGGCGTTGGTCAACTGATTGCCGAACCACTCGTGCGCCAGTTCGTGCTGCAACAGCCAGTCATAGCCCTTGCCGTCCAGCTTGTAGCCGTTGCCGTAGGCGTTGATGGTCTGATGCTCCATGCCCAGATGCGGGGTCACGACCACGCCCATCTTCTCGTCGGCGAAGGGGAAGGGGCCGACGGTCGCCTCGTAGAAGTCGAGCTGTTTGGGGAATTCGGCGAACAGGGCGGCGGCCTTGGTGGGGTCGTCGGAGGCCAGGCGCCAGAAGCGTAGGGGAATCACATTGCCGAATCGGCTGGGGTAGTCGGCGGTCATCTCGACGAAGGGGCCGACGTTCAGGCTGATGGCGTAGGTGTCGGGCTGGCGCGCGGTCCAGTTCCAGGTGGCCGTGCCGTCGCCGTTGTCGGTCTTGCCGAGGAAGCGGCCGTTGGCGGGGGCGCTGAGATCGGATGGGACGGTGATGTGCAGGTCGACGCGGTCGGGCTCGCCCTGCGGATGGTCGATGCAGGGCCAGAACAGGTCGCAGCCCTCGCCCTGCACCGCGCTGGCGATCCATGGCTGGCCGTCGGGCGTGGTGGACCAGACGAAGCCGCCGTCCCACGGCGCGCGCTTGGCCTGGTGCGGACGACCGGCGTAGGCGATGCGGACTGAGGCCGTCTGGCCCGCCGTCAGGGGGCGCGGCAGGGGGATGGTCAGGCGCCCCTCGGGATTGCTCCAGTCGGCGACGGGCTGGTTGTCCACGGTGATGGCGGCGATGGTGAATAGCGTGTCCAGCTCGACCACGACGGCGGACGCCGGGGCCTCGGCCGTGAAGTCGAGGACGGCGACGCCTTCGATCGACTGGACCTCGGGCAGCAGCTTGAATGACAGGTCGGCCTTGTTGAAGCGCAGGGCCAGCTGTTCCGGCGTGCGCGGCGTGCCGCTGGACAGGGTGAAGGATGTCGAATCGCGAGCGTGCGCGACTTCCTGCGCCAGAGCCGGGGCGCTGAGGAGGGGGGAGGTCAGGCAGAGGGCGGTGATCAGGCGCAAGGCTTCGGCTCCGGCAGAGGTCACGGTGACCGTAGCCGGGGCAGGCGAACGCGCAAAGAAAAAGGCCGGTGTTTCCACCGGCCTCTTCGAATCTTGTCAGGCGACGCTGATCAGGCGGCGGCTTGCTCAGCCAGCTTGGCCTTGACCTGACGCTTGATGCGCAGGGCGGCGGTCGACAGCTTTTCGTCGCGCGCCTTGACGATGAAGACGTCCAGGCCGCCCTTGTAGTCGAGCGTGCGCAGGGCGGCGTTCGAGATACGCAGCGAGAAGGTTTGGCCCAGGGCTTCCGAAGCCACCTTGACCGTCTTCAGCGACGGCAGGAAGCGGCGCTTGGTCTTGATGTTCGAGTGGCTCACATTGTGGCCGACCATCGGGCCGATACCCGTGAGTTCGCAACGACGCGACATCTTAAGATCCTCAAGGTCACATCCGCGATACGTGAGCGGACGCATGAAACAGGTGTTCGCAGCAGGCGGACCCCTGCGAGAGAGGTGGCCGTATAGAGGAATGACTCGGAGGCCGTCAAGGCTGGAGTCGAGTCAGGCCGGGGATGGCGCCAAGGATGACCCGCGAGGATCGCCTTCGTTCAGCCCGCGTTCAACGACCTGTTATATAGAGGATCGCATGAAGACCTATCGGAAGCTGCTCACCATGAAGACGCTGCCTGTTTCGTTCGCCCGCATTCTGGCCGTAGCCGCCCCCGTGGTGGCGGGCGCCGTCATGCTGGGCGCGCCGGCGGCGGCCCCTCAGGCCCAGACCGCGGCTGCGGGCCAGCCGGTCCTGCCAGGCTATTGGGAATACACCACCAACGCCGTGGGCAGCCGTGACACCGAAACCAAGTGCGTTCGCCCCAGCGAGATCAACCGCTTCTTCGGCGGTCTGTCGACCAACCGGTGGAAATGCACCTATTCGACGCGTGAGGTGGCCGATGGTCGCGCCCGCTTCCAGGGAGCCTGCCAGGACAAGAAGGGCCGTCGTATCAACGTGCGTCTGAACGGCACCTATCAGCCCGAAAGCTTCCAGTTCAACGGCGGGGCACAACTGTTGCGCGGCACCCCCTATATCCCCGCCAGCATCACCGCCCGCCGCCTGGCGGCCCAGTGCCCGGCGGGCGCCGAGTATTTCTGAAGCGGGGCAGGCCCGCGCGGGTAGCCGCCCATAGAAAAAGGCCCGGCGTTTCCGCCGGGCCTTTGTCGTATCGGATGTTTGCCCGAAGATCAGGCGGCTTCGGCCTCGGCGGCCGCAGCTTCCAGTTCAGCGGCGGTCGGGACCGGCTTCTTGGCGCTCAGCGACTTGGCGAGAAGGGCGACGGCGGCGTCCTTGTCGATGCGGTTGGCGGCTGCGACTTCGCGGGCCATGCGGTCCAGGGCCGATTCGTAGAGCTGACGCTCCGAATAGGACTGTTCCGGCTGGGTGTCGGCGCGGTGCAGGTCGCGGACCACTTCGGCGATCGAGATCAGGTCGCCCGAGTTGATCTTGGCTTCATATTCCTGGGCGCGACGCGACCACATAGTGCGCTTGACCCGGGCGCGACCCTTGAGCGTGGTCAGGGCCTTGGTGACGGTATCGTCGGCGGCCAGGGTGCGCAGGCCGGCGGTCTTGGCCTTCTTGGTCGGGACGCGCAGGGTCATTTTTTCATGGTCGAAGGTCACGACATAGACCTCCAGCGACATGCCGGCGACTTCCTGAGTCTCGATGGCGGCCACCTTGCCGACGCCGTGCGCGGGATAGACCACCGCATCGCCAACCTTGAATTCCAGACCGGTCTTGCTCGTCATGTCATTCCTTTCCCGGAACAGGGGCGAAGCGAGGCGCTGAGCGCGGTTGATGGGCGAAAACAACCCCGCCGCCGGAAACTGGTCCCGTCGGTTGGGCGGTCAGGTCACACATCAGAAGCGAAAGCGGATCACCGAACCTCTGGCCGACCCCGTCTGTTCGGCGGGGGACTGTCGCAAACGCGGGCGGCGCGCATGACTGCGGAACCGCCCGTTTCGAATAGGGAGGAACCTATCATAAAATTAGGAAATCTCAAAACATCCACAGGACGACTGAGCGGTTCCGGCACTTTGTGACCGGATTGTGTCGAGACCTTAGGAGCCCTTGCCCGGTTTGGTGCTGAAGTATTTCTCGAACTTGCCGGTTTCGCGCTCGTACTGCTCGCGGTCGGCGGGGGGCGTGCCCTTGACGGTGATGTTGGGCCAGACCTTGGCGTATTCGGCGTTGACCTGCAGCCACTTGCCGTCGGGCTCGTCCTCGGTGTCGGGGACGATGGCGTCGACGGGGCATTCCGGCTCGCAGACGCCGCAGTCGATGCACTCGTCCGGGGCGATGACCAGGAAGTTCTCGCCCTCGTAGAAGCAGTCCACCGGACAGACCTCGACACAGTCCATGAACTTACATTTCACGCAGGCGTCGGTGACGATGTAGGTCATGGCGGGCGGAAGGGCCTATTGCAGCAATCAAGGTCGAGGGCGGGCAAATGGCCCCGTCGGAACCAAGTGTCAACCGAGGGCGCTGTTCAGCGATGCGAGAAGCTTGACGGGCCCGGGTCGCGTCTGCATCCCATACGATTACAGATTATCGCTCAGAAGGAGGTTCGCCCATGCGTTTCACCGCTCGTTCCACAGTCGTTCGTGTCGGCGCGGGGGCTATGGCCCTTAGTCTTCTGGCCGGGGGCGCCGTCGTCGCCCAGGCGGCTCTGACCCGCGTGCCCTCCGAGGTGCAGGCCGGCGACTACAAGCTGGATTCCGCCCACGGCAAGATCACCTGGTCGGTCGATCACCTGGGCTTCTCGAAATACTATGGCCAGTTCGTCAACGTTCAGGCCGAGCTGAAGCTGGACCCGGCCAATCCGTCGGCCAGCAGCCTGACAGCCACCATTCCCCTGACGGACGTGGATTCCAACTCGGACGGATTGAACCGCCACCTGCAGACGGCGGACTTCTTCGACACCGCCAACCACCCGGTCGCCACCTTCCGCTCGACCCGCATCGTCGTCGATCCGTCAGAACCGAACGAGGCCATGGTCTATGGCGAGCTGACCCTGCGGGGCGTGACCAGGCCGGTGACGATGGAGGTCGAGTTCAACCAAGCGGGCCAGACGCGCGGCGGCTACAAGGCCGGGTTCGACGGCGAGGCCAAGATCAAGCGCTCGGACTTCGGCATCACCTTCGGCCTGCCGGCGCTGGGCGACGAGGTGGAGCTGCACATCGAAGGCGAGTTCGTGAAGTAATAGAAGGCGGTCAGGCTTCCGGCGCGTCGAGCGTCGCATAAAGGGCGCGGGCTTCCTCGGGAGGGCCGCGCCTTTCGCCTAGGTAGAGCACGCGTATGGCGATCAGCCGCCCGCCTTGGGCGAACAGGAGGTCGTCGCCGGGACGGACGCTGCGGCTGGGCTTGTCGAGGCGGGTCTGGACGCCGTGGTGGGTCAGCCGGATCAGGCCGCGCTGGACCATTGAGGCGGCGACGCTGCGGGTCCTGGCGAAGCGCGCGCGCCACAGCCACAGGTCGATACGGCAGCTGTCCTCGCCTCTGGCGGCGGGGGTCACGAAGTGGCGGCCTTGCGCCTCGGGCGGCGCTGGCGGCGGGGAGGCGCGGGCGGCTGGGTCAATTGGGCCAGGGCGGCGAAGGGCGAGTCCTTGGGCGGCGGGGCGGGCTTGCCGGGGCGTGCCGCCTTGTCGGCGCGGGGCAGGCGCAGGGCGGCCTGTACGGCGCGAGCCTGTTCGGCGGTCCAGCCCAGTTCGGTCAGGGCTTCCTCCGGCAGCGGCGCCTTGCCCGCCGCGCGTGACAGCTCGGCGAAGCGTTCCAGCGCCTCCACCGGCGCGGTCCATGACCCGACGGCGCGCCGACCGAAGGCCGACAGCGCGCGGGGCGAGGGCGCCGGCGCGGGCAGGGGCGACAGGGCCTCGCCGCCTGGACGGAAGGGCTCGACGACAAAGGCCTGGGCCAGCAGCCGGGCGCGAGGCTTGAGCGCGCCGGGCAGCCAGACGGAGTGGGCGCCGCCCCGGATCGCAAAGGTCTTGACCGTGCGCCGCTCGTGCTGGCTCAGCGCCGCCAGATCGCGCTCGACCTCGGCGCGCGGGATGACGCCGCCCGCCTCGATCAGGCGGAAGGCCAGGCCGCGCGGCAGGCCGGTCAGGCTGCCGTTGTCGAGTGCCTGACGCAGGCGACGCAGGTCGCGAAGCGCGCGCCCGGCCTCGGCCGTCAGCCAGGCCTCGATGCGCCGCTGGGCCCGCTCGCGCGCCGGGACCGAGCCGAGATCGCCCAGCAGCCGTACGCGCGGCGCAAAGGGATCGTCGTTGAGGATCCGGGCTGTCAGGGCGCCCTTCCACAGGACATCGCCGCCGCCCGCGCGCGGATTGGGAATGACGCTGAAGGCCTCGTCGGCCTCGGCGGCCAGCTTGCCCAGGCGCCGGGCGATCTCGGGTCCGACAGCACGGGTCGCCGCCTGTCTCAGCGCCCGGTCGGCCAGGGCCGAGCCGCCTGCGTCGGGGGTGAAGTGGACCCCTTCCAGATGACCGACCACCTCGCCCTCGACCGTCACCTCGCCATCGTCGGCGACGCCGGCGACGGTGTCGGAACGCACGTTCAGGGCTCGCATCAGGGCGGTGGTGCGCCGGTCCACGAAGCGCGCCGTCAGCCGTTCGTGCAGGACGTCGGACAGACGTTCTTCCAGCGCCTTGGTCTGGTCGCGCCAGCCCTGGGCTTGATCCATCCAGTCGGGACGGTTGGCGATATAGGCCAGGGTCCGCACGCCCGCGAGGCGCGCCGAAAGCTGGTCGATCTGGCCGTCGTCGCGGTCCAGATCGTTGAAGCGCGGGGCGACCCAGTCCTCGGTCAGGCGGCCGCGACGGCTGGTCAGGGCGGTGAAGATCTCCTTCGACAGGCGGGCGTGCTCGTCCAGGGTGGTCTTCTGGAAGTCCGGCAGCTGACAGGTCTCCCACAGCCGCATCAGGGCGCCGCGCGAACGGGCCACCTTCTTGACGTCCTCGTCAGCCGCAAAGCGCCGCAGCAGGGTCTCGTCCAGGGCCTGGGCCGTCAGCCGCAGGCCGAAGCGGTTGGGCGACACTGTCAGCGAGCGCAGCAGGTCGGGCAGGGTGTCGAAGTCCAGTCGCCCGTGGCGCCATTCGGCGGCCTCGACCGGATCGAAGCGGTGGCTGACCACCTGTTCGAGGATGTCCTCGTCCAACTCCTCGGCCTCGCCTGTGACCCCAAAGGTGCCGTCGCGCAGGTGACGACCGGCGCGCCCGGCGATCTGGCCGATCTCGGCGGCGTGCAGCCAGCGGGTGCGTGTGCCGTCGAACTTACGAAGCCCGGCGAAGGCGACATGGTCCACGTCCATGTTCAGCCCCATGCCGATGGCGTCGGTGGCGACCAGGAAGTCCACCTCGCCCGACTGAAACAGCTCGACCTGGGCGTTGCGGGTGCGGGGGCTGAGACTGCCCATGACCACGGCGGCCCCGCCGCGCTGGCGGCGCAGCAGCTCGGCGATGGCGTAGACCTGCTCGGTCGAGAAGGCGACGACGGCGCTGCGGCGGGGCAGGCGGGTCAGCTTCTTCGATCCGGCGTAGGACAGGGTGGACAGCCGTTCGCGCGTGACGATCTCGGCCTCGGGGACCAGGGCGCGGATCAGCGGGGCCATGGTTCCGGCCCCCAGGAACATGGTCTCGAACCGGCCGCGCGCGTGCAGCAGGCGCTGGGTGAAGACGTGGCCGCGCTCAGGGTCCGCCACCAACTGGATTTCGTCGACGGCCAGGAACTCGACCTGACGCTCCAGCGGCATGGCCTCGACGGTGCAGACGAAATAGGCCGGGCGCGGCGGGACGATCTTCTCCTCGCCGGTGATCAGGGCGACGGCGGCGGCCCCGCGCTGCTTGACGATCCGTTCATAGATCTCGCGCGCCAGCAGGCGCAGCGGCAGGCCGATCATGCCAGAGGCGTGACCCAGCATCCGCTCGACCGCGAGGTGGGTCTTGCCGGTGTTGGTGGGGCCCAGGATCGCCGTAACGCGCGATGGGGCCATGCCTGCGGAACGGTCGCTCATGTCGGGTTCAAGGTGGAGAAGGGTCGCGGGTTTCTCAAGCGAAACCGCAGAGGGGCGCCAAGAATGAACAGAAGCTTTCCGCCGCGTGGAACGGGCGCGAAACGAATCATGACCGAATCAGCGACACGGACCGATTCAGGCTTTGTTCCCCACAACATATTGTAGCTTAACGGATGTTAATCGCTAGGAGTTTCTTGCCGGGCGCCAATTCGTCGGCGCCCATCTTTCCCTCGCCCGCGTGACCGGCTAGTGACGATCCGAGACGGCCCCGTAGCTCAGCTGCATAGAGCAAGGCTTTCCTAAAGCCGAGGTCGGGGGTTGGAGTCCCTCCGGGGTCGCCATTATTCATCTGAAAAATCAATGCAGCTGCGTCTCCTGCGGGCTCAGGGCTATGGGAGGAAGGCGGATGCGTCTGGTCGGAGTGTCGGGCAGCCTGAGGGCCGCCTCCTACAACACCGCCCTGCTACGGGCGGCGCAGGGGCTGACGCCCGAAGGGGTGGAACTGATCGAGGGCTCGATCCGGGGCGTTCCCCTCTATGACGGCGACGTCGAGCGGGATCACGGCCTGCCCGCGGCGGTGGTGGCGCTGAAGGATCTGATTGCCGACTGCGACGGCCTGTTGCTGTTCACGCCCGAGTACAACAACGGCATCCCCGGCGTTTTCAAGAACACCATCGACTGGTTGAGTCGGCCGGCCTCGGACATAGAGCGGGTGTTCGGCGGGCGGCCTGTGGCGGTGCTGGGCGCCTCGCCCGGCCCCTTCGGCACGGTGATGAGCCAGGCGGCCTGGCTGCCTGTGCTACGCACCCTGGGGACCGCGCCCTGGTTCGGCGGGCGGCTGCTGATCCCGCACGCTGACGAAGCCTTTGACGCTGAAGGCGGGCTTACGGACGAGGCGGCGCGTCGACGTCTGACCCGCTTCATCGGCGGCTTTGCCGCGCATTGCCGCTCAAGCCGCGGCTGATCGCCCGGGCCGGCCTAGTCCCGGATGAAGTGGGGCAGGAAGCGCGAGGTGTTGCGGGTGATCAGGCTGACGTCCTCGCGCAGGCTCATGCCCGCCGCCTCGTCGCCAACGACCCATGAGCCGACGATGACGTGGTTGCCGTCGAAGCTGGGCGGGTTGCACAGGGCCTGGCGGATCCAGCGCCCGCCGCCATAGCCGCCGTCGATGACCTCGGCGGTGCTGCGCCCCTGTTCGATCAGCTCGACGTTGGCGCCTTCGCGTGAGAAGAGCGGCTTGCGGACGTAGGATGAGCCCAGCGCCGCGTGGGCCGGGTCATCCTCGAAGTAGGCCTCCAGCAGGTTGGGGTGGCCGGCGTGGCGCTCCCACAGCAGGGGCAGGATCGCCTTGTTGGACAGGATGCTCTTCCACGCCGGCTCTAGCATCAGGGCGCCGGCGCCGGGCAGGGGGGCGGCGTAGTCGTCGCGCAGCATCTGCTCCCACGGATAGAGCTTGAACAGGGCCTGGATGACCCAGTTCTCGTGGTCCACGAACTGGCCGTCCGCGTTCAGCCCGATCTGGTCGATAGCGACGAACTGCGGCTCCAGCCCGGCCTGCTGGGCCAGGTCCTCAAGGAAGCGCACGGTCTGGCGATCCTCGATGAAGTCGGCGTCCGAGCTGAAATGCACGAAGCCGCCGTTGGGGAAGATGGCGCGGAAGCGATCGACCAGCTTCTCGTGCAGGCTGTTGAACTGGTCAGCGTCGACGGGCAGGACGCCGGCCTTGATCTGATCCTCCAGCCACAGCCACTGGAAGACCGCCGTCTCATAGATGCTGGTCGGGGTGTCGGCGTTGTATTCATACAGCTTGGCCGGCCCCGTGCCGTCATAGGCGAAGTCGAAGCGCCCATAGAGCGACGGATCGCCCCGTTTCCAGCTGGCGGCGACGTAGTCCCGCATGGGCTCGGGGATGTCGAGCTGTTCCATCAGCCGTTCGGACTGGACGGCCTCGGCGACGAGGTCCACGCACATGGCGTGCAGCTCCTCGGTCGGCGCCTCGATCCCGTCCTCGACCTCTGCCATCGTAAAGGCATAGGCGGCGGTTTCGTCCCAATAGAGTTCGCCGCCGGTGTGACGCCAGGTGAAGCCGAGGCTGTCGGCCTGGGCGTCCCAGTCGGGGCGGGGATCAAGGCGCAGACGCTGCATGGATCAGGCCGGGTCCTTGTCGGGCGTGGATTGACCAATGCGCGGGGTGACGATGGTCACGTCCTTCTGGGTCAGGCGGGCCAGGACGTCGTCAGCCGACGAGTGGCCGGGCAGGATGCCGGCGTCGCGCAGCTTGGCGTCCAGATCGGCGCCGGTGCGGCGGTCTTCCAAGGCCTGGTTCTCGCGCAGTTTTTCTTCCTGCACAGCCTGACGCTGCTTAATGCGTTGCAGGCTGTCGGCGGCCGAGCCGATGCGCGAGTTGGCGCCGGCCGAGTTCAGCGCCACCGAGGTCTGGGCGCGCTGGACGGACTCGTTGACCTTGACGATGTCGATCTCGCGACGGAGCGTCTCGATTTTCTGATCGGTCGAGGCGATGGCGGTGCGCAGGCGCGCCTCAGCCGTCTTCATGTCCTCGATCAGCGGGCCGCGGGTCGAGATCTCGACTTCCAGCTCGGCGATGCGGACGGCGACTTCGCGCGCCAGATCGGTCTTGCCCTGGCCTAGGGCCGAGCGGGCCGAGCTTTCATATTTGGCGATCTGGTCGTGGAAGCTGGCCATTTCATTTTCGGCCATGCGGCGCCGCGCCACCAGGCCGGCCAGGTCGTCGCGCGCCTTTCCCTGGGCGTTGTCGGCGTCGCGGATTTCCTGGTCCAGGATCTTCAGCGCATTGGCGTCGACGACGCCCTGGGCCGCGTCATGGGCGGTGCCGCGAAACAGGGCGGAGAGTTTTCTGAGCATGGACATGGTCGGGTTTCCGGGATCAGGCGGCGTCGGCGCCGAAGGTTTCACGCAGTTCGGTGGCGTCGATGGCGTTTTCCGCCAGGGTGCGCAACTCGATCAGGATGGTTTGCAGCGTCGTCTTGCACGACAGCTCGCCCATCAGCTCATAGACGTCCTCGCCGCCGACATTGGTGATGGCGAAGTTGGACAGCGGCACCACGCGCTGGGCCTTCAGCAGGAACTCATTGAAGGCGTGGCGGTCGGCCTGTTCGGCCACCGGCCACAGCAGCACCGAACAGACGATCTGCGCCCCGCCGACGCTGAGATAGACCGGCAGGTCGCCGTATTCGTGCATGGTGGCCAGCAGCACCGGCTCGGCGCCTTCCAGCACGCGCAGGGTCATTTCGCCGTCGCGGACCAGAGGCGAGGCGTCCATGGCCTCCTTGATGGCTGGCACGGTCCAGGGGGTCTCGATCACGGCGTCCATGTGGTGGTCGTCTCCAGAAGTGATGGGATCAGAAGTGGGGCGGCGCGCCCGGCCGGCAAGGTCTCGTCCGGCAAGATGGGGGCCGCGGGTCGAATCGGTGATGATGGCGCGGACGGCCGCCTTGACGTCGTCGCGTGCGGCCTCGGGCACCCAGAGCTCCAGCTTGACCAGCCCGGCCTCGCGGCGCGCCTGTCGCCACGCGCGAATGCGCTCGGTCGCGGCGGAGGAAGGGGCAAGGGGCTTGGTCATGTTTCATGTAACGCGTAACATGAACGCTTGACATCGGGCAATGCAGGACGGAATTTCGGACCATGACCCGCATCATTCGGTCGCACCGTCTGTGTTCGCTCGCAGTCGGCTCGCGGCAGGCCTAGATAGTCACCCATGTTCAAGAAGCTTTTCGGACAGTCGGACAAGGCCGCGCCCGCGTCGCGTCTGGCGACGGTGCGCAATATCACCGTGGGCCGCACCGTGGCCCTGGACCCGCTGGCCTGGCGTCGGCTGGGCGATGAGACGCATTTCACCCTGGACCGCGACGTGCTGGACATCACGGCCCAGGGTATGGTCACGCTGGACGGCGGGCAGTTCGTTCACCGCTTCTATACCGACGACCACGTCATGCTTCAGGCCATGAGCGACGACGAGGCGGGCGCCGAAAGCTACGACTTCAGCCTGTTCATCCCCTGGACCTCCGCCTATCCGCCGGGCGAGCGCGAGCGCCGTATCTGGCGCGACCGCTTGTCGGCGCCGGTGTTTCATGGCGCGGCCGAGGAACTGCCCGACTATCCGCGCTTCTGGTTCTCTGAAAGCGACGCCGTCCAGCCGCCCGTCACTCTGTGGGAGACCATCTGGGACGACCGCGCGGCGGGTACGCCCTATGCGAAGATCTTCCAGACCTGCATGCTGTACGGCCGTGATCTGGCGGGCGGACGCGAACTGATGATCGCCCTGGAGCAGCAACCCGAGGGCGGCGAGACGACGCACGAAATCATGATCGGCATTCCGCTGGAAATGGCCGAGTTCCGCGCCTGACGGCGCCTGGGGAGATGCAGCAGATGTTTGACTGGTTCACGTTTCAGCAGGGGGCGATCGCCTTCCTGATCGCCTTCGCCATGGCCGGGGTCTTCACCCTGGCGTTCAAGCTGATCTACCAGTGGGTCACGCCCTATCACGAGCATACGCTGATCCGGGAAGGCAACACCGCCGCTTCCATAGCCTTGGGCGGCGCTTTGATCGGTTATGTCCTGCCCCTGGCCTCGGCGCTGTCTCACACCGTCAGCCTGGTCGAGTTCGCCGCCTGGGCCCTGCTGGCCGGCGTGATCCAGATCCTGGTCTTCGTCACCATCAGCCGCATGGCGTTCCGCAACCTGGTCGTTCGCATCGAGGCGGGCGAGATCGCGGCGGCGGTCTATCTGGCCGCCATCTCCATCTGCGTCGGGCTGCTGAACGCCGCCTGCATGACGGCGTGACCGCGATGACTGATCCCAAGGACTTGCCGAAGACCGCGACGATGCGCCGGATGAAGCGTTCGCGTGTCCTGCACGTCAGCAGCCTGATGGCGACCGCCAGTTTCTCGCTGGCCGCCTGCGGCTCGCCCCAGCGCGTGGCGCCGCCCGAGCCTGAGCCGGCTCAGGTCTATACCTCGCTGGACGAATGCCGCGCCGCCAACGACATTTCGGACGCGGAGTGCGATGCGGCCCAGGCCGCCGCTCAGAAGCAGGCCGCGGAGACCGCGCCGCGCTACGCCACCCAGTCGGAATGCGAAGGCCAATGGGGACCGTCGCAGTGCCAGCCGAACAACAGCGGCGGCGGCTCATTCTTCACGCCGCTGCTCACCGGCTTCATCATCGGCCAGATGCTGGACGGCGGGCGTTATCGCGGCGGCGGCCCCATGTATCGTGACCGTGACGGTCAATATTCAAACGGCTACGGCGGCGGCTACGCCTATCGCGACTACCGCACGGGCAAGATGCTGACCAACGGCCGGGAGCACGGCGATGTGGCGCGTCAGGCGCCAAGCCGGGTGCAGAGCCGCACCACCGTCGTCTCGCGCGGCGGCTTCGGCGGCGGCGGACGCGGCTACGGCGGCTAGGGAAGGCCGCGCACGCGCGGCCCTGGGGCGCCGTCAGTCCCAGAGCGGAATCGAGCGGCCCTCCACGGGCGGGATCTTGACGTCGATAACGGCCGCCAGGGTGGGGGCGATGTCGATGGTGCGGATGGGCAGGAAGCGCTCCTGGGCTGAGGCGCCCGGTTTCCAGAACAGGATGGGCACGCGGCGATCATAGTCCCAGGGCGTGCCGTGGCCGGCGATATTGCCGCCGACGCGTCCGCCGCCCGTGACGTTCGCTGCGCGGATCATGATGATGTCGGGCGAACGCTCGGCCACGGCTGACAGGCGCATGCGTTCGCGAAGGGTGAGTATTTCAGGCTGCAGGCTGGCCGGCAGGGGATCGGCCAGAAGTCGGTCGCGAGCTTCGACGAAGACGATGTCGGGCAGGGTCTGCAACATGGGCAGGGCGGCCTCGATGATCTGGCTTCGCAGCGGCTCCGGCAGGGTCTTGTGGACCTTGTCCGCCACGATCAGGCCGCTGGAGCCGGACTGAAGCGGTGAGGTGTCCAAGCCGAAACGTTGACGCAGGGAGGCGTTGACGGCGGCGAGCGGGGCGGAATCGATCCGGTGGGCATGAGGGGCGCCGCGCTGCGCCAGACGCTCGACAAAATCGGAACCGCCGTGGTCAGCGGTCAGGACCACGACAACGCCGCCGGAGATGGTGTCGAGCCGAGAGAGGAATTGGCCCAGGGCCTGATCGAGACGGTGCATCTGTTCGCACATCTCCGGCCCCTGCGTGCCATAGGCGTGGCCGATGCGATCGGTCGCCGACAGGCTGACGCCGAGCAGGTCGGTTGTCTGCCCCTGGCCCAGGTTCTGGGCGTCGATCAGATAGATGGCGGCCTGGAGCGTCTCCTCGTCCAGTTCCGGCGAGGAATCGAAGTCGTCTTTGGCTGGAGGAATCCTGGAGTGCAGCGGCCTGCCGTTGATTTCCCAGTTGGCTTCCAGCGCGCGGCACTGGGGCTGGCTATAGGTCCAGGCGTGGGGCGTCTTAGCCTGGCGGCGCCGAAACTCGGCGTTGAAGGCGTCGACAGCGGCCAGACGCGCCGGGGCGCTCTGACCCGGCTCGACATAGGTGGTCAGGCCGAAGTCGTCGGTGAACCAGTAGGCGCCGTCGGGGTGGTGGCCCGCCAGATTGATCGCGCCCCGGTCCTTGCCGGACACGGCGAAGACGCGCGAGCCAGGGCGTTGATCCTTGAGCCAGTCACCCAGGCTGGAGACGCGGATATTGTCGGGGCCGACCGGGCCGTTGTCGCTGTTGCGGCCATGGGCCAGCGTGTTGCCGGGCGCGGCCAGGCAATAGACTTCCTCACCCGTCGTCGGGTCGATCCAGTCGTTGGAAGGGATGCCGGTTTGCGCGGGATGAACCCCGGTCAGGACCGTGGAATGTCCGGGGCAGGTCTCGGTCAGACCGTGGGTCTGGTAGCCGTTGGTCGAGACCAGGCCTTCGTCTGACAGGCGACGCAGACCGCCCGTCCAGCGACTGCGATACTGGTTGAACAGGTTGGCGCTGAACTGATCGACCACAATGGTCACGACCAGCTTCGGCGGATGGGCAGGAGGTGCAGTCGTGTCGTCGGCGTGGGCGAAGGATGATGAGACGCAGAGCAGCACCGCCATCGCGACAGCGAAGCGTTTTGACATGGCTTGATCCTGAAGAATGAAAAAACCGGCGACGCCCCCACGGGCGCCGCCGGTTCCCTGGGGGCGCCTAGAACTCGACCTGGACGCCCAGGGTGAAGGCGCGGCCGGTGATGCCGTAGGCCGAGCTGTAGTTGTAGGCGTTGCCGCTGTCGGTGCCGTCCGGCAGGAAGGGGCCGTAGTTGTTGAAGATGTTCTTGACGGTGCCGAACACCTTCAGCTGCGGGTTGGTGCGGTCAGGCTTGAAGCTGACGCTCAGGTCGTGACGCCAGTATTCATCGACGTAGAGGTAGAGCGGGTCCGCCCAGCCGGCGGCGGCGGCCTGTTGCTGACGTTCCAGGCTGTCGACCACGTCGCCGATGAAGCGCGACGACCAGCGCACGCTCCAGACGTCATCATACCAGGACAGACCGAAGCGGGCTTCGTTCTCGGCCGAGCCGATTTCGCCTATCGATTCGACCAGTTCGACCTTGTCGATGCTGTCGTATTCGGTGCTCAGCTCCAGACGGCGGCTGTAGTTCATACTGGCCCGGAACTTCCCTGGCACATTCCAGTGCTCCAGATCGAAGCGGTAGGAAGCGGCCACATCGACGCCGCGTGCGCGGGTTTCGTTGAGGTTCTGCTCCTGGTTCAGGATGCGCACGAGTTGCCCGTTTTCGTCGCGGGTGATGGTGTCGCAGAAGACGTTGTCGGCGCCGCTCGCGTCTGAGTAACAGCCCAGCAGCAGAGCCGAATTGCTCAGTGACGAGATCACGTCGCTGATCTTGATGTCATAGTAATCGACGCTGGCTTCAAAGCCCGGCAGGTAGCCTGGACGATAGACCAGGCCGACCGTCAGGGTGTCGGCGGTTTCCTCGAACAGGTCCGGGTTGCCGGCGTTGGGGGCCTTGATCTGCGTGCTCAGCTGGCGGAACGTTCCATCGGATGAGGCGGCCATGGCGGCGGCGATGCGGCTGTCGGCGCGGCAGTTCTGGGCGACGATGCCGGTCGTATTGGCCGTCACGCCGCTGCAGACGTCGACGACGTTGTCGGCGTCATCGCGCGGCGGCGAGAACAGTTCGCTCGTGTCGGGCGCCCGTTGGGCGCGGGCGTACTCGGTGCGGATGCGCAGGTCCGGGATGGGCGACCATTGCAGGCCGGCGCGATAGCTGACCGTCGTGCCGACGGCGTCCAGATTGTAATCCGCAAGGCGAACTGCGCCGTTGAGCGTCAGACGATGGGCGAAGGGCAGGTCGGCCAGCAGGGGCACGGAGGCTTCGGCGAAGACTTCGTTGGCCTTGATGGTCCCTTCGTATTCCGGAAGGAAGGAGGAACTGGCCACGCCGCTCTGGATCAGCGGATCGGTGCGCGTCTGGGTATGGTCGCGGCGGCTTTCAAAACCAAAGGCGGTTTCGACGGGGCCTGCCGGCAACTCGAACAGGGCGCCGGAGATATAGCCCTCGATCGTGTCCTGACGATTGGTCGGACGATAATAGGTGTTGGCGCGGATGTAGTCGGCCATCTCGGGCGTGATCGAACCAACCCCGAAGAGGTTCAACGGCACGCAGCCGTCGGCGCGGGCGGCGGCGTCGCGGCATTGCACCACGCCGTTGACCCGCTCAGAATCCAGGGCCCACTTGACGCGTTGCAGGTTCAGCGTGTTGCCGCGGATCTGTTCGCCCGAAAACTTGCCGTAGCCGTAGGTCAGCTTCCAATCCCAGTCATTGGGGAGGCTGCCTTCGATGCCGACCCAGCTACGAATGGTCTCGCGCTCATTGTGGATCAGATTGGGGCCGACCTCGGTCACACGACGACGGAAGTCGATGCCGGAGCTGGAGGCGGCGGCCTTGATTTCGGCGGGGGCGAAGGGGTTCAGGGTGCGGGACATGCGCCCGATCGTGAACTCGTCGTTAACGCCGAAAGTGGTGGTGTTGCTGAAGGTCGTGGGAGCCCGCGTCGAATCCGTCACGACGTTGGAATAGAGGAGCTGGCCCCAGATCTTGAGGTTGTCGCTCACGGCATAGTCGAACTTGGCGGCGCCGTTCAGATTGTCGCGCGGCGTGATCAGCGTGCCGTCGGGACGGTCTTCATAGCCGTCGACGGCGGTGACCATGTTGGGGCGCAGGCCGCTGTCATCATAGAACCAACGGCCGCTGATGAAGCGTCCGCCAGAGATGTAGGTCGAGCGATCCGGCGTGGTGACGGTGTTGCTGGCGGGCGCGTACAAGATGGATTGCAGGGCGCGATCGCGATCCGTCGCCTTCAGCTTGAACTGACGGTCGTAGGTCGCGCCAGCCATGACATAGAGGCGGTCGTCCAGAAACCGGCCGCCGGCCCCGACGGAGTATTCGACGGACTCGCCGCCGCCGTCGTGGGTGGTGCCGCCGACGATGCGGGCGCGTACGCCGTTCAGGTTGCGCTCGGTGATGATGTTGACCACCCCGGCGATGGCGTCGGAGCCATAGACGGCCGAGCCGCCGCCGGTCGTCACTTCGACACGGTCGATGAAGAACTCGGGGATGGTGCTGAGACTGACAGCGTTCTTGTTGCCGGCGTTGGACACCGTACGGTGGCCGTCGATCAAGGTCAGGGTGCGGTTCTCGCCCAGATTGCGCAGGCTGATGGTCGACAGGCCGTTGGCCTGGGTCGCGCTCTGATTATTGGCGAGAGAACTGCCTTCCTCAACCCCGGGAATGTCCGTCAGGGCTTCGGCCAGGTCCATGTAGCCGCCTTCGAGCAGAGCTTCGCGCTCCATGCTGACGACGGGGGTGGCGGCGTCGAAGACGTTCTTCAGGCGCGAACCCGTGACGACGACCTCTTCGACGGTCGAGGTCTGATCATCGTTCCAGACAGTCTTCTGCACCGGCTGGCGCACGATGGCCAAGGCGCCTGAGCTGTCTCGCTCAACCGTCAGGCCGGTGCCTTCCAGCAGACGACGAAGAGCGGTTTCCGCATCGACAGCCTCTTGAACGCCGCGTGTCCGAACGCCGCGAACATCTTCGGTCTTGTAAACCAGTTGCACGCCGGCCTGGCGCGCATAGGTGTCGAGCGCACCCTTCAGTTCGCCCGACGGCACATCGAAATTGCGTGTCTGGGCCGCGGCGGCCCCTGCCAGTATCAAGGCGCATGCACTGCCGGTCAGCATGTGCCGCAGAAACGAAACCTTCGTCATAAAACCCCCCTGTCGTCCGAACTGGACGACTCCGGGATTGCGACAAGATGAAGGCGAAAAACCCCTACATCCTACTCGGAAATTTTTACAGTTTCGCCCTCTCTGGCGATTTCCAGGCCGTAAGCGCTGCGCAACAGGCGCACAAAGGCGTCGGCGTTGGCGGCCTCGAAGCTGCCGCCGATCCGGATGTCGGCCGTTTCCGGATCAAGGACCGTCAGTTGCGTCAGATTATAGCGGTTGAACTCGGCCGCGGCGTCAGACAGCGTGACCTGGTCAAAGACCAGAAGCCCGCGACGCCAGGCCAGCTGGTCTTCGACCTGCTGGATCGTGGTGCGACTTTTCAGGAGGGATTGTCCCTCGCCCGTGGCCACGTCGCCGCGCCCCAATATGACGGGCTTGACGGCGAGGGCGGCGTCGGCGCCCGTCAGGCGCACCCGGCCCTCGGCCACCATGACGCGCACATTGTCGCCGTCGCGCCGCACGCTGAACCGGGTCCCCAGAACGCGGACCGTACGGTCGCCCGCATGGACGGTGAACGGTCGGGAAGCGTCGTGAGCGACTTCGAAATAGGCTTCACCCTGATCCAGCCAGGCCTCGCGTGCGTCGGCCGAGATGGCGGCGCGGAATCGGGTTCGGGTGTTCAGTTCGACCCGTGAGCCGTCGGACAGCGCTACCAGACGGCGTTCCCCCGTTTCGGTGGCGTAAACGGCGGGGCGCGGCCACAGGACCGCCGAGATCACCACGATTGCGACCACGGCGACCAGTCCCGTAGCCCAGCGGGGAAGCGCGCTGCGGCGGGGGGCGGGGCGGGCCTCCGCGATTGTGTCCGCCAGGATGTCGGGATGTCGCAGGGCGATCAGCCGGCCAGTCTGCTCCCAGCTGTATTCCAGCCGCCAAAAGGCCGTCCGGTGCGCGTCGGCCGCCTCTAACCATGCAGTCAGATGGGCCTGTTCCTCAAGGGTCAGGCCATCGATCTGGCGCGCCAGCCATAGGGCTGCGGTCTCTTCAATCTGGCTATGCCGGTTCATGACTGGAGCTCGCGTCTCGCGAGCGGTTTGGGCGCAGGGCGACGGATCCTGCCCTGCCCGCCCAGCATGTAGTCCGCGAGCGCCCGCAGGCCGTGCGCCATCTGCTGTTCCACCGTACTGGCGCTGATGTTCAAATGGGCCGCGACTTCCTTCGTGGACAGGCCTTCGATGCGTCGCAAAGTCATGACCTGACGGCAGCGCGGGGGCAATAGTTCCATGCCCGCCTGCACCCGTCGCAGCTCTTCGCGCGCGCTCAACTGCCGGTCGAGGTCGGTCGATGTCGCCTCGGGGAAGGCGGCTTCCAGGTCGGCGACGAGGTCGAAGGAGACGATCTTGGCGCGCTTGGCGGTGTTGATCAGGTGGTTGCGCGCCGTGGTGAACAGGAAGGCGCGGGCGTTGTGGGGCAACTGGGCGCGAGCGGCCGTGTAGATTTTGGCGTAGATGTCCTGTCTCAGGTCCGCCACGTCGCTCTCATTGCGCCAGTTGCGGCGAATGAACCGGGTCAGAGCCGGCTCGAGCGGGAAAATCTCTCGAAAGAACCACGCTTTCAACTCGCCGTCGCCAATCATGACGTCCCATTTCATTCATCGGTGCGCGATTCCGCCACGGACGCCTCGTTAGACAGTCGAATCTGGAAATCCCCCTACAGGACTGACGCGGCTGATGGAAAGAAGGGCCGCCGTGACGGGCCGCGGGGCGCGCGTCCTTATGTCCGCCTTATGCGCGGCGCTTCTTTCCGCATGGCCCGCTTAGGCCTCCAGGGCGTCTCTTCCGGCTCTCACTGAGCTGGAGACTTTCGGCATGGCCGATGTGATCTTTCTGGCGATTGGCGGCGGGGCCTTCCTGGCCTTCGCCGCCCTCGCTGCTGCGTTGAAGAGGTTGTGACGATGGTGCTGAACGTCCTGTGGGGCGCCGGCGCCCTCGTCATCGCCGCCTATATGGTCGCGGCCTTGCTGCGCCCCGAGCGGTTCTGAGCGGAGCCGCCTCAAGATGAACATTCAAGGTTGGGCGGAAATCGCCCTGACCCTCGGTCTCGCCGTCGTGCTCGGCTGGCCGATCGGGATCTATATGTCGCGCGTCTGGAACGGCGAACGCACCTGGCTGGACCCTGTGCTCAAGCCGGTCGAGGGCCTGTTTTATCGCGCCGCCGGGGTGGACCCGACGCGCAGCCAGAGCTGGCTGGGTTATGCCGGCGCCCTGCTGGCCTTCAACCTGGCGGGCTTTGTCCTGCTCTACGCCATGCTGCGTCTGCAGGGCGTCCTGCCGATGAACCCGCAGGGGTTTGAGGGCGTCAGCCCGCATCTGGCGTTCAACACGGCCGTCAGCTTTGTCACCAACACCAACTGGCAGAGCTATGGCGGCGAAACGACGCTGTCGACTTTCACCCAGATGGTCGGCCTGACGGTGCAGAACTTCGTCTCGGCGGCCACAGGCGCGACCATCGCCGCCGCGCTCGCCCGCGCCTTCATCGCCAATCGCGGCGAGGGCGTCGGCAACTTCTGGGCCGACCTGACGCGCACCAGCCTCTATGTCCTGCTGCCTGTCGCCTTCATCGTGGCCGTGGTTCTGGCCGGGCTGGGCGTGGTGCAGTCGTTGGCGGCTTCGACCCAGGCGACGACGCTGGAGGGCGGCCAACAGACGATCAGCCTGTTCCCGACCGCCAGCCAGCTGGCCATCAAGCAGTTGGGCATTAACGGCGGCGGCGTGTTCAACGTCAACTCGGCCCACCCGCTGGAGAACCCGACGCCGCTGACCAATCTGATCACGGCGATCAGCATCAACGTCCTGGGCTGGGCGGCCTTCTTCGCCTTCGGTCGTAGCGTTCTGGCCAGGAAGGAGGTCCGCGCTTTGGCGGTGGCCGCCGTCATCCTGCTGGGGGGCGCAGCCTCGGCCCTCTATGTCATTGAAAGCCAGCCGGCGCCCGCCCTGGTCGCCGCCGGCGTGGATACGTCGGTCGGCAATATGGAGGGCAAGGAGGTCCGCTTCGGGGTCCCGTCTTCCGTGGCCTGGGCGGCCCAGACGACCGGCGCCTCGAACGGCTCGGTCAACTCCATGCACGCCAGCTACATGCCGCTGGGCGGGGCGGTGACCATGTTCCTGATGCAGCTGGGCGAGATCCTGCCCGGCGGGATCGGCTCGGGCATCGCCGTCATGGTGCTGATGGCCATGCTGGCGGTCTTCGTGGCGGGCCTGATGGTCGGTCGCACGCCTGAATACCTGGGCAAGAAGATCGAGGCGCGCGAGATCCAGTTCGCCATGCTGTCGGTCCTTGTCGTGCCCCTGTCGGTGCTGGGCTTCTCGGCCGTGGCTGCGGTCCTGCCCGAAGCCCTGGCCGGTCTGCTGAACAAGGGGCCGCACGGCCTGTCAGAGGTCCTCTATGCCTATACCTCGGCGACGGGGAACAACGGCTCGGCCTTCGCCGGTCTGACCGCCAACGCGCCCTGGTGGAACACCACCCTGGGTCTGGCCATGCTGCTGGGCCGGTTCGTGCCGGCCATCGCGGTTCTGGCTGTCGCCGGCGCCCTGGTCGCCAAGCCCCGTCTGGCGGCTTCGACCGGGACCCTGCCGACCCATGGTCCGCTGTTCATCGGCCTGCTGATCGGGGTGATCCTGATCCTCGGCGGCCTGCAGTTCTTCCCCGCCCTCTCGCTGGGTCCGATCGTGGAGCATTTCGACATGCTTCAGGTCGTGGCCCGGTTCTGATCGGATAATCCCATGACTCAAGTCACGCTCGATCCGTCGAGCCCTCGGTCAACGCCCATTGCGGGCGGCCTATCCGGGGCCATGCTCGGTCGGGCGCTCGGCGACGCCGTCGCCAAGCTGAACCCGACGAAACTGTTCAACAACCCGGTGATCTTCGCCACCTGGATCGTCGCCCTGCTGGCGACCGCTTCGGCGGTCGTGGCGGCGGCCAGCGGCCAGGCGGCGGGCTTCGCCATCCAGCTGGCGCTGTGGCTGTGGGCCACGGTCCTGTTCGCCAACGTCGCCGAAAGCATCGCCGAAGGGCGCGGCAAGGCGGCGGCGGACTCCTTGAGGGCCACCCGCGTCACCACCAAGGCCAAGCTGATCGTCGATCCGAAGACCGGCACGGTGGTCCCCACCCCGGCGGGGGAGCTGGAGATCGGCTCCATCGTCCTGGTCGAGGCCGGCGACGTCATCCCCTCGGACGGTGAGATCATCGAAGGCGTCGCCTCGGTCAACGAGGCCGCCATCACCGGCGAAAGCGCCCCCGTCATCCGTGAAAGCGGGGGCGACCGCTCGGCCGTCACCGGCGGCACCACGGTGGTGTCGGACTGGATCAAGGTCCGCATCACCTCAGCCCCCGGCGCCACCTTCCTCGACCGCATGATCGCCATGGTCGAGGGCGCGGACCGCAGAAAGACGCCGAACGAGCTGGCGCTTTCGGTGCTGCTGGCCGGGCTGACCCTGGTCTTCCTGATCGCGGTAGCCAGCCTGCTGGGTCTGGGCGCCTATTCGGGGATCAAGCTGGATCCCATCGTTCTGGGCGCCCTGTTCATCACCCTGATCCCGACGACGATCGGGGGGCTGATGTCCGCCGTCGGCATCGCCGGCATGGACCGGTTGCTGAAGGTCAATGTTCTGGCCACCTCGGGTCGGGCGGTCGAGGCGGCGGGCGACGTCGACACCCTGCTGCTCGACAAGACCGGCACCATCACCTTTGGCAACCGCATGGCTACCGAGGTCATCACCGTGCCGGGCGTGCGTCCTGACGCAGCGATGCGGGCGGCGGTCATGGCCTCGCTGGCCGATGAGACGCCGGAAGGCCGCTCCATCGTTGAGCTGGGCCGCAACGCCGGGGTGACAGGCGACCTGCCGTCCGGCGCCCGGACCATCCCCTTCAGCGCCGTGACCCGCCAGTCGGGTCTGGAGGCCGACGGCCAGTCCTGGCGCAAGGGCGCGGTCGACGCCGTGCTGAAATCCCTGGGCATGGCCGAAAACGTCGCACCCGCCGAGTTCCGCGCCGTCGTGGATCGCATCGCCCGCTCGGGCGGCACGCCTCTGGCTGTGACCGAGAACGACGCCCTGGTCGGGGTCATCCACCTGAAGGACGTGGTCAAGCCGGGCGTGAAGGCCCGCTTCGCCGACCTGCGCCGCATGGGCCTGCGCACCGTCATGATCACCGGCGACAACCCGGTGACGGCAGCGGCTATCGCGTCCGAGGCCGGGGTCGACGACTTCCTGGCCGAGGCCACGCCCGAGGACAAGATGCGCCTGATCAAGGCCGAGCAGGCCAAGGGGCGGATGGTCGCCATGTGCGGCGACGGGGCCAACGACGCGCCCGCGCTCGCACAGGCCGATGTCGGGGTGGCCATGCAGACCGGGGCCCAGGCCGCCCGCGAGGCCGGCAACATGGTCGATCTCGACAGCGACCCCACCAAGGTCATCGAGATCGTCGAGGTCGGCAAGCAACTGCTGATCACGCGCGGCGCCCTGACCACCTTCTCCATCGCCAACGACGTGGCCAAGTATTTCGCCATCATCCCGGCCATGTTCGTGGTCGGCCTGCCGTCGCTGGCGGCGCTGAACGTGATGAAGCTGTCCAGTCCGGAGAGCGCCATTCTGTCGGCGATCATCTTCAACGCCCTGGTCATCATCGCCCTGATCCCGTTGGCGCTGCGCGGGGTGAAGTACCGCGCTGTGGGGGCGGGCAAGCTGCTCGGCCGCAACCTGCTGATCTACGGCCTGGGCGGTCTGATCGCGCCCTTCGTCGGCATCAAGCTCATCGACATCGTCATCTCCGCTCTCGGCCTGGCCTGAAGCCCGCCCTGAGACGTCAAGGAAACTCTCATGCGTAAACGCAACTCTTCGAAGGTCTCGGGCGCCAACGACGCCCTGTTCGGCGGCGCCTGCCTGGTGGCCATCATCGCCCTGGGGCTGTGCAGCACACCGGCCAAGGCCCAGGACGCAGCCTCGCACAAGACCGGCCCTGAGGTCGCCTTCAACGCCGCCCTCGGCTCCGACTATGTCTTCCGGGGCGTCAGCCAGACCGAAGGCGATCCGGCGATTTCAGCCGGGGTCGATGTGACCCAGGGGCTGTTCTACGCCGGCGCCTGGGCCGGCAACGTCTCCTTCGCCGGGGACGCCGACACCGACGCCGAGATCGACCTCTACGCCGGCGTCCGGCCCGAGTTCGGCGGCTTCAACTGGGACTTCGGCGTGGTCAGTTATTTCTACGCCGGGCAGCTGGACGGGGCCGACTACGACTATGTCGAGCTGAAGGCCGCAACCTCGCGCGCGGTCGGCCCGGCCACCCTGGGGGCGGCGATCTATTACTCGCCCGACTTCTTCGGCGCGAGCGAGGACGAGGCGACCTATGCCGAGATCAACGGCGCGATCAGCCCGGCCGACAATTGGACCATCTCGGCGGCGGTGGGGCGACAGTGGGTGTCGTCGGACTTTGACTACACCACCTGGAACCTGGGCGCGGCCTGGCAGCTGACCGACAATCTCGCGCTGGACGTCCGCTATTTCGACACCGACGAACACGACTTCGGCGCCGCCTATGACGGTCGCGTCGCAGCCAGCGTGAAGGCGACCTTCTGATGCTGAACTACATCCGCCCGGCGGTCGTGATGATCGCCCTGTTCACCGGCGTTCTGGGCGTCGCCTATCCGTTCGCGGTGACGGGCGTGGCCCAGACCGTCTTCTCGGAGCAGGCCGACGGCAGCCTGGTTCGCGACAAGGCGGGCAAGGTGGTCGGCTCGGCCCTGGTGGGGCAGATCTTCGCCCAGCCGGGCTATCTGCATCCACGCCCTTCGGCGGCGGGCGAGGGCTATGACGCGGCCGCCTCGTCCGGCTCGAACCTCGGTCCGCTGAACCCGGACCTGATCGCCCGGGTCAAGACGGACGCCGACGCGTTGCGGACCGAGGCGGGGGCGACGGTTATCCCCGCCGACGCCGTCACCACCTCGGCCTCGGGCCTCGACCCGCATATCTCTCCGGCCTACGCTGAGCTGCAAATCGCCCGCATCGCCAGCGCGCGCGGGGTAGGGGAGGCGCAGGTGCGCGAGGTGATCGGACAGCATGTCGAAGGCCGCACGTTCGGCGTGCTGGGCCAGCCGCGCGTCAATGTGCTGCTGACCAATATGGCGCTGGACGCCCGCTTCGCGCGTCCCGCCGCAGAGGGCTGATGGCGCCGCTCGTCACCCTTTCGGACAAGACCCCGGCCGCCCCGCGAAAGCGTGGGCGGCTGAAGGTTTTTCTGGGTATGTCGCCGGGTGTCGGCAAGACCTTCGAGATGCTGCGCGCCGCCCGCAGGCGGAAGGTCGAGGGCGACGACGTGGTGGTCGGCGTGGTCGAGACCCACGGCCGCAAGGAGACCATGAGCCTGCTGCGCGGGCTGGAGGTGATGGCGCGCAATCCCATCGTCTATCGCGACCGGACCCTGCTGGAGTTCGACCTCGACGGAGCCATCGCGCGTCGGCCAGACCTGTTGCTGGTCGACGAATACGCTCACTCCAACGCCCCCGGCTCGCGCCATCCCAAGCGCTGGCAGGACGTGGAGGAGATCCTGGACGCCGGGGTCGACGTCTGGACCACGCTGAACGTCCAGCATCTGGAAAGCCTGTCGGACGTGGTGCTGCGCATCACCGGGGTGCGTCAGCGCGAGAGCGTGCCGGACAGCGTCCTGACCCGCGCCGACGACATCGAGGTCATCGACATCACTCCTGAGGAGCTGCGCAAGCGGCTGGCCGAGGGCAAGGTCTATGTGCCCGAGACGGCGCGGCTGGCCTCGGACAACTTCTTCAAGGTCGAGAATCTGACGGCCCTGCGCGAACTGGCCCTGCGTCGCGCAGCCCAGACGGTCGACGACCAACTGGTCGCCCGCCTGCGCGAACAGGGGATGCAAGGTCCGTGGGCGGCAGGCGAGCGGATTCTGGTGCTGGTCAGCGGCGACGCCCGCGCCGCGCCTCTGGTTCGCGCCGGGCGGCGGCTGTCGGACATGATGATGAACGCGCCCTGGACCGTGGCCCACGTCGACCGCCCCTCTGGCGCGCGGCACGGCGTCGGCTCGGCGGGCAAGCTGTCGGACGCGCTGAAGCTGGCAGAGCAGCTGGGCGGGCGGACGGTGGTTCTCAGCGGCGACGACGTGGTCGGGGCTGTCATGGATCACGCCCATCAGAACAACGTCACCCAGATTGTTCTGGCCAAGGGGCGCGACAGCCGCTTGTCCGAATGGCTGGGCCGGTCGCTGGCTGCCGAACTGCTGCGTCAGGCGCGCGGCGTCGCTGTCCACGTCATCACCGACGGCGCCGATCTGGAAAAAAAGACGCTGCGGGAACCGCGCGTCAATCTGACCGGCGGCTGGCGCGGCTATGCGGTCGGCGCGGCCTGCGTGGTCGCGGCCACGGGCCTGGCCCTCCTGCTGGACCGCACGTTCGAGCGGGTCGATCTGGGCGTCATCTATCTGTCGGCGGTGCTGGCGGCGGGGGTGCTCTATGGCCTGCGACCGGCGCTGGCGGCGGCGACGGCCGCCTTTCTGACCTACAACTTCCTGTTCCTGCAGCCGACCTACAGCTTCGCCATCGGCTCGCCGACCGACCTTCTGACCCTGGTCGTCTTCTGGGCCGTGGCTCTGACGACCGGCGTTCTGGCCGGACGGGTGCGCGAACAGGCGAGGGCGGCGCAACGGCGCGCGTCAGCGGTCTCGGCCCTGCTGGCCGCCAGCCAGCGCCTGACCGGGGTGGGCGACCGCGCGGCGGCCGCGCGCATCCTGGCCGAGCAGACGGCGGCGGCGGCGGGGGCGGGGGCCGTGGTGCTTCTGCCCGTCAACGACGAACTGACCCTGGTCGCGGGCGCGCCGACCAGGACGCCGCTGGACGCCGAGGCCATGGCCGCCGCCCGCTGGACCTGGGAGAAGGGCGAACCGGCGGGTCACGGCACCGGCACCCTGCCGCAGGCGCGCTGGACCTTCCGTCCGCTGCAAGGCGTGCGCGACCGGGCGGGCGTGGCCGGGATCGAGGCGGGGGCTCTGTCGCCGGGGTCCGACGAAGAGAAGCTGGCCCGGGCCCTGCTGGATCAGGGCGCGGTGGCGGTCGAGCGCGCCGACCTGGCTGGGCAGGCGGTCGAGACCGAGACCCTGCGCCGCACCGATCGTTTCCGCGGCGCGCTGATGAGCTCGGTCAGCCATGATCTGAGAACGCCCCTGTCCACGGTGCTGGGCGCCTCGACCACCCTGATTGATCTCGGCGACAAGCTGAAGCCCGAGGTGCGCGCCGACCTGCTGCTGTCGATCCGCGAGGAGGCCGAGCGCCTCAGCCGCTACGTAGGCGACCTGCTGGACATGACCCGGCTGGAGGGCGGGGGGCTGAACATCCGCGCCGACTGGGTCGACGTGCGCGACGTGCTGAACGCGGCGGGCAAGCGGGTGGCGCGGCGTCTGGGCGCCCGCAAGATGACCCGCGACTTCCCGGCCCAGCTCAGCCTGGTCATGGTCGATCAGGGGCTGCTGGAACAGGCCCTGGTCAACATCCTGGAGAACGCCATCGCCTATAGCCCCGACGGCTCGACGGTCGAACTGGCCGCCTATGAGGACCGGGGCGCGGTGGTCATCTCCATCGAGGACGAGGGCAAGGGCATCCCGACCGCCGAACTGGAACGGGTCTTCGACAAGTTCCGCCGCATGGAGGAGCCGTCGGACCGCACCAAGGGCGCCGGGCTGGGTCTGGCCATCGCCAAGGGCTTCGTCGAGGCCATGAACGGCCGCATCGCCGCCGCCAGCCCCATTCAGGATGGAAAAGGCACGCGCATCCTGATCAGCCTGCCCAAGGCCGTCGTCACCCACCCGAGCCTGCTCTAGGGTCCCCGCATGGCCGCCGTCCGTCCCCAGATTCTCGTCATCGACGACGAGCCCCAGATCCACCGCTTCCTGTCCCCGGCGCTGGACGCCGCCGGCTATGAGCCGCGCCGCGCCGACAGCGGGCAGGAGGGTCTGCGCGGTATCGCTCTGTGGAGCCCCGACGCCGTAGTTCTTGATCTCGGCCTGCCGGACATGGACGGTAAGGACGTTCTGGCCCGCGCGCGCGAGTTCTACGCCGGTCCCATCATCATCCTGTCGGCGCGCGACAAGGAGGCCGAGAAGATCGCGGCCCTGGACCTGGGCGCCAACGACTATGTCGAAAAGCCCTTCGGTGTCGGCGAGCTGCTGGCCCGGGTCCGCGCCAACCTGCGCCAGGCCGCGCCGCGCGCCGAGGCGACCGGGCCGCTGACGGCAGGAGAGGTGGTGATCGATCTGGAGCGCCGCCTGATCACCCGAGCGGGCGCCGCCGTGCGCGTCACGCCCAAGGAGTACGACGTCCTGGCCCATCTGGTGCGCAACGCCGGCAAGGTCGTCGGGCACCGCGACCTGTTGACCGCTGTCTGGGGCAAGGCCCACGCCGACGACACCCAATATCTGCGCGTGGTCATCGGGCAACTGCGCCAGAAGCTGGAGGCGGACCCGGCCCAGCCTCGCCTGATCGCCACTGAGCCGGGCGTCGGTTATCGGCTTCAGGCCTGATTTGCGCGGGCCGTAAAACATGATGGACGATGGTTTTTCGACCGATATCAACATAGTGAGGATCGGCGACACGGCGCGGTTGCGTCCCCTCAAGGCTCAGGACGACGAAATCCATGGCGACTGAAACCGTCCATATTGTTCAGGCCTATGTTCAGGCCAAGAACGGCGCTGTGCGCGCCGAGCCGCAGGTCGGCTGCAAGGACGCCGAGGAGGCGCGGCGCAAGGCCGAGCGGCTGGCGCCCCTGCGGCATGGCGTGGTCGCATTCACCGTCTCGGCCGACACCGAACTGGGCGACTACGACGAGGAAGCCGCCATTCTGTTCAAGGCGGGCGTCCTGCCGCCGCCCTTCGACGACGACTAAGGCCTCACGACGGTTACATCCGTCACTATCGGCGCTAGAGAGCGTGCTTCAGACCAGGGAGGGGCGCATGAGCCAGGGCGATGACCTGTTGGACGAGGACGGCGGCGGCTTTGATGTCGACGACTGGTCGCGGCTTAAGCCGTTTAATGACCGGATCGCCACCCTGGACGATGTTCAGGCCCGCCGGGCGGTTTATGCCCTGGGCGATACCGAGGACCCTCGCGTCATAGACATGGACCTGCCGCAGCCGGTCATCTGGTGGGAGGACGACGGGGAGCAGGCCGCCGTCATCGTGCAGGCTGAAGCTCACGTCGGTTTGGACGGAGAGACCATGGAGGTGTTGGGCCTGATTCTGCCCGACGGCGACGGCGCTGTGGCCCTGCTGGAAGACGTCGACCTGGTCGACGACACCGACCCCGCCTGGCGCGCCCTGGTCGCCAACGCCGTCGAAGGCGCCGACGACTGAGGGGGATTGGCGGCATGATTTCCGGCTGCCGACGCCACCTGGGTATGGCGAGGACGAAGCCTGCAGCCTGGGTGATCCGTTCAGATTGCTGTCGAAATTCCGATGGTGGTGGCGGACAGAGAGGGATTCGAACCCTCGGTAGGCTTTCACCTACACACGCTTTCCAAGCGTGCGCGATCGACCACTCCGCCACCTGTCCGTTTCCACGACGTCGCCGTGTAGCCGCCGGACGGTCGATCCAGCGGAGCGAGGCTGATAGAACAGCATGAACCCCTCGGCAAGCGCCCTTTGAGGCCCCATATGGGGGGAAGTCGATTTTGCCGCTGATTTCTGCGAGATTTTTCCGATGTTGTTCCAAAAGACCGCCGACCTGCCGACCGCCGAGACGGCTCTGCCGGGGCGCGAGGCGCCGCTGGCGACGGATGCGACTCACTTTGTGCTGGGTCATGCGCTGAAGGGGCCCCATCCTGAGGGGTTCGAGACAGCGGTGTTCGGCATGGGCTGTTTCTGGGGCGTGGAGCGGGTGTTCTGGCGCCTGCCGGGCGTCTGGGTGACGTCGGCGGGCTATGCCGGCGGCATGACGCCGAACCCGACCTATGAAGAGGTCTGCTCGGGGCGGACGGGCCACACCGAGGTGGTGCAGGTCGTGTTTGATCCGCAGGCGATTTCCTATGGCGATCTGCTGAAAGCCTTCTGGGAGAACCATGACCCGACGCAGGGGATGCGTCAGGGCAATGACCAGGGCACGCAGTATCGCTCGGCGATCTACACCCTGAACGACGCCCAGCAGGCGGAGGCCGAAGCGTCACGCGACGCCTATCAGGCGGCGCTGAGCGCGGCGGGGCGGGGGACGATCACGACCGAGATCCAGCCGGCGGGCCCCTATTACTTCGCTGAAGATTATCACCAGGGCTATCTGGCCAAGAACCCGGCGGGCTACTGCGGCATCGGCGGGACCGGGGTGGTCTGCCCGATCGGCGTCGGCGTCGACGCCTGATGGACCGGGCGGGGGTAGGCAGGGTTTGTCTGGCGCTGCCGGGGGCGATGCTGGACCATCCGTTCGGCGACGACCACGACGCCTATAAGGTCGGCGGCAAGATGTTCGTCATGGTGGGGGCGACCGGCGGGGTGTCGTTCAAGGTCTCGGACATCGCCTATGAGGTGCTGACCGAGAGCGGCCATGCGCGGCCGGCGCCCTATATGGCGCGCGCCAAGTGGGTGAACCTGCCGCGCATCGACGACTGGGCCGATGAGGAACTGGCTGACCATATCCGCTCCGCCCACGCGATCATCGTCGGCAAGCTGACGAAGAAGGCGCGGGGGGAACTGGGGCTTTAGCGGCAGGCGCTTTCCTCCCTGCGGGGCGGGCGCGAAGTGGTCGTGAAGGCGTGGGCGGCGCGGCGGCCTGCCCCTTGGATGGGCGCCTCATTCATACGTGGTGCGCCCCCCTTCATGGGGAGGAGAGTGGAGGGACGGATTGCACGGTGCGGCGAAAAAAACAGTCTAATTGGTGCAATGACGGGAAGGCGCGCCGATCCGGTGTGGTCGGGGCGGGGGGCGGCCTGGGGTCCTGAGCGGACGACGGCGGGCAGCGATGTCAAAGAACGCGCGCAGCCTAGCCGGTGTTTGGACCAGGGCGAGCAAACGGCGCCTGGCGGGAGGGATTCTGTTGAGATTCAGTAGCTTGAGGACTGCTGATGCGACGGCTGGCGACGGACCGCATCAGAAGCGCCGACGCCGTCATGGACGGCAAGCGAACTGCCAAGGCTGTAGAGCGTAGTCGCTGAGGACCTGCTTTGCGTCATGGAATCGGACGTGCTGAACGTCCGAGAGGGTTGGTTAGCGGAAATCAGCCTCACTCGGGTAAGGAGCGGAGGGGTCGGAACCGGATGGGCGATAGTCGTTGGCAAGCGGCCACCCGGCAAGTTGGAGTAGGACCGCTCCTGCCGCGCCCAACTCGCCGTTCGGCGATGCTAGTTGGTGCCACATGCGGTAGGTGCCTTCGTCCCTTATTTCCATGATGGAACTGGCGTCGTCGACCGCGCCGTAGCAGCCATATGACGGGACGCGCAGGAGAGGCTTAACGGCTGCTTCAAGACGTTCCTGCTCCGCAGGCGACAAAAGCTTCTCTACGAGGCAGCCTCTCTCGTCTCTGCACGGTTTCAACCACTTTCCGGTGAGATGGAGCTGACCATCTTCGGCTTCGATCACTCTGACTGTAGTGGCCACTCCCCCATTAGCCATTAGCGTGAAACGGAGTGTCGCTTCTTGGGCCGCGTTTGGCGGAGCCAATGGGCTCTCATGCAGCGCCTGCAGTTGACGCCCAAACCAGGATGCCTCGTCCGGTTCGAGAATAGGTCGCCAGTGAGCGGCGATCGGCCCATGCTGAGGACACTCGCCAACACTGGTCTGCAAGGACGCAGGGAAGAACGGGGCGTCACCAAGACTCGCGTAAAGGGCCGCCACGCTCCCGACCAATGTCGCGGCGATGAGTATGAAGACGTCTCTTCGGAACATAGCGACTCTCCCGGATCGACCATCAGCTTGAAGCGGTCACTGTTCAAGCTCCTGAAGGTCCGCAACGGGTCGTTTGCGGACAAACGCGATAAGTCTACGATCAGACTTTTGCGACTGTGCCTGACGCGTCACCCGCTCCCGCCTCCCCATGTCGGAAACATGTCGTCTGGTGGTCGTTGACCATGCCGACGGCCTGCATGAAGGCGTAGGTGATGACCGGGCCGCAGAATTTGAATCCGCGCGCCTTCAGGGCCTTGGCCATGGCGACGCTCTCGGGTGTCTGGGTCGGAGCCTCGCGGAAGTCGGTCCACTGGTTCACTTGCGGCTGACCGTCGACGAAGGACCAGAGCCAGGCGGAGAAGTCCTCGCCGCTGTCCCTCATCTCCAGCCAGAGGCGGGCGCCGTTGATGGCGGCGTCGATCTTGGCGCGTGAGCGGATGATGCGGGGGTCGGCCAGCAGGCGCTCGCGGTCGGCGTCGTCGTAGCGGGCGATGATCTCGGGATCGAAGCCGTGGAAGGCCTCGCGCATCCCCTCGCGCTTTCTCAGGATGGTGATCCAGGCCAGCCCGGCCTGAAAGCCGTCCAGCACCAGCTTCTCCCACAGGGCGCGGGGGTCGTACTCGGGCACGCCCCATTCGGTGTCGTGGTAGGCGATGTAGAGCGGGTCGGTCACGCCGCACCAGCCGCAGCGGCCTTCAGCCTTGTCGGATTCGGTCATGGGGCGATGTTGCGGGAATGTTCTGGTGGCGCAAGCCCCAAACCGCTCATCCCGGCGGACGCCGGGATGAGCGGGGAGAGAGGGAAAGCGAACAGGCCCGGCGTTTCCGCCGGGCCCCTCGCGTGTTTGAAAGCCGAACCTACAGCCGTTCGACCGTGTAGCCCCGCGCCTTCAGCATATCGATGACGCTGTCCTGGTCGGCCAGGTGAGCGACGCCGACGGCGATGAAGGCGCTGCCGGAGCCCTTCATCAGGGTCTCGATCTGGTTGGTCCAGTCGGCGTTGCGGTCGATCAGGGCGGCGCGATGGATGTCCTCATGAATGTCGCGGGTGTTGGCGCGGTTCAGGCGGCCGACCTCGGCGGCGTCGCCCTTGAGCCAGGCGGCGACGGTCTGATCCAGGTTCGCTACGACGCCGTCGCCGTTGCGGACAAAGTTGTTCAGATAGGCGACCTGGGCTTCCTCGCTCATGCCGGCGATCAGGCGCACCTGAGTGTCCGCGGTCTCGAAGCCGTGCAGGGCCTTGCCCTCGGCGCGGGCCCGATTCATCAGCATCTTGTCCACGCCCGCTTCTGAGCGGTAGCCGGCGTTGGTGACCGGGGACATGGAAATCATGAAAGCCGCCAGCCAGGGACGATAGGCGTCCAGCGCCGCGCCGGTGGCGCCATTGGCCTGGGCGACCTTGTCGAAGGCGGCGAAGTCTTCGGCCGACAGGATGGACGACAGGGGGCGGGACGGATCGACGCCGTGCTGCTGGATCACCGGCATGACGGCGGCCTGATCGTCCTGATTGGCGATCTCGACCCAGATGTCCGAGGCGGAGGCGAAGGCGGCGTCCACCTTGTCCGAACCCCAGGCTGTGCCGGGGCGCAGAACGTGGACCGTGCCGAACAGATAGACGGTGGAGTCCGCGTCCCTGACCACCCACAGCGGCGGGCCGTCGCCTTCGGCGCGGGGGATGGGAGCGACGGCGACAGCGGCAGGCTGATTAGTGACCTGGGCGGCGGATTGCTGGGCGTGGGCGGCGCCGGGGAAGGCGGCGAGGGCGGCGCTGGCGGCGAGAGCCGCGCAGGCGCCGAGGGCCAGGCGCGAGACGTGGTTGGCCGTACGGCCCATGCGGTTGGCGAGGGTCATTGGATCGTCCTTGGATTGTCAGGGTGTTTCGAGACGCGGATCAGGTCGGCGGCGGCATCAGCCTTGAGGGCTGGAAGGTCGGGTCAGAAGGCGTTGGAAGCGGCGGCAGGCTGGCTGTGGCCGAAGGTGGGGACGGCCTCGATGGCCGTGGCGATCAGCAGGGCGCCGCAGAGGCCGAGGGCGAAGCCGGAGAAGCGGTCGACGATGACGGAGTAGAGATTGAACATGGGTCTGGTCCTTAAAATGAGCTGAGGGGCTTAGCGGGCGGCGATGGAGACGGCGGGGGCGTCGAACCAGGCGGCGGCCTGGCCGGGGCTGGGGATCAGCATCAGGGCGATGCAGATCAGCAGGGCTCCGCAGACCCCCAGGGCGAAGTCGGAGACGTGTTTGGCCGCTTGGCCCATGCGGTTGGCGCAGGTCATTGTTTAGTCCTTTGAATGTCGGTGTGTTTTGAGGGTGGCGAGTGTCGAACTCGCCGATTTCACTGAACGAAGATGGCTTCGATCGGTCGGCCGAAGAGGCGCGAGATGCGGAAGGCCAGAGGCAGGGAAGGGTCGTAGCGGCCCTTTTCCAGCGCCTGGACGGTTTGACGGGAGACGCCGAGCTGTTCGGCGAGGTCGGCCTGGGTCCAGTTGCGCTCGGCGCGGAAGACCTTGAGGCGGTTGACGAACTCGCTGGTCATCGGCGGGCCATCCACCAGCCGCACCAGGCGATGCCGTAGCCGACGGCCTGGGCGGCGAAGACGCCGAGGACGCCTGCGGCGACCAGGGCCGCGTCCGAGCGCTGCACGAAGGCCGGCAGCAGGTTCATGTCCATCAGCGTGGCGGCCACGACGCCGGCGCCGCCGACGACCAGACCCAGATTGCCGCCCCACCACCAGGCCCACTTGTGGGCTTCCTTGGCGGCTTCATCGAGGGCGCGCCACCAGTAGAGGCTGTGGATGGCCGAGAAGACGGCGACGGCGGCGGCCAGCAGGACCACGCCCAGTTGCGGCGCGTTGCCCAGTTGGGCGGGCCAGAAGGGCGTGGCGACGGTCAGGCCGGACGAGACGACCACCAGGGCGCACAGCCCCACGGTCAGGTCGTCCATCTTCTTCTTGTTGGCGGCGGCGGTCTTGGTTGCGGTGTTCATGACAAGCTCCCCTGTCGTTGTGACAAGTGAACTTTACCAACGTTGCGTTCGACGTCAAGCGTCTTTTACATCATGACAAGCAGGTTTTCCGTCTTTCCGAAATTAGCCTTGAAAATCAGGGATCCAGCCGGGCTTTTCGACGGTGATCGGGCGGCCATCGACGCTGAGATCGCCCTCCAGACGGTCCAGGCGCATCAGGGCGATGGCCCGGCCATCCGTTCCGGTCATGACCTCGCCGGCGCGTAAGTCCCCGTTCAGCACCTCGGCGCCGCGCTCGGGGGCGGGGCCGTCGAAGGCGATGGCCATCATGCGGTTCTTGATGGCGCCGCGCCGCTTCATGCGCGAGGTCGTCTCCTGACCGATGAAGCAGCCCTTGTGGAAGTCGATGCCGTTCAGCAGGTCGAAGTCGGCCTCGATGGGATAGGTCTTGTCCAGCAGCGTGTCCGCCGTGGGGTCGGGCACGCCGAGAGCCAGCCGATGCGCCTGCCAGTCGGCCTCGGTCGCGTCGGTCTCGCAATGATCGCCCCAGCGGCGTCCGCCGAGGGCGGGCAGGCGCGGGTCGGGGATGAAGCCCTCTGGCGCTTCGTTCCAGGAGACGAAGACGGCGTCGGGGATGGGCATGACCTCGACGTTGGAGCGCAGCTTGTACATCGACAAACGCTGGGCCAGGGCGTCGCGTCGCTCAGCCGCCACGTCCAGCACCACGCCGTTTTCCTCGCCCCACAGGAAGAGGTCGAACAGCAGCCGGCCGGGCGGCGACAAGAGGGCGCCGAAGCGCAGGACTCCGGGTTCCAGCGTCTCCACGTCCTGCGTCAGCAGGTTGTGCAGGAAGGGGCGGGCGTCAGGGCCGGTGACGCGGATCAGGGCGCGGCTGTCAAGGCGGGCGATAGACATACGGCCAAGATAGGGAGGGTAGAGTGCAAGCGACAGCCCTAGCCGTCCAGTTCCGCCCGCGCCTGCTCCGCCAGGTCAAAGAACCGCCGCCGGACCTCGGCGGCGTAGGGGTTGTCGTGTTCGATGGCGCGGAACACCGCCGCGCTGTCGTGGCGGACCATGTCGACGCCCTGCATGACCCGCTCGAAGCTGGTCGTAGTCATGCGCGTCGGCAGCGGCTCCATGGCCAGCAGCACCTTGGCGATCAGGTGGGTCAGGCCCTGCACAGTCGCCGCCTCACGGTCGTGATCCTCGGGCGTGACGACAAAGACTTTCAGCCCCAGCGCCTTGCGACAGAAGGCGGCTACACGCCACGCCGCCTTGTCGCCGCGCACCGGACAGACGGCGATGCGCAGACCGGCGATGCCGTCCTTGCCGCTCTGCGGTCCGAACAGGGGATGGGTGCCCACGACGTGAACACCCTCGGGCAGCCCCTCGAGCATCACCTTGGCCGGCTTCACCTTCACCGACCCGACGTCGAGGATCAGGGCACCCGGCGTCACATGGGGCGCGATGGCCTCGACCGTCTCCGCCAGCACGCCCACTGGCACCGCCAGCACCACCAACGGACAGGCCGCCGCTTCCTCCAGCGTGGCGAGGCGGGCCAAGCCCTCGCCGTCGCTCGCCGCCGGATCATGGGCGAGGATGTCGAACCACGGCGACAGATGCCGCGCCGTCAGCCGCCCGAAGGCGCCAAAGCCGATCAATCCGAGCGTGGGTTTGGGGCTGCTCACCCCGCCAGCGTCTCCTGGAACCGCACCGGCTGGCCGTGCGCCTGACCGATCAGTTCGCCGTCCTTCATCACCACCCGGCCGCGCACGATGGTGGCCACCGGCCAGCCCGTCGTCTCGAAGCCGTCGAAGGGGGTCCAGCCGCAACGGCTGGCCTGCTGGTCATGGGTGACGGTCTTCTTGGCCTTCAGATCGACGATGGTCAGATCGGCGTCATAGCTGACGGCCATCCGGCCCTTGTTCGCCGTGCCGAACACGCGTTGGGCCCCGCCCGAGGTGAGGTCGATGAAGCGTTCCAGCGATAGCCGACCATTGGCCACATGGGTCAGCATCAGCGGCACCAGGGTCTGCACCCCCGGCATCCCCGACGGCGAGGCCGGATAGGGCTTGGACTTTTCTTCCTTGGTGTGCGGCGCGTGGTCCGAGCCCAGGACGTCGGCCACCCCCTGCTGCATGCCCCACAGCCACAGGGCGTCGACGTGCTCCTGCGAGCGGATCGGCGGGTTCATCTGGGCGTAGGCGCCGAGACGTTCGTAAGCTTCGGGCGCGACCAGGGTCAGGTGCTGCGGCGTGATCTCGACGGTGGCGACATCCTTGTGGAAGCGCAGGAACTCCATCTCGTCCTTGGTCGTCACGTGCAGGACGTGGATGCGGGCGCCGGTTTCCTTGGCCAGCCCAACCAGACGGCGGGTGGACATGATGGCGCTCTCGGCGTCGCGCACCTCGGGATGGCTGGTCCAGTCGCCGGTGCGGGCCAGGCTGCGGCGCTCGACCAGTCGGTATTCGTCCTCGGAGTGGAAGGTGGCGCGGCGGCGCACGTTGGACAGAACCTTCCTCACCCCTTCGTCGTCGGCGATCAGCAGGTCGCCGGTCGAGGCGCCCATGAAGACCTTGACCCCGCAGCAGCCCGGCAGGCGCTCCAGATCGGCCAGATGCTCGGCGTTCTCATGCGTGCCGCCGACGTAGAAGGCGTGGTCGGTCCACATCCGGTTGTGGGCCCGCACCAGCTTGTCGGCCATGGTGTCCGGGTCGGTCGTGTTGGGATTGGTGTTCGGCATCTCGAACACGGCGACGACGCCGCCCAGGGCCGCCGCGCGGCTGCCCGTCTCAAGGTCTTCCTTCCATTCCAGACCCGGTTCGCGGAAGTGGACCTGGGTGTCTATCACACCGGGCAGGACGGTCAGGCCCGTGGCGTCGAACACCTCGCCCGCCGAGGCCTGGGACAGGTCGCCGATGAAGGCGATGCGGCCGTCGATGACGCCGACGTCGGCCATGCCGCGTCCCGCATGGTTGGCGACTTCGCCGCCCCGTACGATCAGGTCATAGGTCTGGGTCATTGGCGCATCTCCTGAGGTCGAGCGCTTATGCGCGCCTGACGCCTCATGGGACAACCCCTCGCCCACTCAGGAAGTGGTCAGTCCGTCAGTTGCGCCAGAAGCTTCTTCGACGCCTTCAGCACCCGCTCATAAGGCAGGTCCATCATGTGCTGGATGTGCTGGTTCAGGCGCGGGTCCATGTCGATGAACTCTTGCAGGCTGCGCGGACCACGCACCGCCACCCCGGTCCAGGGACGGCGCAGGGCCTCGTCCGAGGGCCCGAACACGGCCACCGCCGGCACGCCCGCCGCCACCGCCAGCTGGGTCCACAGCGAGTCTCCGCCGATGTAGAAGTCGGCGCGCGACAGGGCTGCGACCGTCTGTAGTCGCGTCAGCCGCCCTTGCAGTTCGATCACCCGCTCGCGCTTGACGGCGAAGCGGATGGAGTGGGCCGCGTCACGGTCGGCCTCTTCGCCGACGATCATCAGCCGCCCCCCGGCAAGAGGCCCGCCCTCGCCCAGCAGCGACAGGGCCACCTTGGCGTAGCGGTCGGCAGGCCAACGCTTGCCGATCCAGTCCACGCCCGGCCCAATAGCCAGGATCGGCCCCTCGCCCGCCGGGATCAGGGCGTCGGCGGCTTCCTGCGTATCGCGTCCGACGAAAAGTTTCGGCGCCGGAATCTCGTCCAGTTGCAGCACCCGCGCCGCCTGTTCGACCAGATGGACGTCGGGCAGGACCTTGCCCTTCACCGCCCGCTTCTGACGCCGCAGCTTGCCCGACAACGTCGAGCCGCGCATGTCGACCACCAGGCCCCAGTGGGTCTCGCGCACCTGGTTCCACAGGGCGATCCAGTCCCAGCGCCCGTCGCGGTCCAGCACGATCAGCCGCTCCAGACGCGGCAGGTCGGCGAACAGCGGCGCGCTGGCCGGCGATCCGACCACGGTGAAGGTGGCGTGCGGGATGACTTCGACCAGATGGGCGAGCGTCCCCGACGAGAGGACCGCGTCTTCTGCGTCCGCCTCGGCGATATAGAGGATCGGGAAACGCCCATGCATGGAGATGAGCCTAGAGGGATTCTCCACGGAATTCAGCGGTGATGACCGAGGCCCGCGCTTTCCCTCTCGCCTTGCGCTAAACCCCGCTCATGTCCCTGCCCCTTCTTCCTGACCGGACCTGCGGCGGCTGCGTCGAGTGCTGCCGCGTGATCCCGTTGAACCTGCCCGAGCTGGCCAAGCCGACAGGCGAGCTGTGCGGCTATTGCGTCGATGGGGCGGGCTGTTCGGTCCATGAAATCAGGCCCCAGACCTGCCGTGTCTGGTTCTGCCTGTGGCGCGCCGTCGAACTGTCCGACGACTGGCGGCCCGACCGTAGCGGCGTCATCATCCGCCCCGACGGGGTCGAGCGCGGCGAGATCACCCTCTACGTCGTGCGCCGTTCCGACTTTCTGGCGGGCATCGACTTCTTCGCCGCGGTCGCGGGCTGGATCGCCGAAGGGATCGAGGTGGCGCTCAGCGTGCCCGGGCCGGTCGGAACCTATCCGGCCCGCGCCGTGGTCACCGACTGGCTGCGCCCCTCCATCGAGGAAGGCGATCCGGAGGACTTTGTCGCCCGCGTCCTCGCCTCGCTCGACAAGCTGGCCGAGCATGACTTCCAGCCCGACGGCGTCACGGCGCGGTATGCGGTCGCCTGATCGTCTCGTGCAGGAGGAGAAGGCCTATTTCAGGACGAATTCCGCCACCGCCTCGACCACGCCGGGGGCGAGCGGCAGGGCTGGGTCCATATAGGTGGCGACATTGGCGGCGCGGTCGGCGGGCGCGGTCTTGAGCACATGATTGACGCCGTCCCAGACGACCAACTCGGCGCGGGGCTGGGCCGCCTTGATCGCTTCGGCGTCGACGACTGAGACCTGAATGTCGGTGGCGCCCTGACCGACGAAGACAGGACCGTCATAGGCAGCGGCCAGTTGAGCCGGGTCCAGCGTCAGCCAGGAGATCAGGTAGGGCTGGACCGAGGGGCGGAACAGGGCGGCCAGTTCGGCGGGCGGGTCGGCCACGGTGCGGCCGGCCTCCAGCTCGGCCAGGATGTCGTAGGCGCGGGTCTTCAGCGGTCCGGGCAGGGCGGTCAGCTGTTCGCGCAGCACCACCCCCGCCGGACGGCCGGCGCCGGAGAGCAGGACCAGACCGCAGACCTTGTCGTCGTCCCTGGCCGCTGTGGCCAGAGCGACCAGCGCGCCCTCGCTGTGGCCGATCAGCCAGGCGCAGGACTGGCCCGTCCTGGCAGCCGCCTCGAAGACCCAGGCGCGGGCGTCGTCGATATTGGTGCTGAAGCGCAGGTCGGCCTCGGCCCCGCCCGCGGCGGCGCTCTGGCCGATACCGCGCTTGTCGATGCGCAGGGTGGCGACGCCGCGCTGGGCCAGACCCTCGGCCAGCAGACGATAGGTCCCGGCGCGGATGCCGAACTGGGGGCTGTTCCCGTCGCGGTCAGTCGGGCCGGAGCCGGGCAGGATGACGGCGACGGCGCGCGTCGGCGCCTCGGGCGTCAGCAGGGTCCCGTGCAGGGGGGCTGGGCTGGAAGCCAGCTCGGCGGGCGTCGAAACGGGCGAGAGCAGCAGGGCGGCGGCGAGGGTCAGCATGGTCGTCTCCGTCGTGGGATGTGCAGAAGAATCAGAAGGGCTGGCGGTCGGGGTCGGCGCGCCAGACGCGCCAGCTTTCGAACACCGACCAACCGGCGGCGATCAGGACGCCGGCGATCAGCAGGCTGAAGCCCAGCGGCTGGGGCAAGACGGGGGCGGTGATCAGACCGACGAGGCCCAGCCAGAAGAAGAGGCGACCCGCCAGCCGGTTCGAGCGGTCCCAGGCCAGTCGGCTCTTGTAGTTCCAGGGCGTGCGGACGCCGATGACGGGGTTGGGCGCGATCCGGCCCATGAAGGCGCCCAGGACCGCGAACAGCAGGCTCATCAGGGCGGCAGTCATGGCCATGGACACGCCCGGCTGCGCGGCGCCGCGTCCCAGGATCATCCACACCATGAAGCCGCTGGTCCCGACGATGGCCAGGAGAGAGACCAGTTGCCCGGTCTCGAGACCGCGACGTCGCGCGGCGTCCGGCGTACGCTTGGCGAACCAGCTCATCGGCCCGGCGGTGATCGCCGCCATGAAGGCCATGAAGGCGATGAGGCTCGACAGTTCGCTGCGGTCGCCCCAACGGTCGGGCCGGCCGTGAATGTCGAAATGCATGGGGACGGCGCCGGTCGGGCCGGCGACCTGAACGCCGATGGCGACAGCGATCAGGCCGACGACGGTCAGGCCGGTCAGGGCGTCCAGCACAGTGAAGCGGGGCATGGTCATGTCGGTGTCTCCTCCTCGTTCGTCCTGCCTGTTCCGCTCAGGTCCATAAGGAAGGCCAGCGCCTCCTCGACCGCCGAGATCTCCAGTCGATAGCGGATCGACTGGCCGTCGCGCTCAGGGCTGACCAGACCGGCCTCCTTCAGCGCGTTGAGGTGGCCGGTGATGGTCGGCCAGCTCATGTCGAAGGCGGCGGCGATGTCGCCGGACGCCAATGGTCCCGCCCTCAGCATGGCGATGATGCGGCGCCGCACCGGATGGGACAGAGCTTTGAACAGGCTGTTCATAGGGGGAATGCTAATTAGGACTTTAGCTAAATGCAACCCCTGTTTGGTGAAGCCGAGGCGGCGCGTGCCTCTCCAGACCGAGGGCGGAGTTTCTGGCGTTCCCGGATAAGGGCTAGGGCCCTTTCCGGGATGACGGGGGAGGGGGAGGGGCCTATGGCTCAGCCCGGTTTCGAGTTGAGGAGAGGCCCATGGACATCCGCGATCAGATCGTTCTCATCACTGGCGGCGCGCGGGGCGTCGGCGCGGCGGCGGCGCGGGCCTTTGCGGGGCAGGGCGCGCGGGTCGTGATCAACTGGCGGGCCAGCGGTGAACAGGCCGAGGCTCTGGCGATCGAGCTGGGCGAGCGGACGATCGCCCTTCAGGCCGACGTGACCGACCGCGCGGCGGTGGACGCCATGGTCGCCCAGGCCGAGGCGCATTTCGGCGCTGCGGTCAGCACCGTGGTCAACAATGCGCTCGATTACAGCTTCAACGGCGACGCGCGCGCCCAGATGGCCGATATTCCGTGGGCGGACATGGCGCGTCAGTTCTCTACCGTGATCCATGGGGCGCTGAACGTCATCCAGGCTGCGGCGCCCGGCATGACGGCGCAGGGCTTCGGCCGGGTGGTCAACATCGGCACCAACCTGTTCCAGAATCCGGTCGTGCCCTATCACGACTACACCGCCGCTAAGGCCGCCCTGCTCAGCCTGACACGGACGGCGGCTGGCGACCTAGGCCCGTCGGGGATTACGGTCAACATGGTCTCGGGCGGCCTGCTGCGGACAACGGACGCCAGCGCGGCGACGCCCGACGCGGTATTCGACCTGATCGCCGGCATGACGCCGCTGCGCTCGGTCACGACGCCGCAGGAGTTCGCGGACGCGGTGCTGTTCTTCGCCTCGCCGTGGAGCCGGGCGGTGACGGGGCAGAACCTGGTGGTCGACGGGGGACTGGTCCGGGATTGAGGCGGCGCTGCGCGCGGAGGGATCAGCCGCCCCGGGAAGCCAGGTCTGGCGAACCCGCCAGGTCTGACAGGATGGGACAGTCGGGGCGGTCGTCGCCGGCGCAGCAATGCGACAGATTGCGCAGCGCATCCGCCATCGCCTGCATTTCAGCGATGCGGGCGTCGAGGTCGGCGACGTGCTTCTCAGCCAGAGCCTTCACCTCGCGGCTGGGCCGGTTGCGGTCGCGCCACAGGGACAGCAGGCGGGCGATCTCCTCGACCGAAAAGCCCAGACCGCGCGCACGGCGGATGAAGCGCAGGTCGTTCAGATCGCGCTCGTTGAAGTCGCGATAATTGCTCTCGGTCCGCTCGGACGGTCGGATCAGGCCGACGGTTTCGTAATAGCGGATCATCTTGGCCGAGACGCCGGTGGCGAGAGAGGCCTTGCCGATGTTCATCGGGCGGCTCCTTCTATCTTGGGCTTGAAGGCGCGCAGGCGCAGGGCGTTCAGCACGACGCTGACGCTGGACAGGGCCATGGCCCCCGCCGCCAGCATGGGCGACAGCATGTAGCCGAAGGCCGGGTAGAGGGCGCCCGCCGCGACCGGGATCAGCAGGGCGTTGTAGCCGAAGGCCCAGGCCAGGTTCTGGCGGATGTTGCTCATGGTGGCGCGCGACAGGCGGATGGCGCTGACCGCGCCGCGCAGGTCGCCGCCGGTCAGGACCACGTCGGCGCTCTCGATGGCCACGTCGGCGCCGCCGCCGACCGCCAGGCCGACATCGGCGGTCGCAAGGGCCGGGGCGTCGTTGACCCCGTCGCCGACGAAGGCGACGCGGCGCCCCCCGGCCTTCAGGGCGTTGATGGCGGCGACCTTGCCGTCGGGCATGACCTCGGCGTGGACCTCGTCGATGCCCAGCAGGCGGGCGACGGCGGCGGCGGTGCGGCGGTTGTCGCCGGTGATCATGGCCACCTTCAAGCCCAGGCCGTGCATGGCCTGGATGGCGGCGACCGTGGTCGGCTTGATCGGGTCGGCCACGGCGATGACGGCGGCCAGTTGACCGTCGACGGCGGCGTAGAGCGGGGTCTTGCCCTCGTCGCCCAGACGGGCGGCGGCCTCAGCGAAGACGGTGACGTCGTGGCCCAGTTCAGCCATGTAGCGGTCGGCGCCGACCGCGATGCGACGGCCCGCGACGACGCCCGCCACGCCCTTGCCGGGTACGGAGGCGAAGTCTTCGGGGCGTGCGAGGCTGAGGCCGCGCGCGACGGCGGCCTCGACCAGGGCGCGGGCGACGGGGTGTTCCGACTGGCCCTCGACGGCGGCGACCAGGGCCAGGACCTCGGCCTCGTCAAAACCGTCGGCGACGCTCAGGTCGGTCAGCTCGGGGCGGCCCGCCGTCAGCGTGCCGGTCTTGTCGAAGGCGATGACCTCGACCCCTTGCAGGGCTTGCAGCGCCTCGCCCTTGCGGAACAAGACGCCCAGTTCGGCGGCGTGGCCGACACCCACCATGATGGACGTCGGGGTGGCCAGACCCATGGCGCAGGGGCAGGCGATGATCAGCACCGCCACGGCCGCGACCAGAGCCATGCCGAGCGCCGGATCGGGTGCCAACAGATACCAGGCGGCGAAAGTCAGGACGGCGATGGCCATGACGGCAGGGACGAACCAGCCGGTGACGCGATCAACCAGGGCCTGAATAGGCAGCTTGGCGCCTTGGGCGGCTTCGACCATGCGGACGATCTGGGCCAGAACGGTTTCGGCGCCGACTTGCTGCGCCTCGAAGCGGAAGGCGCCTGTGGTGTTCAGCGTGCCGCCGACGACCTGGGCGCCCGCGCTTTTTTCGACGGGGATGGGTTCGCCGGTCAGCATGGATTCGTCGAGGTAAGACGAGCCCTCGGTCACGACGCCGTCGACGGGGACGCGCTCGCCGGGGCGCACGGCGATCAGGTCGCCGGCCTGGACGCTGTCGATCGGCACATCTTGCTCAATGCCGCCGCGCAGGACGCGGGCGGTCCTGGCCTGCATCGACATCAGCCGGCGGATGGCCTGACTGGTCTGGCCCTTGGCGCGGGCCTCGATCCAGCGGCCGACCAAAATCAGCGTGACGATGACGGCGGCCGCCTCGAAATAGACGTTGGCCGTGCCGGAGGGCAGCAGGCCGGGGGCGAAGGTGGCGACCGTCGAGAAGGCCCAGGCGGCGCTCGCGCCCAGCACCACCAGGGAGTTCATGTCCGGCGCGCGGCGCAGCAGGGCGGGCACGCCCTTGCGGAAGAAGATCAGGCCGGGGAAGAAGAGGACGAAGCTGGCCAGGACGAAGCTGATCAGCCGCCAGTTCTGCACACCGATGGTTTCGGCCAGCCAGTGGTGCATGCCGGGGATGAAGTGCGATCCCATCTCCAGCACAAACAGCGGCAGGGTGGCGATCCCGGCGATCAGGACGGCGCGGCCCAGGTTGCGGATTTCGGCGGCGCGGGCGGCCTGTTCACGATCGGCGGCGTCGAGGCCGGTCTCTTCCGGCTGTTCCAGCAAGTAGCCGGCCTGCTGCACGGCGGCGGCCAGATCGCGGAAGGCGACGACGCCTGAGAGGAAGCGGACGGTGGCCCGCTCCGTCGCCAGATTGACGCTGGCGGCCAGCACGCCGGGCACGGCGGCCAGGGCCTTCTCCACCCGACCGACACAGCTGGCGCAGGTCATGTCGCGGACCGGATAGACGGCTTCTTCCTCCATCGGCTCATAGCCGGCGGCGCGGATGGCGGCGGCGACCGCAGCGGGGGATCCGTCCGGGTCCATCACGACCTGTGCCCGCTCCGACGCCAGATTGACGTGCGCCTCATTGACGCGGGGCACGGCGCGGATGGCTTTTTCGACCCGCCCCACGCAGCTGGCGCAGGACATGCCGATCACAGGCAGATCAAGGATTCTGGGGGAGGCGGCGGACATGGGCGAAGCCTTTCGTCGTAGGAGCCTCTCTCTTCTAAACCTTCCTGTCATGGGAAGGTCAACACGGGTTTCCAATGGTTTATCCAGCCGGTCAGAGTGTTTCCCGAAGGACGAGCTGAGCCATGATCAACCGCGCCCTGGATCGTAGAAGCCTGCTGCGCGGCGCGGCCGCGGGGGGCGGTCTGCTGGGACTTCAAGGTCTGCTGCCCGCATGGGCGCAAACCGGATCACCGGGTCTGCGCGCGGATCTGCCGACGCTGACGGGGCCGAACATCGACCTGACGGTGGGCCATTCCAACTTCACCGTCGGCGGGCGAGCCGGCCACGCCTTCACCGTCAATGGCCTGCTGCCCGCGCCCCTGCTGCGGATGCGCGAGGGCCAGGACGTTCGCCTGTCGGTGACCAACACTCTGGACGAGGACACCTCGATCCACTGGCACGGCCTGCTGCTGCCGTTCCAGATGGACGGGGTGCCGGGGATCAGCTTCCCCGGCATCAAGCCCCGCGAAACCTTCGTCTATGAGTTCCCGATCAAGCAGTCGGGCACCTACTGGTATCACAGCCATTCGGGGATGCAGGAGGCCATGGGCCACTATGGCCCCATCGTCATCGACCCGGCGGGAGTCGATCCGGTCGGCTATGACCGCGAGCATATTCTGGTCCTGTCGGACTGGAGCTTCCTGCATCCGCACGAAATTCTGGCCAGGCTGAAGAAGAGCCCCGGCTACTTCAACATGCAGAAGACGACGCTGGCGGGTCTGCTGAACGGGTCTGACCGGATGGATCTGGCCGAGCGCCGGATGTGGGCGGGGATGAGGATGGACCCGCGCGACATTCTCGACGTCAACGGCACGACCTATACCTATCTGATCAACGGCCACGGCCCGCAGGAGAACTGGACCGGTCTGTTCCGGCCCGGCGAGCGGGTGCGTCTGCGCGTCATCAACGCCTCGGCCATGTCGATCTTCAACGTCCGCATTCCGGGTCTGGCCATGACCGTGGTTCAGGCCGACGGCGAGCATGTGCGTCCGGTCGAGGTGGACGAGTTCCAGATCTCGGTCGCCGAGACCTATGACGTCGTCGTCCGCCCGCTTGAGGACCGCGCCTACACCATCGTGTCGGAAGCCATCGACCGTTCGGGCATGGGCCGCGCCACCCTGGCGCCGCGTCTGGGGATGACGGCAGAGGTCCCGTCGCTGCGCAAGGTTCCCAACCTCACTATGGCCGATATGGGCATGGGCGGGATGGATCACGGAGCGATGGATCACTCAGGCCACGGCGCCGCTGCTGCCGCCACGCCGATGGATCACGGCGCCATGAGCATGCGCGACCCGGCCAACGCTCCCGCCGACATGGCGGTCGGCGTCGGGGTGGACATGATTTCGCCGGCCCCGGCCAACCGTCTTGGCGAACGGCCGCAGGGCCTTCAGGACGTCGATCACCGGGTGCTGGTCTATACCGACCTGCGCGCGCTGGAGCCGAACAGGGACACGCGCGCCCCGTCGCGTTCGATGGAAATTCACCTGACCGGCAATATGGAACGCTTCATGTGGGGCTTTGACGGGCGCAAGTTCTCGGAGCTGGTCGAGCCCATCCGCTTCGAGTTGAACGAGCGGGTCCGCGTCACCCTGGTCAACGACACCATGATGGCCCACCCAATCCACCTGCACGGCCACTTCTTCGAGCTGGTCAATGGTCACGACGGGCATCAGCCGCTGAAGCACACGGTCAATGTGGCGCCGGGCTCGAAGGTGACGTTCGACCTGACCGCCGACGCGCCCGGCGACTGGGCCTTCCACTGCCATCTGCTGATGCACATGCATGCGGGGATGTTCAACGTCGTCACGGTTCGTCCGCTGGAAGGAGCCGCCCGATGAGTCGCGTGCTGTTCGCCGCTATCGCGGGTCTGCCCCTGATGCTGGCCGCCGGCTCCGCCGTCGCTCAGAGCCACGGGGAGCATGGAGGCCACGGCGCCCACGCCGCGTCCGCCCGCCCGCCGCAAGCCCGGCCGAGGCCTGCGCCCAAGCCAAAGCCGCGCGTCGCCGCGCCTCGGCCTGCTGCGCCTGCGGTCCCGGCGGCGGCGGACCCGCACGCGGGTCATGACATGAGCGGGATGCAGACCGCCCCCGCCGCCGACCCTCATGCCGGTCACAACATGGCCCCGGCGGCTGATCCTCATGCGGGTCACGACATGGACCAGACCCCGGCGGCGGACCCGCACGCGGGTCATGACATGTCGGCCATGGCGGGCGGCGCGCCCAACATCCCGACCAGCGTGGACAATGTCGGCGGGCGTATGGTCGAGACGCCGCCGCCCGCCGCCGCCCGCGCCGCGCCAGCCTATGCGGCGGACCTGTTGTTCGATCCCGCCGTCATGGCGGCGGCGCGCAAGCAACTTCTGGCCGAGAACGGCGACGTGCGCACCACGGCGGTCCTGATCGACATGCTCGAAGCCAGCTTCGGCGACGGCGAGGAGGGCTACAGCTGGAACGCCCAGGGCTGGACCGGCGGCGACATCAACCGCTTCTGGTGGAAGACCGAGGGCGAGGGCTCCTTCGACGGCAAGCTGCACGAGGCCGAGGTTCAGGCCCTTTACAGCCGGGCCGTCGCCCCGTTCTGGGACGTGCAGGCGGGGGTGCGTCATGACTTCCGGCCCGATGGCGACGATACGACCCATCTGACGCTCGGCGTTCAGGGCGTGGCGCCCTACTGGTTCGAGATGAGCGCCGCCGCCTTCCTGTCGACCGAAGGGGACCTGACCGCCCGCGCCGAAGCCGAATACGACCAGCGCATCACTCAGAAGTGGATTCTGCAGCCGGCCATCGAGGTCGCCTTTTCAGCCAGCGATGTTCCTGAGCTGGAGATGGGTTCGGGCCTGACCTCGATCACGGCGGGGCTGCGCCTGCGCTACGAACTCCGCAAGGAATTCGCCCCCTACGTCGGGGTCGAATGGAGCCGTTCGTACGGCGACACGGCCGACTACGCCAGGGCGCGCGGCGACGACGTGGACGCGACGCGTCTGGTCGTCGGGATCAAGGCCTGGTTCTGACGGCGCTAAGCCAGGGGCCGAGAGAACGTAAGGGAAGGCCTGATCGTGGATTGCAGGTCTGGACCCCTTTCAGGCGATCCTGCCGCTGCAGGACCCGAAGCCGATGGAAATCCGGGCAGGAGAGCGCGCGCGCGCGGTCAGGATGATCTCGTCGCCGCTTTCGAGGAAGGTGCGTGTTTCGCCGTTCGGGAGGCGGAGGGGGGTCTGTCCGCCGCGTGTCAGTTCCAGCAGGCTGCCGCAGCCGCTGTCGTCGGGGGTGGAGATGGTCCCCGTGCCAAGGAGGTCGCCAGGATTGAGATTGCAGCCGTTCGAGGCGTGGTGCGCCACCAGTTGCGCCAACGTCCAGTAGAGGTTGGTCGCGGGGCCGCGCCCGAGCACGAAGGGCGCCTCGCCCGCTGCGCGCATGCGGTCGGTGAGGATGGCGCTTTCAAGCGTGAGGGCGAAGGCGCCGCGCGCCTGGTCTTGGTCATCCCAGAGATAGGGCAGGGGGCGCGGGTCGCCGTCGGGACGTTGGGGCTGGGCGATGCGGAAGGGTTCAAGCGCCTCCGTCGTCACGATCCAGGGCGAGACCGTGGTCAGGAAGTTTTTGGCGAGGAATGGGCCGAGCGGCTGGTACTCCCAGGCCTGGAGGTCGCGCGCGGACCAGTCGTTGAGCAGGCAGAGGCCGGCGATGTGATCGCCCGCTTCATGGATCGGGAGGGTGTCGCCCAGGTCGCAGCCCTGGCCGATCCAGACGCCCAGCTCCAGCTCGATGTCGAGCCGGCGCGAGGGACCATGGGTCGGCGTCTCGGCGCCCGCCGCCAGGGTCTGGCCGACCGGGCGGCGTACCGGATGGCCGGAGGCCACGACCGACGACGCCCGGCCGTGATAGCCGATCGGCACATGCTTGTAGTTGGGTAGCAGCGGGTTGTCGGGCCGGAACAGGCGCCCGACATTCACAGCGTGGTGGATGCCGGCATAGAAGTCCGTGTAGTCGCCGATGCGGGCGGGCAGGTGCAGACGCGACCCGGAACTCGCGACCAGATGCGGGCGGACGGGGGCAGACTGATCGGCGTCGGACAGTAGGCGTGACAGACGGCGGCGCAGGGCGCGACGTTCGGCGGGCGAGAGGGCGAGCCAGAGGTTGAGCGTCTCGCCCGAGGCGGCCTGAGCGGCTTTCAGCGTTTCGCCGGCGAACAGGCCGGCGGCGGTCGCCGAGGCCATGTCCAGGATCAGGTCGCCGATGGCCACGCCGCCGCGCGGCGCTTCGCCCGCTCGGCTGAAGACGCCGTGCGGCAGATTCTGGATCGGGAAGTCAGGGTGGCCGTCAGCGCTTTCGACCCAACTGGTCCGCGCCGGGTCATGGGTTTCGTCGAGGCGGCTCATCCGGCGTTTCCTTTTTCGAATCCGGTCCAGCAGTCGTCGTAGTCGAGCTGC